>Ga0210401_10000269_pt1 | contig 66075 bp, 50 predicted proteins | sample IncBWH32MmetaG_FD_150866 | JGI IMG/M metagenome (GOLD analysis project Ga0210401, IMG submission 150866) | Forest soil microbial communities from Barre Woods Harvard Forest LTER site, Petersham, Massachusetts, United States - Inc-BW-H-32-M | ecosystem: Environmental > Terrestrial > Soil >...
GCTTCTCTATCTTGACCTGCGAAAAATGTCGCCGGCCGACCGGGCAAAACAGGGCCCCGACCTGGCACGCCAATTAGAGGACCTGCTCGACGACACTCCATTTGATATCACCATGCTCAGCCGCGACCCGCAGGGGGACCAATCGGACGGACTTTCAGCCGACCGGGAGCGGCTCGACTCATTTCAGGTGGATAAACAAACGGTGGAACTGCAACTGGAGCGCGTCCAGCTCAGACCCGGCTTGCGCGTCTGGCTGGTAGCGTCCGACAGCATCCCCCTGATCCCCAAGGCCCATCAGGTCGTGGCGGAAACGCCGTTCGAAAAGATGCTCCCACAGCAATTAGTTGAATTCGAGATCGCCGATACGCCCGTGTGGCGCTGGATCGCGCTCATCATCATGGCGGTGGTGATCTGGGTGCTGGCAGAACTTGTATCGTGGGCTCTCGTGTTGGCCCTTCGGCCGGTGTCCAACGCCTCCGCGTTTCGTGGTCCTTTGCGGATCGGGTTGGCAGTGACGGGCTTCAGGGCCGCCATGGAACTCGCGCCCCTGGCCACGCTGGCTCGATTGTACGTCGGGAGAGCGCTCGGTCTGATATTCTTTCTCGCTGTCGCCTGGGCAGGAGCGGTCGTGATCGACATCGTTACGGAGCGTTGGCGTTCCCGGCTCGACCCTCGCCTGTCGGCGCTAAGCTATTCCGTGCTGCCGCTGGGCAGGCAAGTCACGAAATTGTCGATTTTTCTTTTCGCTATTCTAAGCGTTCTCAGCGTATGGGGATACAACACCTCAACCATTCTGGCGACACTTGGTGTGGGAGGAATAGCAGTCGCCTTGGCCGCGCAGAAAACGATCGAGAACCTGTTCGGCGGAATTTCGATAATCGGAGACCGGCCTGTTCTAGTGGGCGACGTGTGCCGCTTTGGTGACCGTACCGGCACGATCACGCATATTGGCCTGCGCTCGACGCGGATTCGCACGCCCGATCGGACCATTATTAGCGTGCCTAATGGTCAGTTCTCATCAGTCGCGCTGGAGAATATTTCAGAGCGAGACAAAATCTGGTTTCATCCGACCTTTAACCTACGGAGGGACACAACCTCAGACCAGTTAATGGACGTCCTATCCTCTATGACCGAAATCCTGCGGGGCCACTCTAAAGTTGAAGTCGGGCCCTTACCGGTGCGCTTCGTGGGTGTGGGCCCCTATTCGCTCGACATCGATGCCGCCGCGTACATAACGACGGCCGATTACGACGAATTTCTCGCGCTTCAGCAGGAACTTCTGCTGAAGATGTTGCAAGCGGTCGAACAGGCTGGCACGGCACTGGCTGTGCCGCTCCAGGAGAGCTTCGCATCCCAACGATCTACCAAGCCCCCAGAGTGACGTGAGATTCTAGTTTCCAGATCATGGGCCGTTCTTTCGATCTTCGAAGACGCAAATTCCTCCTAGGGGGCTTAGCCTTCCCATGGTTTCCCCGGCTGGAGGCGCAAAACGCGCCTTTGGTGGTTGCCACCATGGCCGGACCCGACGGCTTCGTCACGGAGCGCTATCATGATGAAATCGCAGGGGTTTTGGCGGATTGGCGAGCGAATCTGCTCGGATCCCCGAAGAGCCTGCAGGCTATCGCGAAGGTTCTGGCCCCGGGCTTCCGGGGCTTTTCCCCGCTGCCGGCCGAATCCCGGATTGTGCGTCCGGGACCGGCTCTCGAAGTGCGCCAGATCACGTTTTCGGTGCAAAATTCGGCTGGAAAAGACGCTTTTTTGGAGCAGTTTCGCGCCTTTTTGAGCGCTTTTTCGACCCTCCAGACAGCCGATTTCCAGGTGACCCGAATCGAGGCGCAGCCCGGCGGCGGTCTCAAAACTAGAGTGCGCTATGAACTGGTGGGCGCGGGTCCAGGGTTCCACCGCGAGCAGCGCGTGGGATGGTGGAATCTGGAATGGGAAGCGGCGACGCCGGATCAATATCGTCTGCGAAGCTGGCAGGCGACTGAGGAGACGCGCAGCAGATCCGCCCAACCCTGGTACGAGGACTTTGCGCCGCGGGCGTTCGGCAACGCTTCTTCCTACGCCGCGCAGATGCTGCGGGGCGTCGATTATTGGCGCACGGTTCTCGACGGCGCGTCCGGCATCGACATTTACGGACACAATGGCGTGTCGGTGGGCGACATCGATGGCGACGGATTCGATGACCTTTATGTTTGCCAACCCGCGGGCCTGCCTAACCGGCTTTATCGGAATCGGGGTGACGGAACGTTCGAGGACATTACCGAGGCTTCCGGGGTCGGGCTGCTCGAAAATACGGCCTGTGCGATTTTCGCCGACTTCGCCCATGCCGGACGTCAGGATCTGGTCGTCGTGCGCGCCGGCGGTCCGCTATTGTTCCTGAACCAGGGGGGCGGCAAATTCCGACTCAAGCCAAACGCTTTTCAGTTCGCTAACCCTCCGCAAGGGGCCTTCACGGGCGCGGCCGCCGCCGACTATGACCGCGACGGCTGGCTGGACATTTATTTCTGCCTTTACAGCTACTACCAGGGCACGGATCAATACAAATATCCGATGCCTTATTACGCCGCGGAGAACGGGCCACCCAATTTCATGATGCGCAACAATCGGGACGGAACCTTTCGCGACGTTACCGCGCAATCGGGTCTCAACCAGAACAACACTCGCTATAGCTTTTGCTGTGGTTGGGGCGACTACAATCGCGACGGATGGCCCGATTTGTACGTCGTGAACGATTTCGGACGGAAGAATCTTTACCGCAACAACGGCGACGGAACGTTTACCGATGTCGCGCCGCAGGCGGGCGTAGAAGATGTTGGCGCGGGCATGAGCGTGTGCTGGTTCGACTACGACAACGACGGGGCTGAGGACCTTTACGTTGCGGACATGTGGACCGCGGCGGGCGAGCGCATCTCTATGCAGGAGGGCTTCCAAAGGGAGGCGCCTGAACCGGTCCGCGCGATGTATCGCAAACACGCGATGGGAAATTCCCTGCTCCGAAATCGCGGCGGAGGCGGATTTCAGGATGCCACCGCGCCGAGCGGCGCCGGAATGGGCCGATGGTCGTGGTCGAGCGACGCCTGGGACTTCGATCATGACGGTTTTCCCGATCTCTACATCGCCAACGGAATGCTTTCCGGCCCAATACGGGAAGATTTGAACAGTTTCTTCTGGCGGCAGGTGGTTGCTAATTCACCCAGTACCGCCAAGCCGTCGCAAGACTACGAACAGGGATGGAACGCTATTAATGAGCTGATCCGTGGCGACTACACCTGGAGCGGGTACGAGCGCAACGTTTTCTACGCGAACAATCGCGATGGAACATTTTCCGATGTTTCAGGCGCTGTCGATCTCGACTTTCTGGAAGATGGCCGGTCATTCGCGCTAGCCGACTTCGATCATGACGGCCGCCAAGAAGTGTTTCTCAAAAACCGCAATGCTCCACAGTTGCGTCTGCTGAAAAATGTGGCAGCAGAACTGCCGCCGTCCATCGCCTTTCGGCTGCGCGGGATCAAGAGCAATCCCGATGCAATCGGCGCGGCCATCGTGGTGGAAACTGAACCCGGCCGGCAGACTCGGATGCTGCAAGCCGGTTCGGGATTTCTTTCGCAGCACAGCAAGGATGTATTCTTCGGCCTTGGGCAAGCCAAGGGTCCGGTGAACGCATCGATCCACTGGCCGAGCGGGTTGGTGCAGCAACTCCACGGCCTTCCGATCAATCATCGTGTGTGGGTAGAAGAAGGCGTCGAACCGCCGCGCGTCGAGCCGTTCCAAAGCTCTTCGGTCCGATCCCAGCCAGCGCAGCCAGCCGCAGCCCTTCCGGCAACCGTCGAAACCTGGCTGCTCGCGCCGGTACCTGCGCCGGTTCCTCCGTCTCGCGGGGGCAAGCCGACACTTTTCCAATTAGAGTTCGATCAAGCACGCCAGGAGATCAATGTCAGTGAGGATGTCGCCGCAGTTTACAACATTCTGTATCGTTATCTGTTTGACCGTCATCGCGATCTCACTCTGCCGACATCGTTCTTGATCGACGCCAATGGCGACATCGTTAAGGTTTACCAGGGAGCCGTCGATGGGCGTCTGGTCGAAGCGGATATCAGCCGTATCCCGCAAACCAAGGAACAGCGGCTGGCTCTAGCGCTACCGTTCGCCGGCAATTCGGAGACCTATGAGTTTGGGCGAAACCATCTCTCTCTTGGATCGGCCTTCTTTCAGCGCGGCCATTTCGACCAGGCGGAAGCAACTTTCCGGCTTGCTTTGCGGGATGACCCATCGAGTGCCGAGGCACACTACGGACTCGGCAGTGTGTATTTGAAGCAGGAGAAACTCGTGGACGCGCGGTCGAGCTTCGAGCAAGTCTTGAAGCTCACCGCCGCTTATCCGGACACGGGGCCGAACGCGTGGAACAATCTCGGCCTACTGGCCACGCGCGAGGGGCGCACCGCCGAAGCCATCGATTATTTTCAAGGGGCTCTTCGCCTGAACCCTGACTATTGGATCGCTCTAGAAAATCTGGGGAACGCATACCGGCAGCAGAAACGGTGGGACGACGCACGCGCTGCCCTGGAACGGGCGGTTGCTGCCCGGCCACGGGAACCGGAGGCGAATTACAGCCTGGCCATGGTCTATGCGCAGATGGAGGATACCGAGCGCGCCTACCAATATTTGCAAAAGGCTTTGACCCTGCGCCCCGATTATCCAGAGGCGCTGAACAACCTGGGAGTCCTGTATCTGCGAACCCGCCGGCGGGACGATGCTGTAGCTAAGTTCGAAGAATGTATCCGCGTGGCGCCGGGCTTCGATCAGTCTTATTTGAACCTGGCGCGCGTTTACAACCTGGAAGGTGAACGCGAGAAGGCGCGCGCCGTGCTGCTCAGTCTGCTGCAACAACATCCGGGCCACGCGCAGGCTCAGCAGGCGCTCGATCAGTTGCATTGAAAACACATGCCGCGTCCCATCATCATTGACACCGATCCTTCGCCCGACGACGCAGTTGCCATACTCGTGGCGCTGGCATCTCCGGAAGAATTGGAGGTGCTGGCCGTGACAACGGTCGCCGGAAATGTTCCGATAAATCTCACCTCGAAAAATGCCCGCAAGGCCCTGGAGCTGGCGCGGCGAACCGAGACACCGGTGTACGCGGGTGCGGCGGCGCCACTGCTGCGGCCGCTGGTGACAGCGGAGGAGGTACACGGTAAGACGGGCTTTGACGGGTACGACCTGCCGGACCCGGTCACCCCTCTTGCGAAAGGCTTCGCGCCGGACGCCATCGTGGATCTGGTAATGAGCAGACCGCGGGGCGAAGTCACGTTGTGCTGTCTGGCGCCGCTGACCAATATCGCGCTGGCGATGGCGAAGGAGCCGCGGCTGGCCGGACATTTGAGAGAGATCGTAATGATGGGCGGGGCGTTTTCGGAGAGCGGCAACATCACACCCGCCGCGGAGTTCAACATCTACGTGGACCCGGAAGCCGCGGCGCGCGTGCTGGGATCTGGAACGCCCATTACGATGATCCCGTTGGATTGTACGCACCAGGCGCTCACCACCGGGCCGCGGCTGGAGAAACTGCGTAGCATTGGCACTCCCGTGGCCGAGGCCTTCTATCATCTTTTAAGGTTCAATAAGCTCTTCGATGAGCGCAAATACGGATGGGAGGGAGGACCATTGCACGACGCGACGGTCGTAGCCTATCTGCTCGCGCCGGAGTTCTTCTCGGGACGTAAAGTGAACATCGAAGTGGAATGCTCCAGCGCGCTCACGCTTGGAATGACGGTTGTAGACTGGTGGGACGTGACCGGGAAGAAGCTCAATGTGCTGTTCCTTCGGAATGTAAATGCCGATGCCTATTTCGACCTGGTGATCGGTCGTATGGCGCGATTATGATGAAGCGCTTCACGGTTGGGGCCTTGCTGGCGGTTGCGTTACTCGGCCAAAACGAGAAGTCTTCGGTTGAGGGTTTCGTTCGCGATTCACAAGGCAAGCCGATTGGGGCAGCTACCGTACAGCTCAAAATCGCTGCTCAGACTTTCACGGCGTTGACGGATGCCCAAGGACACTACAACTTCGAACCGCTTCGCGCGGGCAGCTATACAGTCCATGCGAGCGAAAGCAAATTCGGCGAAGCCCACGTTGGCCCGTTCCCGGTGGGAGAGGACGAGTCCAAGAAGGTTGACCTGACGCTGGACTCTGCGGCAAAAGCCGAGTTTTTCGACGAGCCTACATTTATCGTTGCCGGTGTTACCGATCCAGCTCTTCGCGGCGGCCACGGTTCCGATCCGGTCCTGCGCTCCGCCGAAGCTCTGGCCAAGTCAACCGCCTCGCTACGCAACAGCCTCTCTGTTGCCGATGCAGCGGAAAAAGAAGGGAAGGCGCTCGAGGCCGCTCGCGAATATCAACGGGCCGCGGAACTGGAGCCGACCGAGACCCATCTTTTCGACTGGGGAACGGAGCTGCTGATCCATCGCGCGGCCGACCAGGCGGTCGAGGTTTTCACCAGAGGCAATCACTTATTTCCACATTCCACCCGCATGTTACTGGGCCTCGCTGTGGCGTTGTACTCGCGCGGTTCGTACGATGAAGCCGCACGGCGGTTCTTCGAAGCGACCGACGTAAATCCCAGCGATCCGGCTCCGTATCTGTTCCTTGGCAAGGTGACGAGCGCCGAAATCACGGAGTCCAGCGGCTTCGCGGAACGGCTGCGACGATTTGCCAGCCTTCAACCAGAGAATGCCTGGGCGAACTATTATTACGCCGCCAGTCTATGGAAGCGCCGAGCCGCGGCGTCACGCAAGATTCAAGCATTGCTCGAAAAGTCAGTCCGGCTGGATCCACATCTCGCCGTCGCCTTTCTACAGCTCGGGATAGTCTACGCGGACCAGGGCAAGATGCCGAAAGCCATCTCTACGTATCAACGCGCGGTCGATGCCAGTCCATCTTTGGAAGAAGCGCATTATCGTCTGGCGCAGGCGTACCGGAAGATCGGCGAAACGGCGAAGGCGGAAAGAGAGATCGAGCTTTACCAGGAATCGAAAAAACAATCGGCTCAGGAATTAGATCGCGAGCGCGCCGAGATCCAGCAGTTCGTTTTTGAGCTTCGCAAGCCTTAGTGTGTGCTGAGTCAGAAGTTCATCGAATGGGCAAAGGCCGGACCAGGGGTCCGGCGCGGACGAGGGCGTCCGCCCCACCCGCGAGTTTTGTGACGAACTTCTGACTGGACTGAAAAAGTCGTCGAGCGGCTCTTATTGGCAGGTCGGGGACCTGCCCCACAACTTAGAAAGCGAGCTTGAGCGCGAACTGAATCACGCGCGGATTATTCACCGTGTAGTTAATGACAGTGAACGTGGAAGAATTGAAGTCCGCACCGGTTCCGTTGCCGCCGGGCGAGCCGAACTGGGGATGATTGAACAAGTTAAAGAACTCAGTTCGGAAATCGATTCGCATTCCCTCGCGAGGAACAAAGTGCTTGATGATCGAGAAATCCGTATTCACGAAATCAGGACCCGAGAGCGGCGTACGATTCGCATTTCCGAGTTCGCCGTTCGCCGGCTGGGAGAAGCAGGCCGGGTTAAACCACTGGGCCAGCGTCGGATTACTCAACACGGGATTGCAAATTTGATTGGGACGGATTAAGCTTTGGCCATTATTGTTCAGGAGGTTTGTGCCGGCTGTGTTGTTGCTATCGACTACGAAGATCGGGAACCCGGAGGTGACTTTTTCGATGACCGTGGCTTCCCAGCCGCCGGCGATCGCGTTGGCCAGGCCCTTCCAGTTGTTTCCCCATTTTCGCCCTTTGCCGAACGGCAGGTCATAAATGATGCTGGCCGTAAAGTTGTGGTTCAGGTTGATTTGCGAAAGTCCCCAATCCAGATTTTGCCATCCCGGGAGAGGAAAGTAGTTGGCCCCGGTTATACTTCCCAGGCCGTCAATGAGCCCGGTGTCATACGAGCGCGAGTAGGTATATCCGATGAGCCCGTAAATGCCGTATTTCGCGCTCTTGGTTTCGGCTTTGATCTGAAGAGAATTGTAATGCGCCTGGCCGGCGTCAAAAATGTTCGAAATAGTCGCACCGGGAAAAGCGGCTGCATAAGGCGATGCGAATGCCGCCCCGTTGGGGCCGCAGCCGAGCGTATAGCCGGAGACCATGCCGCACGCGGCAGGAGAACCCACGTTGATGTTGTTTCCGGAATCCAAAAGGTGGGAACTGCGCGAACCCGCATATCCGGCTGTTAACACAATCTGTCCTGGGATCTCTTGTTCCACGTTGAAGTTAAACTGCTGAATTCTGCCCTGTTTAAAGTTCGTGTCCTGCGCCCAGATGGTCCCTTGGAAATCGACCGGATTAGGGGGTGAAGTCAAGGTTTGAAATCCCTGCGACATCGGGGTTCCAAACGGCTGATGCGTTTCGGCGTAGTAAGGCGGATTTTGCCACAGCCCCTGCGCACCTTGATTCCATGATGAATCGTGGAAGATAGCGTAGCCTCCGCGAAATACGGTGGTGCTGCCGAACGGTTTCCACGCAGCACCGATGCGCGGTTCCAGAGCAGTCAGGTCCATGTTAATTCCGGCGCTCGCGCCCGCGTTCTGGCCTGCGACCAAAAACTTCCCGTTGGCGGGGTTGAAGTCCGACTGGCGATTCGCCACTTCACTAATGGGGGTCGTGAGGGCCCACGCCAAACCGAGGTTCAGCGTGAGACTCTTGGTGACGCGCCAGTTATCTTCAATAAACGGGCGATACAATTTCCAGCGGCGGCCGGTAACTCCGCCATCGAACTCCTGGTCGTGTGCCGCGTAGACGGTCTGGCCGGTGAGAAGGTCCGCTGCGGGGTCGCCAGTGAGCCCGACAACCACCCAGAACCCATTGGGGAACCCGACCGCGACCGTATTCAATTGGTTCGCGCGAATCATACCGCCGATCCGGATGTCGTGGCTGCCACGGACCATATCAAAGGAATCGGATAATGACCAAACGTTCGTCCCACCGACGAACGGCGTATACCCGCGATCGCCCAGCGACCAGTAGGTAGTCATCAATACCGATGTCAGCCCGCAGCTATTCCCTCCCAGATTAGCGCCCGGAATCCACAGCGCCGTCGATATGCAACTGCCGGTTCCTTGCGAGGTGATGTAGTCGAAGATCCGGTTAAAGCCGAAGCTCATCTGGTTGACTGTATTGGGCGAGAAAAGGTGAGTCTCTGAAATGGCCGCATTGCGGGCATGATTGGCGATGCTTTGATTGCTGGCGAACGCGCCTTGTTCGGCGAACCCCGGAGCGCCGCCTGGAACGTAGGAGGTAGCCTGGTCATAACTGAACCTCGCAAACAGAGAGTCGCTGGCGGAAATGTTCTGGTCCAACCGGATGTCGAACTTTCCTTCGTCGAGTTTCCTCACCGGCTCACTGACGAAGTTGTATTGCAGAGCGGCATTGTTGGCGTTGGGCAGGGGATAAAGGTCGATCAATTTCTGGCCAACCGGATCGATCAGACTGGCCGGAATCTTATTGCATGGCGTACCCGCGCTCTGACTTCCATTCGCGGCGGCAGGAAGCGGGTTGCCCGCGCCATCGCACATGAATGGCGCACTAGTCGGTGCCAATGTGTTGGTAAGTAGAGCCGCCGGTTGACCGAAGGGGTCATTTGTGAAGTTGCCATTTCGCTGGGCCACGGTTGGTACTATACCGGTGAACGGAATCCCGTGCCGCTGATATTTTTCCTCGTAATCGACAAAGAAGAAGGTCTTATTCTTGCGGATGGGGCCGCCGACTGAGGCGCCGAACTGATTGAGATTGAATTTTTCGGTAGAAGTAGCGAAGAAGCTGCGGGCGTCCAGGTCGGTGTTGCGCAGAAACTCAAACAGGGTTCCGTGAAACTGGTCGGTTCCCGATTTCGTGTTGACCAAAACGGTTGGGCCGCCGCGCGTTCCCCACTCCGCCGAGTAGTTGTAGGTGAGGACCTTAAATTCCTGGATCGAATCGATCGAAGACAGAATCGAAATGGCGCCGGAAGTCAGCTCGTTGTTGTCGTTGCCATCCAGCAGCCAATCGGTGCTGTTGGCGCGCGAGCCGCCCACCGAAAGCGAAAAGGAACCGCGCGCGGACGCTTCGCTGCTTGGCCCCCCATTGAAAAAGCTGTTCGGATTTGTTTCCTGACTCACGCCAGGAGTCAGCGTGGCAAGCTGAACGAAATCGCGGCCGTTCAAGGGGAGATCGGCGACCTGTTGGGAGGTGATGACTTGACCTAGAGTGGCATCCGCCGTTTGGATGGCCACAGCGGTCGCATTAACTTCGACGTTGGTTTGTACCGTTGCGGGGGACAGCTTGAAATCTAACTCGCGGTGTTCATCTACCTGGAGCCGGATATCCTGAGCCGTGGCGGTCTGAAAACCCTGGAGTTCCACCTGCACGTTGTAATTGGCGACACCCAGCAAAGGAATGACGTACTCGCCTTTGTCGTTACTGGTGGTAGAACGAGACAGCCCAGTGGCGGGAGCCGAGATAGTGACTTTCGCTCCAGGGACAGCCGAGCCGGTAGTGTCCGAAATGGTCCCTGAAATGCTGCCGGTGGCTTGTCCGTAAAGAAACGTGCCTGTCGATGTGAGCCAGCAAACGATGGCTGCGCGTAGTAATCTTGTCCCAATTTGGGTGCCCATTATGTTGAAGCCTTAAACCCCATGTTCTGTTTTCGCTGGCTGCCGAACGCACGAGGTTCAGTGCGGGATAAGCCAGTTTTGTACTTTTTCCTGGCTTTGTCAAGGAAAAACAACCTTCCGGTTCCTCAGTTGGGCAGGGTCCGCGAGAGGTAACGGCTACACGGCAATCAATTGTTCACTGACCTTGAGAAATCGCTTGATTTCGGCGGCATTGTTGAAAAAAGCCGGCGCCACACGGATGCGCACCATGCCCGCCTCGACTCCGTCTTCGCTACCCTGCTGCAAGCTCACCTTAATGCGCTCGGCGTCGAGTATTTTTTGAATTTCTCCGGGCGCTTTCCTGGTGTAGAAACTCACAATTGAGGAGTGATTGCCTTCCGGCGTGAAGACGCTGAACCCACGGCCGGCCAGACCCTTTCGAAGCTGAGCCGTCAGGTTCTCGGATTGCGCCTCGATCTTGTCTAAACCGATCCGCTTCAGGTAGGCGAGTGCCGCGGCCAGCTCGTACAACTGCCCGAAGGCGGGGCTCGAGTACTCGAACTTCCTGGCTGTTCGATAGTGTTGATACTCGTAGTTCGGGAGGCTCTTCTCGACCATCCAGCCGACATTCCCGGGCTGAATCCGATCAAGCAGCTCGCGCCGCACATAGAAGGGCGCCACACCGAAACCTGCCATCAGCCATTTGTATGTGCCGGTGGTAAAGAAATCCACTCCGACGGCACGAACGTCGAGCGGGGCCGTTCCGATAAACTGCACGGCGTCGGCATAGAGATACGCGCCGTGAGCGTGCGCCAGATTGGCGAGTCCCTGCATGTCGTGCCGATGACCGCTGGTGTTCGAGACCCAAGCTACCGAGATGATCCGCGTGCGTTTGTCGACCAGCTTCGCGAAATCCTCGACTGTACCGGCTCCCTTGCGGTTCTTCACGACTCGCATTTCGACGCCGTGTGTTTTTTCGAGCCTGCGGTAGATCACCGGGGTCGACGGATATGCGATATCGTCGAATACGATATTGTCCCCGGGCTTGAAATCCAGAGAATTGACGACGACGTTCTCGCCTTCCGAGGTCGAGAACAGAAAGCCGATTTCGTCCTGGCCGGCGCCAACCATTTCCGAGAACAGTTTACGCGCCTGGTCGGTCTTGGCCAGCATCTGGCCGACGCTATAGGGGCGCCGTGCACGCGCCTCGGCGAAGTCGCGAGCAGCGTCGACGACCGACTGCGAGATCAACCCGATGTAGGCAGTATTGAGGTACGTCCAATCACCCGTGGCCGGAAAATCCTTGCGCACACCCAGTGGATCATCGTCGCCGGCAGCGGCGGCGGGAGTAGGGGCAGCCAGAGATGAAAAAGCGGCTACGCCCGAAGCGCCGACGAATCCTCTACGGCTGATTTGCGTTTTCAAATAGGGGAGCCGTTTGTTCTAGGCCATCACCTTGGAGAAAGCCGTCTTGAATTTCTCCATGTCGTCGCGCGTGCCGATGGAGATACGCACATGATTCGGCCAAGCCGGCCACAGCCTTCCAATCAAGACCCTTTCCTTCGCCATGGCCTGCACTACATCGCCGCCCGGGCGCCCGACGTTCACCATAAAGTGATTGGCTTCGCTCTTAGTGAATTGGAGATTCTTTTTGTCCAGATAGGCGAACACGTCCTCGCGAATGTCGCGGTTGATCTTGCGGCGTTCCGCGACGACGGTTTTCGATCTCAAGCTGGCCATCGAAGCGGCCAAACTGGTAACCGGCACGCTGTTACTGCCCCACGGCCGCAGCTTCGCGATCAGATCCGGCCGGCCCGACGCATAGCCAGCACGAATTCCGGCCATGCCGTAAACCTTCGAGAAGGTACGGAGCACGATCACATCCTTGTCGGAGGCAACCAAGCCGAACGCCGATTTCGCATGGTCAGAGAAATGAATGTAGGCTTCGTCCACCAGCAATAGGCTGCCCTTCGGCATATTCGCAGCCGTCCATTCGATGTCCTCGAGAGTGGTGAGCGTGCCGGTCGGATTGTTCGGATTGGTGAGATAAATCACGCCGGGGTTCGGATGTGCCTTTACCATTGCCTGCACGTCGTGCGAATGGTCCTTACGGAGAGGAACGCGAATGACCTTGGCGCCAATAAATGCAGCCGCCGAGCCGCCCGATTCATAACCTGGATCGCCCATCACCCATGGCCGTGTTGGCGATGTGAATGCAAGCGCCGAACGGAAGAGTGGATCGCCCGATCCTGCGAAGAAGGCGATGTATTCCGGTTTGAGGTCCACGGTCTCGGCGACGATACGGACCGTTTGTTCCTCTTCCCCATGCGGCGAATACCGGCCGCCGGACTTGGCGACCTGCGAGATGGCTTCGAGAGCTTCGGGGCAAGGTCCCAGCGGGTTTTCGTTGGAGTTGATGCGCACCGCATCGGATGGAATTTCGGATCGCAGGGCGCGTTGGGCGAGGGCGGCCTCGTTGTAGAAAGGAAGGGTCGCTCCAGCGGTCAAGACAGCTGCAATGCGTCCCAGTTGCCGTCTGGAAAAGCCGCGTTCGAGCAGGTTGCTCTCGGTCGCGCGTGAAATTGTTTCTAGCATTAAAGCCTCCTTGGCCATTTACAAGGATTCTATTCGAGCAGCACGGTGGTGTCAAAGGGGAGGCTCAGCCGCTTGCCCCTTTTGCAGCAATTACGGCACGGTTATTTTGGCGACACTACAAATTCAGCGTCCGTTGATATGATGCGCTGCGATTTTGAGCCCGGCGCCGGATGCACCTCCACGCGGTCGAGAATGGCATCTTTCACCTGGTCCAGCGAAAGGCCATTCCGCCAGGTTGCCGCCAAAGGTTTTTCCCAACCGATCTCAACATTACTCATACGCAAACCACGCGCTTGGCGAACCGTCAGCGCCGTAGCCGTATGTTCGTAGGGGGCGTTGGGATCGGACGAGACAAAAAGCTTTATATTGTCCAACCGGACGCCTTCCAACCAACTCTCCGGATGGCCATTGATAACGGACGCGCCGGTGCCGTGCGCGATCACATTCTGAATGATCACGCTGCGAATCTTGCCGGCGGCCGGCTCATGGGGACGCTTGGTTCCATCCACTTCACTGCGGCGCTTGATGTTGAAATGCAGCGGATCGCCATCGCCCCACCAAAACCAATCGAAGCGCCGGGTTTCAATGGTCAGGTTGGACAGGACCACGTCTTCCACCATGCCGCCATCGAACACCATAAAGGCGATCCCGCGGTTGGAATTAGAAATGACCACGTTATCGATGTTTACGCGCCGGATCGCGTTCGAATTCCCATCGCAAAATTTGATCGCGCTCGAGGCTGAAGACAAACGGCAATTGGTGACGGTGACGTTTTCAACCGGAAGCGCAGGCCCCCAGATATCGGCCGAATAGAACACCAGCGCGTCATCGCCAGTTTCAACGGTGGAATTGGCGATACGGACATCCTGGCAACCGTCGGGGTCAATGCCGTCGGCCCAGACACCTTCCTTCTGGCTGGAATAAATGTAGACGCCATCGATGAGCAGGCGCTTGCAGGCATAAGGGTTAATGGTCCAACTGCGCGACCGCAGGAACTTCAATCCGGTGATGCGCACGTCCGTGCAACGCAACAGCAGGACCATGCGCGGATAAATTGTTTCGCCGGGGAAGCCATGCGGGAACGGGCGCATAAGCGGTTTGCCGGCGGCTTCCATGAGGCGCTGGTTGGGGAGGATGTAGTAATCGGTAAAGCTATTGAGACGCCATTCATAGGTGGATTGCCCGTCCAGCGTGCCGCGGCCTTCGAGCGCGATATCGTGCAGATCTTCGCCGGAGATTAGCGCGGATTTGGGCGACGGGTCGAACTGCGCCCCGTCTAACGAGGCAAATAGTGTCGCCCCAGCTTCCAAATAGAGCCGGACCCCGGAGCGCATGTGGAGTTGGCCGGTGGTGTATTCGCCCGGACCAATGTAAACGGTTCCACCGCCAGCCTTGCCGCACGCGTCAATGGCCTGCTGCAGGGCGGGCCTGGCGTTATCCGACTTGATTCCTGTAGCACCGTAGTCCTTCACATTGAAGTCCGGGCGAGCGCACAGCAGACTGATGAAGGCCGCAAAAAGGAGGGCGACGCGGCGTAACATTCCTAGAGAGCGTATCACGCCGCCGCCAGCAACACTACTGTGCACCCTCAGTCACTCCAGTAGCATGTAAGTCACGATCGCGACGGCGGCCAATTTGCGTTTGGCATCGAACATGTCCACCCGTCCGACACACAGGCGTTTGCCGATGCGCAGCAGGTGCGACCGCGCCACGAGCTTGCCGTCCTGGATCGGACGCAGAAAATTGATTTTCATCTCGGTGGTGGTCACGGGACGGCGGCCGCCAAAGTGACTGGCCAGGCCGATACCCACCGCGGCATCGGCGACCGTTGTAAACACGCCGCCGTGCATCACTCCGGCACTATTGCGCAGCCGCTCGGTCATGGGACATGCGATGGTCACTCCATCGGGATGCTGACGAACGACGCGGATGCCAACCAGCTTGTTGAATGGCATGTTTTCGGAAAGGGCACGAAGGTCTCGTAGGGTCAAGGAAGATCATTGTATCATCGGGGTAACAAATGGAACACCAACGCCTGGAACACCAACGGCTGGAACAAGACAGGCACAAATGCTCGGCCTGCGGGGGAAGCGGGGATTGTCCGGTTTGCAAGGGAACCAGCAACGGTGGACAATGCGAAAAGTGCGCAGGAACGGGGCGGTGTCCGAACTGCGCGGGAACCGGCCACAAACTGGACGAGCCGGCTCGCTGAAAACCCGGTTAACGAATCGGCTCCCTTTTGCCGCGGACGACAGTGCCCAATTTCTTCGGCAAAACCGCGCCAGAACGCGCGTCCGAAGATCCCGAGTGCCAGCAGTCCCCCAAAGAGCGCCAACGCCTCGAAACTTTTGAGAAGACGAAGGCGCGCCGGTGCCCAGTTCGATGAGCCACAGGTAGCCGACCAAAAAACTGGGGTGGGTCCAGAACATTTCTATTTCGATCTTTGAGCAGGGAAATCAAGAGAGATGAGTAGCGTTGTTATCATCGAGGAATGAAACTCCAGGACAAAATCGTAGTCGTGACGGGAGGCGGAAACGGCATCGGGCGTGCATTGTGCAGACGGTTCGCAGCGGAGGGCGCAAGAGCTGTGGTGGTGGCAGACATCGAGGAGAAGGCCGCGCGCACGGTGGCCGCGGAGATCGGCGGATGGCACGTCGAGGCCAACATGGCCGAAGAGTCGGAGGTGCAGCGCTTAGTCGATCAGGTGCTAAAGAAGCACGGCCAGATCGATTTGTTCTGCTCGAATGCAGGAATCGGGATCGAAGGCGACCATTGTGTTCCGGATCGGGAGTGGATCCGCATCTGGGACATCAATGTCATGGCGCACGTCTATGCGGCGCGCGCGGTTTTGCCTGGAATGCTGGCGCGAAAGGACGGCTACCTATTGCAAACAGTGTCGGCCGCGGGACTGCTCACGCAGATCGGATCGGCCCCTTATGCCGTGACCAAGCACGCTGCTCTCGCATTCGCCGAATGGCTCGCGATCACTTACGGCGACCAGGGGCTCAAAGTGTCGGCGCTTTGCCCACAAGGCGTGAAGACGCGCATGCTGGAGAACGCAGAGTTCGGCGGTGGAACGTTTTTGCTGGAGGGAGCGCTGGAGCCGGATCAAGTGGCGGAAGCAGTGGTGAAAGGGCTGGAGGAGGAACATTTCCTGATTCTTCCGCATCCTGAGGTTCTGGAGTACATCAAGCGTAAGGCCACCGATTACGATCGCTGGATACGAGGGATGCGGCGATTGCAGGCCAACATGCAGCCGCTGAAGACTTAAGCTTAATCCGCCGCTTTTTGGCGCCCGGTCTCGCGGTGACTGAAGCGCTCGCGTAGGACATTCTTTTGCACTTTGCCCGTTCCGCCCTTGGGCAAGGAATCGGTGAAGAGCACGGACGTCGGGCACTTGAAGTGCGTCAAGCGTTCGCGGCACCAGGCGATCAGCTCATCTTCGGTAAGCTCGCTGTTTGTATCTGCACGCATGACTGCTATGGCGCGGATGGTCTCGCCCCAGGTTTCGTCCGGCACTCCGATGACGGCGGCTTCGAGCACGGCCGGATGCGCGCACAGGACCGATTCCACTTCCGGGGAGTACACGTTTTCGCTGCCGGTCTTGATCATGTCTTTCTTACGATCGAGAATGTAGAGAAAGCCGTCTTCGTCGAACGCGCCCAGGTCGCCGGTATGCATCCAGCCGCCGCGCAGGACCTCGGCATTCACCTCGGGCCGATTCCAATAGCCCTTCATGACATTGGGACCGCGTGCGATTATCTCACCGACTTGGCCAACGGGGACGTCGTTGTCATTGAAATCCACCACGCGGACCTCGACACCGGTGACCGGTTTGCCCGCGGATTTCACGGGAGCGAACGGGCGCTCGGTGTTCTCAAAGCAATGGTCTTCGGGAGCCAGCGCCGTAAGGACAGGGCTGACCTCTGTCATACCGTAGCCTTGGGCGAAGTCACAGGGAAATTTTTCGATAGACTGTTTCAACAGCGGCAGCGGCATAGGAGATGCGCCGTACATGATGCGCTTCAAGCTCGAGAGATCATAGTCGTCGAAATTCGGATGGTTGACCACCATGTTGATCATGGTCGGCACCAACACAAGACTGGTAATGCGATAGTGCTCGATGGCGCCGAGGGTTGCTTCAGGATCGAAGCTGGAAAGAAAACAGTGGGTTGTGCCGCAGAGCGTTAAGGCGGGGATGGCGCCGCAATCTGCCAAATGGAACATCGGCGCAGCGTGCAGCCACTTGCCTTCAAGGAGAAGTCGGGTTGGCGGAAGCAGCGAATGGATTGCGTTGGAGTAAATGTTGCGATGAGTCAGCATCGCGCCCTTGGGCCCGCCGGTGGTGCCGCTGGTGTAGAACAGGCCGAAGAGATCGTTTTCATCCGGCTCAGGAAAAGTTTCGCTGGCGCCGGCCGCGGCGAAGGTTTTCCAATCCAACAAGTCCGCCGGACAGCTACCCGGACCTGCGAAAATCAATTGCTTCAGACCGGGAACCGCAGCTCGGATCTGTGGCGCGAGCGGAGCGAATCGTTCATCGACGAAGAGAATCTTGCTGCCCGAATCGGTGAGCGTGTAGATAATCTCGTTGATGTGCCAGCGGGTGTTCAAGGGCACAATCACCGCGCCCGCCATAGCGGTCGAATAGTACAGCTCCAGATATTCGGGAGAATTCAGCATCAGAACCGCGGCCCGGTCGCCCTTCCCTGCCCCGAGCGCCATCAACTTCCGCGCCGAGTCTTCCACCAGCCGATAGAAATCTTCATAGGTGGTCTGCCGATCCTGGTGATGGATCGCGAGGTTGCGGCCGTAGAATGATTTAGCCCGGCGAAGGCAATAGTTAACGGTCATGCGATTACTCCCTGACGTTTTAGTTCTTCGATCTCAGTGGGCGCCAGACCTGACCGGCTCAGCACTTCGAAAGTATGCTCACCCATTGCCGGCGGCCGTGGGCCCTCGCGATCGGGCAATTCGGCGGCGACCTCGCCGACTGTACGTACCGGTGTAACGCAACTGTCGGAGCCGCGCAATTGATCGAACCAATCATGCGCCCCTTTGGTTCGAAAGATGGCCGCGATTCGCGCCTTCACGGGGTCTTGAGGCTCTTCGAACTGGCGGGGGATCAGATCCTCGCAACCCAAATGCCGGCACAGCTCGGCCCAGAATTTCGGCTCGAGGGCTCCGACAGCCAGCCAGCGCCCATCGGCGGCTTCGTAGATGTTGTAACACGCGTAGCGTCCGCTCAACATTTCACTGCCGGGTCGCGGTTCGCATCCGGTCTCGCGGTAGCCAGCTAGAGGAACCGTAAGCAACGAGGTCACTCCATCGTACATGGAAACGTCCACGTGGCGGCCCTCGCCAGTGCGATGACGCGCCACCAGCGCCAGCAAAATCCCCATGACGGTTTGCATGGAGCCACCCACCAGGTCGGCGATCTGCACACCGGGAATCACCGGGAGATTCAAGCTCAGAACACCACCGAGCGCCATATAGTTGATGTCGTGACCGGCGAGATCAGTGTAAGGACCACGCTGTCCGTAGCCCGTCAGGCTGACGTAAATCAAACGCTTGTTTACCGCGGACAGCTCGGAATAACATAGCCCGAGACGCTCCATGACGCCGGGCCGATTGCCTTCGATAAGCACGTCAGCGGTGCAGGCCATCGATGTAAGGATTTCGCGTCCGCGAGGATTCTTCAGATCCAGAACGATGCTCTTCTTGCCGGCATTGGTACGCTTGAAAATCGATGGACTCATCGTGCGCGCGTAATCGCCCGCGCCAGGCTGTTCAATCTTGATGATCTCGGCACCCCAGTCAGCCAGGTGTTGAGTGGCAACAGCGCCGGGAAGCAGGCGGGTCAGATCAAGTACAACGACGCCTTTCAAGTCCGTCATCGTAAGTCGCTCACGCGCGCGCCTTCAGCAGGATTTTGTCGTAGTAAACGATCACCAGTTCATTAAACTGGTTAAGGACGTTGGTTTCGAAAGTGACCACTCCGCGATCGCCGTCCTTCTGTTGCTTATCGATCACTTTCTTGACGACGTGGATGGTGTCGCCGATGAAAACCGGCCGGGTGAACCGTAGCTTGTCGATGCCATAAAACGCGATCACGGTTTGTTCGATCTCACTCACTTGAATGCCCAAGCCGGTCGAAATACTGAATATGAGGACCCCGTGCGCGATCCGCTTGCCGAACGGGCCTTTGGCGGCGTAGGTCTCGCTCATGTGCAATTCCACAAAGTCTCCCGAGAGCCCGGCGAAGTTCACGATGTCAGCCTCGGTGACGGTTCTTCCGCGCGAAGTGCTGACGCTATCAAGAGCGAAATCTTCGAAGTAAGAGCCCAAGTTATTTCCTTCCTCTGCTTGACAGAACCATGTGCGTGGCCCTACCTTGAGAATTCTATGCGAAAAAAAGTCACGGTTGTGGGAGCCGGCAACGTAGGCGCTAATTGCGCGCTGCGGATCGCCGGCAAAGAATTAGCGGACGTCGTGCTGGTGGACGTCATCGAAGGGGTTCCGCAAGGCAAAGGATTAGACATCTTGCAGTCCGGCCCGGTGGAAGGCTATGACGTCAATATCACCGGCGCAAATGATTACGGGCCGACGGCGAACTCCGACATAGTGGTGATTACGGCTGGGTTTCCGCGCAAGCCTGGCATGAGCCGGGACGATCTGCTGCTGGCCAACTACGAAGTCGTAAAGAGCGCGACCGAGCAGGCAGTGAAACATTCGCCCAATTCGATTCTCATCCTGGTAACCAATCCGCTGGACGCGATGTGCTGGACAGCGTACCAGATTGCGAAATTTTCCAAGAACCGGGTCATCGGCATGGCGGGCATTCTGGATACGGCACGGTTCCGGACGTTCATCGCGCAAGAGCTGGACGTCTCGGTGGAGAACGTAACGGCTATGGTGCTGGGGGGACATGGCGACACCATGGTCCCGATGGCGCGGCTGGCCAGCGTGTCGGGCATTCCGTTGATTGAACTACTGGACCAAGCGGCCATCGATCGGCTGGTACAGCGAGCTCGCGACGGCGGCGCCGAGATCGTCAAGTATTTGAAGACCGGGAGCGCGTACTATGCGCCGTCCGCCGCGGCGACCGAGATGGTGGAATCGATCCTGAAGGACAAGAAAAAGATCCTTCCGTGCGCGGCGTATCTGGAGGGCGAGTATGGCATTCGGGATCTGTTCGTGGGCGTGCCTGTGAAGCTGGGGTCGCGCGGGATCGAGAAGATTTACCAGATCAAGCTCGATCAGTCGGAGCAGGCGGCGTTGCAGAAGAGCGCGGCGTCGGTGAAAGAGTTGATCGACGTGATCAAGCCGAAGATGGGTTGAATCCGCACCACTCGGCCAGGGGCGTTCTGTGGCTCTCGGCGCCACATGTGCGAGCGCGATGCGGTCAAAACGAAAGCCGACGTGGGCGTCGGCTGCGGTCCAGGGGGACCGCCCTACCTTGTGACTCCGCCGTTATACTGAAAGAAAGATGCACGAAATGGGCGTTTTCTGGCTTCGTGTGGCTACTGTGCTATACGGGGTCGGGCTGATTCACGCGATCGCTGTACTGCTTCGTAAGAAATCCGGTTTCCTAAAATACGCCCTGTTTGCCTTTCTGGTGGGCTCCGTGCTGCACTTTGTGGCGATCGTGGAACTAGCGATGGCGGTGGGACACCTGCCGGTCGATAATTTCTTCGAGAGCGCCACGGTTTGCGCGTTTTTAATCGCTGTTTTATTCCTGTACGTTTACTGGCGATACGATTTCGCCAGCCTCAGTATCTGTATTTTTCCGCTGGTCTTTGTGCTCACGCAAATCGGCGCCATGGAGACCCCGATGCTCAGTTGGCCCAGCACCGGTGTCCGAAATGCGTGGCTGCTGCTGCACGTGATGATGGTGCTGCTGGGCTACGCGGCCCTGTTATTGACCGCGGTGGCGTCGATGTTTTACCTGGTGCAGGAACGGCAGCTGAAGCAGAAGAAATCCGTGGGCGTCTTTAAGCGCCTGCCACCACTCGGTACGCTCGACAATCTGATCACTAATTCGATGAGCTTTGGGTTCGTGTTCATCACGCTGGGTGTCATCGCGGGGAGCGCCTGGGCATTTATCGAATCGGGAACAGCCTGGATCAGCGATCCTCGTGTGGCGCTGGCGTTCGTCACCTGGGGCTTTTACCTGGTAATGGTGTTCCTGCGCGCGACGGCCGGATGGCGAGGGCGCAAAGCGGCGTTCATGGCGCTGGCGGTATTGTGCTGCTCGGCGTTTACGTGGGCGGCGCACGTCGGCCTGCGGACGCTGTTGACCAGATGAGATTTTCCATCACAGGCGTGAACCACAAGAGCGCACCCGTTGAGGTGCGCGAGCGCCTGGCCTTTGACGAGCCTTCTCTCGCAGCCGCTTTGCTCGATCTGAAAAGCCGCCCGGGTTTCTGCGAGGGCATGATTCTTTCGACCTGCAATCGAGTGGAAGTGGCGCTAACTTGCGAAGATGCCACGGCGCTGGCTGTGGACGAATTCCTGGCTGACGCACGCCACGTGGCTCGCGACTTCGTCACGCCGCATCTGTACCGCTTCGAAGACGGGGAAGCGATTCGCCATTTGTTCCGCGTTGCGTCCAGTCTGGACTCGATGGTGGTCGGCGAGCCGCAGATCCTGGGCCAACTGAAATCGGCTTACGCCCTGGCCAAAGAGCACGGCGCCGTCGGCGGATTCCTGGATACCCTGCTCACGCGCGCTTTCAACGTCGCCAAGCGCGTTCGCTCGGAGACGGAGATTGGAGCCAACGCAGTCTCGGTCAGCTACGCGGCAGTGGAGCTGGCTCGCGACATTTTTGGAACACTGAACGACAAGAGGGTGATGATTGTCGGCGCGGGCAAGATGTCCGAACTGGCCGCCCGGCACCTGCGGCGCAGCGGGGCGACGCACATTTTCGTCACCAACCGGACTTATGAGCGGGCCGTCGAGATGTCGCAACTTTTTGACGGCAAGATCATCGAGTATACGAAGCTCATGGCATTTCTGCCGGAAGTCGACATCGTTATCACATCCAGCGGCGCCCCGCACTATATCATCACGCGCGATGAAATGAAAAAGGTCATCGATGCGCGGCGCAATCGTCCGATGTTCTTGATCGACATCGCGGTGCCACGCAATATTGAGCCGTCGGTTAACAAACTGGACAACGTATTCTTGTACGATATCGACGACCTGCAAAAAGTGGTGGATACGAACCTCGAAGGCCGCATGCATTCGGCTGAGGAAGCCGAGGCGATCATTCGCGAGGAAGTGGAACGCATGGTGGCGCGGCTCAAGACCCGCGAGGTGGTTCCGACCATCGTGAGCCTGCAGGAGCAGCTCGAAAAACTACGCGTCGGCGAACTGAATCGTATGCGCGGAAAACTTGGGTCGCTCACGCCCGAGCAGGAGGAGGCGCTGATTGCCCTGACTAAGGGGATCATCAACAAAATCGCTCACGGGCCGATTTCGGAACTGCGCCGGCAGGCCAATGAACCGGACGGTCAGCAGGTGGTCGTTGCCATTCGAAAGGTATTTCGGTTAGGCGACTAGAATGCTGACCATCGGCTCGCGTGGCTCGCAACTCGCTTTGTGGCAGGCGCGCTGGATACAGCTGCGGTTGGAGAGCTTCGGCGCCGAGTGCCGGCTCGAGATCATCCATACCACCGGGGACAAGATCACGGAGGTCGCACTTTCGAAGGTTGGGACCAAAGGGCTATTCACCAAGGAGATTGAAGAAGCATTGCTTGTCGGCGCGATCGATGTGGCGGTTCATAGCCTGAAGGACATGCCGACGGATCTGCCGGCCGGTCTTACGCTGCCGGCGATACCGGAAAGAGAAGACGCGCGCGATGCCATGGTGGGTGCTCGGCTACCGGACCTGGCGCAACATGCGCGAGTCGGCACCAGCTCGCTGCGCCGCGCCGCGCAACTGCGTTCGATCCGGCCGGATCTCGAAATCGAGAATATCCGCGGGAATGTGGATACGCGACTGCGCAAGCTGGACGAGGGCCGCTACGACGCGATCATGCTGGCGTCGGCCGGTTTGCGCCGGCTAGGCTGGGAAAATCGGATCAGCGAGCTGCTGGAACCGGAAGTGATGTGTCCGGCAGTCGGGCAAGGGGCGCTCGCGGTGGAGACTCGCGAGGATGGCGGCCAGGCGTACGAACTCTCGAAGCGGCTGGATCACGCCGAAACGCGGATCGCCGTCACGGCTGAACGGGCGGTGCTGGCATCGTTGGGCGGCGGCTGCCAGGTGCCAATCGGGGCGCACGCGACGGTCGATAATGGACGGATAGTGCACATCCGCGCAGTGGTGGTGTCGCCGGACGGATCGCAGGTCATACGAAAAGAGGCGCGCGGTCTGGCCACCGATGCCGCGGCGATCGGGCGCGTGTTGGGTGAGCAGTTGCTCGCCGACGGTGGCAAACAGATTCTCGACACTGTTTACGGCGGCGAAGTTGACCCGGGTGTGCGTACGTGAGGAGGGCGTATTCACAGCGTTCACATGAGTGTCGACCACGGGCATCCAGGACGGGCGGCCTTGTCCCCGCGATAAGCAGGGCCGTATCGGAAGCTCCTGGCCGACTCGGCACGCATGAGTGCGTGCGCCACGGTGAGTGCGTGCGCTACAAATGAGCAAGGTTTATCTGGTGGGCGCCGGACCGGGCGACCCCGATCTCATCACCTGGAAGGGCCGCAAACTGCTAGCCATAGCGGATTCCGTACTCTACGATCACCTGGCGAGCGAGCATCTGCTGGAGTTGACTCGCAAGGATTGCGAGCGGATCTATGTGGGAAAGAAAAAGGCAGTGCGCGCTTATCCACAAGAAGAGATCTGCGCCATGATGATCGAGCGCGCGCGGCGCGGACTGACAGTGGTCCGTCTAAAAGGCGGGGATCCGTTCATCTTTGGCCGCGGAGGCGAAGAGTTGGAAGCCCTGACCGATGCCGGCATTCCGTTTGAGGTGGTCCCCGGAGTGACATCGCCGTTGGGAATTGCCGCCTATAGCGGCGTGCCGCTTACCCATCGGTCACATACCAAGCTGGTTACGTTTGTTACCGGCCACGATGTCGACGGCATCGATTGGAGCAAGGTCGGACAATCGGAGACGCTGGTGATTTTCATGGGGATTGCGTCGATTGGTGAGATTGCGCGCGAGATTGTGGCACATGGACGCTCGGCCGATACTCCCGCTATTGCCGTGCGCTGGGGTACGCGGCCCGATCAGGAAACAGTAGCCGGGACGCTAGCGACGATCGCCGATCGAATCGAGCAGGCGCAGTTGAAACCTCCCGCTACAGTGATCATCGGCGAGGTGGTGGCGCTCCACGATCGGTTCAACTGGTTCGAGCAGCTGCCGCTCTTTGGACGAAAGATTGTAGTGACCCGATCGTCAGGTCAAGCAGCGGAATTCTCCGAACGGCTGCGGGCGCTGGGCGCGGACGCGATCGAACTACCCGTGATCTCTATCCAGCCGCCCGAGAATCCGGGGCCGATCGACCAAGCCATTGAGCGTCTGGCGAGCTATGACTGGCTGATCTTCACGAGCGTCAACGGGGTACGGTTTTTCCTCGATCGCTTGGACACTTCGCGGCGCGATCTGCGGTCTTTGAAGGCGCGCATTTGCGCCATCGGCCCGGCGACTCGGCAAGCTGTGGAAAATCTGCATCTCAAGGTCGATCTGATGCCCGAAGAGTACGTCGCCGAAAGCCTGGTGAAAACTTTGTCCGAAGAGCGACTCGCAGGCCTGCGAATCTTATTGCCCCGCGCCGCGGTGGCGCGTGACCTGATTCCTACCGAACTCGGGAAGCTGGGTGCACAGGTGGATGTCGTCGAGGCGTATCGCAACGTCGTCCCCGCCGACGCCGGCTCACGAGCCCGCGAGATCTTTTCGGGCGCCAACAAACCGGATTGGATTACTTTCGCGAGTTCATCGGCGGTGAAGAATCTGCTGACAGCCGCCGGCCGGGATGCGCTGGATGGCGTCCGCATCGCATCGATCGGACCAGTGACGTCTGAAACCGCGCGAAGCAACGGACTGAAAGTGGATGTCGAGGCGAAGCAATACACGCAGGATGGATTGATCGCGGCGATTCTGGAACTAGAAACCAGAAACTAGAAACAGGCAGTTACCAAATATATTCTTTGGCCTGATCGCGCCGCTCATAGCTATCCAGCACGTGCACGACGCGGATCTTTTTCAGCTTACCGGGATTCAGCGCGCCGATCGGAATGTACATGATGCGCCGGTTCAGGTGCGCGGCAATGGAGCGAAAAATCGAGCGCGGCGGCTTGGCCGCTACGTACACAACATAACGCTGCGTAGAATAATCCAGACCGGCCAGCAATAAACGCTCGGGCTTATTCTGCGCGACGTCGTAGTCCGGGTCGGACCACACGTCGATCATCCGCCGCGGCGGAAGCGTCATCAGAAATCCGCCATACTCAGCCCGGCCGATTCCCGGCCCCACCACATGGTCGAAGGGGTGCGTGGAGTAAAACGCCATGTCCGATTCGTTCTGGTGCTCTCCTAGCCAAGTGGTCAAATATTGGTAACGATCCCCGGCGTCCTCATCGAAGATCACGACCGCCGCGCCAACCTCCCCGGTGATCCGGTCGAGCTGGCGTACATAGATCTTGTTCTCATGCCAGTTGCGGATCGTTTCCCGGAGGTCGATGCCGTCGAGAATCGAGGTGGTGAACGGCTCGCTCCGTGAGCGCTCTTCCGACAGCATGCTTTTGGCTTTTCTCTTCAGGAAACGGCCGTAATCCTCAATCACCAGGTCTTCCGGGGGATACGAGCAGATGGCTGTCCCATCGGTTTGACGCGCCCACTCGCCCTGGACCTTTTCTTTCTTTCGGGACTTCAGAACTTTCGGCACCAGTCGCTGTTTGGGACGAGGAAGACGCCGGCGCAACCGGATCTTCTTGGTGTTGATCCAGACTTCTTCGCCCGACAGGTTCACAGTTTCGAGCAGATCACTGGCGTCCTTCTGCGATGGGTAGCGATTGGCCATCTGCCAGACTTCGTAGGCGTAGTTGTCGTCGACCACCGAGCGCGCAGCGACGGTGAGATCGAAAACGCCCGCCACCAGATCGCCGTTAATGGAAGCCAGATTGCGCGTGAACCGCGCCATCATACGGCGCTGCCAATACTCGATCTTATCGCCGGTGTTCTTGACGTACTCTTTCTCGGCTTCGCGCAGCAGATCGAATTGCACTTTGGGCCGATCGACCAGCTCATCCGGCGTCATTTCCTTGCGAAACGCCTCGTAACGATCCTGCAGGTACGGATACTCGATGGTAATCTCGGCCAGACAGTCGGGATGCGGATTGAGCAGCCGGACCTCGGACGGCTTGCGGCTGCGCGGCTGGTCCTCGGGAACTTCCATTGCGTCCAGCAGTGGGTCGAGCAAATTCAGCGACACCACCACGAACACCTGGGCCAGCGGATCCGTGCCTTGCAGCTTCCAAGCCATGCCGGCCGCGTGCGCCGCGATGTCGTCATTGCGCTCCTGCGGATAGACCCGATAGGCCTCGATGTACTTTTCCATGCCGATGTAGCGGATCGAATATGGGTCTGGATATGCATCCGGAAGGTGCGGCCGGTCGCCCGAATCGGGCTCTATGAAAATCACTTCGGCATCGATTTCGAGAGCCGAGCGGACAGCCTCGGTGAATGGATCGCAGGGCTCCACGGGCACGTAGATGGCGCGCTCTTCGTCGTGCGAGTCGGGGTACAGAATAACCGACATTTCCGGCAGCCGCGCCAGGGCTTGCAGATACACATCTTCGAGCGAACCGGGCAACTCCACCGCTACTATCTTGGGGCGGTCGCGCAGAATGGCTCGCCGAAGCTGGATGCTGAACTCGAGCCTTCCGGCGATAACCGGGAAATACGTGAAGTTCCCGCGCCGCAGACTGGCGGGATCTTCAGAGATTTTAGGCCCTTGCGACATAACGCAACGCTTCATCCCCCAAAGTTTCGAGAATAGCCGTGCGCATCAAGAACCGCTCGTCGCTCAGGTTTTTCAGCGCCAAGCCATTTTCCATGCCCTTCAGCTTCATGACGAAGCGGGCGATATTAATTCCATCCCGAACCGTATAGCGCTCGTCGGCCGAGTGCGCCTGCTGCAGAAAGTCGGTGACATAATTCAAAATCTGCTCGTCGCCGAAGGGCACGTTTTCCTTAAGGATGGCGTATTCTTCATGACGCTCCGGAAAATCGATGGTGATCTGGGGTTGCAAACGCGAATGAATGTACTCCGGCAGATCGAACGTGGACGCATCGTCGTTCATGGTGGCCACCATGCGAAACAGCGGATGGGCCTTGATCTTGATGCCGGCCACGATTGATTCGACGTAACGGCGATTGTCGAGCAAGGGCGCGAGACTGGCCCAGCTTTTCTCGCTCATACGATTGCCTTCGTCCAGGATCGCGACACCGCCGCGCACCATGGCAGTTACCAATGGGGAGGCCACGTAGCGCAGCCGCGAGGCGCCTTCGATCACCGGCGTGACCAGCAGGTCCTCAGGGCGCGTGTCAACCGTAGCCTGCATGATATAAACTTCGCGTTGCAGCCTTTTCGCGGCGGCGTATGCCAGGGTGGTCTTGCCGACTCCCGGCTTGCCGAGCAGACGGGGATTCATCGGCACATCTTGAGGATCCACCACGAGCCACGAGGCCAACAGTTGCCGCATGACCTCTTCCTGGCCGACCCAGGTAACGGTTAGTTCGTCGGGATGAGCCAGATGAAGGGTGGTCCCTTCGATCTCCACCACCATATGATTGCTATTTTACACGTCCAAGGCGCTTAGATTCGCGATGGGATAGATATTAGGCAGCTGCCGAAGTGAATTTGACGACGGTCATGTGGGTGTTCGAGGACTCGCGATACGCCAATTCGAACGCGTGAGCCATGGGACGGCAGCCAGGGGAAGGATAAAGCTGGAAGAATATCTGTTGGACACCATGCGGCTCGAGACGGCTGATTTTGGCGACCGTCGCCGCAGCTTGATGAATGCAGGTACCGCAGTCGAGACCTAAGCTCAAACAAGTCTCGGGGCTGTTTTCAATCAAGAGGTCCATTGCTTTTTCCCACCTTGTACTAGGTAAATGTAATTATTGTCGGTTAGGGGATTTTTTCCTATAGTACCGGTGAGTGGTTTGCGCACCTCTTTTGGGGGTAGCGGGGGGTGCGGTACGCGGGGGGTGAAGTTTTACTTAAGGAATCCGCTAGTACGTTCTACGTGGGAACTGAGTTCATCATTAAGGGGATCGTCTAAGGCGAGGAGCTCCCGCAGTTGAGGCGTAAGCCGCTCTTGAACCTCTGGACGAAGCAGCCGCTTCTGATACTGCTGCTGGGGTTTATCCCAACGAGCGTAGAAGCCATGCATGGCGCATCGAGGCTTCGCGGTGCGGTTGGCGGTGCCCCCGTGCCACATGTGAGCGTTCATAACGACCACGGTTCCGGCTTTGCCTGTAATCAGGCGCTCTTCCGGATGGGGGGCCTGCAGATCCTGCACGGCTTGCTGCGGGAGCCGGCCCCAGCGATGCGATCCCGGAACCATGCGGATGGCGCCGTTTTCCTCGGTAAAGTCGTCCAGCATCCAGACTGTGTTGCACACCCAGTAGCCCTGGTCGTCGCGAAGAGCTCCCATATCGGCGTGCAGGGGCTGCACCCAGGTGGAGTGCGGATTGGCCGAACGAGCATTCAGGCTGCTTAGCTTGAAGTGAGGGCCGAGCACATGGCCGATTCGCTCCAGAATCTCAGGCATGGCGACGGCGCGCTCGAAAACTTCGCCTTTGTCGACCAGATTCGCCAGCCGGAGGGTCTGTTCCTCCTGCTTGAACTCCGACCCAGCTTGGTCGCCTTCGCTGAGGAACAATTGGGAGATCCGTTGGTGGAGCTCGCCCAATAACTGATGGCCCATGTAGTTTTCGAGAATTAAATAGCCATCGCGATCGAGCTGGTCGCGGTCTGCGGGGGTCATTGTTATACATTTTAACCGGCCATCTTGGGCGCACCATTACACGCATATGGCCAAGCTATATAGATCTTCTATATAATATGAACATATGAAGCCGCTCTTGATCCAGTTGGACGAACAGACGCTGGTTGCGCTGAACCGCATCGCAGCGCCGGATAAACGAAAACGATCGGAGTTTGTGCGCCAGGCGATCCGCAGGGCCGTCCGTCAAGCAGAGTACCGCGCCATGCGCGACGCCTACCGGAAGCAGCCGGATTCACCACTGGACGCCGATGACTGGTCCAATGCCGAGGAATTCAAAGCGTGAGACAGTTCGAAATCTGGTGGGCGAATCTGCCCGCGCCAGCAGGTCGTCGGCCAGTCTTGCTGCTGAGCCGCAACGACGCCTATCGGTACCTTAGCAAGTTCGTCGTGGCCGAGATCACGACAACGATCCGATCGATTCCCGTGGAGGTCCGAATGGGTAGTCGAGAGGGGTTGCCATCACCGTGTGTCGCAAACCTGGACAATCTCCGCACTGCGGCGCGTCCATGGCTCGATTCCCGTGCCGGCACACTGCCGTCTTCTCGGCACAAAGAGGTGAAGCGCGCGCTGGGATATGCGCTGGGCTGGGACGAGCTGATTGACTTGGGCTCGGACGCTTCAGGTTGAGCGTGAAAGAAATTTTAGGATGAAGTATGAAAGGGACCACGTACTATGCGGCATTTCGCAAGTATGAAAGCACTCTGGTGCGCCGCGCTCCTCTTCGCCTCGTATGCCTTCGCCGATGAAGCGGCTGAGCGCATTGCTATTGGGCGTGCCATTGCAGCTCTGAATGAACCTTCGCAACATAGCGCACTCTTCACGGATCGACGTGCCTACTCCGAGTTTGAGCGAATTAGGACAGCCAACCCGGTGGCGTTCCGAATTATCGGCCCAGCAGCCGATCCCGAGTCCCTGGCTCGTGTGGATGATCCCACGGTTACGATTTCGCACGAGCCCTGGGGTGAGGCCACGATCAGTCTGCCGGGTAGGGGGTCTCGCCCTGCCATCTTATTCATCACGCCGGATGTAGCCCTTGCTGAGGGGGCGTGTACGTATGAAGACGATCACTCGAAGCAAACGACACCGCTCTTGATCGTCATGAAGAAGGAGGGAGACGACTGGAAGATCGCGTCCATCCGGGTGCTGGCGCGTTCAGCGCGGCCGGGTTGACGCCTCGAAAGCGGTTAATGTGATGGGAGGCAGTCCCGGATAGGAGACCCTGAGCACCCCGATCAGGATTACCGATCCAAAAATTGAGGAATTCACACCTTGGGCCGGCCCAGGTGTTAATCACGCTAGAGTTCCCGACGCTGAAGGCTTCATCGTGGATTGGCACGCTGGGATTGTGACGCAACACGCCAGCGGACTCCAACATTACGAGGTCTCATTCTACGCAGGCTGCCGCACAGCGACACGCTGGAACGCCACGAAAGGAGTGTCTCGCTGAGAATCCGCGCCTCGCCTACGTTGTGTTCTACGATTATGACCCTTCATCGTCAAGAGGCTTGGTTTATCTACGGGGCAAAGGCTCGCCGTTTTACTACGTCAACATGGGCACAATCGGGCGTGGTGAGGTCGAGGGGAACTGGTTCGTCGCAGAGAAATCGTGGGAAGACTTCATCAGGCCTATCATCGCCAAAGCGCTCGGTCAAGCTATTAAGGTCCTTCGACCTTGCTTGGGTTGCGCCCGGAATCGTGTGATGGACATCAATCGTAACCAAGCCTCTGCGCTATCCTTGTGGCTTCAGGAGTCATGAAGCAGCTCGTTGTAGCTACTTGCGCAGGTTTGGCGATCGCGCGCTCGAAAACTTCGTCTTTGTCTACCAGATTGTCCGGCCGCCGCCGGCTTGTTCTCCCTCGCTGAGAACAATTGTCCGATCCGCTGGTGTAACTCGCGCAATCAAAGTGAAATTCCGAGAAGAGGACGCCTAAATGACCGGCTGCAGCGATTTCACTGCGGCACTACGGGCAAAATCAGCCGCGATTTCGCATCGGGGCCATGATAAACCTTCTGGCGCGCGGCGATAGGCCGCGTTTCGGAGGCGACGTCGCCGCCAGTGTTTGGATTCCGATCGAACCGCGGGAAGTTGCTGCTCGAGACTTCGAGACGAATGCGGTGACCGCGAAAAAAGAGCAGGCTTGTGGACGCCAGGTCCACTTCGATCTGAGCTCGTGCCGCTCCATACGGCTGTCGCAGAATCCCATCACTCACGTTGTACGCAGTGCCATCGGGATAAACGTCGACTAGCTTGCCCGTGAAGTCGGTATTGGTCGCGCTGGTGGAGACATACAAGATGAGCCGTAATGGTCCAGTTACTTCCAGGTCGCGTTCCAGCGGAGGAGTCGTGTAGACGAGGACGTCATCTCTCGACTCGACATCATTCTGTTGCATTACGCCGGCTAGGGGACCCAACATCGCTCCGCCGCTCGTGGGTACTGGATGTTGAGGATCGTAAAAGTAGGTATCCGGCTCCTCATCCGATCTTGGCGGTTCCGTAGCAAGACTGCGGCCGCGGTGAAGATAGTATGAAGTCGGCACCGCGCGTGCAAGCGGCCACGCGATCTCGTCGCGCCAGGCGTTCGCCCCCATAACGAAGAGGCGTACCGATGGGAACTCCTTGAGACGAGCTCCCGGCGCACACAGGAACTGATCAAACCACTGCACACTAGGAGCAAGGCTCTCGATTCGAAAATTGCGCGGCTGGAATCCGCCGGGCAATCTGGGAGTCCAGGCATGAGCCCACGGTCCGACCACCAGGCGTGTGGCGCTTCCGATTCTCAGATCGGCCGCGCGGCGGATTCGATCGAAATCGCGCAACTGCGCGGGCAAAAACGGGTCGAACCAGCCGCCCATCAGTAGCACGGGTGCTTTCAACTGTGTAATCCGATTGGCGCTGTCGGTCTGGGACCAGTAGGCATCCTTGTCAGGATGCTGCAGCCAGTCCTGAAAGAAAGGGATCTTCTGGCCAGTTGCGCGTCTCTCGGCGTCGCGCAGCGGCCAGCCCTTCTGGCCGCGGTCGAGCGTTTCAGCGGACGGTGGATCATCGTCGCGGCCGTGACTGCGTAACGCCCAGAAAAGCGCGCTCTCGAACGAAAACGCGCCACCTGAATAAAACATATCGTGGAAGTTCGAGCTGGCGAGCCAGATCAGTAGTGCCGATGGTCCTGGTTTAGCCTGATCGGCAAGCACCCATTGGGGGAAGGCTGAGCCGCCCCACGTGCCAAGGCGTCCATCAAACCAAGGCTGCCGGCTCAGCCAGGCCAGAGTTTGGATGCCATCCTGGCGCTCGTCTCGTAACGGATAATACTCGCCCCCGGATTCGTAACGGCCGCGCGCACCCTGAAACACGGCCGTGTATCCGTGCTCGCCCCACATCCGTCCGACGATATCGGAGAAGAACACATTCGTGAGGGACTTCGAATAGGGGAGCCGCACGAGGATGGTCGGAGACTTCCCGGCGCGCCTCGGATGATAGATGTTCGCGACGAGCGTCGTCCCATCCGGAGTAGTCATGGCCGCTCGTTCTGACCTCACTGCGAACTCGGTGGGGCGCAGGTTAAGCACTCGTCCGAACCACCACGGGGCGAGCTGATAGCCGACCCACGCAAGCACTGCTACTGAGATCATCACCGCCCCGGCGGCGCGAAGAACTTTTGCAGTCCAGCCCCTGGAAGGCCGCAGGGTTTCGCCGGCATATCGGCGATGAAAATGCGCTACAACCAAGAGAAAACTCGCCAGAACCCAATGAAAAAAGATTGGAATCGAACCGCCCGTCCAGCGCTCATGCGGATAGAGGCTCATGCGGATGGTGTAACGGATCAGCATCACACCCAGATAGAGAGAACCAAACAGCAGCAGGCCATCGCCCAACCTGCGCGATCGTCGAGTGAAAAATCCGCGGCAGCACGTGAAATCGAGCGCCACTTTGCCGTACAGCAGAATGATCAGGAGTTGGCTTGCGAGCAGCGGGCGGTAAGTTAAAGTGCCGGAGAACCACTCCTCCATTGGGGGCAGGAGCGTCACTGAGAAGAGCGCAACCAGAAGCTGCCCGAGCACACGGAAACAAAAGAGTGTTAGCAGCACCCACAGCCATGGCGCGTAGCGACGGCTTATGCGAACATCTTCTTGTAGTGACGATACCAATCGCTCTGCAACCTCTCGGCGGGATCATACTGTCGCTTCGAACGAAGAAACTCGGGGAACTGAGGGTAGCACGCCTCCACCTGTTTCCGGGTAGCCCAGCGATGGTATGTCAGATAATACCCACCGTCGCGGCGAATGGCCATGTCGATGAGGCGCCGGAAGGAGTCCGCAGCATTCTTCAACCCCTCCGGCGTGTGCACCACATGCAGATTGAAGATCATGCAGGCATACGGTTGCCGCGCCCATTGGAGCAAGCTTTCTCCATCGCGCTCGATTAAGCGGATGGTCCCGTAGATTACGTTAACCTCGTTCTTCCGAAAGTCGGCCCGTACCTCGGCCATGAAATCCGCCAGAGTCCCATGTGGAACGTAAATCTCCGTAATCATTTCCGACCCGGCGTTCTTCGTACCGAGGCGCTGGTCGAGCAACTTGTGGTAGCCCTCCGGATAGAAACTGAGCTGATGAGTGTCGGACCAGTAGATTTGGCCCGAGGTCGATAGATAGTAATCAGAGTACCGTTCGAAAGCTTCCCCTTTGCCGGCGTGGGCCAGCGTCAGCAGCTCGACCCACTGCTGCTCTGAGAGCTCCCTTTGCTTCTCGGGAATGGGTGTCGAGGGGGCGACCGGGCGATAGCACGAGAACACGCCCCGGCGAAGGAAATCTTCGGAATTGGAGTCGATGGAGTATTGAAAATCGCCGTAAAGGAAACCGGCGGCGATGCGCTTTTCGAACATTGGCATGAGGTCATCGACGCGGATCACTTCGACCACGCGCTCGATTTTGCGGCGTGCATCGAGCCGCAGGGTGACCGACGAGATGACGCCAAATAGACCATAGCCGCCGATGACCACTTTGAATAGCTCCGCGTTCTCTTGGCGGCTGCAATGGTGTACCTTGCCCTCGCCGTCCACCAAGACAAAGGACTCTACGTCACCGACGAACGGTCGCATACGCAGGCCACGGCCATGCGCGTTGGCCGACAAAGCGCCGCCAATCGTGAGGCGATCGGCCCCAGTCTGCTTTTGTCGGATTCCCCACGCTGGTTTCCCATGCTCGCCTGCTCTGACCAGGTGATCGATCAATGCTGGCCACTCAATGCCCGCTTCCACTTCGACTAGGCCATTGCCGGCGTCAAAGCTCAGGACTCGGTCCATTTTCACAGTGTCCACCAATACGGTATCTGTGCCGAATTGCTGGCCGCCCATCGCATGCCGCCCGCCGGCGATGGAAACGCTCTTTCCGTTCTGGCGGGCTCTCACTAGAGTATTCGCGAGCTGGTCAGTAGAGGTGACCACCTCTACTCCACTAACACGAGTGGCGTTGAGACCCGAATGGATGTCGTTGACCTCAGTCGGTCCAGGTTTTAAAGACTGCGTCCCAGCCAATGCGGGCCACAGCGCTAGAACCGATTGCGAGAACTCACGCCTATTCATCCCCATCTAACTATCGGCGGTTGTTGCGATTAGCTTTAAACGGGTCTCTTTTCCGCGACGACGCCAATGACAGTTGAAACCACCCGGACGGATAACCCCCTCTCGTAGTTTGACTACGCCGGTACCATCGTTATTCAATCGTAACCAAGCCTCTGCGCTATCCTAGTGGCTTCAGGAGTCATGAAGCAGCTCGTTGTAGCTACTTGCGTAGGTGCGTTTTGTCTCGTGTCGTTAGCTCAACAGGTGTCGTTTGCTCAGCAGCGGGGCCAGGATGTGGACGACAAAGAGGCGGCCCGCGAAGAGTGGTTTTATAGTCAGCGCGAGTACCCTCTTGGCCAGATTCCCACCGGCGCCAGGGTGAAAGCGATCGGCGATATTCAGAATATCCAGCGAACCATACGAGCACGCAGGCAGACCGCTTCCGCCGCCGGATATTCCTCCGCCACCTCTCTCGCGGCCACCTTGGACGCTGCCAACTGGACTTCTATCGGACCGCGGCCCACCGACGCCGGCTCAACCTATGTCACCGCGGGCCGCGTAAACGCGGTGGCCATTGATCCTCGCGACAATAACACCGTGTATATCGGCGCCGCTGAAGGCGGGGTTTGGAAGACCACCGATGGCGGCGTCAATTGGACGCCTCTCACCGACAATCAGGCATCGTTGGCGAGCGGGGCCATCGCCATTGATCCGGGGCATCCTGATACGGTTTACGTTGGAACCGGCGAAGAGAACTTCGCGCAGGACAGCTATTACGGCGCAGGCATCCTGAAATCCACCGATGCCGGCAATACCTGGACGAATATGGTGCGGCCGTTTTTGCAAGCCACCATTGGAGCGCTGGCCATCAGCCCGGCGGATAGCAACGTACTCCTTTGCTCCAGCAATCTCGGAATCTATCGCTCCAGCGATGGCGCGGCCACCTGGACTAGTGTGCTGGCGGGCACGGGCACTTCCGTTCTATTCGATCCAACCAACGGCAACATCGCGTACGCGGCCCTGGGAAATCCCAGCGGAAACGCCATCAACGGCGTGTACCGCTCGACAGATGGCGGCCAGACCTGGACACTTCTTACCGGCTCGGGCGCGAATTCTCTGCCGAGTGCAGACGTCGGGCGGATTGAGATCGCGATTTCGCCCTCCACCCCCACTACTCTCTATGTCGGCATCCAACGGTCGCCGGCGAATACGGCCGGAAATCTGCTGGGGATTTACAAGACTACTGACAGCGGCGCTACCTGGAATAACCTGAGCGCTCCCGACATTTGCGCTAGTGTCGAACAGTGTTGGTACGACATGACCATCCGGGTACATCCCACGAATCCGAATCTCGTTTTTGCAGGCGGTTCACTGTCCATCATGAGGACTATGGATGGCGGCGTCACTTGGAATCAGCTGAACTTCATCGGCCCCAATCAGGTCCAGATCCACGTCGACGAGCACTACCTGGCATTCACCCCGGATGGCAGCAAGCTGTACATCGGCAACGATGGCGGCATGTACAGCACCACGGACGTCTCGAATCAGGTGGTGAGCTGGACCGAACTGAATGACACGCTCGCGATCACGCAGTTTTATCCCGGCCTCTCGATTAATCCAGCCAACGCAGGCATTGCCTTTGGCGGAGCGCAGGACAACGGAACCCAGCGCTACGGCGGAAGCGCCAGTTGGGATTACGTTACTTGCGGCGACGGCGGCTTTACGGCGATTGACGCAGCCTTGCCGGCGGTAGCCTACGCATCCTGCGATTCCATTCGGAATCAGTTCATTCCTATCCTGCGAACGTCCAACGGCGGCAACACCTGGGCCTCAAATGAATACGGGATCAACCTGGGGGACCGCGTCCAATTCATTCCCCCCCTGGCGATCGACCCCTCGAATCCACAGACTCTGTATTTCGGAACTTATCGAGTCTGGCAGACGCGGGATGGCGCCGGCAAGTGGGTGGCGATTTCGCCTGACCTCACTGGAGGGACTTCGGATGGATCGCCTACGATCAAGGCCCTCGCTGTTGCGCCTGCCGATCCGAACACCGTATATGCGGGAACTAGCGACAGCAAAGTCAAAATGACGAGTAACGCTTTGGATGGGACCGGAGCTTCTTGGACCGACCTCAGCGCCGGTCTGCCGACGCGCACCGTCACGCACATTGCGGTGGACCCGATCGATCCCGCGACCGCCTATGTCACTTTTTCCGGATTCTCGTCGGATAGCCAGGGTCACGTGTTCGAGACGACGGACAGCGGCGCGAGATGGAACGACATCAGCGAAAATCTTCCCAATCTCCCGGTGAACGACCTGGTGGTGGATCCCGACATTCCCGGCACGCTGTATATCGGCACCGACGCGGGCGTGATGGTGACTACGGATGCGGGCGCGACGTGGACTACGCTCGGCAACGGCTTGCCGCTCGTCGTGGTGGACTCGCTGGTTCTGCATCGCGCTTCCAGAACGTTGCGCGCAGCCACCCATGGCCGAAGTATGTGGGACATTCTCGTTCCGCTGCCTTCGCCATCAATGCAGCCGGTCATCAACTCAATTTCGCCGAATAGTATTAACGCCGGCGGGGCCGATTTCGTCATCTCCGTTAGCGGCGCGAACTTCACTACCGGCACGGTTCTCCGCTGGAACGGATCGAGCCGCCCGACCAACGTAGCCAATGGCACGAATCTGACGGCACAAATCAGCGCGGCCGACATTGCTCTGGTGGGTCGGGTCGTTATCGACGTGTTGAATCCATCGCCCGGCGCAGCAGGATCGAACTCGGTGAATTTCACAATCGGCCCGGCGCCGGGAACTTCTTCGCAGGCGTTTGTGAATTCGGCGAATCCCACCGGCGGCGATTCCCTCGCGCCCGGAAGCCTGGCGTCGCTTTATGGAACGAATCTGGCTGGCGCCACTGTAGTGGCCGACGCTGCGCCACCCTGGCCGGTACGCTTGGGAGGTACCTCGATGACAGTGGGCGGGGTGAGCGTACCGCTCTTTTTCGTTTCGCCCATTCAAATCAACTTCCAGGTTCCGTACTTCAATATCAGCGGTCCGACGGCAACCAACCTGACGGTCACCGAGGAAACGCTGACCACCACCATCGCCGTCACAGTGACGCCCTACGCGCCGGGCCTCTATACAACCAACGCCCAAGGCACCGGGCAGGCGGCGGCCATCATCGCCGGAACATCCACGACTGCTGCGCCAAGCGGGGCACTTCCCGGATCACGGCCGGCACAAAAAGGTGAGTTCGTCTCGCTATATTGCACTGGGCTCGGCGCGGTCAGCCACCGGCCGGCGCTCGGGGCTCCTTCACCCAGCAACCCTCTGGCCACCACCGGCGCCACGCCAACGGTCACAGTTGGAGGCGTGAATGCGAGCGTGAGTTTCTCGGGACTCGCGCCCGGTTACGTCGGTCTGTATCAGGTGAATATTCAGGTGCCGGCGACTGCGCCCAGTGGCGACGCCGTCCCCGTGGTCCTCAGCATCGGCGGAGTCACCTCGAACACAGTTACAATCGCGGTGCAATAGCAGACTGTGGAGTTTTCAAATATTCTCGTCCGCGCCACCAACTGGGTGGGCGATGCCGTCATGTGCCTTCCGGTTTTGCGCGCGATCCGGGGCCGCTTTCCCCAAGCGCATATCGCTATCCTCGCCAAGCCCGCAGTGGCAGACCTGTATGCACGGGAATCCTGCGCCGATGAAGTAATCCGTTACGAAGGGGAGCCCGGGCAGGTGGCACGCAACCTCCGGCCTCGCGGATTCGATTGCGCGATCCTGCTGCAAAACGCATTCGAAGCAGCCTGGATCGCCTGGCTGGCCCGGATTCCGAATCGTATCGGGTACAATCGCGATGGCCGTGGATTGCTGCTCACGCATCCAGTGCCAGTGCCCAAGCGCGGCGAGATCCCGCGGCACGAGCGATTCTATTACCTGGAACTGCTCCGCCGGGCCGGGCTAATCGCGAATCTTCCCGAAAGCCCGATGATCCGGCTAGAGCACGCTGCCGCAACACCTGCTCGAATTATCGGCGTTAGCCCGGGCGCGGCCTATGGCAACGCAAAGCGCTGGCTTCCGGAACGCTTTGCAGAATCCGCTGGAAAGCTCGCAGCCCGCCGAGGCGCATCCGTTGCGCTGTTCGGCTCGGCCTCCGAGCGATCCGTCTGCGAGCAGATCGCGGGACTGCTAAACGGCCATAGCGTCGTCAATTATGCCGGGCAGACCACGCTCGCGCAATTCATCGACCTGGCGGCTGGATGCGAGCTATTTCTGACCAACGATTCGGGCGCCATGCACATTGCTTCGGCCCTCGGCGTGCGGACAGTGGCCATTTTTGGCGCGACCGACGACCTCGCGACCGGGCCGACCGGGGCTAAGGCGCGCGTGGTCCGCGAACCGGTCGAATGCAGTCCTTGCCTGCTGCGTGAGTGCCCCATCGATCACCGCTGCATGCGATGTGTCAGCACGGATCGCGTTGTCGAGGAAGCCCTCGCCTTGCTGATAGACTAAGCATCTTGGACACGCGATCAAAAATCATCCCCCTCGAACAAGCCCGGACGCAACTGCGCGACAAATCCGCTTGCTGGGTGGGGGGTGACTTCGATCCGCTGCTTGCGGAGCATGTCCGGAAATTACGTGAACAAGTCGCGCCAGGGCGTTTGTTGATTGTCGAGGTCACTAATCCCGCCCGGCCGCTATTATCGCAGCAGGCGCGCGCAGAGCTCGTCGCGGCGCTAAAGATGGTGGATTACGTCGTGCTGGGCGACGGCGCGGGCAGCTCGCTTGGGATCGACGGCTCCATCACACAGCGATTCATCGAGAATGTGGTGCGGCGTCATCGCGGGCAAGGAGCCGGATGACCGGACCGCGAATCCTGGTGATCCGGCTGGGCGCCATGGGCGACGTGATCGCCGCGTTACCCGCCGTCGCCAGCCTCAAGCACAGCATTCCCCACTCCAAGATCACCTGGGTCGTAGAGCCGAAATGGAGCGTGCTGCTGGAGGGCAATCCCTACGTCGATTCCCAGATGCATCTCGATCGCAGGACGCTCTCGGGCTTGGGAAGCGCCTGGCGCGAGTTGCGGTCCGCCCGCTTCGATCTGGCTGTGGACTTTCAAGGGCTGATCAAGTCGGCGCTGGTCGCGACCATCGCACGGCCGGAACGCATTTTCGGCTTTCACGCCGCGCACGCCCGCGAATCCGCGGCATCCTGGTTCTATTCAACGAAGGTGCAAATACGGTCGCATCACGCCGTGGAGAGGAATCTGGATCTCGCGGCGGCGGCTGGGGCGTCGAGTATTTTGCGAACATTTCCATTGCCGGCGGGTCAGCCGGAAGGCCGGCTTCCGGACGGAGACTTTGTGCTGGCCAGCCCACTCGCCGGCTGGGGCGCGAAGCAATGGCCGCTCGAATATTATTCAACGCTCGCTCAGATTTTGCGAAAAGAGTGGGGTCTGCCGCTGGTGATTAACGCGGGCGAGCCGGTTCGTGTCGAAGGCGCCCACACGCACGTCTCCGGCATCTCCGGCCTGATTCACGCTACTCGAAGAGCAGCCGCGATCGTCGGCGTCGACAGCGGTCCCATGCATCTCGCTGCCGCATTGGCAAAACCGGGCATCGCGCTGTATGGACCCACCGACCCTGGCCGCCATGGCCCTTACGGAGGAACGTTCACGGTTCTGCGAAGTCCCACCGCGGTGACGAACTACAAAAGAACGGCCGAGCCCGACCCGAGCATGCGAGCGATCACTCCGGACCAGGTCTTCGAGGCGCTGGAAGCGATCCTTCCGCCTAGAGTCAGCGCTGTTCAACATGGATGAGTGTCTTTCCTAAGCCCTACGCCGATCGCGTGGCTCGTCTGCGCGTGGCCACGGGATTCGTGCTGGTCGCGGCTTTTGCATGGTTCTCTCAACCCACCATCAGCTCGCTGTTTTGGGGACTACCTGTCTCCGCGATCGGCTTGCTGCTGCGAGCATGGGCCACCGGCCATGTGGAAAAAAACATACGTCTGGCCGAGAGCGGACCTTATGCTTATGTCCGAAATCCGCTGTATTTGGGAACCGTGCTGGTGGCAGCCGGACTGATCGTCGCATCCCGCCGATGGCTCTTGGCGGTGCTGTTCGCCGCTGTCTTCATTCTCATCTACCTGCCGGTGATCGAGCTCGAAGAGCAGCACCTGCGTCACCTGTTTCCGGATTTCGAGGCTTACGCGCAACGCGTTCCCGCGCTTTGGCCGGCTCCGCGGGCCTCAAAAGCCGAGGGCCGTTTCCGGTGGGCGTTATACGTGCGCAATCGCGAATACCAGGCATTGCTCGGCTGGTTAGCCGGCCTGGCGTTACTGATTGTGAAGGTTCTAGTACTTTGAATTCGGCGGTTTCCTTGTATTCTTAAGTTATGTGCGGCATCGTCGGCTACATCGGTAACAGGAAAGCCGTCCCAATTATCCTGGATGGCCTGCGCCGCTTGGAATACCGCGGATATGATTCCGCCGGCATCGCGGTCTTGAATGGCGACAACCATCTTTCTGTTCGACGCGCGTCGGGCAAGCTGCGAAATCTGGAAGAAGCTATTCGCGTGAACCCGCTGGATGGTCCTTATGGGATCGGCCACACACGTTGGGCGACCCACGGACGTCCGACCGAAGAGAACGCCCATCCCCATCGCGACTGCACCGGCGAGATCGTGGTGGTGCACAACGGCATCGTCGAAAACTATCTCCAGCTCAAGCATCAGCTTCAGCTCGAAGGTCATAAGTTCTGCACCGAGACTGACACCGAAGTGATCGCCCACCTGGTGGAGAAGTATTACGAGGGCAATCTCGAAGACGCAGTGCGTAAAGCCGTAAGGGATCTCTCGGGAGTCTTCGCGCTGGGTATCATCGCCAGTTCAGATCCGAACAAAATTGTGGCCGCTCGCTCAGGCCCGCCGGTAGTGATCGGACTGGGCGACGGCGAATACTTCGTTGCTTCCGATGTGCCGGCCATCCTGAGTCACACGCGTGATATGTTTTTCCTGAATGACGGCGACCTGGCGGTGTTAACACCGGAGGGCGTGCACCTGACCGACTTCAACGGCAAGCCCGTGAAGCGGCAGGTCACACATATCGTCTGGGACCCCATCATGGCCGAAAAAGGCGGCTACAAGCATTTCATGCTCAAGGAGATCTTTGAGCAGCCGCGCGCCGTACGCGATACCGTGCTGGGACGGGTGGGCCAGGAATCGGGGCGGATTTTTCTGGACGAGATGGATATCAGCCCCAAGGTCTTCCGCGAATTCCAGTCCGTCAAAATCATCGCTTGCGGCACCAGTTGGCACGCCGCATTAGCGGGAAAATTCATGATCGAGAAACTCGCGCGCATCCCGGTGGAAGTGGATTACGGCAGTGAGTTTCGCTATCGCGATCCGATCGTTTCCAAGGACATGCTGACGGTCGTGATTTCGCAATCGGGCGAAACCGCGGACACGCTCGCGGCACAGCGCGAGGCCAAGCAGAAGGGCTCCAAGACGTTGGCCATCTGCAATGTCGTCGGATCGATGATCACGCGCGACGCGGCCGGCACGCTCATGACCCACGCCGGCCCGGAAATCGGCGTGGCATCGACCAAAGCTTTCACTTCTCAACTCACGGCGCTGTTCATTCTGGCTATGTACCTGGGACAGGTTCGCGAAGTTCTTTCGGGCGACGACTCGCTTAAGCTCGTGCAGGAACTGGTCCGTATCCCTGGGAAACTGGAGACCATCCTCGGCCAGACCGCCATCTACGAGGAGCTCGAAAAGAAACTGTCGCGCTCCACGGATTTCTTGTTTCTAGGACGCGGCGTGCATTTTCCGATTGCCCTGGAAGGCGCGCTCAAGTTGAAGGAGATTTCCTATATCCACGCCGAAGGCTATCCCGCCGGCGAGATGAAACACGGGCCGAACGCGCTGATCGACGAAAATCTTCCCGTGGTTGTTTTGGCGACACGCGATCCGGACAGTGAAGAAAGCCGACTACGCTACGAAAAGACACTTTCGAACATTCAGGAGGTGAAAGCGCGCAACGGAATCGTCATTGCCGTGGTCTGTGAAGGCGACGAACACGAAGTCAGCAAGATCGCCGACTATTTGATTCCAATTCCGGCCACAACCGAACTTCTCTTGCCGATCTTGGAAATCGTGCCCTTGCAGCTTCTCGCTTATCACATCGCTGTGCGCCGGGGATGCGACGTCGATCAGCCGCGCAATCTGGCCAAGAGCGTGACGGTCGAGTGAAGCAATTCACTCACCAGATCCACATTTCGACCCACGGCAAAGGCCTGTACGAATTCACGCCAGAAGTCACCTCTTGGCTCCAGGTACATCATCCCCAAACCGGCCTCGTTACCGTTTTTTGTCAACACACTTCGGCATCGCTGGTGATTCAGGAGAACGCCGACCCGGATGTAGTTGCTGATCTGGCCGACTTTTTCAGCCGACTAGTCCCGGAAGACACTCGGCTTTATCGTCATACCGCCGAAGGACCAGACGATATGACCTCGCACATCCGCTCGGCCCTGACCCAAACTCAGGTCTCGATTCCGATCCACAACGGAAAACTGGCGCTGGGCACCTGGCAAGGAGTGTACTTGTTTGAGCATCGCGAGCGAGCGCACCGGCGCAGTGTCGTACTGCACCTGCTGGCGGAGTAAGCGTGCGAAAAGCGGCCCGCTTTATCGTCAGTGTGCCGGCTGCTATCGGATTGCTGTTCGTTTTGGTCACTTTCACGCCGATGGACGTCTGGTGGACTAACTATCTGGCAGGCCCATGGAACGATCCGGTGGGCGATGTCCTGATCGTACCGGGAGCCGATGCCATCGACAACACGATCGGGTACTCATCTTATTTGCGCAGTGTGTATGCGGCGCTGGTATGGAAACAAGGCGGCTTTTTGAACGTCGTTGTGTGCGGCGGAAGCAACACGAGTCAAGCTTCAGTGGCCGAGCAAATGCGCGATTTCATGGTCGCTCAGGGCGTTCCCGCCGCCGCCGTTCGGATTGAAACCGAATCCCACAGCACGCATGAGAACGCCGTGAAGTCCAAAGCGCTGCTGGAGCAGCTCGGAGGGAAAAAGGTGCTGCTCACCAGCGACTACCATATGTTTCGCGCCTACCGGACTTTTCGCAAGGCGGGAATCGATGTCCAGCCCCGTCCTTTTCCCGACGCGCTCAAGCAGAGCACATCGCGGGCGAATCGCTGGCCGGTGTTCTTGGGCTTGTGCACCGAGACTAGCAAGATCGCGTACTACTTTGTGCGTGGCTGGATCTGAATCCTGGCTTCCATCCGAATCGGCAAGGCACCCCGCCTGCGCATCCGTACCAAAGGCACCGGATGCTTTTCTCCGAAGACAGTCGATCTCAAGCTCTCGATGATCTCCGCGCCTTCAGGCAGTACAAGTTGTGATCTCGCGTTCGGCGAACCCAGGTGCCAGAGCTGTTCTACATCGTGATCGCCAGGCGGTCCCTCGACCTCGTCGACAACGACAATGACATCGGGTTTTTGAAACTCCACCCGGCGGCGATGGGTGAAGCCGGCGTACCGGCATTCGGCTTCCAGAAGGTCGCGCTCGGCATTCGTTTTCCACGCTAGAATCGACACCTCCGGACGATTTGCCCAACGGAACGGACCAGCGACCACGGCCTGATCCAGATCGTCCACCCGCACGGTGTTATGCGCTCCAGTTCCGCGAAACCAGTCGCGCCATTTTGGATCGCCAACGTAGGTGTAGGTTCCTGGGTCAATCAGAATCTCGTCATCACCAGAGCGGACCAAGATACTTAGGGTGTCGGCATGGCTATGACCGGCGCCCCAGGGTCCGAACGGTCCGGCGTCGACGATCACTTGGTTTGCTCCCGACACCATCACCGCAATCCCGGCGTCTGAGAAGATCCGCGACGCCCACTTCCCTGCCCCGGCGCTTTTCTCGATCACGCCGGCGCCAAGCCACCAAGCCGCCTGCTCATGCAGATCCAGCGGATCGAGCAGCCAGTCGCGCCGATTCAAAACAATGCTCGCCGTGGCCATGGTCGCGCGGCCAAAGCGATCGCGCGGTCCATAAGGATGAAACAGCCTCCCGCCATCGTCATCGCCAATGAACGCCAGCGCGCGCGCGGGACCGAGGACGGCATGCAGATACTCAGCCATGCGCTCCAGCTTGCCCATGTAGGGCGTATCGGGTTTCGCCAGGATTGCGTGCAGCAGGAACATGTCCAGCGCGTACACGTGATAGTACGTCGATTGCTCGAAGTGGCTTCCATCGGCTTGCACTTGCCGCTCCATCTGCTCCCGCATCACCTGGCCGCCTAGCTGCTCCCACCGTCCGCCTTTCGGAAAACCCGCGAAAAATAACCCCAGGACGTGGAGCGCCAGCGCTTCGCCGAGCAGATGCGTGTTCGGCGAAAAGTAAAACGAGAGATTGTTCTCCAGGTGCGCGCCGTGCCGATAAAGTTCGCCCAGCCAGCGTGCCCGGAAGTCCAGCGGCAGGTCCGGCCCAACAAAATGCCATACCCAGATCCACGACAGCGCCCGAAACGCGACCTCTAACGCGCTGGCCCAATTGATCCCCCGATGATATGGATTGTCCCGAAACCAGCTCTCCAGTTGCACCTGAATCTCGTCTAGATTTGCTCGATCGCCCGTGAAAATATAGGCCTGCGCCAGGACCACCAGGTGCTGATGCCGGTTCAATTCCCAAATCACCTTGTGGTCACCCGCCCGCGCCGCGTCCAGATACTTAATCAATCGAAAATAATCGAGACCTGTTTCGACGCCGCTGGTATAATCCCGCCGCCAATGGATCTCAGAGCCGGTCTCGATGGTCAGCCCCAGAATTGGAACCCGATGGTCCCTGATTTGGCCGGCGAGAGCAATCACCTCTTGAGCGAAGGGCGCACCCGCGAGTTTGCTGGTGGTCTCAGCCGGGTCCGGCAATGGAAGGCGCGGTGTGAAGTTGTCGATCTTTATCTTCGGAGGCCTGGCGTAGAGATACGCGTTCGTGAGCTCTTGTTTCAGGCGAAACGCGATTTCGCGGGGAGTTCGCAAGGAGTATTCTATCGTGCCCCACCGTCTCGAATTGCGATAATCGAAACAGGCTGCGCGACCGCGGCCCCGATCTATGTGTGGCATCGCCGGACAATTTCTATGCGACGGAAAGGCCGAGTTGGCTGACATCCGCTGGATGTGTGACCAGATTCGGCACCGCGGCCCGGATGATGACGGCTATCACATCGACGGCGCGTGCGGAATCGGCATGCGACGGCTCAGCATCATCGACCTCAGTACCGGCCACCAGCCCATCTCAAACGAAGACGGGACCGTCTGGGTGGTATTCAACGGCGAAATTTATAACTTCCAGGATCTGCGCTCGGACCTGATTCGTCGCGGTCATCGCTTCAAGACCAATAGCGACACTGAGACATTAGTGCACCTCTATGAGGAAGAGGGAACGGACGGCATCCAGAAGCTGCGCGGCATGTTCGCCTATGCCATCTGGGATGCTCGCGATCGCTCGCTGCTGATGGTTCGCGACCGTTTCGGCAAGAAGCCACTCTATTATGCCGCTTTGCCGCAGGGCCTCTATTTCGGCAGCGAACTCAAATGTCTTCGCCTGCCAGGCGTCCCGCTCGAAATCGACCGCCAGGCCCTGCAGCTCTACTTCGCAATCAACTATGTTCCGGATCCCTGGAGTATTTATCGATCCATCCGCAAACTGACTCCCGGCGGATGGCTTCGCTACCACGCCGACGGCAAAGTTGAAGAAGGCCGCTACTGGAAACTTCCCGTGCCAGCCGAGCAAGCCGCTCCTGGATTCACCGAGCAGGCCGCTTGCGATCTGGTGCGCGAAACCTTCGACGAATCCGTGCGCCTGCGTCTCATTTCGGACGTCCCCCTGGGCGCCTTCCTGAGCGGAGGAATCGACTCTACCTCCGTCGTGGCCTCCATGACCATGCAAACCAAGGAGCCGGTCAAAACCTTCTCCATCGGCTTCGAGGAGCCCGATTTCAACGAGCTTTCGCTCGCCGCCGCGGTCGCCCGAAAATACAAGACCGATCATCACGAAATCATCGTGCGGCCGAATTCGATTGACCTGGTTTCCAAGCTGGTCCACCATTTTGACGAGCCGTTTTCGGATTCCTCCGCGATTCCAACCTACCTGGTATCCGAATTTGCCGCCCAGCATGTCAAAGTGGCGCTCACCGGCGACGGTGGCGACGAGCTGTTTGCCGGCTACGAGAGTTTCTTCGAAATCCAGCGGATGCGCCGCATGGACCGCGTTCCTCTTAGCGCGCGAAAAGCGCTCGCTCTCGTTTCCGATCTGCTTCCTTATTCTGCGTACGGGAAGAACTTCTTGCGGATGATTAGCCGCCCGACCGCTCTGGAACGCTATTTCGAAAACGATTCACCGCACTTCCTGCTCAGCCGATTACTTACGCCGGAATGGATGCCTCCGGGCGACTCCGCTTTTCTCACGAGCGCACTCAGCCATTGCCTGCTTCCAAATGGCGCCGATGTCCTTACCCAGGCACTCTATTTCGAAGCCACGGCCAAGCTCACCGGCGACATGCTCGTGAAAGTGGATCGGATGTCGATGGCGAACTCCCTGGAAGTCCGCTGCCCGATGTTGGATCATAAACTGGCTGAGGTCGCCGCTCGCATCCCGCACTCCTGGAAGCTTCGCAATGGGCGAGGCAAGGACATTTTCATCCGCGCCGTGGGCGACCGTTTACCTCCAGAACTTCTTCAGCAACCCAAGCGCGGTTTCGGCGTACCGCTGGCCCATTGGTTTCGAGGCTCTCTGCGCACCTTCCTGTGGGATCACCTGACCAGCCCTTCGTTCCTCAATCGCGACATCGTCTCGCCTGAATTCGTCCGGCACCTGCTGGCCGAGCACGACCGTGGCCGCCGCAACAACTATTACCATCTCTGGAAACTTTTGATGCTTGAGTTGTGGTTTCGGAATTTCGACCAGTCTCCCACCACTCCGGCCGCCCCGCAGGTTGAGGCTCGGATCGTCTAAACGGTGATCGCGCTACTCATCTTCTGGTTAGCGGTACTGGTTCCTTTTTATGCCTATATCGGGTATCCGCTGGTTCTGCTGCTGTTGCGCTTAGTGATTCGCCACGATGTCAAGAAAGCCCCGATCGAGCCCGTCATTTCCTTGCTCATTCCGGCCTACAACGAAGACGACGTCATCGCTCGTAAGATCGAAAACTCGCTCGCCTTGGACTATCCAGCCGATCTGCTCGAGATCGTGGTCGCCTCCGACGGATCGAAAGATCGAACCGCCGAGACCGCTCAGAAGCTCGCCGATGGAACTCGCGTTCGAGTGCTGGCGTACGCCGAAAACCGCGGCAAGATTGCGACCCTCAACGCCAGCGTTCCGCAATTACGCGGCGAAATCGTGGTCTTCTCGGACGCGCCTGCGATGTTGTTCCCCAACTCCGTGCGCCTCTTGATTGAAAACTTCGCCGACCCTGCCGTGGGCGCCGTGAGCGGCCTATACAAGATTGTCAAGGCCGACGAAGTGGACGTCGGCAAGTCGGAGGACCTCTACTGGAAATACGAGACGTTTCTGAAAATACAGGAATCGCAGATTGCTTCCACGCTGGGCGGCCACGGTCATTTGCACGCCATCCGGAAGGATCTCTATCCTTATCCGCCTCCCGGAACCATCAATGACGACTACATTATTCCGGTGTCGGTGCTGGCAAAAGGCTATCGCGCCGTTTACGAACCAGCCGCGGTCGTGTACGAGGAAGCGCACGAGATGACCGGCTTCGGCCGTCGTATCCGGATCATGGCGGGCAATATCCAGCAGATGCGGGAAATAAAAGGATTGCTTCGTCCATTGCGTCCGCTGGCGCTGTTTTTTTTCCTGTCGCACAAAGTGAGCCGGCTGGTGGTTCCGTTCGCGATGCTGGTGGCATTGATTGCGAATCTTTTCTTGCTGGGTTCCAGCCTTTACTTCTCCGTCCTCGTCGCGCAACTCGTTTTCTACCTTCTGGCAGCGCTGGGGGCCGTTTGGCCGCTGCGGCCGAAGATCCTCATGCTGCCGTTCTATTTCTCGATGATCAATGCTGCGACTTTCTTCGGCTTCTACCATGCCCTAACGCAACGACGTGGAATGGCATGGAAGTAGTGTCGTCGTCCGGCAGACTAGTACGGGCGTACTATCGGACACATGGGATAATACAAATTAGTCGCTGCTTGTTCGACTGTTCGCTATGAGCCCCTCTAGCATCATTTCGGTTGACGTCGAGGACTATTTTCACGTGGAAGCCTTCGCCCGCGTAGTCGACCGGAATAACTGGGGCGCCTACGCCAGCCGGGTGGAGCGCAATACCGAACGCATTCTCGATCTGTTCGATGAGCGCCAGATCAAGGGTACCTTCTTCATTCTCGGATGGGTGGCCGAGCGCTATCCGAAGCTGGTTCGCCGCATCACCGAGCGCGGCCATGAACCGGCCTGCCACTCCTACTGGCACCGGCTGATTTACAAGCTCACACCCGAGGAGTTTCGCGAAGACACACTACGCGCGAAGAATTGCATCGAGCAAGCGGCCGGGGCTCCGATTTACGGTTATCGCGCGCCCAGTTTTTCGATTACGGGCCGCTCGGTCTGGGCTCTGGATGTCCTGGCGGAGCTCGGCTTTCGTTATGACTCGAGCGTATTCCCGGTCAAACATGACACCTACGGCGTCCCCGACGCCCCCCGCCGCCCCTTTCGAATCGAGACTCCGTTCGGCCCTATCGTGGAGTTTCCGATGGCGACGTTCCGCTTCGGAACCGGACCCAACTTGCCGATTGCAGGCGGCGGCTATTTGCGAATGCTTCCTTTTTCCTACACACGCATGGGCGTGCGCCGGGCGTGGAGCGAGGGGTTGCCGGTGGTGAGCTACATCCACCCCTGGGAAATCGATCCGGAACAGCCGCGCATTGACGCCCCGCTCAAATCGCGCATGCGGCACTACACTAATCTCGGGAAAACAGAGGCCCGGCTTCGAAAATTGCTGGCCCTGGGCGAATTCAAGAGTTTCCGCGATAGCGGTCTCGCCGATTCTGCCCCATCTTTTTCCTTCAAGGAAACCGTCTCACGATGAAACAAGACAACATGCCACAAGTGGCGCGCTTTTGGAACGCCATTGCCGACGAGTTCGACTCCATTTATACCGGCGCGAACAAGAGCGCATTCGGCCGGTTCCTGGATCGCTACTTCCGCAAAGACATTTATGAACGCTTCGATTGGGTGATGCAAAAATGCGGAGACGTGCGAGGTAAGACCATCTGCGACATTGGTTGCGGTTCCGGCCGCTTCGTCACCGAATTCGCGAAGCGCGGAGCCGGACATGTGACCGGCGTGGATGTCGCGCCGGATATGATTAAGCTGGCGACCAATCTGGTGCAGAAGGACGGGGTCGCCGACAAGTGCGACCTTTTCGTCAGCGACGTCTTGAACTGGAAGACGGATCAGAAATTCGATATCACGATCGCGATCGGTTTTTGGGACTACATTATGGACCCGCCCGAGCGGCTCCGCCTGATTCGTAATCTCACCAACGATACATTCTTATCGGCTTGGCCCCGCTTCTGGACCTGGCGCATGCCGGTCCGCAAAGTACGCCTCCAGTATATTCGCGGCTGTCCGGTTTATTTCTTTCGCAAATCGCAAGTCTCCGAGATGCTCGAAGGCGCTGGTTTCCAAGTGGTGAGCTGCGAGACCGTCGGCAAGCTGTTTTGCGTGGAAGCTCGAATAAAGTAGTGTCTGCGGTGACACGACGTGTCTCGCTCAACACGAGAGCATTGCCGATTTCTCTTTACGAATCAATGACTTAAAGCGTGGTCTGGGGCCTGCTACTCCTCTCGGCATGAAGAGGAGATCACACACCATGCAGGCCATCAAGCTTCTGGCAATTCTCGCGACCGCTGCCACCGAGGTTTTCGCCGAGGATTCAACTCGACGGCTGATCGTCAGCATCCCCGATCGCAAAATTGTGCTGATGGAAGACGGTCATGTGCTGAAGGTCTACCCCATCGCGGTCGGCAAGAAGAGCACACCCAGTCCAAATGGGAATTTTCACATCGTCAGCCGGGTTGTGAAGCCCACCTGGTATAAGCCGGGTATGAGAGTCGCGCCCGGACCCGCGAACCCGTTGGGCACTCGCTGGATGGGGCTAGGCTATAAAGGCTACGGCATTCACGGCACGAATATGCCGCATTCGATCGGCAAGGCGGCGTCGCATGGCTGCATTCGGATGCGGAATCACGACGTCGAGGAATTGTTTGAGCTCGTGCAGGTCGGCGATCCGGTGGACCTGGTCACTGAAGTGAACGCGGATCTCGCTAAAGCGCTCACCGACGACACTTCCGAAACTGCGGCCGTGGCCGCTGGAGGTCTCCAATGACGACCATGACTTTGGCGGGAGATTTCCCGGCGGCTGCTCTCGGCCTGGTCTGCAGCCTCTCGTGCGCGCTGGTCTTGGCGTTCGCGGCGCTGCGGTTTGTAATCGGGCTGGTTACCCGCGAACAGTATAATGTGACCGATGACTCGCGTCGCGTTCGCGCTATTGTTTGGATGGGTCAGCGTGGCAATCGGGCCGGCGCAGAGCCCTCCGGAAGCCGCGGCGCAGCTGGCCGCCCGTATCTCCTCGCTGCTGCCGCGCCACCCAACCGTTTCGCTCGAATTGCAAAACCTGTCGTCCATGACGCCCGGCGACTTGTCGACCTTCGGCAGGGCTCTGGAGGAGCAACTGCGCAGATCGGGCCTACCGATGACGGCCACGCAGCCTGAGGTCCGTGCGCGCGTCACTATCTCGGAGAACGACCGAGGCCTGCTGCTGGTGGCGGAAATTCTTACCGGAGATACCAGGACAGTCGTCATGCAGCCGTGGATCGCACCACCCCTCTCGGAAACAAAACCGCGCATCAGGATTTTACGAAGGCCGCTTTGGGATCAACCTGAGCCGATGTTGGACCTTTTGCTGCTTAATTCCGAATCCGAATTGCTGGTGCTCAGCCCCACCGCGGTGTCCGACTTTCGTTTAGCCGATGGCAAATGGATCCCGACCGGCGTAGCGGCCCTTTCGCTTGCCAGGCCTCCGGCGCGCGATCCACGCGGCCGCATCGAGAGTACACCAGGCGGATTTCGCGTCTACCTGCCGGACACAACCTGCAGCGGTACTTTACAACCGATGCTCACCGTTGCCTGCGCTCCTGGTAACGAGGCATGGCCGGTAAATCCGCGCGATCCAAGTTTCGTCGTACGCTGGATAACCGATCGAAATGTCCTGGAGTCCCCGAACTTCCAAAGCGCCTTCTATGCCGGAGCGAACGGCTGGTTCTCTACTGCCGTCCATCGGATCATGGACCGGGCGGGCAACACTCTCGCCGTTGCGGACGCCTGGGGCACCGACTTCGCGACCATCGAGAGTTCGTGCGTGTCGAATCCGACTGTCCTTGCCTCGGGCTCGGGCGACAATCCTGACCGCGATCGGGCCCAGGCTTTCGAAATTGCGGGCGGCCGCGCTACGCCAGTGAGTGAGTCGACGGATCTGCCCGGCCCGATCACCGCCCTATGGCCGGCCGAGACTCCCGGACAGGCGACGCTCGTCATTCGAAATTCAAAGACAGGAAATTATGAGGCTTCGCGCCTGGGCGTGGCTTGCGCTGAGTAGCATCTGGTTAACCGCTCTCACGGGCACCACACGTCCGCGCTATGGTGGAGCATTGACGGTCGAGCTTTCCAGCGCCTCCTTTATGCTCGATCCGGTAAACACACACGGACGCCTGTCACCCGCAATCGCCGAAACTTTGGTCCGAGTGAACGCGCGCGGCGCCATTGAACCACGATTAGCGCTGGCTTGGCAGCACGAGCCGGACAACAAACGCTGGAGATTTTCGCTCCGGCCCAAAGTCTCTTTCCACGACGGCGAACCGCTGACCGCCGTCAACGCGGCGCCGGCGCTGTTGGCAGCATTGAAAAAGAAATACGGCGATGTTACCGTGACGGCCGGCGGCCAGACCCTCGTTGTTCAATTTGAACATCCGATGCCCGATTTGCTTGCCGAACTCACGCATCCCGAAACCGCCATCTTCCACAAGGGCGACGCCAATGCCGTGATCGGCACCGGACCATTTCGCGTGGCCGCTTGGGAGCCCGGCCGGCGGCTGGCACTCGCAGCCTTTGAAGATTATTGGGGCGGCCGGCCTTTTCTCGATTCGATTATTATCAGCGTCGGCGCTGGCTCCGTCCGCGCTGACGTTTTCGATATTCCGTTCGGCGCCACGCGGCGCGTCGTTCCCGAGGGTTTTCATATCTGGACCTCGGCACCCAACGAGCTGATCGCATTGCTCGCGGCCAACCCACAGTCCACGCTTTTGCAAGCCCTATCGCTGGCCATCGACCGCACCCCCATTGTGAATGTGCTCGCGCAAAGGCGCGGCGAAGCGGCGTTCGGTATTTTGCCACAATGGCTCTCCGGTTATGCATTTCTGTTTCAAGCTGCTCCCGATCTTGCTCGCGCCAGGCAGCTCATTTCTCAACTGCGCCTTCCCTCGATCAACCTGACGTACCCGGCTAACGATTCGTTTGCGCGAGCGGTGGCCGAAAGAGTTGCCCTCAATGCTCGCGATGCCGGCATCACCATTCAACCCACCACGAATCCCGGCGGCAGCCTGACATTAGTACGATGGCCGCTCGATTCGGCGAACGCAGCCGAGGAATTGACCCGGCTCCTCGGTTTCCTGGGCGCTTCCGACCGCGCCGCCTCGCTCGACCCTGCCAAGCCGGAAACGTTGTACGAAGCCGAGCGGGTGCTACTCGACGACCATCGCGTGATCCCGCTCGTCTATCTACCGGCCATCTACGGTCTGGCGCCGCGTGTTCACAATTGGGAAGCCGCGCAGAAGCTCGATCCGTTCCGGCTGAATCTTGAAAACCTTTGGGTGGACCAATGAGCTTCCGCACCAAAGTTTTCCTCAGTATCACGACCACCGTTGTGATTTCCGTGTGGATTGTGGCCAGCGTGGTTTCCACCCTGGTGACAAATTCGTTCGAGCGCCAGGACATGCAGCGCACGGCCGCATTGATCTCCCAGTTTCGCAGCGAGTTTGACCGGCGTGGCGCCGAAGTCGCGCGCCGCGTCGATGCCATTGCCAATTCAGATGACGTCCAGCGTCTGGCGGTGAATCTCGGCGCATCGAAAATCGATACGGCGCAGTTTTACGACACCGCGCAGGCACTCGCGCGAGAACAGTCTCTCAACTTTCTTGAACTGGCTGGTCCCGACGGAAGCATTATCAGCTCGGCTGAGTGGCCGGCCAGGTTCGGTTACAAAGAAAGCTGGCTGCTGCAGCCGGTCGACTGGAAGGCCCAAGGCTTTTTCTTGCAACGCGAAGAGCTGGCGGATGGTCCTGCACTCGGCCTGATGACAGTGCGTACCGTGAGCGCGGGCGATGGCCTGCTTTACATCGCCGGCGGCCAACGGCTCGATAAGGCTTTTCTGGATTCCCTGCCCCCCGCCCCGGGCATGAACACTCGCCTGGTTCGCGACTTTGACGCCCCGGCGCCGTCCGATACTCCAGCTTCCAAACTGGCTGCCGATCTGATCCAGGATGTCCGCGAAAGGCCCCGCGAGTTGTCACTCACCGGGTCGGATGTCACTCTTACCGCCATCCCGCTTCTCGGGCGCGATAATAAACTGCTCGCTATCCTGATGGTTGAGAATTCGCGGGCCGAGTTGGCGAACCTCAAAACCTACATCCAGGGAACAGCCTGGATCGGAGGCTCCGCGGGAGTCTTGCTCGGGTTGGGTTTTAGTCTTTGGGCCGCTTCCCGCGTGACCCGCCCGGTGCTCGCGCTCGCTTCCAATGTTCGCGACGTAGCGGGCGGCAACTGGGATTCCCGCGCTCGGATCGATTCCACCGATGAAGTCGGCCAACTCGCCCAGGATTTCAACCGCATGACCGAACAGCTCGTCGAACAGCGCGACCGCATGATTCAAGCCGAGCGCGTCGCCGCCTGGCGTGAGCTGGCTCGCCGTCTGGCGCACGAATTGAAGAACCCACTGTTTCCGTTGCAGATCACCGTTGAGAATTTGCAACGGGCTCGCCAAGCTTCACCCCAGCAGTTTGACGAGGTATTCCGCGAGAGCACTTCGACTCTTCTGGCGGAACTCGATAATCTCAAGACCATTGTCGGACGCTTCAGCGATTTCGCCAGAATGCCCGCGCCTCATCTGGAACCCGTCGACTTGAATCAGATGGTGCAGGACGTCGCGAAGCTGTTCGACGCGCAGATGGAAGGGCTCGATCGTCCACGGATAGCTAAAATCCTGCAGCTCGATGACAATCTGCCGTCTGTCTCCGCTGATCCGGAACAGCTCCGGCGCGCGCTGCGCAATCTCGTGCTAAATGCCTTGGACGCCATGCCGAAAGGCGGAACGCTCACGCTTCGCACCCAGCGCTTGGATGGAACGCCAGATCCAAAGATCGCGATCGAGGTGTCGGACTCAGGCGAGGGTCTCACGCCTGAAGAGTGTGCGCGCCTCTTCACGCCGTACTACACAACCAAGCAACACGGCACCGGATTGGGGCTGGCCATCGTCCAGTCCGTAGTAAGCGATCATAAAGGCACCATCACAGTGCGAAGTGAACCTGGGAAGGGCGCCACCTTTCGAATCGAGTTGAAGGCATGAGCAAACTTCTCCTGGTGGATGACGATGCGAACACTTTGGCGTCTCTGGCTCGGGCCTTTCGCTTGGCCGGGCACGAGGCCGTGGTCTGCGATAACGCCGATCGAGCGCTCGATCTAGCCAAAGCGCAGCGTTTCGACATGATTCTCTCCGATGTCGTCATGCCCGGTAAGGACGGCCTGACATTGCTGGCTGACCTGAAAGCGGCCGGCGTTCAAACCCCGGTCGTGATGGTCTCCGGGCAAGCGAATATCGAGATGGCGATCCGCGCTACTCGCCTGGGCGCGGTCGATTTCCTCGAGAAGCCACTGTCCACGGATAAATTGCTCGTTACGGTCGAGAACACCGTCAAGATCTCGCGGCTGGAAGAAGAGAATCGGCGGCTGAAGCAGCGGGCCGGGAAGCAAGAGCTGGTCTGGAAGTCGGCCGTGATGCAGGGCGTGATGGCCGGGCTGGACCGCGTCGCTGCCAGCGAAACTCGCGTCTGCATCCTGGGTGAAACCGGCACAGGTAAAGAGCTGGTGGCACACACGCTGCACGATAGAAGCGCGCGGCGCAATGGCCCGTTTATCACTTTGAACTGCGCTGCTATCCCCGCCGAGCTGATCGAGTCGGAGCTTTTTGGCCATGAAAAAGGAGCGTTTACCGGCGCAACCACGCGTCATCTCGGCAAGTTCGAACAGGCGCATGGCGGGTCGCTTTTTTTGGATGAGATCGGCGACATGCCGGCCCTCATGCAGGCCAAGCTGCTGCGCGTCCTCGAGCAGAAAGAGGTGGAGCGCATCGGTGGCGATCGTTCCATTCCCGTGGATGTCCGTGTAATCGTGGCCACGCACCGCAACCTGGAAGACCTGGTCCGCAAGGGCGAATTCCGGCAGGATCTGTACCACCGCATCTTTGTTTTCCCCATAACTCTGCCGCCATTGCGCGACCGTCCCGAAGATATCCGATTACTGGTCGACTACTTCGCCGCTGCGGTCGCCCAACAGAACGAGTGGAAGCCGCGCGATATCACCGCCGACGCCTATGCTGAACTCGAACATTATTCCTGGCCCGGCAATGTGCGGGAATTGCGGAACGTGGTGGAGCGATTGTTGCTGCTGGCCGACGACAGCGTAGATCGCGGCATTGTGCGGCTCGCGTTACCCGGAGCTCAGCCGGGCCTCGCGTCAGGACATGGCACGCTCTCCGAACGCATGGATACACACGAGCGCGAAGTCATACTCGCCGAGCTTAAGAATCATGCCTACAAGATGACCGACACGGCACGCGCGCTGGGCCTGGAGCGCAGCCATCTCTACAAGAAGTGCCAGCAATTGGGCATCGACTATCGGCCTGAGTCTTGATCCATGAGTGTTCGCGCGCGCTTCTGTGATATTCTTTCGTTTCGAATAAAGGAGCTCATTCACAGCTATGAAGGTCGGAGTTTTCACAGCCCTGCTCGCCAACTTTTCCCTCGACAAAGTGCTCGACAAATTGAAAAGCTTGAACATCTTCACAGTCGAGCTCGGCACCGGCAACTATCCCGGCGACCCGCACTGCAAATTGTCGATGTTGAACGACCGGCAAGCCCTGAAGGAGTTCAAGCAGAAACTGGAAATCAACGGTTTCACGATCAGCGCCTTGAGTTGCCATGGCAATCCCCTGCATCCCAATCCCGCCATCGCGAAAGCCTATCAGGAGACCAGCAAGCGGACCGTTCGGCTGGCTGAAAAGCTCGGAGTGCCCGTGGTTATCGATTTCTCGGGCTGCCCCGGCGACAGCGACAAAGCCAAATATCCAAACTGGGTCACTTGCCCTTGGCCGCCTGAGTATCTCGACGTTCTGGCGTGGCAATGGGAACGGAAAGTTATTCCCTACTGGACGCGGCACGCCCAGTTCGCCAAGGATCACGGGGTCAAGATCGCCATCGAGATGCATCCCGGCTTTGTCGTTTACAGCCCTGAAACTTTGTTGAAGTTGCGCCACGCGGTCGGAAACACCGTGGGCTGCAACTACGATCCCAGCCACATGTTCTGGCAAGGCATCGATCCCATCAAAGCCATCCGCGTGCTCGGGGATTCCGTTTTCCACGTACATGCCAAGGACACGCAAATTTACGACTCCAACCTCCCCAAGACCGGCGTGCTCGACACCAAGAAATATACCGACGAGCGCAATCGCTCCTGGATCTTTCGCAGCGTCGGTTACGGCCACGCGTACGGCTGGTGGAAGGAGTTCATTTCGACGCTGCGCATGTACGGCTACGACTATGTGCTTTCGATCGAGCACGAAGATTCGCTGATGTCGCCCGACGAAGGGCTCACCAAAGGAGCCGCTTTCCTGAACGCGATTGTGATCAAGGATCGGCCGACCGCGGCTTGGTGGGTATAGCTTACTCGGCTCGCATCGCGTCCACAGGATTCGCTGCGGCAGCTTGGCGCGAAGGCCGCCAGCAACCCAGGATCGCGGCAGCAGGAATCACGGCCACAGCCACCGCGTAGCTAACAGGGTCGGTAGCCGAGACCCCATAAATCAACCCCTGCAGTAAGCGCGAAACTGCCAGCGAACCAACCAGCCCCAGCGCCATTCCAAGCGCCGTGAGAGCCAGCCCTTCGCGCATCACCAGCAGTACCAGGTCGGATCCTTCGGCGCCCAGCGCCATGCGTACGCCCATCTCGTGCATTCGACGAGATACCGAATAGTACGCTACTCCGTAAATTCCGATTGCCGCCAGCAACAGCGCCAGTCCCGCAAAGATCGCCGCCAGAATCGCTGTGAAACTGGCCGGGGCCTTGGCGTGTTCAACATAAACGGTCATGGGGCGAATTTTGGAAATGGCCAAATCCGGGTCGCGCTGGCGCAACTCGCGCCGGACTGTATCAGCCAGCGCCAGAGGCTCGACACGTGTCCGTATGGCATAGCTGAGATGATTACGCGCGCTCTGTTCGAACGGTATGTAGATCTGCCCGCGCAATTGTCCGGCGAGTGAATGATCGCGAACATGTCCCACAACTCCGGCCACCTCCGCCCAGACATTTCGAAAGCCTTCGTTCGTCAGGAACTCGGCCTCGATCTTCTTGCCCACCGCGCTTTGTCCCGGCCACGTCGCCCGCGCGAGCATGTCATCTACCACTACAACCTTTCGGCCGTCAACCCGGTCTTGCTCGTCGAATTGCCGGCCTTCCAGCAGCCGTGTTCCCATACTGTGGAAATAACCCGGCGTCACCGCGCGATAATCCGCTAAAAGCGCAGCGGCTCGACTGCTGGTAACGCCCTCTGGCCGATACGGACTATACCAGTTCGAGTAATCGTCCAGCGGAAGGTGCGAAATCGCTCCAACCGACTCTACACCCGGAATCGTTTTGAGTTTGGCTTCCCATTCCCTGACGAAATTGATCCGGGCTACGTTGTTCTGGTAATGGCGTCCGGAAAGATCGATGCCAAAAGTCAGTACACGTCGCGGCTCGAACCCGGTTTGCACTTGCTGGAGCCTGACGAGAGTGTGAATCATGAGACCAGCTCCGATAACCAGCACAAAACCGAGAGCGATCTCGGAAACTATCAGCGCCCGGAGCATGCCTCGCCGGAGCGGCGTTTCTGCGCCTCGGCCGCCCTCCCGCAGAGTTTGGATGAAGTCACGTCTCGCAGATTCGAGGCTGGGAGCCAAGCCAAAGAGCAAAACCGATACCAGACAGATCGCCGCCGCGAATGCCAGCACCGGCCAATTCAATTGTGCCTTACTGAGCCGGGCCAGACTATCTGGCAGCAACACCAACAGCCACCGGACGCCCGCCCAACCCACCGCCAGCCCCAAGCCACCGGCCACGGTGCAGATCAAGATTCCCTCGGTCATGAATTGCCTCAGGATACGTCCCTGCGAGGCGCCCAAGGCTGCCCGGACCGCGACTTCCTTGCGCCGGTCGCTGGCGCGGGCAAGCAAAAGATTCGCCACGTTCACGCAGCAAATCAGCAGCACGAATCCGGCGCCCGCAAACAGCGCCACGAGAGCGGCACGGATATCCCGAACCGAGTCGCCATGCATCGGCGCGACGTCAAACTTCAGATTCTCAGCGGCGAACTCGGTGTACGACCTGCGAATCTCAGCCGCCGCCGAATCCACGTCTTCTTGTGCCCGGACCCAACTCACACCCGGCTTGAGCCGGGCCACCAGACGCAGGAAATACAGGGTGGGAGGCGCTCTATAAATGTCGTATCCAAAGGGTGCGAAGGCCTGAATGTCGCGCGACACACCCGAGTCTGGGGCAAAATGCAGCTCAAAATCAGGCGGCAGCACTCCCACCACCGTTGCGCTCATGCCCTGAAAGGCAATGCCCTTGCCGAGTATGCCGGGATCGCCGCCATAGCGGCGCTGCCATAACCCATTGCTCAATATCAGCACCGGACGTCCGCCGAACAGCTCGTCAGGCTCGAACAGGCGTCCCAGCGCAGGACGCACGCCCAGCACTGCCAGAAAATTCGGCGTCACGAAGCCGACCTTCACTTGTTCTGGATTTAGGTCCCCAGTGAATGTTCCTTCGCCCATCCAGATCGCGGCTACATCTTCAAAGACCCGGTTGCGCCGCGCAATTTCGCCCAGGATCACGCCTGAACTGGGCGCTCTCGATCCGGCCGATTGAAACGTGGACCAGACTAGAGCCAGCCGTTCCGGATGGTTGTAAGGAAGCGGGCGCAACAGCACCGCGTAAACCACGCTGAAAATGGCCGTATTGACCCCGATACCGAGCGCCAGCGTCATAAGAGCCACTAGCGCAAATCCAGGATTCTTTACCAGCCCACGGAAAGCGTAGCGCAGGTCCTGCGACACCGACTCAATAACGGCACCCATCTATAGCTGAGTATAATCGGGCCGCTGCCGAAGCAGCTTTAGGCGCGGGCCGACATGTCGCGGAATTTGGCCGGCGTAAGTCCCGTATGTCCCTTGAACATCGCGCAGAAGTGGCTTTGGTCCGAAAAGCCGCAACTGAGAGCGATTTCCGAGAGGGCCGTGTCGGAACTCACCAGCAGTTTACAGGCATGCTCGATGCGGCGCTTGCGGATAAACTCGCCGATGGTCGATTGATAATTCTTGCGGAATTCGCGCGACAGGTGAACGGGATGCACGCCGGCGATCGCGGCCAGATCAGCCAAGCTCGGAGCCTGGAGGTAGGAATCTTCCAAAGCTTCCCGCACTCTTCGCAGCCACGCTGGAGCGTGGGCCGCACTTCCTTCACCGATGGCACGAGCGCTTTCCGCCAAAATCTCCAGCAGAACGCCTTCCATCGCCAGCGGCGCGACGTCGTCCTCGGCCGCAAATTCGCGATAGAGGCGATTCGCCAGCCAGGAAGAGGCTAGTCCTACAACCTCGCCCGGGCTCGACAAAACGGGAGAATGTTCGCCCAAGCGATCCAGCGCTGACGGTTCGATTTTCACCAACAGGCAGCGCGCGCCGGAGCCGTAATCGTTCTCGTGAAGCTCGGAGGGCGGAAGAAATCGAAGCGCTCCTTCGGAACAAATACACTCCCGGTTGGCGTATTTCTCCATGTACGTGCCCGATAGAACGAAACTCAGGTAAGCGTGAGAATGACAATGCCTGGATAGCTTCAGCCCTTGCGGGTAGACGCTTTCGCTTAAAGAGAAAGCGGTCAGATCGCGCCGGCGCGTGATACTTCCGGAAGTATCCGTCACCGGAGATGCGATGAATCTTTGATCCAACGTCGAATCGAGAGCGTTCATGGCTGGCATATTCCCCACAAGTTTGCTCCCACCATTGGACGAGCCTTGATCCGAAAGGTTTGGTTCAGCAGCCTTACAGGCATTCATAAAAACCTCTACGTAGTTCATGAGCCATTTGTTTGATCAAAAGATTCGCGGACGTGCAAAAAAGTTCCAGGAAACTCGTGGACCGTGATCAAAATCCCAGTTGTCCCACGAGCGGACATGGCGTCCCACTACCGCACACGAAGCTAGAGAAATGATTTACGTTTTGCGCTAACTGTGACCCAGCGACGTTGTACGTAGGCAAGACTACTTGAATTAAAAGCCTTACGATAATCTCGCCGGTCGGATCGGATATGTCATGCAGAGGGTTCAATGGCGAGCCCGCGCGGCTGCCATTTTTTGCATCACCTTGACTTCTGCTCTGGCCGCCGGCGCGCCCGCGGATGTCCGCGAGAGCGTGATAGCCGGCAGTTCAGAGAAAGCGGCGGACCTCAACAATCTTGCTGCGGTTTACTCTTCGCAAGCTCGCTACGCCGAAGCGGAACGGGATTACCGGAGGGCTCTCGAACTGTGGCGGCAGAAACCCGGCAACGAAGCGTCGGTTGCGTTGACGTTGAGTAACCTGGGCATTTTACTCAGGCGTCAGGCGCGCTGCTCCGAAGCCGAGGCCGTCGACCTCGAAGCGCTCAAGATGTTTGAAGAATTATTCGGGCCCGATCATGAGAAGACCGCCGGCGCCCTCATCAATATCGGAGAGCTGTATAGCATGCAGGGCAGGTTTGCCGAAGCCGAAGCATCCTTTCGCCGCTCGCTCTCCATTCTGGAGAACAAACGCGGGAAGGATAATCCGGATATCGCGGAAGCCCTCAGCAGCTTGGCTGACCTTTACACGAAGCAGGGGAAAAACGAAGCCGCTCAGCAATTACTCGAGCGGGCGTTGGGCATCGCTGAAAAGGCGTTTGGTCCCCGCAATCAACGCGTGGCACTGTACTTGAACAATCTCTCCGCGGTTTATGAGCGGCAACATAAATACACAGGAGCTGAAAAATCGGTACAACGCGCCATCGCGATTTTTGAGCAGACCAGTGGACCGAATCATCCAGATCTGGCCGCGGCCTTGATCAATCTTGCCTCGGTTAATTTCGATCGCCACCGATACAAAAAGGCCATGGAGCTCGATCGGCGCGCGCTGAAGATGAATGAAGACACTTTCGGGCCCACCCATCCCGTGATCGCCAACACTCTGAACAATCTCGCCGCAGCCTCCTTCCATCTCCACAATTACGTTGAAGCGGAGACGCTTTTCCAGCAAGCGCTATCCAACTGGAAGGGATCAAACTCCCCCAACAAAGCTCTAATGGGCGACACGCTTCGAAACCTCGGGACGGTGTACGTGGCCGAAGGACGAAATTCCGACGCGTTGGAATCCTATCAGCGCGCGATAGAATTTCATGAAGCCGCGCTGGGCCCGAATTGTCCTCCGCTCATCGCCGACCTGGAAGCATATGCCGTCGTGCTTCGCAAAGTGAATGACTATGCTGGCGCTGAGAACGCCTCGGTACGCGCTTTAGGAATTCAGGTGCGGAATTCGCTGCACCCCTGAGAGCTGCTTACTTCAGTTCCGGACTACTCGCATTGGCAGGCTCGGCCGTCCAGTTCTGGTGCGTGATCATATTTTGATCGGAGTAGAAGGAGCGCCGTCCAGTACTGTTGTATACCTTCGGATTGACATTCAGGCTATAGCCGGAGGGAGTGGCTGCCAGTACGAAGGTATACCCGTCCTTGTCGCCGGATGCAAGACTGCCGGGAATCAGGTCGGCGGCCGATGGCCCCGGTCCTCCGCTGGCCGGTGGCCCAAGCTCCGCCAGCGTGGTCGCGAACCTGCCAAATTGCGACATGAACTGAGCCTGCGCCGTATTGATGGTCTGAATCTCCCGAACGACCGCCATCTCGCGGGCGTTCATCTGTGCGACACCCATCTTGGGGACCGCAATCGTAAGAATGATCAAGATGATCGCGATGACGATCAACAATTCGATCAGTGAAAAGCCGAGTGAACGGCGGCGCCTTGAACGCGACTGTTCCATGACACTAATTATGACGCGAAACGATGGCTCAGCGTGCACCCGTCTTGGCGGGCTTGCCAGAACTTCATCGAAGTTCTGGGCTGCTAGCGTTGGCGGGCTCGGCCGACCAGTTTTGGTGGATGATCATGTTCTGGTCGCAGTAAAACGTACGGCGGCCAGTACGGTTGTATACCCTCGGATTGACGTTCAGGGAATAGCCGGACGGCGTCGCTGTCAGGCTGAAGGTATACCCATCCTTCTCGCCAGAGGCGAGAGTCGCCGGAATCAAGTCGGCGGCGGAAGGTCCCACTCGTCCGCTCGCCGGCGGGCCAAGCTCTGTCAAGCTTGCGGCAAACTTATCGAATTGGGACCTGTACTGGGCTTGCGCCGTATTGATGGTCTGAATTTCCCGGACGACGAACATTTCACCGGCGTTAACCTGATCGTGACCCGTTTCACAGGCCATAATCGCGAAAACAACCAGAAGGATCGCGATGACGACCAACCACCCAATCAGCGAAAAGCCGCGCAGGCGACGCCGTGAACCGGATTGCCGCATGGCACTTATAGTGACGGGAAACCACGATTCAGCGTGCACCCGTTTCCGCGGGCTTCGGCTCGGCCACGATCACCGCTGGAACATTCTGATCGTGGACCAGCCGGTTAAAGGCCGCCAGATCTGTACTTACGAGCTTTTTCAAAGTTTCCAGCTCCGCATTTACCTGACTGGCCAAGCCCTCATAAACCTCGGTTGTTTGAGTGGTTGGGGGGTCGTCTGAACTTTCCACGGTCCCCTCCAGGGCAGCCAGCTTGTTGTTTAGCTTGATCGGAAAATTAAGCGGGTCTTCGCTGGCACGATTCTTGGTCTGGTATAGCGCTTCTTCGACCGCTGTCAGCTTCTGGTTCAGGGCCTTGGCCGCGTCCAACACCTTCGCATCTTTGACCCGCTCGGTATAACTGTCGAGCTGCTTGCGAATATCCCGAATCTGGATTACCGCTTCGTTGGTCTGGCTGAGTTTGTTGTGGATCTGAAGCGCGACCTCCAGCTGCCGCTCGTAATCCTGGGGAGTGGTGTTGAGGCGCGGGTCTTTCCGGATCTCGAAAGCTTGCGTCTGCGACTTTCCGTCGGCGGTGAGCCGGACCTTATAGCTCCCTGGAACGACGGCCGGACCGCGCACATTGCCCGCCCACATGATCAGGCCTGGAAATGTCGCGGCATCCGGATAATGCATATCCCAGACGAAGCGATTCAGCCCAGCCTCGGCGGGAACACGATCGGCGCCCGGGGGCCGGCGCGGAGCCTCCTCCTCTTCTTCACCGCCTGCCGGCTCAGGTCTTCTTGCCATCTGCTTGCTCGAATATTTGCGGATCAACTTTCCTGAGTTGTCGAGAAACTCCAGTGTGACCTCGCCCTGCGGCTTTTCTTTGAACGAATAATACACTACCCCTCCCGCCGGGGGATTTTGGCCCAGGGCGCCATTGGGCGGCAAACGAAAACCTCCGCGCAAAGTCCGGAGCGTGTCCTTCGGCTGAAAGAGCCTCATGTCGTCCTTCACATTTGAATCAGCAAGTTGATACACCAGCGGGAGATCGTCTAGTATCCAGAAGGCCCGGCCCTGTGTCGCAACCACTAGTTCTTTATCGCGTTTCTGGAACGCCAGGTCGGTGATCGGCACCACCGGCAGATTGAGTTGGAACGACTGCCAGGATTGTCCGCCGTTCAACGAAATGTACATGCCGGTCTCAGTACCGGCCACTAGCAGGTCGCGATGGTTCGGATCTTCGCGAATGACGCGCGTGAAAGCATTGGCCGGAATCCCAGCGTCGATTCGCGTCCAGCTCTTGCCGAAATCGGTGGTCTTGTAGAGGAACGGATGGAAGTCGTCGAACTTGTACATCGTGGCCGCAAAGTAGGCTGTACCGGCGTCAAAGGGCGACGGCTCGATGGAGTTGATCTGAATCCACTCCGGCATGTTCTTGGGCGTGACGTTATCCCAATGCTTGCCGCCATCCTGCGTCACCTGCACCAGCCCGTCATCGGAGCCCGACCAGATCATCCCTTTCTTAACGGTCGATTCGGCCAGTGTAAAGATGGTGTCGTAATATTCGATGCTGGTGTTGTCCTTGGTGATCGGGCCGCCCGACGAACCTTGCTTGGATTTGTCATTACGCGTAAGATCGCCGCTGATTACTTCCCAATTGGTGCCGCCGTTGGTGGTCTTGAACACGTGGTCGCCCGCGCAGTAAAGCGTATTGGGATCGTTGGGCGAAAACACAATCGGATAATTCCACTGGAAGCGGTACTTCATCACTTCGGCGCCCGCGCCCATTGGGTTGTCGGGCCAAACGGTCACGTTGCGAAGCTGGCCGGTATGGTGATTGTAGCGGGTGAGCAAGCCGTCATAGGAGCCCGCATAGACGATCTGCGAATCCTTCGGATCGGGCGCCAGCCAGCCGCTCTCGCCGCCGCCGACATCGTACCAGTCCCGCTCACTGATGCTGCCGTCGTCACTGCGGGTGGCGATGCGCACGGTGCTGTTATCCTGCTGCGCACCATAGGCGTGATAAGGAAAATCGTTGTCCAGCGCCACGCGGTAAAACTGCGCCGTTGGCTGCTGGTCCTGGGTCGTCCAGGTCCGGCCGCCGTTGGTGCTGACGTTGGCCCCGCCGTCGTTGCACTCGATTATGCGGTTGGAATCGTTGGGTGCGATCCAGAGATAGTGATTATCCCCATGCGGCGTGCGGATGGAAGTGTAGGTCTTGCCGCCGTCGTCGGATCGATAGAAGCCGGTGTTGAC
>Ga0210401_10000270_pt1 | contig 65762 bp, 56 predicted proteins | sample IncBWH32MmetaG_FD_150866 | JGI IMG/M metagenome (GOLD analysis project Ga0210401, IMG submission 150866) | Forest soil microbial communities from Barre Woods Harvard Forest LTER site, Petersham, Massachusetts, United States - Inc-BW-H-32-M | ecosystem: Environmental > Terrestrial > Soil >...
CGTTCCTGCACGATCTGTTCAGCGCGCTGCGCCAGGTCCAGTCGGGCCAGGGTCAGTCCGGAGAAGGCGACAACGACGGCGAAGGCCAGGAACACGGCCAGGGGCACTACGACAGCCTGGCGAACAGCCTGCAAGGCCTGCTGCAAAGCCTGTCGACCACGTCTTCGTCGTCCTCATCGACCTCGAGCGATAGCGCCGTATCGAAGCTGCAGCAGGACTTCCAGGCGCTGGTGAGCGCGCTGACCGGGTCCAGCTCCGCCGCCACCACGCCGACTTCGACGACGACCGGTACCGGCACGTCCACATCGACCGCGACGGCCAGCACGGCGTCCACCGGCACCACCAGCACGGTGAGCTCGACGCCGGCCACGACCACAGGTACCGATGCCGCCGGCGGCGGCTCGCAGGCTTCGCTGCAAGCCTTCCTGCAGGCGCTGATCCAGAACCTGGGAGTCGAGTCGAGCCTTGTGAGCCCGAGCGCGCAACCGGGCGCCCTGGTGCAGGCGACCGCCTGAGCCTCGACCGATACTGTTCGATCAAGAAACCGAGCGGCACCGAGGGTGCCGCTTTTTGTTTCCGATTCAGCGCCGATCCGGCTTCGGAACGCGGGGCAGGCACGCGGGCGTATCGGCCAGGTAGTACGCCAGCATCGCCAGGGTCGCCACCTGGTCTCTGAGGTTGCCCGGATCCACTTTATCGAGCGTGTCCGCCGCCGTGTGGTGATAGTCGAAGTAGTGTCGCGTATCGACCAGCGGCGCCAATCCAGGCACGCCTGCCGTCTGCAGCGGACCGATGTCGGTTCCGACCTGCCCCTGGCGCGGATCCAGCACCGTGGCGCCGAGGGGCGCGAGCGCATCGATGACCGGCTTCAAGCGAATCAGCGACTCTTTTGTGACGGCGGCCGACAGGCCCAGCACATGGCCGCCCCCGGAGTCGCTTTCGATCGCGGCACACTGGGCGTCGATCTTGCCGCTGACCGAGTTGAAATACGCTTCGCCGCCACGGGTGCCGTTTTCTTCGTTGGCCCAGCCGATGAAGCGAACGGTGCGACGCGCACGCAGGTTCAGGTCGTGCAGCACCTGGATCACGCCCGCAGCGGCGGCAACGCCAACGCCGTCGTCCGTTGCCCCGGTACCCAGATCCCAGGAATCCAGATGGCCCGAGACAACGACGAACTGATCCGCAGATTCGGCTCCCGGCCAATCGCGGCGGCGTTCTGCGGCGAACCCGACAAGCGAGGGCCGATGTGATCGACCAGGTCTTCGAGCAGCTCCCAGGCCCAGTCGCTCTTTATCGCGGTCTGCCGGATCCGGTCGAGGTTGGCGAGGATGGCCGGATCGACGGCGGCTTGTGGAGGCGTATCCGCGGCGGCACACAGACCGCAGTACACGACGGCCAGGGCCGCCACCGTCGTGCACAGGACGCATTTCATGCGGCCGACTTCGATCCGCCCCGGTTGCTTGTGACCACGGCACCGAGGGCCTCGCGCGCCTGCTGCTCGCTCAGTCGTCGCGCCTGGTCCATCAGTTGGCGCGGCACCCACTTGGGAAACGGGACCTCGTGCTTGACGTGATGGCCCGACCGCGTGTGCTCCTGGCGGACCTGGCAGATCCGGTCGGGCTGCAATTGGCTCGCCAACCGGACCAGGGCCGGCCACAGGCGGCGGTGAACGAACGTCACCTTGCCTTCGACCAGGCGGCAGGTCAGTATGTCCGGCGAGTCGGCCAGTTGCTCGAAGATCGCGAAGATCCGGTGGCCGTCGGGGTGAGCCCACCAGCTGCCCTTGATCGGCGAGCCGGCGATCGCCTCGGCCAGGCACGGCGCGGGGCCTCGCGCCGATGCGAGCACGACGCCGTGCTGGCGGATGAACTCAACCGTATCGGCGGCGGTCAAGCGTTTCCTTCGACCGAGCGAGCCAGCACGAGGCCGGGCTGTGCGACGCCGTCGACCATCCACCAGGCCGATGCGAAGCCGACGGTTGCGCCGAACATCACGTAGAACGCCGGCGCAAGCGGCGAACCGGTCTCCTTGATCACCCAGGTCACGATGAAAGGAGCGAAGCCGCCAAACAGCATCACCGCGAAGTTGTAGGCGATGCCCATGCCCGTGGAGCGGATGGCCGTGGGAAACTGTTCGGCCATCGCCGTGGAAAACGGCCCGAAGAAAGCACCCACCGCGGTGCACAGGGCCAGTTGCATCAGCACGAGCCGGCCGACCGACGGCGCGGCGTACACCCACGAAAGCAGCGGATACGGCAGCACGAAATAGGCGATGGTCGCCGCGATCAGCACGGGCCGGCGCCCCACCCAGTCCGACAGGCGACCGAACATCGGGGTCAACACGATCAGCCACGCCAGGGCGATCACCTGGGCGAGGAAAGCGTCCCCGAGCGGCAGGGACAGCTGGGTCTTGGCGAACGTGGGCATGTACAGCAGCACGATGTAATAGGCCGTGGTCCCACAAACCACCAGGCCGAACGACGCCGCCACCGCACGCGTGTGCTCGAGCAGCAGGACGCGAACGGCAACGCGGCGCGTCGGCGCAGGCGCCAGGGCCTTGAATGCGTCCGTTTCGTCCAGGTGGCGGCGAATGTACAGGCCGACCGGGCCGATCAGCAGGCCCACCAGGAACGGGATGCGCCAGCCCCAGGCATCGATCTGCTCCGGAGTCAGGCTTCGCGTGACCAGCGCGCCGGCCAGCGCGCCACCCAGCGCCGACAGGGCCTGGCCGACCATCTGCAGCGAGCCGTAAAAGCCGCGCCGGTCGCTGGGCGCGCACTCGACCAGGAAACTGGTGGCGCTGGAGAACTCCCCGCCCGTGGCGAAGCCCTGCAGCGACCGCGCCAGCACCATCAGCAGCGGCGCGCCCAGTCCGATTGCCTGGTAGGTGGGCGCAAACGCCATCATCGCGACCGCCACCGTCATCAGCCCGATCACGAGCTGCAATGCCGCTTTGCGTCCCTTGCGGTCGGCGTACAGGCCGAGCACGATGGCGCCGACCGGGCGCATGAAAAAGCCCACGCCAAAGGTCGCCAGCGTCAGCAGCAGCGAGGCATACTCGCTCGTCGAGGGGAAAAACAGCCGCGAGATGACCACGGCCAGGAAGCCGTAGACGACGAAGTCGTACCACTCGAGCGCATTGCCGATGACCGCGGCGATGACCTGCCGGGTACGTGGAGCGGGTTCGTCCATGGCCTCACCCTCCCAGCGAAACCTCCAAGTTCAGTGTACGGAGGTCGGAAGGTCGCAACAATAGGCGTGCGGGGTTGCCCTCACCCCTTGACGCTGTTCCACACCTTGTGCAGGCGCTTCACGCTGACCGGCATCGGCGTTTTGAGCTCCTGCGCGAACAGCGACACGCGCAGCTCCTCCAGCAGCCAGCGAAACTCCTCCAGCCGCGGATCGGGCACGCCCTTTCTGGCCGCCAGCGCCCGCGCGTGCGCCGTCTGCAGCGGCCCCAGCTCGGCCATCAGGGCCTTGTCGCGCGCAGGATCGGCCTTCAGCTTGTCCAGCCGGGTGGCGACCGCCTTCAGGTAGCGCGGATAGTGGGACAGTTGAGCAGCCGGCGTCTCCACCAGGAAACGCCTTGGAAACAGCCGCACCAGCTGCTGCTCGACGTCGCTGCAGGCCGCCGCGAACGAACGGCTGGCGGCGAGCTTTTTGGGCAGCACCGCCGCCTCCTGCACGATCGCCGCTGCCGAGCCTGCGATCTGCTGGGCGATCAGGCTCAACTTTCCGCGCGCCTCGTCCTTGCGCGCCAGGAACCCGGCGCGGTCGGTTGGCCAGGGCTCTTCCAGGCAGGTGCGATCGATGGCAGCGGCCACCACCTGGTCACGCAAGTCCTCCAGGCTCGGCAGCGCCGCGGCCAGCACAGGCACCACCGAAGCCTGCAGCCGCACCGCCTGCAGAGACGGCAGCGAGCGCTCCAGGTGCTGGATCTGCTGGCGCAGCCGCAGGCGGAACAGCCGCCGCAGCCCTTCGCGATGGCGGCTGCGCGCCACCTGCGGATCGTCGAACACCTCGAGCGTGCAGTGGTCGTCGTGATCGACCAGCGCCGGATAGCCGAGCAGCGTGTGCCCGTCGCGCTCGATGCGGCGCTGCGGCGCGAGCTCGCCGAAGTCCCAATCGGTGATCGGCTGCTGCGGCGGCGCCGGCGCCACCTCCAGCAGTTGCTGGAACTCGCGGCGCGCCTGTGCACCGAGCTCGCCCTGCAGCTGCGCCAGGTTGCGGCCCATCGCGAGCTGGCGCCCCTGCTCGTCGACCACCTTGAAGTTCATCGTCAGGTGCGCCGGCAACGACTCCACCTTGAAGTCGGCCGGCGCACACGCCACACCGACCTGCTCCTTCACGTCCCGTATCAGCGCGTCGATCAGTCCGATGGATGCGCCCTCCCCCGCCAAGGCCAAGCGTTCGACGAAGCCCTGGGCGTATTCGGGCAGCGGCACGCAATGGCGCCGCAGCTTCTGCGGCAGCGACTTGAGCAGCAGGTGGGCCTTTTCCTTCAGCATGCCCGGCACCAGCCATTCGGAGCGGACCGCATCGACCTTGTTCAGCGCATAAAGCGGCACCGTCAGGGTCGCGCCGTCGCGCGCGCTGCCGGGCTCGAAGTGGTACGACAGCGCCATGTCCAGGCCGCCCATCGCAATCGCTTTCGGATACAGCGACGCGGTGACGCCGGCGGCCTGGTGGCGCATCAGCTCCTCGCGCGACAGATAGAGCCGATGCGGATCGGCGCGCTCGGCTTCGGCGCGCCAGCGTTCGAATTCGGCACCGCCCGTCACCTCGGCCGGAACGCGCGCGTCGTAGAACGAGTAGATCAGGTCCTCGTCGACCAGCACGTCGGGGCGCCGCCTCTTGTGCTCCAGCTCGCGAATCTCGCCGATCAGCTTGCGGTTATGCGCCATGAACGGGGCGCGCGTTTCGAGCTCTCCCTTAACCAGCCCCTCGCGGATCAACAGGGCGCGCGCCGCGGCCGGATCGATCGGCGCATAATCGACGCGCCGCTGCTGGTACACCAGCAGGCCATAGAGCGTTGCGCGCTCGAACGCCACCGCCCGCGCCGCGCGTTTTTCCCAGTGCGGCTCGCTGTGGCTGCGCTTTAGCAGGTGGTCGCCGGCCTTCTCCAGCCAGGCCGGCTCGATGCCGGCCACGGTGCGGGCGAACAGGCGCGAGGTCTCGATGAGCTCGGCTGCGACCACCCAGCGCCCCGCCTTGCGCGCCAGCGGCGAGCCGGGCCATATGAAAAAACGGATCGAGCGCGCCCCCAGGTAAGGCGGCTCAGACGGACCTGGCCGCCGAAGCCTTGGCGAAGGCGGCTCGGCCGGGTCGACCTCGGAAGACTTGGTGCCGACGTTTCCCAGTAGCCCCGAGAGCAGTGCGAGGTGGAGGTGCTCATAGATGGGCGGCGAGGCATTCTCGCGCCAGCCCAGCTCGGACACGATCCGGTGCAGTTGCGCGTGCACGTCGATCCATTCGCGCAGCCGCCGCGGGCTGATGAATTCCTGTCGCAGCTCCTCGGCGAAGCGGCGATTGGACTTCTTGTGCGCCAGGCGCTGCTGCAGCGCGTCCCACAGCTTCACCAGAGAGGAAAAATCGGACCGCTCGTCGGCGTAGCGGCGGTGCGCCTGGTCGGCGGCCTCCTGGGCGTGGGGCGGGCGTTCGCGCACGTCCTGCACCGACAGGGCCGAGGCGATGACCAGCATCTGGCGCAGGCAATTGCCATCGCGCGCCGCCAGCAGCATCCGCCCCAGCCGCGGATCGAGCGGCAGGCGCGCCAGCTCGCGGCCGACCGCCGTGAGCTCGTTGCGCTCGTCGACCGCGTTCAGCTCCGCCAGCAGCTGGTAGCCGTCGGCGACGGCACGGGCCGGCGGCGGCTGAACGAACGGAAAGGCGGCCACGTCGCCCAGTGCAAGCGACTTCATCTGCAGGATGACCGAGGCGAGCGAGGAGCGCAGGATCTCCGGATCGGTGAACGGCGCCCGGCGCGCGTGATCCTGCTCGTCGTACAGGCGGATGCAGATGCCGTCGGCCACGCGTCCGCAGCGGCCGGCGCGCTGGGCGGCGGCGGCCTGGGAGATCGGCTCGATCTGCAGCTGCTCGACCTTGTTGCGATAGCTGTAGCGCTTCACGCGTGCCAGCCCCGAATCGACCACGGTGCGGATGCCCGGCACCGTCAGCGACGTCTCGGCGATGTTGGTGGCCAGAATGATCCGGCGCGCGCCGCCCGGCTTGAACACGCGCTCCTGCTCCTCGACCGACAGGCGCGCGTACAGCGGCAGGATCTCGGTGCCCGGCGGGTGGCGCTTGCGCAGCGCCTCGGCCGCCTCTCGAATTTCGCGCTCGCCGGGCAGGAACACCAGCACGTCGCCGCGGCCGGCGAGCGCCGCCTCGTCGACCGCATCGGCGATGGCGTCCATCAGCGTACGGTCGTCGGCATCGTCCTGCTCGCGCACGGCCCGGTAGCGCACCTCGACCGGGTACAGGCGGCCCGAAACCTGCACCACCGGGGCCGGCTGCTGCGCCGATCCGAAGTGGCGGGCGAAGCGGTCGGCATCCAGCGTGGCCGATGTGATGATCAGCTTCAGGTCGGGTCGCCTGGGCAGCAGTTGCCGCAGGTAGCCGAGCAGGAAGTCGATGTTCAGGCTGCGCTCGTGCGCCTCATCGATGATGATCGTGTCATAGGCCAGCAGCTGCGGATCGTGCTGCGTTTCCGCCAGCAAAATGCCGTCGGTCATCAGCTTGACGGCCACGCCCTCGCGCGTGCGGTCGGTGAAGCGAACCTTGTAGCCGACCACTTCGCCCAGCGGCGTGGCCAGCTCCTCGGCGATGCGCCGCGCCACGCTGGAGGCGGCGATCCGGCGCGGCTGCGTGTGGCCGATCATCCGGTCGACGCCGCGGCCGATCGCCAAGCAGATTTTCGGAAGCTGGGTGGTCTTGCCCGAGCCGGTCTCGCCGCACACGATCACGACCGGGTTGGCGCGGATCGCCTCGGCGATCTCATCGCGCCGGGCGCACACCGGCAGCTCCTCGGGAAACACGATCGGCCCGGCAGGCCGCGCGCGGACGACTCGCAATTGAACTCGCCAAATCAATGACTTGCAGGGCCGCGAAGTATACTTTTGGTTGTGCCCATGGACGATCGCATCGCTGCCCCCGCGGCTACGGAGGCCTTGTTGAGCCACGCTCAATTCGTGTCGTGGTTGCGCGAGGTTGCCCCCTACGTGCATTCGCACCGGGGCCGCACCTTCGTGATCGCGTTCGAAGGCGAGCTGATCGAGGCCGGCCGGCTCACGGCGCTGGTGCACGACCTGTCGCTGCTGCACGCGCTGGGCATCCGCCTGGTGCTGGCGCACGGATCACGGCCGCAGGTTCAGGCCCAGCTGCAGCTCAAGGGGCTGCAGACCTCGTTTTCGGGCGGATTGCGCATCACCGATGCGGCGGCGCTCGCCTGCGTGAAGGAAGCCGCCGGCGGGACGCGGCTCGACATCGAGGCCGCTTTTTCGCAGGGCCTGCCCAGCACGCCGATGGCCAACAGCAAGATCCGCGTGGTCAGCGGCAATTTCGTGGTGGCGCGGCCGGTCGGGATCGTCGACGGCGTCGACTTCCAGCACACCGGCGTGGTTCGCAGGATCGACACCGAGATGATCGAGCGCACGCTGCGGGCCGATGCCCTGGTGCTGATGTCGCCGCTCGGCTTCTCGCCCACCGGAGAAGCGTTCAACCTGAAGGTGGAGGATGTCGCCACCAGCTGCGCGATTGCACTGAAGGCCGACAAGCTGATCATGATCGGCTCGCCCGATGGCGTGCGCGATCGCAGCGGCCGCCTGCACGGCGAGTTGTCGCTCGAGCAGGCCGAGCGGATGCTGGCCTCGCGCGACGCCCCCGAGCAGACCCTGTCGGACCTGAACTACCTGGTGCGCGCGTGCCGCGGCGGAGTCGCGCGCGCCCACCTGATCCCGATGCGGCTGGACGGCGGGCTGCTGCTCGAACTTTTCACGCACGCCGGCGTTGGAACGCTGGTGTCGACCGAGAACCTGGAGGCGCTGCGCGAAGCCACCAGCGACGACGTGGGTGGCGTCCTGAAGCTGATCGAGCCGCTGGAGGCCGACGGTACACTGGTGAAGCGGCCGCGCGAGCTGATCGAGCGCGAAATCGGCCAGTTCAGCCTGTTCGAGCACGACGGCTTCATCCAGGGCTGTGCCGCGCTGTATTCATTCGAGGAGGCCGCGATGGGCGAGCTCGCCTGTCTGACGGTGCACGGCGAGTACCGCGAAGGGGGCCTGGGCGAGCGGCTGATGAAGCGGATCGAGGCGCGGGCGCGCGCCGCAGGGCTCACGCGCCTGTTCGTGCTGACTACGCGCACCTCGCACTGGTTCCTGAAGCGCGGCTACACGATGGCGAAGGTCGAGGATCTGCCGGTTCAGCGGCAGCGCATGTACAACTGGCAGCGCCGCTCGCAGGTGCTGATCAAGGCACTTTGAAAGGAATCGAGGCAATGGCAAGGATGATCCACTGTATCAAGCTGGGCAAGGAAGCCGAGGGGCTGGACTTCCCGCCCGTTCCGGGCGAGTTGGGCAAGCGGATCTACGAGAGCGTGTCCAAGGAAGCCTGGCAGCAATGGCAGAAACACCAAACGATGCTGCTCAACGAGAACCGGCTCAGCCTGGCCGATGCGCGCGCGCGCAAATACCTGCTGCTGCAGATGGAACAGTACTTCTTCGGTGCCGGCGCCGACATGCCGTCCGGATACACGCCGCCGCACTGACGCGCGCAGCACCGCTTTCATGCTGCATGCAGCCTTTACGCTGCTGGGGACGAGCGTCACCTGGCTCGAGGCGGTCGCCTTCGCCTTCGCGCTGGCCTGCGTGGTGTGCAACGTCTACGAGATCCACTGGGGCTGGCCGCTGCTGGTGATCTCCAGCGCGCTGTACGGGTGGCTGTTCTTCACCAGCCGGCTGTACGGCGATGTGGCGGTGCAGGTGTATTTCGCCCTGTCCTCGCTGTGGGGCTGGTGGGAATGGGTGTACGGGCGACGCGGCTCCGGCGACAGCGGCCAGGCGCGCGCGGCGGCCACGCTGCGGGTTGCGCGGCTGGCGGGTCTGGCGCGCATCGGCCTGCTGGCGCTGTGGCTGCTGGCGTGGCCGCTGCTGGGAACGTTGCTGGCGCGCTATACCGACACCGACGTGCCTTACTTCAACGGCTTTCCGACCGCCGGCAGCTTCATCGCGCAGGCCCTGATGGCCCTGAAATACATCGAGTGCTGGCCGGTGTGGATCGTGGTGGACCTGACCGCCGCGGTGCTGTATGCGACCAAGACGCTGTGGCTGACTTCGGTGCTGTCGTTGATTTTCGCGACGCTGGCGGTGATCGGCTGGAGGCGCTGGCAAGTCAGGGCGCCCGCGTGAAGCGACCAACGTGACGGCAACGGCCGCAACGCGCTGCATCGCGGTGGTTGGCGCCGAGTGCGTCGGCAAGACGACGCTGTGCCGGCAGCTGGCGCAGACGCTGCCGGGCAACTGGCTGCCCGAGTACCTGCGCGAATTCTGCGAACGCCTCGGCCGCACCCCACGCCCCGACGAGCAGTTCGACATCCTGCAGACCCAGATCGCGCGGGAAGCGCAGGCGCAGCAGCAGGCGGCCGCCGACGGCGTGGGCTGGCTGCTGTGCGATACGGCGCCGATCATCATCGCGGTGTACAGCCGGATCCTGTTCGGCGATTCGTCGCTGATCGCCCCGGCGCTGCAGCACCATCGGCGCTACCAGACCACGCTGCTGCTGCAGCCCGACCTGCCCTGGGTCGCGGACGGCTTCCTGCGCGACGGTGCGCACGTGCGGGCCCGCTGCCACCAGGAACTCACGCAACAGTTGCAGATGGCCGCCATCGCAGCGCACCCGATCGAGGGCAGCGGCGAGGCTCGGCTGCGCAACGCGCTGCGGGCGTTGAACGCCGGGCGCGAAATTGGAACATAATGCGGCCCATGCGCTAGGGGTCCCGTACAAATCCACCGCTGCTGTTGCGGTGGTCCGGGCGACCGGACGGGTGAGACAGTCCCTTGGAACCTGATCAAGTTAACACTTGCGCAGGGAAGCGTCCGCCTCGGCCCGTCAGCTGATCGCATCGGTCCTCAAGGCGCCCCGCTCCCTGCCATCTTCGCTGGGGGGCGACGATGGCAAGAAGACACTTTCACCCAAGCGGGCGTGCCCGCGCCTTTGCCGCGTTGGCGGCCTTGTCGCTGTCGCCACCTTGCTGGAGTCAGACCATCGCTGCTGATGCAGGCGACCAGGGCCCGGTCTCGCGCATCGTGATCGAGGCGCAGAAGCAGGATTCCGGGTACGGCCACGGCAGCATCAACGAGCTGTCCGACGCGCCGCTGTCCGAAACGCCGATTTCGATCAGCGTGATCGGGGCCGACCAGATGAAGGACCGGGGCGTGAACAGCCTGTCGTCGGCGATCCGCGACGTGCCCTCGGCCGGCGACGACTACAACACGTTCGGCTATGTCGAGACGATCCAGGTGCGCGGCTTCAACCTGGACCCGCTGCTGAACTTCCGGCGCGACGGCCTGCCGCTGACCAACCACGTGCCGATCGCGCTGGAAAACAAGCAGGCGATCCAGATCGTTCAGGGCGTCTCCGGCGAGCTGGGGGGCGATGCCGCCCCGGGCGGCGTTTTGAACTACGTTCTGAAGCGCCCCACCGATACGCCGCTGCGCGAGATCAGCGTGCAGTACTCGGAGCGCGGTTCCAAGCTGGCCCAGGGCGATTTCGGCGGACGCCTGGACGACGGCCGCTTCGGCTACCGGATCAACCTCGCCGGCGAGGACCGCCACCCGGTCTTCGACAACGCGTGGGCGCGACGGGTCTTCGGCAGCGGTTTTTTCGACTGGCGGGTCGCGCCCGGAACGCTGGTCGAACTGGAGTTCGAGCACCAGGGCGTGCAGGAAATCAGCGTTCCTGCATTCGGGCTGCTGGCCGTGAACGGCAGCAGTGTCGCCACGGTGGTGCCGCCCGCGCTCGATCCGCGCATCAACCTGAACGCGCAGCCGTGGACCCAGCCGTTCCAGAACCGCGAGACGACCGGTTCGCTGCGGCTGACGCAGCAGCTGGCGCCGCGCTGGGAGCTGGGCGTGCGGGCGCAGCAGCAGCGCACGGTGACCAACGACCGGATCGCGTTTCCGGACGGGTGCAGCGCCTTTCCCACCTATGTGTATCCGGGGCTGTGCGCGATCAGCCCGCACGACTACGAAATGGACGTGTACCAGTACATCAGCGACAACGAGCGGCGCGATACCGAGGTGGTGGACGCCTACGTGCACGGCAACCTGACCACGGGCGAAGTGGACCACGAGCTGCGGCTCGGGCTGCGCACCACGCGCTACCAGGAGCGTTATCCGCCGTTTCAGACGTACAACTTCGTCGGCACGATCAATATCTTCGCGCCCACCCCACTGCCGCCCAATACGACGCCCATGACTGCGAACACGGACACGGACCTGCACATGGACGAGGTGTCGCTGTTCGACGTCGCGCGCTTCGGGCAGGGCTGGTCGACCTGGCTCGCACTGCGGGGAACGCGGCTGACGCAGTCGAGCCACCTGGACGCGCCCGATGCGCCGCTCGCCCAAGGCGGCTCCTTCGAGCCGGTCTCTCTTTCGCAGGATTTCGTCACGCCCTTCGCCGCGCTCGGCTACCAGCCGTGGGCGGGGGGCTTCGCGTACGTATCGGGCGGCGAAGGCATCGAAATAGAGCAGGTGCCGAACAAGCCATCGCTGTTCGTCAATCCGGGCCAGGTGCTGCCAGCCCATCGCAGCCGCCAGGTCGAGGTGGGCTTCAAGCAGGCCGGGGAGCACGGCGAGGCGCTCACCGCGGCGCTGTTCCAGATCGAAAAGCCGTTCTCGGACGATCTTCCACCGGACAGTTCCGGCCGCTCGCTGCGCATCGGGGGCGCGCGCGTGGCACGCCATCGCGGGCTGGAGCTGTCAGGATCCTGGCTCGCCAGCAGCGCCTGGCGGCTGGAGGCGCGCGCCACCTGGCTGGATGCGGTGACCACCGAATCGCTGCATCCAACCTGGGTCGGGCACGCCACGACCAACGTGCCGCACCTGGCCGCCGCGCTGCGCGCGGCCTGGCAGCCGCCGGTCCTGCGCGGCTTGACCGTCAGCAATCAGTTCACGTATGCCGGCCACAAGGCGGTGCTGCCGGACGGCTCGGCCGACATCCCCAGCGCCTGGCAGTGGGACTTCGCCCTGCACTACGTGTTTGTCGCGGCCCGCACCACCTGGATCTGGCGCGCCGGCATCGACAACGTGACCGACCGCCGCTACTGGCGCGAAGCGCCCACCGCGCCGTGGAACGCGCAGTACCTGTTCCCCGCGATGCCGCGGGTGGCGCGGGTGGGAGTCAGCGTGGATTTCTGACAGATTCCGGCGCTACGCACCGGGGACCGCGCAGAGCCAGGCGCGCGAGAGCTCGGCCTGCAGGAAACGGCGCACGGCCGGATCGGATTCGAGGCCGATGGCGCGCTGGTACGCCTCGGTGGCCGCTTGCGCGTTGCCCGTGCGCGCGAGCAGCGCTGCGCGCGCTGCCCAATAGGGCTGATACTGGGCAAGCTGGGCGTCGTCCTTCAGCGCTTCCAGCGCCGCCAGGCCTTCGGTCGCGCCGCTCGGGCCGTTCAAATAGGCCGCCAGCGCGACCGCGCGGTTGATCGCGATCACCACCGAGCCGGTAAGGGCCAGCAGCGCATCGTAGAGTCGTACGATCGCCGCCCAGTCGGTTTTGCCGGTCAGGCGCCGCGCCGCATGGGCCGACTGCACCGCCGCTTCGAGCTGGAAACGCCCGGGTGCGCCCATGCGGCTGGCGCACAGCAGCAGCGCCTCGGCCTCGTCGATCAGCGTGGCATCCCAGTGCGCCGGGTCCTGCGCATCCAGCGGCACGAACTCGCCTTGCGCATCGCGCCGCGCTGCGCGGCGCGCCTCGGTGTGCAGCATCAAGGCGAGCAGCCCCAGCGCCTCGGGCTGCTGCGGCAACAGCGATGCCACCAGCCGCCCGAGCCAGATGCCCTCCTCGGCCAGGCCGCGGCTGCGCGCCTGGGTTCCGGCCGGATCGGACCAGCCTTCGGCGTAGACGGCGTAAATGGCCTCGAGCACGGCATCGAGTCGGCCGGCCAGCTCGTCCGGCTCGGGCACGCGGAACGGGATGCCGGCCTGGCGGATGCGGCTCTTGGCGCGCACCAGGCGCTGGCCCATGGTCGAAGGGGCGACGAGGAACGCCGAGGCGATCGTGGCGGCGTCAAAGCCGAGCACGGCCTGCAGGATCAGCGGCGCGCGCACGCCGGCGTCGATGGCCGGGTGCGCGCACGCGAACATCAGCCTGAGGCGCTCGTCGGGAATCCCAACCCCGTCGCCCGACTCGTCGAACTCATCGGTGAGCAGCGCGAGGGTGGGCGCCGCTTCCTCGCCCGTGCGCCGGCGCCGCGCGGCATCGATCAGCTTGCGCCTCGCCACCGTCAGCAGCCAGGCCTCGGGCGCGCGCGGGACCCCGGTGCTCGGCCAATCGGCCAGCGCCGCCGCGAACGCTTCGGACAGCGCGTCCTCGGCCCCGGCGACATCGCGGGTGCGCGCGGCGAGATAGGCGACGAGCTTGCCGTAACTCGCGCGCGCCACCGCCTCCGCGGCTTTTTCTACATCACCCACACCGGGCGCACTTCGATCGCGCCGTGCTGCGAGCCCGGACAGCGCGCCGCCCACGACAGCGCCGCATCCAGATGAGGCGCCTCGATCAGGTAGTAGCCGGCCAGCTGTTCCTTGGTCTCGGCGAACGGCCCGTTCAGAACGCTCTGCTTGCCGCCGGGCGCTCGCACCGTGGTCGCCTCGGAGGTGGGCCGCAGGCGATTGGAGCCGACCAGTACGCCCGCCTTCTGCATCGCCTCGGTGTAGGCCATGTAGGCGGCATGCATCTGGCCCGACGCCTCCTTGGGCGCGTTCAGCATGGCGCCCTCATTTCCGTAGATCAGTAGCAGGTACTGCATGGGTTCGTCTCCTTTTCGGTTGCCGCGGCCAGCGCGCCGCTACGACAATGACGCGCAGCAAACCTGCTTTTCGACAGCCTGGCGAAAAGTATCTTTCATCGCAGGGCGCATCGTAGCCCGCCCGATGTCGTGAAACCAGCGTGAATCGCGTTCGTAAAGACAAGGCGATCAAGAGCGATTCGCCGGCCGAAGCGGACCAGGTTCCACACCGGAGCGATGACATGGTCAACCCCTATCGCAAGTCTGCATGCGGGTCCGCAACGCAACGGGTGACGCGATGAACCGGTGGGATGCGGCCGGCTATCTGGCCTCGGTCCTGGTCATCATGGCTCTTTGCATGAAGAACATCGTTTCCCTACGCCTGATCGCGATCGCCAGCAATGTCGCCTTGCTGACGTACGCCATCGGGCTCGGCCTGTTCCCCATGGGGCTGGTGCACGCAATTCTTCTGCCTGTGAATTGCTGGCGGCTCTGGCATGTCGTGAAATGACCGCTCGATACGTTCTGTATGGATGTGGCGGTCAAAGCAAGCCGCCCCACGGGGCACCGACTTCAACCGACCCGACGGAGACTTGCCATGAAGAACACGTACCGCCAATCTGACTCCAACCTCACGGGCCTGGGCATCGGCTCGTTCCTGGCGCTGGTCGTGGCCATGGCTGTCTCCCTGATGTTCGGCGTGCAGCCCGCCGACGAAGCATCAGCGGGCATCCAGGTGGCGCCCACCATCGTTACCTCGCATTCCTGAGGCTTTGCTCCATCCGTCCGAGGTCGCAGGTGCTGCTGCCGGCACCTGCGCTTCGTTACGGCCCGGCCGCGCGCCGACCCCAGCGATCGCCGGCAAAAACACTTCGGTGATCCACAGCGCCTGGCCCGCATGAACGAACGGCGAACGGCGCGCCCATAGCGCAGGCAGCCGCCCTGCCCCGACGCCCAGCGCCCGGCCGGCGGCGCGGTGCAGGCGATCGGCCGGCTGCAGGCGGCGCACGCGGATCGGTCCGCGCTGCGTGCCGTGCCGATCGAAGATGGCGTCACCCACCGGCCTCAAGCCCACCTTGGACAGCGGGCGCCACGCCGTTCGAAGCGACGAAAAACGCGTCACGCTGTGCGCGTACAGGACCGGGCGTCCATCGGCCAGCAGCAGCACTTCGCGCACCCAGGCGTAGCGGCCGCGGCGCAGGCCCAGCAGGGCGAGCTCATCGGGCAGCGGGCGGGCGGCGCGTTGTCGCAACAGAATCAATTGAAGCCGCCCGCATCCAGCCCGCAGGCGCCGGGTGAGCGAGCCCCGTTCCGCCAGCCACGACGCGATCGCGCCTCCGACGACACCGGGCCGAAGCGCCACCCAGGCGCGATCGATCGGCTCGAAGCATCGACCCATCGCGGCCGAGCCGACCCGCCCTCGGCTCGCATCGGCCGACGCCCTGGCCGCGTCCATCGCCGTCGTTCGGTTCATAATCGGTCAGGTCTTCGACACTGCGCGCGCCGGGTCCGCCTCCACGGTCCGGCGTGGCGACTCTTGCAATGCAGCAGCACCCCGTTGTTATCGTCGGCGCTGGCCTGGCGGGCCTGACGGTCGCTTTGCAACTGGCCGAGCATGCGCCGGTGGCCGTGCTGGCCAAACGGTCGCTGGAAGAAGGCGCGACGGCCTGGGCCCAGGGTGGCATCGTCGGGGTGCTTGGCAGCGATGACAGCATCGAATCGCACCTGCACGACACCACCGAGGCGGGCGCGGGCCTGGTCGATCAGCTGGTGGCACGCGCGATCGCGGGCGGAAGCGCCGCCGCCATCGAATGGCTGGTGCGTCACGGCGTCGAGTTCACGGCCGATCCAGACGGCCCGCTGGGTCTGCACCTGACGCGCGAAGGCGGCCACGCGGTGCGCCGGATCGCGCACGCGGCAGACGCCACCGGAAAGGCGATTCATGACGCGCTGCTGAAGGCGGCGCGCTCGCATCCGAACATCCGGCTGTACGAGCGCTGGATGGCGATCGATCTGATCACCTCGCGCCACCTGGCGCCCGGCGATCCGCACTGCCTCGGCGTGTACGCGCTCGATATCGAACGCGGCCGGGTCGAGACACTGCCGGCGGCCGCGGTCGTGCTGGCCAGCGGCGGTGCCGGCAAGGTCTATCGCTACACCAGCAATCCGGACACGGCGACCGGCGACGGCGTGGCGATGGCCTGGCGCGCCGGCTGCCGCGTCGCCAACATGGAGTTCATCCAGTTTCATCCGACCTGTTTGTACCACGCCCAGGAGCGCACCTTCCTGATTACCGAGGCCATGCGCGGCGAGGGCGCGCGCCTGCGCCTGCCCGACGGCACGCGGTTCATGCCGGCGCACGATGCGCGCGCCGAGCTGGCCCCGCGCGACGTTGTCGCGCGTGCGATCGATTTCGAGATGAAGCGCAACGGCCTGGACTACGTGTTGCTCGACGCCACTCACCTCGGACTTTCCTTCCTGCAGAGCCACTTCCCCACGATCGAGGCGCGCTGTCGCAGCCTGGGGATCGACATCTCCAAGCAGCCGATTCCCGTCGTGCCGGCGGCACACTACACGTGCGGCGGCGTGGTGACGGATCTGCGCGGGCGCACCGACCTGCCTCGCCTGTACGCGGTCGGCGAGAGCGGATACACCGGGCTGCACGGAGCCAACCGGCTGGCCAGCAACTCGCTGCTCGAATGCGTCGTGGTCGGGCGGGCCTGCGCCGACGATATCCGCACGCAAGGGCCGGTCGAGACGCCCGGCTTGCCGCCGTGGGACGAGAGCCGGGTCGAGGACGCCGACGAGCAGGTGGTGATTTCGCACAACTGGGACGAGCTCAGGCTGACGATGTGGAACTACGTGGGCATCGTGCGCACCACGCGCCGGCTGGAGCGCGCGCAGCACCGCATCCGGCTGCTGCGCAAGGAGACGGACGAGTACTACGTCAACTTCCGCGTTTCGCGCGATCTGCTGGAGCTTCGCAATCTGCTCGAATGCGCCGACCTGATCGTGCGCTCGGCACTCAGACGGCACGAAAGCCGCGGCCTGCACTACAGCCGCGACTATCCGCACACGTTGCCGGCGGCCCTCCCGACGATCCTGGTGCCGCCGGGACGGCTCGCCCTGAAACGCGCTTCCTGAGCGGCCGGCGCCCGCTCAACAACCGTAGCCGGTGCACGGCGGCGGCGCGCTGCTCACGGTCACCGCGTCAATGCGACCGAACACTCCGTCCACCTGATTGTTGGGCCCGGCGGTGTAAAACAGCGCGCTGGTGGGCTGGTTGGCGGCGCCGTTTCCGAACACCAGCGCCCACAGGCCCGGAATGAGCAGCGGCTTGCCGCTGGACAGGGTGACCGCGCCCAGCGAGCTTCCGGTGGCCGCATCGAAGCGGTTGATGGCGCCGTCTCCAAAATTGCCGATCAACAGGTTTCCCGCGGCGGATCCGAATCCCGCCGGCGCCATCGCGATGCCCCACGGAGCGTTGAGCGCGCCGGCCGACGCAAAGCGCTTGACCAGGGTGCCGTTGACGTCGAATACATTCACGTACCCGAGACCGGCGCCGAGCGTCTCGTCGTGCGCCGTTGCGTCCTGCATGGCGTACGTGACATACAGCTGGTTGTTGAGCAGCTGGATGCCGAACGGCGCAAAGCCGGCCGGAATCATCGGGTCCGCAAAGGCTCCGGGCAGGGCCAGTTTGTGGAAGTGGGTGTCGAAGACGTCGACTTTGGCGTTGTGCAGATCGGTTGCGTACAGTTGATTGGCGGTGCCGTTGTTGGCGAGCGCCAGCCCTTTGTACACAGCGCCGCCGGCCGCGTCGTCGTACGCGATCGTCGCCGTGGTGCCGCTGACGGTTTGTGCCCAGCCGGTAATCGTTCCACCCTCGCCGGCAAAGATGAACTGCGCGGGTGCCGAACCGGTCGTGGTCGTGATCACGAAGTCGGCGGTGCCGTTGAAAACCTGACCGGTCGGATTGGCAGGTCCGTTGGTGCCGGCGGGAATGGTGACGACCAGCGCCTGCGGCGCGCCGGTGCCGTCGTAGACGGTCGCCAGGTTGCTGTTGTTGTCGGCAATCCAGAACGGGCCCCCTGGCGCGGCGGCCACGCCCCAGGCGTTCTGAAGGTTGGCGTCGGTATGCGCAGCGGCGATGACGCCGTCCGACGCCAGGGCGGCATCCGTCAATCCCGTACTGGTCATGGCGCTGCTGCCTCCTCCTCCGCTTCCGCCGCCGCAGGCGGCTACCGACAGGACGAAGATGGCGCTCACGGCGCTGGTTGCTGTTGCACGATGCAATTGCATGGCTCACTCCCTTGAAGTCGATTGAATTCGCGAGGTGAGTGCAACTGCACCGCGGAATGGTTCATCGCGGCGATGAACGGCTCAAAGCGCCGTTCAGAGGCTCTCGCCGGGCAGGTTCAATTCTTTCTTCTGCCGCACGTACCGCAAGTGTGGGAGAGTCAAACTGTCAGCATCCTGAAGAACACCAAGGGCCGACTGGTGGTGCATCACGACCCCGCCGATATCAAGGCGCTGCCGGCGTTTCCGAAATACCTGGCGTGAGACTAAGAATCGGGGCCAGGCGCGGCGCGGTCAAACAGCGGTAAACTGGCCTCAATTCCTCCATTTCCTTTTAGCGGGCGGCTCATGTCATCACTTCCAGAAGGCTACCAACCGGTTCAATCCACCATTGGCGGAGTTACCTACAAAGGAAGCTATTGGGTAGACAACAACAAGCACGTCGTCAACGTATCCACCGATTTCGGAAACGGAAGCACTCCCGCACTTAAACGCCGCCACGATCAACGCACCCGTGACAAGGCCAACGAATCGGCCGCGCTGGGCCTGTTCAGGGCGATGGTCTACAAGCACCTGCAGGCAGACAGGGCGACGTAATCCCAGATTTGCCCGGGGTTCGGTCGGATCTCGGGCAAGCAGTCACCGCGCAGCGTGAAATGGATGCGCGTTCAGCTCCCTGCGACCATGGCCTCGATTGCGGAAACCGCGACCTTGACCCCGTCCTCCTCCGCCATCGCTCGTCCAAGCGAGGCAGCGCGCCTTAACATCTCGCGCGAATTCAAGGCCTTGGTGATTGATTTGGCGAGGCGTCCTGCCGAAAGTCCCTTGCGCTTCTGAGAAGGCCCGGCGACGCCCAGTCTTTCCAGTTCCGAACCCCAGAAAAACTGGTCGACCAGGTGTGCCACGACAACCGACGGACGACCTGCGAGAAGAGTCGTCTGGGTCGTTCCTGCACCGCCATGGTGGACGACCAGGGCGCAATTCGGGAATATCGTCTTGTGCGGCGATCGTTTCACCTTGAAGACTCTGGCGTCTGTTTCGACGGCTGACAGGTCGTCCCAGGGAAACTGAAAGATGGCTCGACAAGCCGCCAGGCGCACCGCCGACGACCAGATGTCCGCTACCCCGCGTATGTAGTCCAAATTGGAAGGCATCATGCTACCGAAGGTGAAGTAGACGGGAGGCTCGTCTCCCGCAATGAACTCATCCAGGCCGGGCGGTGTCTCTTCCACCGACTGATCAACTCGGAGATTCAGGAATCCGCAGACACGGTGGTTGGTGCTCCAGTCCGACGGGAGTTCACACAACACCGGACTCACTGCAATGAGATTGAGCCGCTCCGACGCCCATGTTTGAGTCAGGACATCGCGATCCGGCGCCAGTCCCTGGCGTTCCCGCAAGGCGTTGACGTTCGGAAGGAAGGCTCGATTCATCATCGCTTGGGCCAGCTTCCACCACAGGGGCGTCGCCCATCGTCCTACCTTCGGAAAGCCGTAAGGGCGAGTGTGTGGCGAGGGGATGGCATTATGAGCGAGACTGATGGTCGCCAGCGGAACTCCCGCCTTTTCCGCAGCAACGCGGAGAGGATCAATCAGGATGTGGCCGACGATCACGTCGTTCGAGCGACACAGGTTCTGTGCGGCGTCGAACATGGCGTATCTGGCTGGTTCGAGCAAGTGCTGCGTGATCAGTTCGACCTGCTTCATAGGATTGGTTGTCCCGAAGAGCTTGCGCCCAAGTTCCTCGAGTCCTTCGGGTGAAGGCAGATCCGGGCTTGTCACGCTGAGCCATGCAAATCCGAGCTTTTGCGCCAGCGCGCTGTAATCGCGTCGATGGATGTCCGTGGCCAGCAGCGTTACCTCGTGCCCGGCGCTCGCAAGCCCCGCTGCCAAAGCAATGAACGGCTGTACGTCTCCCTCACTGCCCCAAGTCTGCAAGCCAATTCTCATAACAACGTTAGTGATCCTCGCAGCCCGCGCCGTCGACAATCGCTGTCAGCAACCCGCCCGCCGCGGTCAGGGCGCGACTGTAGCAGTGGCCCAGCGGGTCCGTCGAGAAGGCGAGTAGAGCCAATCGCGATGTCATGCGGCGCTCCAGAGCAGATCAGGGGCGCCCATTATCGAGGCGGAATTTGTTCGGGACCACAAGGTGAGCGGGGTTTACGCAACAACTTGCCAGCAGGCGTTTTCAGAACGATGCCGGGTAGATCGTGCTGCTGCCGTCCATCGCCCCGGTCTCGCCATAGGCCATCGGGGTGGCACCACGGTCCAGAATCCGTCCGCCGACGACGCGACCGATAGCGATTTCATGGTCACCGGCTGGTACGCGATCGGTCAGCTCGCACTCGAAGTACGCCAGTGCCTCCTGAAGTACCGGCGCGCCTTTGTGCCCCGGCCACCAGGCAACGCCCGCAAGCTTGCCCGGCCCACGCCCGGATCGGGTGCCGAAGGTCCGGGCAAGTTCGAGCTGCCCCTGTTTCAGCACGCTCACTGAAAAGCCGCCGCTCGCCTGAAGGACCGAGTGGGACGCGTTGTGCGGGTTGATGCTGACGGCCAGGAGCATCGGATCGTACGACACCTGCATGACCCACGCCGCGGTGAATGCATCGCGGCGCTCGCCATCGGCGACACCGACTACGTACACGCCCAGAGTGAGGCGGGAAAAGAGCTCGGCCATCTCATTCATGGCGAGGGCGGCATCAACGGTTTCGAAGTCGCATCGCGCACCTGCAGCGTTTCGATCACGCGCAGCGAGAAATCCACCGCCGCCACGTCTTTGGTCAGCTTTCCGATCGAGATGCGGTCCACGCCGGTGGCCGCGACGGCGCGCACCTGCGCCAGGTCGACCCCGCCCGACACTTCCAGCCGCGCGCGCCCGGCGCACACCGCGACCGCCTCGCGCATCTGCGCCAGCGTGAAGTTATCCAGCAGGATGTCGGTGGCTTGCGCCGCGAGCGCTTCCTGCAACTGCGCGATGGATTCGACCTCGACCTGGATCGGCACGCCGGCCTGCAGCGCCCGGGCCGCGTGCAGCGCGGCCGTCACGCCGCCGGCCGCGGCGATGTGGTTTTCCTTGATCAGGATGCCGTCGTACAGCGCCAGCCGATGGTTGCTGGCCCCGCCGATCCGGACCGCGTACTTCTGCGCAAGGCGCAGGCCGGGCAGCGTCTTGCGGGTATCCAGGATCGAGCAGCCGCGCGGATTCGGCGAGGCGCCCGCAATCGCGTCCACGTAACGGCGGGCCGCCGTGGCCGTGGCCGACAGCAGCTGCAGGAAGTTCAGCGCCGGCCGCTCGGCGGCCAGCAGCGCGCGCGCCCGCGCCTCGATGTCGCACACCGCCAGGCCGTGCGACAGCGAGCCGCCTTCGGCCAGGTGCCATTGAATGAGCGCCGCCGCATCGAGCTGGAGCAGGCAGGCTTCGAACCACGACTGCCCGCACAGCACGGCCGGCTCGCGGGCCACCACGCGGGCCCGCAAGCGCTGCGATTGGGGAATCAGGCTTCCAGTCCAGTCGCCGCGGCCGATGTCTTCGGCCAGCGCGTCGCGCACGTTGCGGGCGCGCGCCTGCTCGAGCGTCTCGTTCCGATCGAACATCGGGCTGGACCTGCAGTCGGTGCCCGCGCGCGGCGCCGCCTCAGGCGGCGCCCAGGTGCGGTACGAAACCGGTGGCAGGCGCCGCGGTCGCGCCCGGATGCCTTGCGACGAAGTCGAGCATCCGCTCGATGCAGGTGCGGGCGGCCTCGATCACGTCCGCGGCGAGCTCGATCGGCGCGGCTGCACCGGACAGGCAGTGCATCAGCTTCTCGACGCTGTTCATCGCCATCCAGGGGCAGTGCGCACAGGCCTTGCAGGTCGCGCTGGTGCCGGCCGTCGGGGCCTCGATCAGCGTCTTGCCCGGCGCGATCTGGCGCATCCGGTGAAACAGCCCCGCATCGGTGGCCACGATGAACTCGTCGGCATCCATCTCTGCCACCGCCCGCAGCAGCTGCGTCGTCGATCCGACCAGGTCGGCCTGCTCGATCACGCCGGCGGGCGACTCCGGATGCACCAGCACCTTGGCGTTGGGGCGTTCGCGGCGCAGCAGCCCCAGCTCGATGCCCTTGAACTCGTCGTGCACGACGCAGGTGGCATCCCACAGCAGCATGTCGGCGCCGCTTTGCTGCTGCACGTACCGTCCCAGGTGCCGGTCCGGCGCCCACAGCACCTTTTCGCCGCGCTCCTTCAAGTGGGCCACGATCGGCAGCGCGCACGAGCTCGTCACCATCCAGTCGGCCCGCGCCTTCACGGCCGCGCTGGTGTTCGCGTACACGACCACGGTGCGGTCCGGGTGCTGATCGCAAAAGCGCGCGAAGGCATCGGCCGGGCAGCCGATATCGAGCGAGCAGGTCGCCTCCAGCTCCGGCATCAACACGCGCTTTTCGGGAGACAGGATCTTGGCGGTCTCGCCCATGAAGCGCACGCCCGCCACCACCAGCGTGCGGGCCGGATGGTTGCGGCCGAAGCGTGCCATCTCGAGCGAATCGGCCACGCAGCCGCCGGTTTCGAGCGCCAGGTCCTGCAGCTCACCGTCGACGTAGTAATGCGCGACCAGCACCGCATCGTTGCGTGCCAGCAGCTCGCGCGCGCGCTGCTTCAACTGCGAACGGGCCGCCTTCGCCGCGGCTGCGTCGGCCGGCGTTTGCAGGCGCACTGCCCGGTCCAGGGGTGCGTTCATACGGGTAATGATAAAGGGTCCGGCGGCACCGGCCGCCCGAACTCGACGACCCCTTGCGGGGTGGCCAACAGCAGCAGATCGGCCCCGCGCCGCGCGAAAAGCCCGACCGTCACCACGCCGGCCATGCGGTCGATCGTGTCTTCCAGGCCGACCGGATCGCTGATCCGCAAGCCGTGCACGTCCAGGATCAAATTGCCATTGTCGGTCACGACGCCTTCGCGCAGTCGCGGCGCGCCGCCCAGCGCGGCCAGTCGGCGGGCCACGTAGGCCCGGCCCATCGGGATCACCTCGACCGGCAGCGGGAAGCGGCCGAGCACCTCGACCCGCTTGCTGGCGTCGGCGATGCAGATGAAGCGGTCGGCCACCGCCGCCACGATCTTTTCGCGCGTGAGCGCGCCGCCTCCGCCCTTGATCATCGACAAGCCGGGATCGATCTCGTCGGCCCCGTCCACGTACACCGGCATGGAGGCGACGTCGTTCAGGTCGACCACGGTCAGGCCCCGTTCGCGCAAGCGCGCCGCGCTGCGCTCGGAACTGGCGACCACGGCGGCGATCGAACCACAATAGGGCGCCAGAGCGTCGATGAAAAAATCCGCGGTCGACCCGGTTCCGACGCCGATCACCGCGCCCGTGCCGAAATGGATCGAGATGCGTTCGACCGCGGCCAAGGCGACGGCCCGCTTCAGATCGTCCTGTGATGCCATCGCGCGCCGCAATCGTGGTTGAGCTGAACCACCCGCACATCCGGATATGGCCAGGGCGAATGGTCCGATAAACCGGCATCATAAGCAGATGTTCACCCGCGGATTCAAATACTGGATCGCCTCCTGGTTCATCGGCGCGGTCGCTGTGCTGTTCCTGATCGAGGAATGGCTGTGGAACCGGCTGAAGCAGGCGATGGCGCTGCTCGGCCGCTTACCCGGCCTGCGCAGCCTGGAGCGCGGGATCGCCGGGTTGCCGCCCGCCTGGGCAGCGGTCGTATTCCTGACGCCCTCGACGCTGATTTTGCCGATCAAGCTGTTCGCCGTGACGATGATCGCGTCCGGACACTTGCTGAGCGGCGCCGGCGTGATCGTGGCTGCCAAGCTCGCCGCCACGGCGTTGTTCGCCCGCGTGTTCGTGCTGACGCAGCCGGCGCTGATGCGGGTGAGCTGGTTCGTGCGGCTGCACGCCATGGTGCTGCGCTGGCGGGTCCTGGTCCACGCCCAGGTCGAGTCGCGCCCGGCGTGGCGCGCGATGCGCCGGCAAATGATCAAATGGCGTGCGGCGATGGAAGCCTCGCGCGGGCGCAATACCCGCTGGGCCCGGCGCCTGAAGGCGGCGCGGCGGCTGGACCGCATGCGGCGCCGCACCGCCACACCCACGGCCGGATAGGTCAACGACTCGTCGGGGTCAGCGCATGGAATACCTCGTTCGTGGCTTTGCACGGGTGCTTCTGGTCGCGGGCGCACACTGCGCGCTGGCGCAATCGTCTCCCGCGCTGTCGACCTGCAGCGAGACACCCAAGGCGCCCTTCTGCGCCGGCGCACGCGGCGATCGCGCCGAGGGATGGCCGGGCCAGGGGCGCTCCGAGCTGATGGCCCAGCATGGCATCGTCGTGACCAGCCAGCCGCTCGCGGCACAGGCCGGACTGGAAATATTGCGACGCGGCGGCAACGCCATCGATGCGGCCGTCGCCACGGCCGCGGTGCTGAACGTGGTCGAACCGATGATGGTCGGCGTCGGCGGCGATCTGTTCGCGATGGTCTATGTCGCCCGGGAAGGCAAGCTGTACGTGCTGAACGCGAGCGGCAAGGCGCCCTCCGGCGCCACCATCGAGCACTTCAATTCGCTCGGTTACCGGTGGGACCCGAGCCGTTGGGGACCGGGCTCCGGAATGCCGGTCTACGGCATATTGCCGGTCACGGTCCCGGGGTCGGTCTGGGGCTGGGAGGAAGTGCTCAAGCGCTTCGGCAGGCGCACCTTCAAGGAGGTGCTGGAGCCGGCCGCGCGTTACGCCGAAAACGGCTTCCCCGTTTCCGAAAGGATCGCCCACGACTGGCATCTTCCCAACGCGCTGCCACTGGTCGGCTGCTGCACCGAGCCCGACCCGGATTCGATCAAGGCGTGGACCATCGGCGGTGCGCCTCCGGTCGCCGGGCAGGTTTTCAGGAATCCGGACCTCGCGCACACCTTCCGCCTGCTGCAGGCGCACGGACGCGAGGCCTTCTACAAAGGCGAAATCGCCAGGGCCATCGTCGCCAAGTCGACCGCCTTGGGCGGAACGATGACGCTGGAGGATCTGGCGCAGTACCAAGGCCAGTGGCAGGAACCGGCGATCAGCACGTATCACGGCTTCGAGATCGCCGAGCTGCCCCCGCCCTCGCAGGCCTGGGCCGCCGGCGAGATGCTCAACATCCTGGAAGCGTGCGTACCCGCGTGGGCACCCGGCCAGAGCCTGGCCAGCCTGGGCCCGGCCAGTCCGAAATACTGGCACTTCCTGGTGGAGGCGAAAAAGCTCGCTTACGCGGACCTGTATGCCTTCAACGCGGATCCGGATTTCGTCCGCGTTCCGGTGGACCGGCTGTTGTCCCGGTCGCATGCCAGCGCCCTGTGCGGCAAGGTCGATCCGGATCGCGCCTCGACTCCAGGACCAGAGAGCTCTGCCGAGCTGGCCGGCGATACGATCGTGCTCTCGACGGCCGATGCCGAAGGCAACATGGTGTCGTGGGTCAACAGCAACTACTCGCATTTCGGATCCGGCATCACGGTGCCGGGCTATGGCTTCATTCTTCACGATCGCGGCGCGCTTTTTACGCTCGACCCGAAAAGTCCCAACGCCATCGCGCCGCACAAGCGAGCCTTCAACACGCTGTCGGCCGGCTTCCTCACCCAGGGCGGCCGACCCGTGATGACGGTAACGCTGATGGGCGGCGACATGCAGGCGCAGGGCCACGCGCAGCTGCTGGTGAGCATCCTGGATCTGGGCGCCAATGTTCAAGCGGCGGCGGACCTGGCCAGGTTCCGTCATTCCCAGGTGCCGAACACCCTCGGCCTGGAATCGTCCCTGTTCGATAGGGTCGGCGAGCGCCTGCAGCAGATGGGACACAAGGTCCGCTCGATCAACGGTGGCGACGTCGGCGGCGTGCAGGTGATCCTGTTGACGCCCGATCCGTCGCTCTCGGCACAACCGGACGTCGATCCGGACCCGCGGGTCAAGGGTGTTTATCGGGCCGGGTCGGACTTTCGCAAGGACGGCGAAGCGGTCGGGTGGTGACGAGGTAGAGCGCGCCGACCGGCGCGTTTCCTACCCGCGCCAGATGAACAGCGCGCCACAAAGCGCCACACCGATCGCGTAGAGCAACCAGACCTGGGATACGAAATACGGGAACACCATCAACGCGACGCCGATGATCATCTGCTGCCACTGGGCGTTCTTGCGGCCATAGGTGAATGCGGCGAATCCGACCACGCCGAACATCAGCCCGGCGAAAAGAACGGCTGGCGACGGCATCGGAGCCTTTAGCGCACATCAGCCAAAATTTTGACTGTACACCTGCACCCGTGCTTTGCCGGACCGCTCGGCTTGGATGCGGGCCGAAATCCGAGTAGCGTCTTCGTTCCCGGCAGTTGAGATAACCGCCCTCGCACAAGGAGGAGACGAACATGAGCGATTCGAAAAGAAGGCGGGAATTCCTGAAGGCTTCGGTCGCATTCGCAGGTGCCGCCGGGGGTTTGAACTGCATCGAGCTCGCCAGAGCCGCCGCAATCCAGGTACCCGTGGTCGACAAGTTGACGGTGAACGTCCTGGTCGACAGCAGCCACGATTGGTTCTTCAAACCGAGCGAGGTTCACGGTGTGTCCATCCAGCCCGGATCCCGCGCGGCCGATTTCCGCCGCACGCTGCACAATCAATGGGGCCTGTCGCTCTTGCTCGAGTCGCAGCGCGCCAGCGAACAGCGTGACCTGATGCTCGACTACGGCTACAGCGCCGATGCGCTGCTGAACAACATCGACATTCTCAAGGTCGACCCGGGCAAGGTCAACGCGCTGATCATCAGCCACGGCCACTTCGATCACTACGGCGGGCTGATCGGCTTTCTCGACCGCTACCGCGACAGGCTGCCGGCGGACGTCAAGCTCTATGCCGGCGGCGAAGACAATTTCTGTCATCGCGTGACGCGCTCGGGCGACGGTCAATTCACCGATTTCGGCACGCTCGACCGTCGCGAGCTCGCCAAGCGCCACGTTACGACGGTTCTGGCCGAGACACCGACGCTGATCGAAGGCCACGCATTCACGACCGGCAGGATCCAGCGCACCAGCATCGAGAAGATATTGCCCAACACGTTCGTCGAACGGAAAATGGAAGATGGCCTGGGCTGCGATGCAAGCCACTTCACCACGGCCGAGCTGCAGGGCAAGATCGTGCCGGACGAGCATGTCCATGAGCATGCGACCTGCTTCAACGTGAAGGACAGGGGCCTGGTCGTGATCAGCTCCTGCGGCCATGTCGGCATTGTCAATTCGGTGCGGCAGGCGCAGGAAGTCTCGGGTGTGCGCAAGGTCCACGCGATCGTCGGCGGCTTTCACCTGGGGCCGGCGCCCAAGGACTATCTCGATACCGTCGTTGCCGAAATCAGGAAGCTCGAGCCGGATGCGGTCATTCCGATGCATTGCAGCGGCTACAACTTCATCCAGGCGATGCGTGAGCAGATGCCGGGCAATCTGATCGTCACGACCACCGGGAGCCGGATCACCTTCGGTGCCTGACGACAGCCGCAAAGGTCTTTTCTGGATCGCGGCGTTCGAGGTGCGGCCGCGGCGTGCCGCGGCCGTGGCCATGGCGCTGTGGCTCGGGGTAGCAGCGCCGGCGGGGCAGGCCGCCGCGCCGTCGGCGGCCGAACTGATGGACGCCTTGATGTGGAACCGGGGGCCGATCGGCGCCCCTTTCGACCTCGTGGACCAGCACGGCCGGCACCGCACCGATGCCGAGTTTCGCGGCAAGTTGCTGGTCCTTTACTTCGGCTACACCTACTGCCCGGATACCTGCCCGACGGATCTGAAGGCGATTTCCTCGGCCATCGATCTTCTCGGCCCGGCCGGCGACGGCGTTCAGCCCGTCTTCATCACGGTGGACCCACAGCGCGATACCGTCGAGCGCCTGCGCGGCTACGTGTCGTCCTTTCACCCGCGCCTGATCGCGCTGACCGGATCGGCATCCGATATCCGCAAGCTCGCCCTGGCCTACAAGGTCTACTACGCCAAGGTCAGCGCCGAACCCGGCCAGCCCTACGCGATCGACCACACCGGATTCATCTACCTGGCCGGCCGCGATGGAAAGTACCTGGGGTTTTTCCCGCCCGGTACACCACCGGGCCGGATGGTCGAGATCATCCGGCAGCATCTTTCGCAATGAAACGCACGCCGCTTCGTGCAAGAATCCGCCCCAAAGCGCGTCTGAAGCGCCTTCTGTCGGAGCCCTCATGAAGATCGTCTCGCTGCTAGCCCTTGCCGGATTTGGTCTGACCCTTGCTTTTGCCCCGGTTCTCGAAGCCAGCGCGGCCGACGCTGGCCTGCAATCGGCCATCGCCAACACCAAGCGCAGCCCCAAGTTCGTTGCGCGCGATGCGGTCCGGCATCCGCAGCAGGAGCTCGAATTCTTCGGCCTGCGCGCCGACATGACGGTGGTCGAAGTCAGCCCGGGCGGCGGCTACTGGACCGAGATCCTGGCCCCCTATCTGAAAGCCGCCGGCACCTATTACGTGGCCGTTGCGCCCCCCAATGACCCGGAGGCCCCCGCGCCCGGGAAAGATACCTTCCGCGCGAAGCTCGCCGCGGACCCGGATGCCTTCGGCAAGGTCGTCGTGACCGAGCTTGGCCCGGGCCACTACGCGGTGGCGCCGGCGGGCACGGCCGATCTGATATTGACCTTCCGCAACCTGCATAACTGGGTGGGCGGGGGCTACGCGCCCGCGGCGCTAGAAGGCTTCTACCGCGCCCTCAAACCGGGTGGCATCCTGGGCATCGAGGACCACCGCGGCCGCAATGACGTACCGCAGGATCCCAAGGCCGACAATGGCTACGTCCGCCAGGACTACACCATCGAGCTGGCTAAAAAAGCCGGTTTCGAATTCGTCGGTTCCTCGGAGATCAATGCCAATCCGCGCGACACCAAGGACTGGCCCAAGGGCGTCTGGACACTGCCGCCCTCGCTGGTGATGAAGGACAAGGACCGCGACAAATACATCGCGATCGGCGAAGCGGATAACTTCGTGCTGAAGTTCCGCAAGCCGAAGCTTTGATCCCTCACCCCCCTGCTTCGCCGGGCGTAGCCCGGCTTCGCAGGGCGAGCCCTCCCCTCTCCCGCTGCGCGGGCGAGGCGCGATACCGCGTGCCCCTGCGGACGGCTTACGAACTCGAGGGCAAATGTACCTACCGCTTTGGGGGCGGCAGGTCGGTACACACGCCCTCGGCCACCTCCGCCGCCATCCCGATCGACTCGCTCAGCGTCGGATGCGGATGGATGGTGCGGCCGATGTCCACGGCGTCGGCGCCCATCTCGATGGCCAGCGTGATCTCGCTGATCAGGTCGCCCGCGTGCGCGCCGACGACGCCTCCGCCGACGATCCGGTGCGTTTCCGGATCGAACAGCAGCTTGGTGAATCCTTCGTCGCGGCCATTGGCGATGGCGCGGCCCGACGCCGCCCACGGGAACATCGCCTTGTGCAGGCTGCGCCCGGCGGCGCGGGCCTCGTCTTCGGTCACGCCGACCCAGGCGATCTCCGGATCGGTATAGGCGACGGACGGAATCACCAGCGCATCGAAGTGCGACTTCAGGCCGCTGGCGGCCTCGGCTGCGACGTGGCCCTCATGCACCGCCTTGTGAGCCAGCAACGGAGCCTCGGCAATGTCGCCGATCGCGAAGATGTGCGCCACGTTGGTCCGCCGCTGGCCGTCGGTCGGGATGAAGCCGCGCTCGTCGACGCGCACACCGGCGCGCTCGGCGCCGATCCGCAGGCCGTTCGGCCTGCGGCCGACCGACACCAGCATCGCGTCGTACGGCTGCGCCCCGGCCGGCGCCTTGTCGCCCTCGAAGTGGGCCATCAGCGCGTCCGGGCGCGCCTCGACCGCAACCAGGCGCGTGTTCAGCATCACGTTGCCGAACCGCTTTTCGTTGTACTTCTGCCAGACCCTGACCAGGTCCCGGTCGGTTCCGGGCATCAGCCCGGCCGTCATCTCGACCACGTCGATCCGACTGCCCAGCGCGCCATACACGGTTGCCATTTCCAGACCGATGATGCCGCCGCCGATGACCAGAAGCCGCGGCGGAATGCCGCGTATCTCGAGCGCGGAGGTCGAATCGAACAGGCGTGGATCCTGCGGCAGGAATGGCAGCCACACCGCCTCGCTGCCGGCAGCGATGATGGCCTGTTCGAAACGCACCCGCTGATGCTCGCCGCTTTCCTGGCGGCCCTGCCCGATGGTCAACGCCACGTCCAGGTGGTTCGAATCGATGAACTGGCCCGAGCCGCGCACCACGGTGACCTTGCGCATCTTCGCCATCGAGCCAAGTCCGCCGGTCAGCCGCCCGACCACGTGGTTCTTGTGCTTGCGCAGCTTGCCCAGATCGATGGCCGGCGCGGCGAACGCCACCCCGAGCGAATCGAAGTGCGCCGCCTCGTCGATCACCGCGGCCACGTGCAGCAGGGCCTTGGAAGGAATGCAACCCACGTTCAGGCAAACGCCGCCCAAGGTCGGATAACGCTCGACCAGCACAACGCGCCGGCCCAGATCGGCGGCGCGGAACGCTGCCGAATAGCCGCCCGGACCTGAGCCGAGCACCAGCACCTCGCACTCGAGCTCCGATCCGTCGGCGCGGATGATCGCCGTTGCGGCCGGCTGGGTGGCTGCCGACGGCGCCGCGGCCGGCTGGGCGGCAGCGGACGGCGGCGCGGCGGGCTGCTTGGCAGCGGGCGGCGCGGCGGACGGCTGCGGCGCCGCAGCGTCGATCGTTTCCAACTCCACGATCGGCGTGCCCTCGGACGCCTTGTCGCCGAGTTTTACCAGCACCTCGCGCACGATGCCGGCTTTCGGAGAAGGAATCTCCATCGACGCCTTGTCCGATTCGAGCGTGATCAGCGACTGTTCGGCCTGAATCGTCTGGCCCGGCTTCACCAGGATTTCGATGACCTGCACATCGTGAAAGTCGCCGATATTGGGAACCTTGATCTGGATGCGGTCTCCCATCAGTCATTCCTCCGCAGGTGCAGCGCCATCAGTACTTCGTCCTCCGAACCGTCGTCCAGCCGCACCGCGTCGTGCTTGCGTCCTTCCTCGCGGAAACCGGCTTGCGAGTACATCCGGATCGCCCGCACGTTCGGGCTTCTCACCATCAGCTCGATGCGTTCTAAGCCGCGCTCGCGCGCGGCCCCCAGCGCCTGCTCCAGCAGCAGCCGCCCCAGCCCCTGGCCGCGATACGGCGCCCGCAGCCCCATGCCGAGCAGCCCGGTGTGGGCCCGGCCCGGCAACAGGTCCCGGCGCACTTCACACCAGCCGACCACCTCATCCTGATCGAGCGCCACCAGGAACGGATTGCCGCGCACCCGGTCGGCAGCGACCCAGGCGGCCGTCTGGTCCAGCGCGAAGCCTTCGACAATGGCCAGAAAGCGCCGCTCGCGCGCCACCTGCGCCACGCACTCCGTCAGGCTCTCGATGTGCCGCAGGTCGATCGGCACGATCGCCACCGTCATAGCAGCACGCGTCGGAAATCGGACAGCACCTGAGACAGATACGTATTGAAGCGGGCCGCAGCGGCGCCGTCGACGACCCGATGGTCCCACGACAGCGACAACGGAACGATCAGGCGCGGGGCGAACTGCTTGCCGTCCCACATCGGCCGCGTCGTTGCCCGGCCAACCCCCAGGATCGCGACCTCGGGCGCATTGATGATCGGAGTGAAGTAGCTTCCACCCAGCCCGCCGATCGACGAGATCGAAAAAGTTCCCCCCTGCATGTCGGAGGGCAGCAGCTTGCCTTCGCGCGCCTTGGTCGCCAGCGCGGCGGCCTCGCTCGCCAATTCCAGCACCCCCTTGCGGTCGGCGTCGCGCAGCACCGGCACCACCAAGCCGTTGGGCGTGTCGGCGGCAAAGCCGATGTGGTAGTAGTGCTTCAGGATCACGGCCTCGCCGCCCGGATCGATCGAGCTGTTGAAGTGGGGGAACTTCTTCAGCGCCGCCACGCACGCCTTGATCAGGAACGACACCATCGTCAGCTTCAGGCCCGAGCGCTCGTTTTCCTTGTTCAGCTCGACCCGGAACGCTTCCAGCTCGGTGATGTCGGCGTCCTCGTGATTGGTGACGTGCGGAATCGACAGCCAGTTGCGCAGCAGGTTCGGCCCCGCGATCCGGCGGATCCGCGACATTTCGACCCGCTCGATCGGCCCGAACTTCGCGAAATCGACTTGCGGCCAGGACGGAAGGTTTGCTCCGATACCGGCGGTCGGGACGGCGGCCGCCGGCCGCTGTGCCGCCGCCACCACGGCCTTTACGAAGGCGCGCACGTCGTCGTGCAGTATCCGGCCCTTCGGGCCGGATCCCTTGACCTGGGCCAGATCCACTCCCAACTCGCGCGCAAATGCCCGCACCGACGGCGAGGCGTGCGGGTGCGTGTACATCGCCTGGGCGAGCTGCTCGGGATCGGGAAGCGCTCCCATCTCGACCGCAAACTCGGTCGACGGCGGTGAACCGGCAGCAGCCGCCGGCGCGGCCGCTCTGGCGGGTGCCGGCGCCGGCGCCGGGGGCACAGCGGCCGGCGCGGCGGCGGCCTTGGCGGGCGCCGGCGCTGTGGCTGGCGCGGCCGCCGCCGGCGCTGTCCCGGCCGGCTTGGGGCTGGCAGCGCTGTCGTCGCTCGGTTCCAGCACCAGGATCGGTGAAAGTTCCGAGACCTTGTCGCCGACCTTCACCTTCAGTTCGCGCACGACCCCGCCCATCGGAGACGGAATCTCCATCGAGGCCTTGTCCGATTCGAGCGTGATCAGCGACTGCTCGGGCTTTACGCGGTCCCCGGATCGCACCAGCACTTCGATGACTTCGACGTCCTTGAAGTCGCCGATGTTGGGAACCTTGACCTCGACCATGTTGCCCATCGGATGCCCCCTCACCCCCGACCCCTCTGCCGCGCCGGGCGCGCCAGAGGGAGGTTCAAGCGTTCCATGGATCCGGACGTTCCGGGTCGATGCCGTAGCGCTTGATCGCTTCGCTCACCTGGCTGGCCGCCACGGCACCCTCCTCGGCCAGCGCCTTCAGCGCGGCGACCGTCACGTAGTGCCGGTCGACCTCGAAGAACTGCCTGAGCTTGGCGCGGGTGTCGGAGCGGCCGAAGCCGTCGGTTCCGAGCACCCTGTAGGCGCGCCCCTGCGGAATCCACGGACGGATCTGGTCGGCGAACAGGCGCATATAGTCGGTCGAGGCGATGATCGGTCCGGCCGTGCGCTCCAGCGATTCGGTGACAAAGGCCTTGCGCGGGCGACTGCCCGGATGCAGCAGGTTCCAGCGCTCCACGTCGAGCCCGTCGCGGCGCAGCTCGGTAAAGCTGGTCGCGCTCCACACGTCGCCGGCCACTCCCCAATCCGACTCGAGCAGCTCGGCCGCGGCAAGCACCTCGCGCAGGATCGTTCCGCTGCCCAGCAACTGCACGCGGGAGATCGACTGGCCCTTGCCGCTGCCCGCCGGGCCTTCGCGCAGCCGATACATGCCCTTCAGCAGCCCGGCTTCCTGGCCGCGCATCAACGCCGGATGCGGATAATTCTCGTTCATCAGGGTGACGTAGTACCAGACATTCTCCTGCTCTTCGACCATCCGGCGCACGCCCTCGCGCAGGATCACCGCCACCTCGTAGGCAAACGTCGGGTCGTAGGAGACGCAGTTCGGAATCGTGGAGCTCAGGATGTGCGAGTGGCCGTCCTCGTGTTGCAGGCCCTCGCCGTTCAGCGTGGTCCGCCCGCTGGTGCCGCCCAGCATGAAGCCGCGCGTCTGCATGTCGCCGGCGGCCCACGCCAGGTCACCGATGCGCTGGAAGCCGAACATCGAGTAGAAGATGTAAAACGGCAGCATGATCCGGTTGTTGCTCGAATAGCTGGTGGCGGCCGCGATGTACGAACTCATCGCGCCGGCCTCGTTGATGCCTTCCTCCAGGATCTGGCCGGCCTTGTCCTCGCGGTAGTACATCACCTGGTCGCGGTCGACCGGCTCGTACAGCTGGCCCTGCTGCGAGAAGATACCCAGCTGCCGGAACATGCCCTCCATGCCGAAGGTGCGCGCCTCGTCCGGAATGATCGGCACCACGCGCGGCCCCAGCGTCTTGTCGCGCACCAGCTGCGTCAGGAAGCGCACAAAAGCCTGCGTGGTGGAGATCTCGCGGCCCTCCGGGGTCGCTTCCAGCAGCGCCGAGAACGTCTCCAGCGGCGGCACCTTCAGGGTCTCGTCGGCGCGACGGCGCCGCTGCGGCAGGTACCCGCCCAGCACGCGGCGCCGGTCATGCAGGTATTTCATCTCGGGCGAGTTCTCACTGGGCTTGTAAAACGGCAGCTCGTCCAGCTTGTCGTCCGGCACCGGGATGCGGAAGCGGTCGCGGAACTCACGCACCGCCTCGGTATCGAGCTTCTTTACCTGGTGGGCCGGATTTTTCCCCTCGCCGATCTTGCCCATTCCGTAGCCCTTGACCGTCTTGGCCAGGATCACCGTGGGTTGCCCGGTGTGGCGCGCCGCGACCGCGTAGGCCGCGTAGATCTTGTGCGGGTCGTGGCCGCCGCGGTTCAGCCGCCAGATGTCCTCGTCGGTCATGCGCGACACCATTTCCAGCAGCTTGGGACTCTTGCCGAAGAAGTGCTTGCGCACGTAGGCGCCGTCATTGGCCTTGTAGTTCTGGTATTCGCCGTCGACGGTTTCCTCCATCACGCGGCGCAAAATGCCTTCGGTGTCGCGCGCCAGCAGCGGATCCCAGTAAGAGCCCCAGATCACCTTGATCACGTTCCAGCCGGCCCCGCGGAACACGCCTTCGAGCTCCTGGATGATCTTGCCGTTGCCGCGCACCGGGCCGTCGAGGCGCTGCAGATTGCAGTTGACGACGAAGATCAGGTTGTCGAGCCGCTCGCGCGCCGCCAGCCCGATGGCGCCGAGCGACTCGGGCTCGTCCATCTCGCCGTCGCCGCAGAACACCCAGACCTTGCGCTTTTCCGTGTCGGCGAGGCTGCGCGCGTGCAGGTACTTCAGGAAGCGCGCCTGGTAGATACCCTGGATCGGACCGAGCCCCATCGACACGGTCGGGAACTGCCAGAAATCCGGCATCAGCTTCGGATGCGGGTAGGAGCTCACGCCCTTGCCATCGACTTCGCGCCGGAAATTCTCCAGCTGCTCCTCGCTGATGCGTCCTTCCAGGAAGGCGCGCGCGTACACGCCGGGCGAGGAATGGCCCTGGATGTAGATCAGGTCGCCGCCGTGCGTGGCGTCGGGCGCGTGCCAGAACTGGTTGAAGCCCACCTCCATCAGCGTGCCGACCGACGCATAACTGGCGATGTGCCCGCCCAGGTCGCCCTCGCCCCGGTTGGCTCGCACGACCGTGACCATCGCGTTCCAGCGCGTGTAAGAGCGGATGCGCTCTTCCAGCTCCGGATCTCCCGGTGAGCGCTCTTCCAGGTGCGGCGGAATCGTATTGACGTACGCGGTGGTGCGCGACTGCGGGACGTAGGCTCCGGACAGGCGCGCCTCCTCGACCAGCCGTTCGAGCAGGTACTGCGCTCGCTGCGGACCTTCCCGTTCGATCACCGTCTTCAACGAGTCCAGCCATTCCTGCGTTTCGACCGCATCGGGATCGTTGGCGGCCAATGCACTCGGCAATGCGTTCGGATTTGCGGACATCGGGTCACCTCGCGCAGGTGCGCGGCGCCGCGGCGGGCGGCGCCGAAAGAAGCGGACTTTGTCACTCTACCAGCCGGTCGGGTAAGTTTTGAATTGCGGCTTTGCGTTTCATATTATGGTATATCGTCCCGCGTAGACTGCCCGACTTCCCGAGCTCCATCACCCACCGTACGAGTCGCCATGCCGCCCGACGGCGAGGCCCGTCCGTCCGCCAATCCGCTGCTGCAGTTCGACGGGCCGCTTCCGTTCGAGCGGATCTCGCCCGACGATGTGACTGCGGCGGTAGAACTGCTGCTGTCGGGGTGCCGCAGCGCCGTGGAGCGCGTGACCGATGCGGCCACACCCGCCGATTGGGACTCGGTGGTGCTGCCACTGGAGCAGGAGCTTCAGCGACTCACGCGCGCGTGGGCCGCCGTCTCGCACCTGAACGCGGTGGCCGACTCTGCGCGCCTGCGCGCCCAGTACAACGCCAACCTGCCCAAGCTGACCCAGTTCTGGACCGAGCTGTCGCAGAACCTGGCGCTGTACGACAAGTACCGCAGCATGGCAGCCCAGCCGCAGTTCGAGCGCTGGAGCGCGGCGCGCCGGCGCACCGTCCAGAATGAGTTGCGCGATTTCCGCCTGGGCGGCGCCGAGCTGCCCGCGGCCCAGCGCGAGCGCCTGCGCGCGCTGCGCGAGCGCGAATCGCAGATCGCGACCCGTTTTTCCGAGAACGTGCTCGACTCCACCGGCGCCTTCGCGCTGATGCTGGACGATGCGGCGCAACTGGCGGGCATCCCCGAGGACGTGCTGGAGCAATACCAGGAAGCCGCGCGCGCCGACGGCCGCAGCGGCTACAAGGTAACGCTGCATGCTCCCAGCTACCTGCCGGCGCTGCAGTACGCGCACGATCGCGGCCTGCGCGAGCGGCTGTACCGCGCCTACACGACGCGCGCTTCCGAATTCGGACCGGCTCAGTGGGACAACACGCCGCTGATGCTGGAGCTGCTGCGGCTGCGGCGCGAGCACGCGCAATTGCTCGGTTACCGCAACTTCGCCGAGTTGTCGCTGGTGCCGAAGATGGCGCAGTCGGTCGCGGAGGTCGCGCAGTTCCTGCGCGACCTGGTGCGTCGCGCGCGCCCGCAGGCACAGCGCGAGATGGCCGAGCTGGCCCGCTTCGCGGCCGATGAGCTCGCTCTGCCGCAGCTGATGCCCTGGGACATCTCCTTTGCGGCCGAGCGGCTGCGGCAGGCCCGTTACGCCTATTCGGAGCAGGAGCTCAAGCGCTACTTTCCGCAAACGCGCGTGTTGCCGGGGCTGTTTGCGCTGATCGAGCGGCTGTTCTCGGTGCGGATCCGCCCCGACCAGGCCCCGGTGTGGCACCCGGATGTGCGCTTTTACCGGATCGACACGCTCGGGGGCCAGCTGATCGGGCAGTTCTACCTGGACCTGTACGCGCGCGATCACAAGCAAGGTGGCGCCTGGCAGGACGATGCCCGCAGCCGCTGGCGGCACGACGCCGTGCTGCAGACACCGGTGTCGTTCCTGACGTGCAACTTCTCGCGGCCCGTGCCCGGCCGGCCCGCACTGCTGACCCATGACGAGGTGCTCACGCTGCTGCACGAATTCGGACACGGGCTGCATCACATGCTCACGCGGGTGGACGAGCCGGCGGTGGCCGGGATCCATGGCGTCGAATGGGACGCGGTGGAGCTGCCGAGCCAGTTCCTGGAGAACTTCGGCTGGCAGTGGCAGGGGCTGCAGGAGCTCACCGGGCACGCCGACACCGGCGAGAAACTGCCGCGACCGCTGTTCGAGCGGATCATAGCGGCGCGCAATTTTCACGGCGGGATGCACCTGGTGCGCCAGCTCGAGTTCGGCCTGTTCGACCTGAGGCTGCACAGCGAGTTCGACCCGGACCGGGCCGACGGCCCCGCCCTGCAGGCGCTGGCGCAGCAGGTGCGCTCGGAGGTCGCGGTGATCTTTCCGCCGCCCGAGCACCGCGGCGCCAACAGCTTCACCCACATTTTTTCGGGCGGTTACGCGGCCGGCTACTACAGCTACCTGTGGGCCGAAGTGCTGTCGTCGGACTGCTTTGCCGCGTTCGAAGAGCTGGCCGACGTGGTCGACCCGCAGCAGGGCGCGCGCTTCCTGGACGAGATCCTGGCGGTCGGCGGAAGCCGCCCGGCGATGGAGTCGTTCGTGGCTTTCCGCGGCCGCCCGCCCAGCATCGATCCGCTGCTGCGCCACAACGGGATCGGCAGCTAGATCCTGCCACCTGTCATGGGGGCCGCACCGCAATGTAACTGACTTGTCATATTCGGCTTCTAGATTGAGAAGATTTCATTCCGAAAAGAAACAGAGGAGGTACAGCATGTTCTTACCAATCGCCCGATCGGTGGCGATCGCAGGCGTGGCCGCCTTGATGGTGGGCGCGTCGCCGGCGGTCGAAATCACCGGCGCCGGGTCGACTTTTGTGTACCCGATTCTGTCGCGGTGGTCCGCCGACTACAGTGCAGCCACCGGCGTGAAAGTCAACTACCAGTCGATCGGATCCGGGGGCGGAATCGCGCAGATCAAGGCGGGCACGGTCGACTTCGGCGCCACCGACAAGCCGTTGCCACCCGACGAACTGGCCCAGGCGGGCCTGGCGCAGTTTCCGATCGTGATCGGCGGGGTCGTTCCGGTGGTCAATATCGAAGGCGTGGCGCCGGGCCAGTTGAAGCTGACCGGGCCGGTGCTGACGGACATCTACCTGGGCAAGATCCAGAAGTGGAACGATCCGGCGATTGCCGCTCTCAATTCCGGCCTGAAACTGGCCGACGCGGCCATCAGCGTCGTGCATCGCTCGGACGGATCGGGCACGACGTTCAACTTCGTCAACTACCTGTCCAAGGTCAGCGACGAATGGAAATCGAAGGTCGGAGAAGGAACCTCGGTGCAGTGGCCGGTCGGCGTCGGCGGCAAGGGCAACGAGGGTGTGGCCGCCTACGTGAAGCAGATCAAGAATTCGATCGGGTACGTGGAGCTGGCCTACGCGCTGCAAAACAAGATGTCGTATACGTCGATGAAGAACCGCGCCGGCAGCTTCGTCGAGCCGAGCCTTGAATCGTTCCAGGCGGCCGCCGCCGGAGGCGACTGGGCCAACGCCAAGGACTTCTTCCTCGTGATCACCGACGCGGCCGGACCGAATTCCTGGCCGATTGCCGCCAGCGTGTTCGTTCTGATGTATCGGCAGCCGAAGGATCCGGAGCACACGAAAACTGCCCTGAGCTTCTTCAAATGGGCCCTCGAAAAGGGACAGCAGCAGGCCAGGGAACTCGATTACGTGCCCGCACCGGACGCGCTCGTCAAGCAGGTCGAGGCCTACTGGGCCAGCACGATCAAGTAGGGGCCCGCCGTGAGGGCGGCAAACCGTGGCAATGGGGCCGCCACCAGTTGAGCATGGGAAAGGGATGACCGTCTCTTCGACCGCTTCAACCGGGTTCGATATCGAACCGGCGAGCGCGCGCGATCGCTCGGCAGCCGAGACACGGCAGGACACCCTGTTCCGCTGGATGCTGTTCAGCTCGGCCACGCTGGTGCTGGTCGTCCTGGCCGGGGCCGCGCTGTCGATGCTGTGGGGCGGGCGCCTGGCGTTCCAGACGTTCGGCTGGCGTTTCATCGTCAGCGACGAGTGGGACGCGGTCGGCCGTCACTTCGGAGCCTTCGTCCCGATCTACGGCACGCTGGCCAGCTCCGCCATCGCGATGCTGATCGCCGTGCCGGTGAGCTTCGGAATCGCGCTGTTTCTGACCGAGATCGCTCCGAACTGGCTGCAGACCCCGATCGCGGCCGCCATCGAGCTGCTGGCCGGCATCCCATCGATCATCTACGGCATGTGGGGACTGTTCTCCTTCGTGCCGTTCATGTCCGACCACGTGCTGCCCTGGATCAACGACCACCTCGGCCCCCTGCCCTGGATCGGCGCGCTGTTCCGCGGCCCGCCGCTGGGCATCGGCATGCTGACCGCCGGCATCGTGCTCGGGATCATGGTGATCCCGTTCATCTCCTCCGTGATGCGCGACGTGTTCCGCACGGTGCCGGCGTCGTTGAAGGAATCGGCCTACGCGCTGGGTTCGACCACGTGGGAGGTCGTGTGGAAAGTGGTGCTGCCCTACACCCGGTCGGCCGTCGTCGGCGGCATCTTCCTCGGCCTGGGGCGGGCGCTGGGCGAGACGATGGCGGTGACTTTCGTGCTGGGCAACGCGCATCAGCTCAGCGCCTCGCTGTTGATGCCCGGCAATTCGATCGCCGCAACCATCGCCAACGAGTTCACGGAAGCCGACTCCGACATCTACCTGTCGTCGCTGATCGCGCTGGGCTTCCTGCTGTTCGTCGTGACCCTGATCGTGCTGGCGATCGCGCGCCTGATGCTGAGCAATCTGGCGCGCCGGGAGGGCCGTTGATGCGGTCGCCCCGCGGCCTGATCCTGAGGCGCCGCGCCAGCAATCTGGTCTCCAAGCTGCTCGGCATCGCCGCCACCGCGTTCGGCCTGACGTGGCTGGCCTGGATCCTGGTCGTCACGCTGCTCAACGGCGCGCGGGCGCTGAGCCCGCGCATCTTCACCGAAATGACGCCTCCGCCCGGCGCCGACGGGGGCCTGGCCAACGCGCTGGCCGGCAGCGCGCTGATGAGCACGCTGGGGGTGCTGATCGGCGCGCCGCTGGGCATCGCGGCGGGAACGTACCTGGCCGAGTTCGCCGAGCGGCGCCCGGTCTGGCGCGAATCGATCCGCTTCGTCAACGACATCCTGCTGTCGGCGCCGTCGATCGTGCTGGGATTGTTCGTGTACACGATCTACGTGCGGCAGGTCGGGCACTTCTCCGGATTGGCCGGCGGCCTGGCGTTGGCGCTGATCGTGCTGCCGGTGGTCGTGCGCACGACCGACGAGACCTTGCGCCTGGTGCCCAACATGATGCGGGAGGCGGCGTTGTCGCTGGGCATCCCGCGCTGGAAAGTGACGGTCCAGGTGCTGTACCGGGCGGCGCTGCCGGGCATCCTGACCGGGGTTCTGCTCGGGCTGGCGCGCATCACGGGCGAAACGGCGCCGCTGCTGTTTACCGCGTTGAACAACCAGTACTGGAGCAACAACCTGAACGGGCCGACCGCCAGCGTGCCGGTGGTGATCTTCCAGTTCGCGATGAGCCCGTACGACGCATGGCATTCGCTCGCCTGGGCCGGCGCGTTCGTCGTGACGATGGTGGTGCTGGTCCTGAGCGTGGGCGCGCGCGCCTTCCTGCTGAAGAACCGGATGGACTCCAATGCATAAGGAGGCGCCCCTGATCCACACGGCGACCGCCGCCAACGGCGCTGCCACGGCCGACGTTGCACCGGGTCCGGCACGCAGCAAGATCGAGGTCAAAGGGCTGGACTTTTACTACCGCGGCTACCACGCACTCAAGAGCATCAATCTGGAAATCCCGGAGCGGCAGATCACGGCGATCATCGGGCCGTCCGGCTGCGGCAAGTCGACCCTGTTGCGGGTGTTCAACCGGATCTACTCGGTCTACGCGGGCCTGGAGGCGACCGGCCAGGTGCTGCTGGACGGCGAGAACATCCTGGATCCACACTACTCGCTGAACCGGCTGCGCACGCGGGTGGGCATGGTGTTCCAGAAGGCCGTGCCGTTTCCGCTGTCGATCTTCGAGAACGTGGCGTTCGGGCTGCGTCACCACGTGCGCCTGTCGCGCGGCCAGATGGAGGACCGCGTCGAAAAGGCGCTGCGCGAAGCCGCGCTGTGGGACGAGGTCAAGGACAAGCTGCACACCAGCGCCCTGGGCCTGTCCGGCGGCCAGCAGCAGCGGCTGTGCATCGCCCGCGCCGTTGCGCTGCGCCCGCAGGTGCTGCTGCTGGACGAGCCCACCTCGGCCCTGGACCCGATCGCGACCGGCCGGGTCGAACAGCTGCTGTCGGATCTGCAGCTCGAGTACACGATCGTGATCGTCACCCACAACATGCAGCAGGCCGCGCGCGTGTCGATGTACACCGCCTACATGTACCTGGGCGAGATGGTCGAGTTCGGATCGACCGCGGAGCTGTTTACCCGTCCGCAACGCCGCCAGACCGAGGACTACATCACCGGCCGCTTCGGCTGATTGCGCATTTGCGGCATTCGCGCGACGATTAGCCCTTTGGGCTCCATTGGATTGGGAATGCGCCTGAAGTGGCTGGCCCTCGCCCTGTGCGTCAGCGTGCCGCTGGCTCACGCACAATTCAAATGGGTCGACGACAAGGGCCGGGTCGGCTATGGCGACAAGCCGCCGCCCGGGGCTCACGATATCGAATCGCTGCAGGGCGTGAGCAAAGGCACCCGTCCCGACCCGCAGGCCGGCCTGCCATACCAGTTGCAGCGCACCGTGAAGGAATTCCCGGTGACGCTGTACGCGATGAGCGAATGTCCCGCGTGCGACAAAGGCCGCGCGATGCTCAAGGCGCGGGCGGTGCCGTTCACGGAGCGCGCGATCCGCAGCGTCGAGGACGTGACGGCCCTTAAGAAACTGACCAGCTCGGACCAGCTGCCGGCCTTCCAGGTCGGCGGCCGTATCATCACCGGCTTCAACAGCGCGGTGTGGGACGACATGCTCGACCTGGCCGGCTATCCGCGCGAAAACCAGCTGCCGGCGGACTGGGTCTGGCCTGCCCCCAGGCCACTCATCGAAGGCAGTCCCGCGCCGACCGCCGCAACGCAAAACGCCGCGGCGCCCGTTCCGGGCAATCCGCAGTAGCGGGAGCCGGGTGGTGAAGGTCGCGACCTGGAACGTCAATTCGCTGAACGTGCGCTTGAACCACCTGTTGCAGTGGTTGCAGGCCGCGGCGATCGACATCGTCTGCCTGCAGGAGACCAAGCTCACCGACGAGAATTTTCCGGTGGCGGCGCTGAACGAAGCAGGCTATCGCAGCCTGTTTTCAGGACAGAAGACGTACAACGGCGTGGCGATCCTGCTCAAGCAGGATGCCGTCCAGCAGGTCGATCAGGTCCTGACTCAGCTTCCCGGACTCGATGACGAGCAGCGCCGGCTGATCGCGGCCACCGTCGACGGCGTGCGCGTCGTGTGCGCGTACGTGCCGAACGGCCAGGCGGTCGGAAGCGACAAGTACTCCTACAAGCTCAAGTGGATCGCGTCGCTGAACCAGTGGCTGCGCGAGGAGATGCAGCAGCACGGCCAGCTGCTGGTGGCCGGCGACTTCAACATCGCGCCCGAGCCATCCGACGTGCACGACCCGGAAGCGTGGGCGGGGCAGGTTCTTTTCTCCGAACCGGAGCGGGCCGCCTTCCGCGCCTTGCTCAACCTGGGCCTGAAGGACAGCTTTCGCCTCTTCGAGCAGCCCGGCCGCAGCTTCACCTGGTGGGACTACCGCAACCTCGCATTCCGGCGCAAGCAGGGACTGCGGATCGACCACATCCTGATGAGCAAGGAGCTGGCGGCCCGCTGTACCGCCTGCTCGATCGATGTCGGCCTGCGACGGCTGGAGCAGCCCAGCGACCACGCACCGGTGATCGCCACGCTGCAGTGAGCTGAACCGCCGAGCGGCCTACAAGCCGTGGATTCGCACCGCGCTGCCCTCCCACGCGGCGGGCTGGCCGTTGATCCAGACCGGCGGGGGACCGTCCCGGCCGGGCCATTCGAACACGAGGCCGCCCGGCGGCATCCGGATGCCCGGGTCGATCGCGATCCGCACGCCGCGCGCATCGCGCGCGATCCGATAGCCCAAGGCGCCGTACGTGGTTCGCAAACCCTCCACGGCGATTCCATCGCCGTCGAGCCAGTCGGCCGGAATTCCTGCCGACAGCACCAGCGCGTGGTCGGATTCGCGCTCGTAGGCGAACAGGTCCAGGGCCGAGCGGATGAAGTCGGAGGCGACCCACGCGTGCGGCATGTCTCCGATGAAGCGCGGTTCGCGCGGCTCGCGCCCGACCACCTCGGCCCACTGATTCCACGCCGGCGGCCTGCGGCCCGCCATCAGGAATTGCAACAGTTGCAGCGCTCGATCGCGCCAGCCCAGCCGGACGAAGGCGCCCACGGCGCGCAGCTCGTACGGGGTGTAATCGTCCCAGGCGCGCTGCCCGAGCTGGCGCTGCTCGGCCTCGCGCCAGTAGCGCTCGAAGGTGCGTTCGACCAGATCGCGCGGAAGATTGGCCAGTTCGCCGACCGGCTCCAGCGCGATGGTGGTGGAGGTCGGATCGAAATCGCCCAGTTCAGCGGCGCCCGGAATGAAGTCGATGCGGTGTTGCCCGCTCGCCAGCCGGATCGATTCGACCAGGTCGCCGCGAAACTCGTCGCGGGCGCCGGCCAGGCGGGCCTGCGCCGGCTCGTCTTCGACGACCTGCGCCAGGAAAGCGGCGTCCTTGTACCCTTCCAGCGCCCAGAAGTCGTCCCAGTACGAGTGCATGGGCCTGGCCCAGTAGCCCTCGTGGCTGATCGAGGCCGGCAGCAGTCCGTAACGCTCCGGGTGGTCCGCCTGGAAGGATGCGGTCCGTTCGCTCTGGCGCAGGATCTCCTCGTAGCGTGCCGCCGCCTGCACGTGCGGCCACAGCGCGAGCAGCTCGCGGTGATCGCCGGTGTAGCGATACAGCTGCGCGACAGCGAAGATGAATTCGCCGTTGCTGTCGTTTTCGGGCACCGGATCGGCGCCCCGCCGGTCCACGCAGCACGGGACCTTGCCGCTGGGAAACTGGTGGCGGGCGTACCAGGCCATGAAGTCCGAGGCCTCCGCGGCGTGGCCCATCCGGAGCAAGGCCTCGACCATCATCGCACCATCGCGGATCCACGATCTCGCATAGGAATGGGTTCCCGGCTGCAGGCGCGCACCGTCGCGCGAGACCAGAATCTGCGCCAGTGCGCTGCGCAGCGTGTCCACGATCGCCTGACCCGCCGGGGGGACCGTGATCGTCACCGCTGCGAGCTTGACGCGCCAGGCGGCCGCGACCGACTGCTGTTGCCGCGTCACCCAATCGGACCCGTGGGTCTTCGGCGCCGCCGCCAGTGCGCCCGGTTCGCTCGAGGCCAGCACGTCCACGGTCTGCTCGCCGCCCGGCGCCACCTCCAGGTCGAACAACAGCGCGCCCGATGCGAGTCCGGTCGGGTCGTGGATCGATCGGACCCTTGCTTCGTCGTCCTGCGCGATCCGGTCGACGACCGTGCCGGCATCGAACGTCGACGCAACGAAGGCGGTCGGGCGGCGCAACGGGCGCAGCCCCGGCGTTGAGTCCACCGTCACGACCTCGCCGTCCCAGCCCAGATCGTGGATCGGGTGCACGCCTCCCGCAACGTTCAGGAACTGCGTGGGCGGGTCCACTTGCAGCGGGCGCACTGCAAGGGCGAGCTTCAACCGGGCCGTGCGGGCCGATCGATTACCCACGACGTAGCGCAGCACCACCGCAGTGCGCCCCGGCTCGCCGATCGCGAAGGCGCGCACCTGCAGGTCCAGCTCGCGCGCTCTCCACCGCACCTGTGGAATCGGCAGGTAGCCGTCCTGCAAGGAGTGTTCGAGCTGAACGTCGGCCCAGCCGATCAAACCCTCAGGAGCCAGCAGGAACGGTTCGATCGTGTAGCCGTTCTTGCCGACCTGCAGCGCCCCATCCTCCGACAGCAGCGATGGCGCCCCGCCTCCGTCGGTGGCCACCACGGTCCAGTAAGTCTGCTCGCCACTGAAACCGCGCGGATAGTGGCCGCGCGGCGAGCGCGCGGCCAGCAGCTCCACCAGGTGGTTCATATCCGAACCGAAATGCGGATCCTCGATGCGAAAGCCGATCATCCGGACTCGATGGGCGGCCGGCGCATGCAGCTCGAGCCTGACATACCTGGCCTCGGCACCGGCCAGCGGCACCGTCTGATCGGAGTCGCGGGCATGCACCACCTCGCGCACGGTCGACCAGTGTTCGCCGTCGTCGGACAGCGCAATGGCGTAGTTGCTCGCATGCTGGCCGCGAGCCCACCGAAGCAGGACGGCGCCGAATTCGCGTACCTGCCCCAGGTCGATCTGCAGCCAGCGCGCTCGTCCCGGAACCGCATCGGTGCTGAAGGCCGGCTGCAGCAGTCCGTCAGCATGCACGGTCGAGGGCGCCGCGCGGGGCGCAGAACCCGTCACGCGGGGCAACGGCGGATCGCCGGCGGCGGGCCGATCGACCAGATCGATGCGGTCGACGCACACGGAACCGCGCTGCGGGCCGCTGCCTTTCGACACGACCAGCTCGACAGCGGTGGCTTCGCGCAGCGGTCGGTCCAGCTTGGAGTCCCCGGCGAATTCGATCTGCCACTTGCGGATACGCAGCGCACTCCAGTCCCCGGGGAAGGCGAAGTCGGCGCGGCGAAACCACCAGACGTTTTCGCCGCCGGCGTTGGTCAGCTTGACCTGAAATTCGTGGCCGGCGGATTGGCCGCGCAGCTGCAGGCGCAGATCGAAATCGGGCGCCAGCACCAGCCCGAGCGCGCGGTGCGCCGTCGCAAAACCGGCCACGCCCGCGAAATCGAAGTCCAGGCACAGGCCCGGGCCGTCCGGTCCCTGGACGGCTCTGAGCTCGGAGCGGACCTGCTCCGATGCGCTGGCCACCCAATCGGAGACCGGTCCGAGCAGGTCCAGCCCGGCGGGCGTCTCAGCCGCCCAGGCCCGCGCGGCGCCCCCCAGCAGCACAGCCACAGCGGCCGCCGCGCCAAGCGCGACGACGGACCTGCCGTTTGGCCGCATATCCGCCTTCATCCCTTCACGCTGCCCAGCAGCAGTCCCTGGATGTAATAGCGCTGCAGTCCCAGGAAGAGCAGCAGCGGCGGCAGCACCGTGACGACCGAACCGGCCATCATCAGCTCGTTGTCCTGCACGTGTTCCCTGGACAGCAAGGCCAGCGCCACCGGCAGCGTCTGCAGCCGGCCGTCGGTCAGCACGATCAGCGGCCACATGAAGTCGTTCCAGATGTTCAGGAACGTGAAGATCGCCACGGTCACGAGGATCGGCTTGAGCAGCGGCAGCACGATGTGCACGAAGATGTGCGCTTCGCCGGCGCCTTCCAGGCGTGCCGCTTCCAGAATCTCGTCCGGAATCGAGCGGGCGTACTGCCGCACCAGGAAGATCCCGAACACGCTGGCCAGCGCTGGCACGATCACGCCGGCGTAGCTGTTCACGAGCCCGGCCGAGCGCAGCATCAGGAACAGGGGCAGCATCGCGACCTGGGCCGGAATCACCAGCGCCGCCAGCAGCGATCGGAAGATACGCTCGCGCCCGCCGAAGGGCAGCTTGGCGAACGCATAGCCGGCGCTGACGTTGAACAGCAGCGACAGGCCCGTGCCGGCGGTTGCCACCACCACGCTGTTGGCGAGGTAGCGCCCCACTCCGACCCGCGCGAAAAGCTCGCGGTAATTGGCCAGGGTCGGCGCCGCCGCAACCCAGGGCGGCGGAAACGTGTTGGACTGCCCGGCCGGCATCAGCGAGGCCGACAGCATCCACAGCAGCGGTGCCACGCTGATCGCGGCGGCGGCCAGCAGCAGGCCGTTGACCGCGAGCGAGGCGGGCCGGTTCATGCGCCCCCCAGCGCGGCCACTTTGCCACGCGCCGCCCGCAGCAGCAGCGCGGTGCACGCGAGCATCAGCGCAAACAACGCGAACGCGACTGCCGAGGCCAGGCCCAGGCTCCACCATTTGAAGCCGTCCTCGTACATCAGGTACAGCACGCTCACCGTGCTCTGCAGCGGCCCGCCCTGCGTCATCACGTACGGCTCGGCGAACAGCTGGAAGTAGCCCGCCATCGTCACAACGGCCACCATCAGCAGCGTCGGGCCGAGCAGCGGCAGCGTCACGTGCCGGAACTGCTGCGCCGCACCGGCGCCTTCGATGCGCGCCGCCTCGTACAGCTCTCGCGGGATCGCCTGCAGGGCTGCCACGAAAATGATCATGTTGATGCCGAAGTTCTTCCACACCGCGAACAGGATGATGGCCGGCATCGACCAGTGCGGATCGCCCAGCCAGTCGATCGGCCCGATGCCGATGGCGCCCAGCGCATGGTTGATCCAGCCGTAGCGCGCATGAAACAGGTTGCGCCAGACCACGGCGACCGCCACCACAGTCGTGACCACCGGCGCGAACAGGGCCGTGCGAAAGGCGCCCTTGAAACGTGCCAGCTCCGAATCGAGCAGCACGGCGGCGGCGAGCGAGACCGCGATCGACAGCGGAACGCCGACCACGACGAAGTACAGCGTATTGCCCAGCGCTTTCCAGAAAAGCGCAGTGCCGAGCAGTTGAAGGTAATTGCGCAGCCCCACCAGGCGCAGATTGGACGGATCGGCGATCGCGTAGATATCGAAATCCGTCAGGCTCAGCATGAAGGCCGCCGCCACCGGCACGGCGAAGAACACGCCCAGCACCGCCAGCGCCGGCCCGGCAAAGCACCACCCGGCAAGGCCCGGTCTCATCCCGGGCCACCCCGGCGCGCGCGTGCCGACTCGGAACTGCGCCGCGCGAGCATCCAGCGACGTTTCTCCAGGATCGCATCGACGCGACGGTCCAGCTCCCGCGCGGCCTGCTCCACCGTGATCTGCCCGGTCACCGCGCGCTCGCCCACCAGCCGCAGTTCGTCCTCGATGTGCTCCCATTCGGGCACCTTGGGCGCCGGCCGGGCGCGTTCTAGCTGCTGCCGGAAGGCCCGCGCATAGGGGTCGGCGGCCAGCGCCTTCAGAGCCCAGACCGAGCGGCGCGGCGGCAGATCGCCCGTGAGCGCGCGAAAGCGCTCCTGCACCTCGGGGCGGGACAGATACTCGATCAGCTGCCACGCCTGCGCCTTGTGGCGCGAGCCGGCGAAGATCACCAGGCTGGAGCCGCCGGCGATCGAGGCGCCCGGTCCGTCCGGGCCCGGCAACGGCGCCGTCATCCAGTCGTGGCTGCGCTCGGGCGGAAGGCGGCGCCGGAATTCGCCGATGTTCCAGGGACCGGAGATGTAGTAGGCGAAGTAGCCGCGCCCGAACTCGTCCCACACGTTGGAGATCTGGGCTTCCGACACCAGCGGCGCCCAGCCGCGGTCGAACATCTCCACGTAGAAGCCCAGTGCCTTGCGGAAGCCGGCGCTTTCGAAATTTCCGCGGCCGCCACCCTCGCGCAGCAGCGGTTCAGGCTGCTGCAGCGCCAGCGCCGTCAGCGGCTCGAACTCGTTCAGCGGCAGCAGGATCGAATAGCGGTCAGGACCCGCCCGCCGCTTGATCGCGGCCAGCGTCTGGCGCCACTGCGTCCAGTTTTCCGGCGGCGCATCGAATCCGGCCTGCTTGAGCAGATCGGTGCGATAGAAGAGCAGCCGCGTGTCGACGTACCAGGGCACCCCGCACAGCACCCCGTCGATCAGGTTGGTGTCCCAGATGCCATTGAAATAGTCCGACGGCGGCACCGCCGCCGAGTGCTGCACGCGGGGTCCCAGCGGCTCCAGGGCATGCAGCTCGGCCAGTTCCGCAATCCAGGTGTTGCCGAGCTGCGCCACATCGGGCGTGGCGCCCGCGACAAAGGCCGTCAGCAGCTTCGCGTGCGCACCGGTCCAGGGCAGCTGCTGCAGCGACACGTGCACGCCGGGGTGCGTGCGCTCGAACTCGGGCAGCAGCTCGGCGACGACCTCGCTTTCCCGGCCCATGGCCCAGAACGTGAGCTGGTCCTGCGGGCGCGAGCAGGCGCACAGCGCGAGCGCCAGCGCCGTTGCCGCCCAACGCGCATGGATCCGCGATGCTGCCGCCACTACGATGCTTCCAGCCATCCCCCGCTGAACCCGGCCCGGCGCAGGCCCCTGACGAGATACGCATTGTTGCGCATCACGTTCCACACCAGGCCGTCGCGATAATTCGAGATCATCGCCACGATCGGGCCCTGATCGATTCCCAGGTAGTCGTTGTCGACCCAGCCGAAGCCCGGGGCCAGCCGGCCATAGGCGAACTTGACCCGGTGCTCGAAGCTCGGATTGAACGCATCCAGCAGTCCGAAGCGCGAGTAAATCCGTTCGCCATGGCGTTGCAGCATCTCCTGCAGCGACGGCAGCACGATCTCGGGAGCAAACGGCACCGACGAGACCATCGCCGTGGGCGCGATCGTGCCGTCGTCGACGGTGCGTGTCAGCGCAGTGCCCCGGGCCGCATAGCCTCGGAACCGGCGCATCGAGTCGCGGTAGTCGCGGAACCCGTCGAACGGTCCGTCGCAGGCGGTCAGACCCCAGACCCGGCCGTCGTAGCCTTTCCAGCTGCCAGGATTGGCGATCGCGTAGGCTTGCTGCGAATAGGTCGCGCGCCGGCTGTTCTCGAAATAGTCGATGCCGCGCGCGTGCATGTACGGGTCCGCGATGCCGCGGAAATCGGTCCACACGTGCGAATACTGGTGGCCGAACAGCGGCGCAAAGCCCAGGTGCTCATACCCCAGGTACGGACCCCAGGAGCGGTTGTAGGTCGCGCACCAGGCGGGCCACGCCGATGCATCGACCGCATGCACGGGCGCGCCCAACGCGAGCAGGTAGACGATCATGCCCTCGTCGTAGCCGCGCCAGTCCAGCCGGATGAATCCGTCCTCCGGCGTCCAGCCCAGCGCAATGAGCGGCGGGCGCGGCTGCGCCCAGGTCCAGTCCGTGCGCGCGTAAATGGCCTCGACCAGCTGGCGGATGCGCGCTTCATCGTCGTCGGGCCCGTCGAACCAGTCGTGGCAGAACAGCATCCCGGCCAGCAGCAGCGCGGTGTCCACCGTGGACAGCTCACAGCGGCGCGCCCGCAGGCCGCGCTCCATGTCGAGGAAGTGATAGAAGAAGCCCTTGTATCCGGTGACGCCCTCCGATTGCGGCCCCTGCGGCGCCTCGGAAAAAAAACGCAGGGTGGCCAGCACGCGGTCGCGCGCCTGCGCGCGCGCGATCCAGCCGTGCTCGACGCCGATCGGGTAAGCGGTCAGCGCAAAGCCGACCGCCGCGATGCTGGCGGGCGAGGCCGACGGGTAGCGGTCCGGCACCAGGCCGTTGGCGGGATTGGCGGTCTGCCAGAAAAAGTCGAAGGTGCGTTGCTGCAGCTCGTCCAGCAGCGGCTCGAAGGCGCGCCGCTGCGCCTCGTCCAGCGGCGGCTGCACCGGCGGCGGGCCGGCCGGCGCTGGCGGTGCGGACGGCGTGCCGGCGCAGCCGCAGACGAGCGCGCCGGCCAGTACGAGCAGCCGGCGGCGTCCGACCAGGAGGCCGCCCGGCGCGGTGGCGTTTTCAGAGTCAGTCAGATCAATGGGCAAGGAGGCAAGAGATCCGCTCAAAAGTCGTAGCGCAAACCTATTTTGTACGTACGCATCGGGCCAATGATCGTAGCCGGTACGCCGAAGTGCGCGTTGTCGCCTCCGTACACGTTTTTCGGAGGTGTCGAAGGGCCGCCGACCCAGCCGTCGTAGCCCCCGTAGTTCGCGTCACCAAGGATATTCAGGATATCGAGCCGCACCGTGAGCGCGCCGAACCCGACTCCGAAGCGTCGCGACAGGCTGGCGTCGACCTGATCGAAGTGGCCTCCGAACCCTTCGCGGTAGACGCACATGGAAAAGCCCAGGTGGCAATCGGTGATCTGGAACGGCAGGCCGGATCCGTAAGTCCATTTAGCGCCGAGCACGACGCCCAGCGGCAGCACCCGGTCGGTGATGGCGGTTGCGACAATCCGTTGTCGCTCCACATCGTCGGACGGATACCAGCCGACACCGGGTTTGCCGTAGGTCCAGTTGATCGGATCGTTGGTCCACTCGCGGTTCGTGGTCCACCCCTGCGACCAGGTGTAGGTCACGGTCATGCCCCAGCCCGAGGAGGTCGTGTACGGCTTTTCGGCCTTCAAATACGCGGTCTCGGTCCTGACCCTGCCCACAAAGTCGCCCAGCAGCAGGTTTCCGAATCCGGCTGGACCCCCGAACAGCGGGTCGATCAGGCTCTGCTGGCCCCAGCCGCCGCGCGGGTCGCGGTTGCCGCTGAACCAGTTGAACTGGTTGTAGCTGTATGAGTAGGTGTAGGCGAGCTCGGTGTTCCACACCCCCAGGCCCTGGCGCACGCCGGCGCCGTACTGGTCCGTGTATGGCATCTTGAAATCGTTCCTGACCAGCCAGATGTCGCCGCCCGGTTGCAGGTTCTTCTGCTTCTCGTCGAGCGCGTTGGTGGCGACCTTGCGATCGTAAGCGCGCCCGTAGGCGCCGAAGAATACCGTCTGCTTGTCGCCCAGCAGGTCATACGAGAAGCCCACGCGCGGCTGGATGGCGCCCGTGTACGGCTTGCGGCTGGAGCCGTTGCTGATGTAGTTGCCGATGTTGATCCCCCCCAGCGCCAGCGATTGGGCGTAGGTCTGTCCCGGCGGCGCGGTGATGCCGGCCACGGTGCGGGTATCGGGCCCATAGAGGGCGGCAATGCGGTCGGCCGGCGTCACGTAATCGTTGTCCAGCATGTTCGTTTCGTAGTCCCAGCGCAGGCCCAGGTTCAGCTGCAGCCTGCGGGTCACATCCCAATCGTCCTGCAGGTACAGGCCGATCATCGTATCGCGGAAGTTGGCATCGACCGGCGGCTCCGCGTTCACGGTCCGGTCCGCCTGGACGGTCGGAATGCCGCTCATGTTGTCGATCAGCTCGACCAATGTCGGGACGCTGAATGCGGTCCCCGACAGGTCGAACGTGATGAAGTCGACCTTGAAGCCGGCTTTGAAGGCGTGGTCGGCCATGCCACCGAAGCTCAGGTCGTCCTGCAGGTAGAAACCCTTCTGGATCCGGTCCTGCGCGTCGGGAGAGCCACCCACGTCAATCACGCCGTTCATGTTGTTCTCGTTGTTGGACGGCGAGATGTTGTAAAGGATCAGCGGGGTGGTGCTGTTCGAGTGCGGGTTCCATTCGGCCCTCTGATAGCCTGCACGCGCCTCGTTCAACCATGCGCCCACGGTCCACTCGTGCTTCAGGTCGATGTGGGTCTCGTTGTTCCTGCGGTTGCTCTGGTTGTCCGGCGCGCTCAGCGTCGGGTTGATCGGCACCAGGTCGTTTTCGCGGCGCACCCGCACGCTCAGGTCCGCACGCTGGTCCGCGGCGATCTGGGCATCCACCTTGGTGAACACCAGGTCCTCGCGGAACGAATCGGTGGTCGCGCCTTGCAGCGCCCTGAGCGAGGGCACGATGCCCGCGTTGGGCAGCTCATCGGCGTGCTGCAACGCGGTTTCGCGCGCGTCGCCGATGTGCTTGCCCTCGTAAGCGATGAAATAGTGCATCCGGTCCTGGAGGATCGGGCCGCCCAGGGTCATGCCGTACTGCTCCTGGTCGAAGCCCGCGCGGTTGATGCCGGCACTCTTGTTGGCCAGCTCGAACGGGCTGTACTGGACGAATTCGTTCCCGGTGTAATCGACGAACGCGTCGCCGTGCAGCTCGTTGGTGCCCGAGCGGGTCGCCGCCGTGATGGCGGCGCTCGAGACCTGGTCGAATTCGGCCTTGTAGTTCTGGTTGACGATCCGGTATTCGCTCAGGGCCGATTGCGGGAACGGATTGCCGCGGGAGCTGTCCTGGCCCACCAGGCCGCCGCGCAGCACGTAGTTTTTCTGGCTGACCCCGTCGATATAGACGTTGATGTTGTCCTGGTTCTGTGCGCCGCTCTGCACGCTCACGAAACCCGTGGTCTGGTCCTGGTTCACCCGCACCCCCGGCGCCAGGTCGGCGAACGACAGGAAATTGCGGCTCACCTGCGGCAGCAGCTGCATCTGCTTGGGCGACACGCTGGTGGCCACCTCGGAGGTCTTCACGTCGGCGCGCTCCAAGGCCCCGATGATCGTGACCTGCTCGATCGGCACCGCCGGCAGCACCAGGTCGAGCGAGGCCGATTCGGCGACGGCGAGGGAAACGATTTGCGGCTTCTGCTCGGCCTCGGTGCCGGTGCGGATGGCGTACTTTCCGGGCGGCAGGCCATTTAACACGTAGCTGCCGTCGCTGTTGGACCTGGTCCGGTAGACGAAGCCGCTGTCGGTGTTGGTCGCCGACACCTCCACGCCGCCCTCGCCCTGCCCTGTGGCCGTCAGCACGAAGCCGCGCAGGGTCGCTGCGCTCAACTGTGCCTGCGCCGGCTGCCACACCGCAACACAGGCGCCCGTGACTACGGCGATGGCGATGCCGATTCCTTTCATCCAGTTCGAACGCGATCTCATGGTCTGCTCCTCCTCCATCAGGGCATGTGCTTCCTTCGCAGGACGTCTATCGGAGCTTCGGGGATGCAACGGACGCCGCACCTTCCTGCGCCCCGCCGCAGGAAGTGCGAACCACGAGCTCGGAGCGCAGCGTCTGCGGCTTGATGCTCCCGAAGTTCTTGGTCTCGATCGAAAGCGCCAGCCGTTCCAGCGCCATCGAGCCCAGCTCGGCGATGCGTACGCGCACCGTCGTCAAGGGCGGATTGACGAAGCGCGCGAGCGGGATGTCGTCGAATCCGACCAGCGCCACGTCGTGCGGCACCTGCACCCCGGCCTCGCCCAGGCAGAACAGGCACCCGATCGCCATCGCGTCGTTGGCCGCGAAGATCGCGCCCGGGCGCGGCTGCATCGCGAGAATCCGATTGCCGACCCGCCAGCCGGACTCTTCGGTGAATTCGCCCGGCAGCACCAGCGGCTCGGAGCCAGGCAGCAACTGGGCCAGCGCCTCGCGATAGCCGCGCAGACGCTCCTGCGCTTCGAAATTGGGCTCGGGCCCGCCGATGAACACGATCGACTGGTGGCCCAGGCCGACCAGGTGGCGCACCATCGCGTAGGCGCCGCCATAGTTGTCGACCGTCAGGCAGGCGGCCTGCACGCCCTCGCCGCGCGTGTTCATCAGCACCACCGGCCAACCGCGCGGCAGGTTGTCGGCCAGCGCGCGCGCGTCCAGGTGCGGCGACATGATCAGCAGCCCGTCGACCCGGCCGCTCATGGCCTTGATGGCGGACGCAGCCTCGGCCCGGTCGCCGTGCGACCCCGACAGCAGCAGGTGCAGGCCGTGGCCGCGCGCCGCAGTGTCGATGCCGCGGATCAGTTCCGAGAAGAACTCGCCGTGCAGGTCGGGCAGCAGCACGCCGATCGTCTGCGTGCGCCGCGTGATCAGGCTGCGCGCGGCCCCGCTCGGAACGAATCCGAGCTCGCGCGCGACGGTCTTTACCCGATCACGGGTCTGCCGCGAAACGTTGGCGTGTTCGTTCAGCGCGCGCGAGACGGTCGCGACCGATACGTTCGCGGCACGTGCAACGTCCCGGATGGTCGCTGCCAACCTGTCTCCCGACGCGCGCGGCCTCTCTTACTGGAAAGGCTCGCCTGTTCTTGTATGAAAACGTTTCCATAAAAAATGTATCAACGAAGCAAATCCAAAGAAATGTGCGCTGCCACAAAGTAAGGGCATTGTTGCCGGCAGGCTACGGCGAGGGCGGACGGGCCGAGGGACACAGCCCGGCCGGTAGGTCTTAACCGACCTTAACCGGCCGGGCCGATGCGGCGTCCTTCGGGCTCGCAGGAGAAAAAGTGCAGGTGCTCGACCGCCAGCCGAAGTTGCATGCGGGTGCCGGGTTGCGGCAGCGGGCGGGGCGCCACGCGTGCGATCAGTTGATGGAGGCCACAGCGGAAAACCAGGTGAAGCTCAGGGCCTGTGGGCTCGATCGCCTCCAGCGTGGCGGACAGGGCCGACCTCGCAGGCACCGCGGTGTCGGCCAGCAGCACGTGCTCCGGGCGCACGCCGAGCACCACGTCCAGGGTGGCGGCGCCGCCGGGCAGCGTGGACAGTGCGGCACCATCGAGCTGCAGGATCTGCGCGCCGACATCGAAGGTGGCGCCGTCGCGGTCCAGCCGCCCCGGCAGGAAATTCATCGCCGGGCTTCCGAGAAAGCCGGCCACGAACCGGTTGGAAGGCCGCTGGTACAGGGCGAGCGGGGTGTCGATCTGCTGGATCCGCCCGCGCTCGAACACCACGATGCGCTGGCCCAGCGTCATCGCCTCGACCTGGTCGTGTGTCACGTAGATCATGGTGGCGCCCAGCTGCCGGTGCAGCCGCGCCAGCTCGATCCGCATCGACTGGCGCAGGCGGGCATCCAGGTTGGACAGCGGCTCGTCCAGCAAAAACACCGCCGGTTCGCGCACCAGGGCGCGTGCGAGCGCCACGCGCTGGCGCTGTCCGCCCGACAAGGCGCGCGGCAGCCGGTCGAGCAGCGATTCGAGCTCCAGCGTGCGCGCCGTGGCCTGCACGCGTTGGCCGATCTCGGCGGCGGGGACATTGCGCACCTTCAGGCCGAACGCGATGTTCTGCGCCACGGTCATGTGAGGAAACAGCGCATAGCTCTGGAACACCATCGCGACGTTGCGGTCCTTGGGTGCGACCTTGTTGACCGCGCGGCCGCCGATCGACACCGTGCCCGCGCTGATCGATTCCAGGCCCGCGATCATCCGCAATAGCGTGGACTTGCCGCAGCCCGACGGGCCGACCAGGACCATCAACTCGCGGTCCGCGACCTCGAAGCTGGCGTCCTGCACGGCCGCGTGGCCGCCTTCGTAGACCTTGCAGACGCGATCAAGCTGAACGCTTGCCACCCGTTTTTTCTCCGCGCGAGCCGCCCGGCGCAAAGCCGCCGAACGGCCTACGTTTACATCAGGCGCGCTGTTCCGTGTGGATCTCGGAAATCAGTACCCTTATGGTAACGTTTACATTCGATGGCCAGAGCACGCGCATGAAGTCCGCAAAGGCATCGCCGAGACACAGATTCCCGGACGGATTCCTGTGGGGAGCGGCGACGTCGGCCTACCAGGTCGAAGGCTCGCCGTTGGCCGATGGGGCGGGCCCGAGCATCTGGCACCGCTTCGCGCACACGCCGGGTCTGGTGCACAACGGCGACACGGGCGACGTCGCCTGCGATCACTATCGGCGATTCAAGTCGGACGTGGCGCTGATGAAGCGCCTCGGGCTGACCGCCTACCGGTTCAGCGTGTCCTGGAGCCGGGTGCTGCCCGAGGGCGTCGGGGCCGTCAACCCGAAGGGGCTGGGCTTTTACGAGCGCCTGGTCGACGAATTGCTCGGCGCCGGCATCGAACCGATGATCACGCTGTATCACTGGGACCTGCCGGCGGCGCTGGACGACCGGGGCGGCTGGCTGAACTCGGATGTGGCGCACTGGTTCGCCGACTACGGGCAGACGATGTACCGCCGCCTGGACGACCGGGTCAAGCTGTGGGCAACGCTGAACGAGCCGTGGGTCGTCACCGACGGCGGCTACCTGCACGGCGCCCTAGCCCCAGGGCACCGCAACGTCTACGAGGCGCCGATCGCTTCGCACAACCTGCTGCGCGCGCACGCAACCGCGGTGCAGGCGTACCGCGCCAACGGCCGCCATCAAGTGGGCATCGTAGTGAACATCGAGCCGAAGTATCCGGCCACCGACGCCCCGGAAGACGTCGCGGCGACCGCCCGCGCGCGCGCCTACATGAACGAGCAGTACCTCGATCCGGTGTTCCTCGGCCGCTACCCCGAGGAGCTCGAGCAGATCTTCGGCCAAGCCTGGCCGGCCTGGCCGGCATCGGACTTGAACCTGATCCGACAGCCGATCGATTTCGTCGGCATCAACTACTACACGCGAAGCGTCACGCGCTTTGATGCCGACGCCTGGCCGCTTAGGGCCGCGCGGGTCAAGCAGGAGGGCGCCGTCTACACCGAGACCGACTGGGAGGTCTACCCGCAGGGGCTGACCGACACGCTGACCTGGGTGCGCGACCGCTACGGACCGATCCCGCAGTACGTGACGGAAAACGGCGCCGCATTTGCGGACCCGCCGACCGCGGACGCCGAACCGCTCGCTGATCCGGCCCGCACCCGCTACCTTCACGAGCACTTGAAGGCGATCCACGCGGCCATCGAGCAAGGCGTGGACGTGCGCGGCTACTATGCCTGGTCGCTGCTGGACAACCTGGAATGGTCGCTGGGTTTTTCGAAGCGCTTCGGCATCGTCCACGTCGATTTCGCAACGCTCAAGCGCACGCTGAAGGCAAGCGCCCTCGCCTACTCCAAGGTGATCGAATCGCACGGGGCGGTGCTGAACGGGCCGGCATAATCAGCCCCTGCCACCACGGTTGCCCGCGCCAATGACCGTACGACCCGCGCAGCCCGCCGACCGAGCGCAGCTCGCGCGCCTCTTCGATCAATATCGGCAGTTCTATCAACAGCCGCCCGATCTGCCGCTGGCGCAGGATTTCATCGGAGAGCGGCTCGCCAACCACGATTCGGTGATCTTCGTGGCGTCGGTCGAACCGCAGACGCTGGTCGGGTTCACGCAGCTTTACCCGACGCTGTGCTCGGTGTCCGCGGCGAAAATTTATGTCCTGTACGACCTGTTCGTGGCGCCGCCGGCGCGCGGCCATGGCGTGGCGCGCGCTCTGATGCAGGCTGCGCAGGCATACGCAGAGCAGACGGGAGCGGTGCGCCTGGAGCTCGCCACGGCGCGCACCAATGTCCAGGCCCAGGCGCTGTACGAGTCGCTGGGCTGGGTGCGGGATAGCGAGTTCTACCGATACAACCTCGAAATTGAGAAAAGATAGCGGCAGACCAGGCTAATTAGAACGCCCACCTTGGAAGACGGTACACGTGGGGCCTTGCTTTAGCGCGGCCTATCTCGGCGATCCGCCGCTCGTATCACGCAGCCCAGCTGACCCTCGGCACGGCCGCCAGCAACGCCTTCGTGTATTCGTGCTCCGGACTCTCGAGGACCCGCTGCGCCGGCCCCGATTCGACGATTCGCCCGCCGCGCATCACCGCCACGTCGTGCGCCAGGAACTCGACCACGCCGAAGTTGTGCGTGATAAACAGGTACGCCACGCCCAGCTCGCGCTGAAGCTGCGTGAGCAGGTTCAGGATCTGCGCCTGCACCGACACGTCCAGGGCCGAGGTCGGCTCGTCGCACACGATCAGCTGCGGCTGCACCGCGAGCGCGCGCGCGATCGCGATGCGCTGGCGCTGGCCTCCGGAGAATTCGTGGGGATAGCGGTGCAGCGAATCGGTGCGCATGCCGACCTGGTCGAGCAGCGTTGCGATGTTCTGGCGCCGGTCGCGCGACGATATCTCGGGACGCAGCGTCGCGATTCCCTCCTCCAGGATCTCGGCCACGCGCATGCGCGGATTGAGCGACGCGTACGGATCCTGGAACACGATCTGGATCTTGCGGCGCGCGTTCTGCAGCGCCTCGCCCTGCAGCTGATCGAGCGGCTCGCCGTCGAGGCGGGCGTCGCCCTGCACAAGCGCTAAATGCCGGTAAAGCTGCAACAGCGCTTTGCCGGTGGTGGTCTTGCCGCAGCCGGACTCGCCGACGAGCGCGAGCGTGCGGCCGGCGCTGATCGAGAAGCCGATGCCGTCGACTGCTTTGACGTAGCCGACGGTGCGGCGCATTACGCTGCTGCGGATGGGAAACCAGACTTTGTAGTTGGTGACTTGCAGCAGGGGTGGCGGTTCGGCCCTCACCCCCGGCCCCTCTCCCGCACGCGGGAGAGGGGGGGAACTGCGAGTGGGGGTGTGGGCGTGGTCGGCCACGTCCAGGATGCAGCGCACGGAGTGGCCGGGGGCTACCTGGCGCAGCTCTGGTTTGGTCGTGGAGCAGCGCTCCACGGCGCTGGGGCAGCGACCGACGAAGCGGCAACCGGCGAAGGGGCGATCCAGTCGCGGGACCGTGCCGGCGATCGCGGTCAGCGCCTGGCCGCGGCGGGCCGATTGCGGCAGGGCGCCGAACAGCAGCCGCGCGTACGGGTGGCGCGGGTCGGCGAAGAACTCGGCGGCGTCGGCCAGCTCGACCACCTGGCCGGCATACATCAGGGCGACGCGCTGCGCGATCTGCGCGACCACGGCCAGGTCGTGCGTGATCAGCAGCATCGCCATCTTCTGCTCGCCCTGCAGCTGGGCCAGCAGCTTCAGGATCTGCGCCTGGATCGTCACGTCCAGCGCCGTGGTCGGCTCGTCGGCCACCAGCAGCTCCGGCTCGGCCGACAGCGCGATCGCGATCATCACGCGCTGCTTCTGCCCGCCCGAGAGCTGGAACGGGTATTCGTCCAGGCGCCGCTCCGGATCGGGAAGCTCGACGCGCCGCAGCCACTGCAGCGCGCGCTCGTGGGCCTCGGTGCCGCGCAGCGGCGTGTGGCGCTCGATCGTCTCGATCAACTGCCGCCCGATCGTCAGCACCGGGTTCAGGCTGGTGGCCGGCTCCTGGAAAATGATGCCGATGCGCCCACCGCGCACCTCGCGCATCTGGCGCTCGGGCAGGCCGGCCAGGTCGAGGCCATCGATGCGGACCTCGCCGCTGGCCAGCCGCCCGTTGTCCGGCAGCAGCCGCAGGATCGACAACGCGGTCATCGACTTGCCGCAGCCGGACTCGCCCACCAGCGCGAACGTGCCGCCGGCCGGGATCTCGAAGGTGGCGTCGTCGACGGCGACCACCACGTCGGAGCCAGTGGCGATCTCGGTGCGAAGGCCCTGAAGGTTGAACATCGTCGTCGAGGCCGCTTCAGCGCCGCGCCGCGCGCGGATCGAAGGCGTCGCGCACCGCGTCGGCGAACACGTTGGCGGACAGCACCAGCGTGAACATGAAGGTGAAGGAGGTCGCCAGCGTCCACCAGATCACCGGCTGGCGCCCAAGCTCGAAGCGCGCGGTGTTGATCAGCGTGCCGAAACTCGCCATCGACGGGTCGACGCCGACTCCGACGTACGACAGGATCGCCTCGGCCAGCACCAGGCTCGAGAAGTTGATCACGATGTTGATCAGGATCACGTGCATCACGTTCGGCAGCAGGTGCACCCGCATGATGCGCGCCGCCGGAACGCCGAAGGCGTGCGCCGCCTGCACGAAGTCGAGCTCGCGCAGCTTGAGCACCTCGCCGCGGATCAGGCGGCACAGGTCGGTCCAGGTCGTCATTCCCAGAATCACGCACAGGAAGAACAGGCGCGCATCGGTGCGCTCGGCCGCGGTCTGGAACTGCTCCGGATGCGTGTCCAGGTACACAAGCAGGATCAGCACGCCGGCTGCGATCAGCAGCACGTACGGGATCGAATTGATCACGGTCACCACGTACTGGATGGCCTCGTCGACCACCCCGCCCAGGTAGCCGGCCGCCAGCCCCAGGCCCACCGCGATCGGCAGGGTGACCAGCGTCGTCATCGTGCCGATCACCAGGGCGGTGCGAACGCTCTTGAGCACCAGCGCCAGCAGGTCGTTGCCGACCCGGTCCGTTCCGAACACGTGGTACTCGGCGGCCAGCGACCCGATCAGGCCGGCCAGCACGCACAAGGCGGCCACGCTCGCCAGCATGGAGCGCAGCGGGTAGTCCGTGCGGCCCGCCGCGATCTGGCGCGCGGCCTGCGCGATTCCGATCCGGCGGCGCCGCGCCAGCAGTGCGGCGCACAGCACCGCCAAGCCGGCCGCGGCCGCCAGTCCGCCCGCGATTCCGGCGGCGGCGCGCGTGAACACATCGGCGCGCCACTGGCCCCGCGGATCGGTCAGATCGCGGGCGGCGTGCTCCAGCCGGGGATAGTCGCGCAGCACGCCGCGCTCGGTGACCTGGGTGCGCTTCTCGAACGCATGGGTGGCGAGCGGCGCCGAATAGCTGGTCTCGGCCCCGTCCAGCTGGTGCGCGAGCACCCGGTCCAGCAGCGAGGTGGTGACCGGCGAAAAGGCCGCCGCCTCGCCCGGCGCGGTCGACAGGGCCGCGCGGAAGTGCACGCTGTCGGCCAGGCCGATGGCGACGAATACGGCCAGCACGGTGCCGGCGGCGGCGCCGGCCGGATCCTTGAAGGTCTGGCTCCAGGTCGCCGCCAGGTGCGGCGCGCGCGCCACGCGCCAGCCGTACAGCAGCGCCGCGATCAATTGCAGAAACAGCACCGCGTCGGTCCACAGCAGGATCGGCTTCATCGGCGCTCTTTCCAGGCCGGGATGAGTGCCGGATTCATCGCAGCCGCACCCTCGGATCGGCCCAGCCGTACGCCAGGTCGGTCACCAGGAATGCCAGGATGTACAGGACCGAGCCGACGAACACCATCGCCCGCACGATATTGAAGTCCTGCTGCGTGATGCCCTCGATCGCGAAGCTGCCCAGGCCCGGGATCGTGAAGAAGGTCTCTGTGACGATGGTGCTGGTGAACACGACCGGAAGCAGCAAGCCGGAGGAGGTGATGATCGGGATCAGCGAGTTGCGCAGCACGTGGCCCATCACGCCGAACTCGCTCAGACCCTTGGCGCGCGCCGTGCGCACGTAGTCCTTGCCCAGCTCTTCCAGGAATACGGCGCGGAACAGGCGCGCCTCCGGACCCAGGTAGGCGATCGCCAGCACCGCCACCGGCAGCGCCACGAACAGCGGGCTGGATCGCCCGGCCACGAACCCGGAGATCGGCATCAACTGCATCACCCGCGCGAACACGTACTGGCCGGTGATGATGAAGAACAGCGTCGAGATCGACATCAGCGCGACCAGCGCAATCACGCCGGCGCGCTCCAGCGCGGTGGCGCGAAACAGGATCAGGCCGAGCCCGACCAGCACCGAGGCGGTCACCACCAGCGCCAGCACGGGCAGCGCGATCATCGCCGAGGGCACGACGCGATGGCTGAGCTCCTCGGAAATCACCCGCCCCTCGTTGGTGCGGCCCAGATCCAGCGACATGGCCCGCGCGGTGGTCTCGTAGAACACCGTGTCGGTGAGCTTGTGCAGGCCGGGGGCGCGCTCGTTCAGGAACAGCGGCCGGTCATAGCCCTGCTGGGCTTTCCAGCGCTCGATCGCCTCGGCCGTGACGCGCCGCCCCAGCTGCATGCGCGCCATGTCGTCGGGCGTGTTCACGGCGAAGAACAGCACGAAGGTCACCGCGTTCACGCCCAGCAGCACCAGGACCGAATACAGGGTGCGCCGCAGCGCGAAAGCGAACATCGGCTAGCCGACCTTCGACGTGGCGGTCCACACCAGGGCGGTGCGGCCATCGCGACGCTCGCGCCGCCGCCAGATGCGCCAGGCCGGAACAGCGAGCAGCGCCAGGCACACGGCCAGCCAGGCGAGCGGCCAGGGGCGCGGCCGGTTCCACTGGGCGATCCGGGCCAGGCGCACCCCGGGCTCGACCTTCATGTACTGGATCTTGTCGAGTATCACCGAGGTCGGCAGCGCATTGTGCAGCCACGGCTGATACACGCCCGTGTTGCCGGGAAAGATGCCGAAACTCCAGATCGCCTCCTTTTGGGTCAGCTGCACCATCTGGTCGATCAACGCCTGCCGTTGCGGACCATCGGGCAGGTCCTTCATGCGCCGGTACAGCGCGTCGTACTCGGGGCTCTCCCAGTTGCTGTCGTTTTCGCCCTTGGTCTTCACGCGCGCCTGTGGCCCGTACAGCAGGAACAGGAAGTTTTCCGGGTCGGGGTAATCGGAGAACCAGCCCCAGAACCACAGCTGCTGGGCGCCCTTGAACATCTTTTCCTGGAAACGGTTGTAGTCGGCGGCGCGCACCTCGAGCTGGATTCCCAGCTTGGCGTACTGCTTGATCTGCCAGTCCAGCCGCGCCTGGTAGTTCGGGCCGACGCCGTTGACGTCGAAGTACAGCACCAGCGGCTTGCCGGTGGCCGCCTCGCGCCCGCCCGGGTAGCCGGCTTCGGCCAGCAGGCGCCGGGCCTCCTCGAGCGGGCGGCGCTGCGCGCGGCCATTGACCCAGGCGTGCGTGACCGGGTTGATGCCGGCCGGCCCCTCCCGATAGCCGAACAGACCCGGCGGAATCGGCCCCATCGCGGTCTTGGCCGGACCGTAGGTGTCGTAGAAAACGGAGGTCCACTCCTCCCAGTCGGTTGCGATCGACAGCGCCTGGCGCAGCTTGCGGTTGCGCACCGCCTGCTCGGGGGTGGCACCCTTGCCCACCACCGGATCGAGCCAGTTGAAGCCCACGTACCAGTTGTTCGGGTCCACCGCCGTGCGGAACTGCAGCCCGTGCTCGGTCATCATCTTCGCGCGGCCGGTGCCCTCGGCGAGCTCCTTTTCCAGCGCGAACGACCGGTCGTAGCGCTCGATGGTGACCACGTCGTAGTAGCCCTGCAGGAACTTGACCTGCTCGGGCTCGCCCTCGCGCTCCAGCGTCGAGACGATGCGGTCGATGAAAGGCGTGCGCTTGCCGGCATCGTCCAGCAGGCCCGCTTCGCGGTCGCCCGGCATGCCCTCGCTCGGATAGGGCTCGCCGCGAAAGTTCGGGTTGCGCACCATCACGTAGCGCGTGGCGCTCTGCTCGGACAGCATGTAAGGGCCCGTTCCGACCGGCCACAGGTTCAGCGTCAGGGCCCGCTCGCGCATGCCGCGCTGGGCGTAGAAGCGCTCGGCCTCCCACGGGATGGGCGCGAAAAAGCTCATCGCGAGCCAGAAGCGGAACTGCGGATACTTGCCCTTGATCCGGACCTGCAGCGTGTGCTCGTCCAGCGCCTGCGCTCCCGACAGCGGCTCCTGGCGCAGGTCGCGCCACGGCAGGTACTGGTCGCGCGCGCTCAGGCCGCCCAGGGCGCGATCGCGCTCGGTGCTGAGCCGATCGTTGAACTCCTTCAAGCCCTCGATGTACTCGCCCATCAGCCCGAACAACCTGGAGGGGGTGGTGACGTAGGGACTGCCGATGCGCTTGATCTGGTAGACGTAATCGTCGGCGGTGAGCTCGCGCGTGGAGGACGCCGCCGCCTGCAGCGGAAAGTCGGCTGGCGTGGAGCAGCGGGCGATCCGCTCGGCGCTCAAATCCTGGTACAGGTAACGACCCGAGGCATCCCGCGCGAACGCCGGATGGGGCTGGAACAGGATGCCGGGCTTCAGACGGATCGTGTACACGCTCACGGCGATCCGCTCGGAGTCGGCGTCGTCGGGCACACGTTTGCCGTCCTTGTCCAGGTACGCGACCTCGGGCAGATCAACGGTGGTGCGCGGAACGAGCTGATAGGGCCGCTTCAGGTAGTGGTAGCGCAGCGGCGGCTCGTAGATGCCGTAGGTCCACGGCGTCTCGTCCAGGTTGTACGAGCTGATCGGATCGAGAAACTTCGGGCGTTCCTGGAACGACGTGAAGAGCGTGTTGCTGCCGATCCAATCCACCGGGTAGGGCGCGTTCGCGACCGGCCCGCACGCGGCCAGCAGCAGGCCCAGCGTTGCGGCCGCCGCGCGCTTGTGTACCCGCACTGCTGTCTCCTCTGATGTCGCTGCAGGCCGGCATCGTCCCTGCGGCACCGGCTCAGCGGCCGATTGTACGAAGAAGGAGCCCGGCGCGCTCGTTGGCCACGCCGGATGCGTCAGCGCGGCGGCGCGTCCAGCCCCAGGCTCTGGATCTTGCGCGTGATCGTGTTGCGTCCCAGCCCCAGCCGGGCGGCCGCCTCGATGCGCCGTCCTTGCGTCATCTTCAGCGCGGTGCGGATCACGGTCGACTCGAAGTGGCGCGTGAGCTCATCGATCACGGCGGCGGTGCCCTGGTGCATCAGGCGCTCCACGTCGGCCGCCAGCAGCTCGGTCCAGCGCGGCTCGGCCTCCTTCGCCGGGGCTTCCGCCCCGGCTTCGGAGGCCAGGGCCGCTGGAGTTCTCGCGGAGGCGGCCGAGACAGGCGGCGAGGTCCCGGTTGCGGCCGGCTGCAGTTCGCCGGGAAGATCGGAGACCTGCACCAGCTGGGCCGGCGCCAGCACCGTGAGCCAGTGGCACAGGTTCTCGAGCTGGCGAACGTTGCCGGGGAACGGCAGCTGTGCGATCCGTTCGGCCGCTTCAGGCGCCAGGCGTTTGGGCTCGACACCGAGCTCGCGCGCGCTGCGCAGCAGGAAATGGCGCGCCAGCATCGGAATGTCCTCGCGCCGTTCGCGCAGCGGCGGCAGCCGCAGCTGGATCACGTTCAGCCGGTGGTACAGATCCTCGCGGAA
>Ga0210401_10000273_pt1 | contig 65465 bp, 50 predicted proteins | sample IncBWH32MmetaG_FD_150866 | JGI IMG/M metagenome (GOLD analysis project Ga0210401, IMG submission 150866) | Forest soil microbial communities from Barre Woods Harvard Forest LTER site, Petersham, Massachusetts, United States - Inc-BW-H-32-M | ecosystem: Environmental > Terrestrial > Soil >...
AAAGCCGCAACCCTCGTCGCCAAACATTACGGCTCTCGCGACGCCATGATCGAAGCCGGCAAAAAACGCCAGGACCTCCGCGAAGTAGTCATGAGCAAGCTAGCCCGCGAAGTCATGCCCAAGTAAGCGTTGCCGCCTATCGACCTCTTCGCATCCGCTCTTCTGTAGGGGCCGGGCTCGCTCGGCCCTGTTGCCTTTGTAGCGCTGGCTTTTATGCCAGCGTTCTTGGACCCGTGTCGGCGCCGGATGCGGGCGACGCTGCGGCACGGAAGTGAAAAACTGCGAAAAATAAGGGGAAAAATCAAAAATGTCGGCGCGCCGACATTTTTGGGGAGGGGCCACCCCCCTGTTTTTGCGTATGCAGGGGAAAGAAAGGAGTTACCAGCCGAAATCTTGTATGCAGGGGAAACAAGAGACTTAGCGAAGATCCTGGAAGAGAACGCAAAGGAGGAGGCGGGAAAAGAGGTTCCCGGAATGGTCCGGACAAGGTGACGCCCAACTGTCACAACCAATTGTAGCACGGGTCTAGTAACTTAGTCAATAGTTAATGATTGAGTATCTCGTTCGAATGGCTGTGGAAGATTGGAAGTAGGGGAGATCGGTAATCGGTAATCAGTAATCAGTAATCAGTAATCGGAAAGCGAGGACGGAAACCGCAAGACCCAAGCACCAAACACCGGAACCTGGCCACCCGCCAAACGGATCGCTCGCGGCTTCTCCGCGGATTCAGCCAAAACGGGCACAGCCAGGGCACACCGATTTAATGGCTGGAACGTTTCAGCGGAATCAGTGCGATTACCGCTGCCAGGACCGCCAAGACGGACAGCCCGACTACGAAAGCGAAGGATGTCGCCAGCACATACATTGTTAAGACCTCACCTAACAGTAAAGATTTTGGATATCCCTCGCTATCCTCTTCCGCACAGTTTTGTAGAAACCGGCCAAACGCCGACGCCTGTGAACCCGTGGGCGACACAAAAGTTATGTCATATACAGCATGCAGCACCACGGCGTGCAGCGACATTATTGGAATTATCGGTGGGCGACCCGGGCCACCCGCCCCCGTAACCGCCCTTATTAGTGTCAAATCGCGCAACACGTCGGAAATAACCTCAAGTACATAGCGCATCACACGTTATAAGTAATTCATTCAGCGACGATTAGCTGCGCCTTTTTACATTGCTTTCGCCTTTTGTTTGCCCTATGCTTGAACTGAAGAAAATACGCGACCCCATCCATGGGTTCATTCACTACTCAGGAGACGAGCAGGAGATCATTGATTCTTCGCATTTCCAAAGGTTGAGAGGTATTAAGCAACTGGCATTGACATGCCTTGTCTATCCAGGCGCTATGCATACTCGCTTTGAACATTCTCTCGGCGTGATGGAAATGGCATCCAGAGCCTTTGATGCCTTGTGTAGTAAAACCAAGAATGAGGAGAAATTAAGACGGAACTTCAAGTCGATAGGGCTGACCATCAAGGAGGCGCGGCAGCTTCTGCGATTGACGGCTCTGTTCCATGACACAGGCCATTTGCCGTTTTCCCACGCGGCTGAAAAAATCCTGCCCGCTGGGAAGAGTCACGAAGCAATTTCGGTTGCGATTGTTGCTCTGAGCAAGCGAGAGCTGGACAGACGCTTTTATGCCGGCGTCTCCAGTCACATTTGCGAGCTGATCAAGAAGAACGGGCTTGTTCCGCCGGAACTTCTCATTTTGAAAAAACTCATTTCCAGCCAGCTTGATGTTGACAGGGCGGATTATTTATTACGAGATTCTCACCATTGCGGCGTTGAGTATGGGAATTTTGACTATCTTAGACTATTCGAGATGCTTTGCGTGATTGAGGGACGAGAGGGGGGACTCGAACTAGCTGTAGATCGCGGGGGCGTCCATTCGCTAGAGTCCCTAATTTTGGCTAGATATTACATGTTTGCTCAGGTTTATTTCCACAGGGTTCGCAGGATTTTCGATCTTTATCTCGAGAAATACATGGTAACGTGGGCACGGACGAGACTTAAGAATTTGATGGATGTCATTAAATATGACGACCAAGACGTGCACGCTACTCTCCTTATTGACAGCAAACGGAAGAGTGGAAGCCAAACAAATCTCGCGTCCCGAATTGTGCATCGGAAACATCATCGTGTGATATTTGAAACTGGGGATTGTGCTGAGGCTGCTGACAAAAGAGACGTTGGCAAACTGCATGAGCAATTACGGAAACAGTTTTCTAATGCTGAGTTCATTCTGGATGCCGACGCCAAGGGCACTATTCACAGATTTTACGTCGCGGGAGACGAAGAGCTTGGCGAGGAATTTTACGTTTTATCTCCGTACGGACTGCGCCCACTCACCAAAGAGTCTGTTGTCATTGCCAAATTACCAAAACGTTTTGCAGTCTACCGGATCTACTCTGAAGGAAATATTGCAAAATTAAGACAATACAGAGATTTTGCCAACAATGCTTGGCACGACTTAAGTCAAGGGAGATGAACGAATGGAACGAATTAGCTTCTCAAATAGCCCTGACCACGGACTCGTAGCGTTCCTCGTGAAGCAATATAATTCCGTGAACAATGCCCCTGTGTTGGGTAGGACCATTCTCCAAAAGCTATGCTATCTAGCAAAAGCAAGGGGCGTGCCTTTCTCACTGAATTTCGAAATGCACCACTATGGGCCGTTTTGTGCAGATCTGTTTTCAATTACAGATGATCTTATCGCCGATCATATTATTTCAGACCGTAGTGACGATAAGTCTTCGTCAAGATATGCACCTGGTCCTGCCTGCCAGTCATTGCTGAAGAAGCAGCAAGCAGTTCTAAAGAGAGAGCGATCCAAATTGAACAATGTCGTGGATTTCTTTCGAGATATGCCGCCTAGCGAGCTAGAGCTTATAACCACAATTCATTACATCTACTGCTCAGAGAAACTACTGCGTAGCCCCAAAAAGGATTCCGTAATTAACGCGGTCTTTGAGATTAAGAAGGGTAAATTCAGCCGTGGCATTGTCAAGTCAAGGTTTGAATCCTTAGATAAGGCTGGACTTCTGACTTGGTCCCCAAAAGTTTCACATTAAAAGGGGGCGGGGCCGGGCGGGCAGCCCATGTTCGGTTCTGAAACCAAGGTCTCGGGTTTTCCGCCTCTTCCTCTTCGCTTGCCGCTTACTGGTCGCTGATTGCCCATCCCTGAAAAAGTTTCTCTTTTTAAACCAACTCGATCCCCGCCGTCCCACCATCGCCGCCGCCCGTTGCAGGCTGGACAGCGTGATGTCGCTTTTTGGATTCAGCAGCCGGTCAACTTGCGTGCGGCTGGTCTTGAGCAGTGTGGGCGGGTGGCTCGGGCCCCGCCCTGCCCAAGGGATTTAGTTGAATCCTCTGCTAGAGAGCGAAACGGCGATTTTATTTTTCATTCCTTTGCCGCTGCGGTTTTCTCTGATCTGCTCCGCTTCGGGAGTCTCAATAGGCCACGCTCCGTGTAATCGTGGATAATCCGCGGAAGTTCGCTTAATAGCATGTAACCCTCCTTGCCCGCATAGCCCATCTCCTCGAAGAACGGTCCACGTACTGTGAATTCTGTGGCGTCCCTAAATGTTCTTAGAGCTCGCTGTGTATTTTCTAAGTTGCCTGTTTTTGCCGTACGGTAAGCTTCGAGCCCTATTTCATAGAGCCAAGGAAAGTCTTCGCGCACTAAACTCGCAAGGACTAAGATACCGATCGGTTCCTCTGAACGCCCCGACACCATGTGCATCATTTCTTCAAGCATCCTCGGATGAAGACGCCGCAGTGAAAATTTTCTTGGCCGGGGGTTCTCCGCCCTCTCTCCCATTCGCTCTTCAAGGCGTACAGGCAACTCGCGGACAATCAACTTCATCTCCTCCAACACCTTCGCGACTGCTCCTTCATTTATTTCGTCTTTCTTTTCATTTTTCTTCTGACCACCAATTGCGGCCAAGACTCCAGCAGCGCTAGCTTTAAACACTTTAACTTGGGCTAGCACAACGTCTTTATCGGGTTCGAGGCCAGCGATTCGCCGACACAACTGCAGAATCAGTTTCGCAAGAGATTCTTCACTGTCGTCGCTGTTCTGAAACTGATAAAAAGGACCCGCGCTTACCCTGCTCAATGGAACTCCTAAGGCGATGCCGTGGACAGGTGTGCCTAACTTCCCCTTCGCCACTCCCGCCTCGTACAGTATCCACGGTCGATCGAGACTGCGCTCGGTGAGAAGACAAACAACATCTGACGCAATGTCAAGCTTCGACATCAGCGTCTTGTACCACTCGTCCCCAAATTCGATGCCTTCCGTCCCCTTCTTGTCCGATGAGCGAAAAGACTTCAGCATGCCGGCACTTACACTCTTGAGGAGCTTGCTAAAAGCCTCCGCCAGGTCCGCATCTCTGCCGTCATGGCTAATAAACACCAAGGGAGATTCAGGCGACTTTGGAACTTCCACTTGCTCTTTTGACTCGGGCACGCTCTCCTCCAGTAACTTTGAAGCAGTCAACAGTACCGTCTAGCAGGTAGCCGCAGTCCTCTTCTTTGCCGCTTAAGCCGGCGCCCAAACGGATTGCCTGCGCCGTGACGGTTTACTACGTGGCTATAAACTAAGATGGAGTGCATTAGACCGCCGTTCAACGCGCGAGTCAACCGTTCATGCACTTCTCTCTTGGAGCTCGCATGGAAATATCGCGCTTGTCACTGGCGGTTGCCCCGAATGACCCGCCAATCCGGCGTGGTCCTTCGGACGGACTCAGGCCAAGCACGTGACGCCCCCATATTTGAAACTTTGCAGTGTACGGAATGAGATAGACGTCTGGAAACCCACCTTTTAGACTTGCGGCACTTGGCTCGCCAGGTTTTGGAAATGGCTTACATAACCACGGATGTGAATACGGTCTTCGGCATCTACGACACGGCAGTGTTGGTCGAGAAAGCCGTCGACGCCCTGGCCGGCAACAGCTTCCCGTGCAACCGCATCTTTGTGCTTCATCCAAAGAATGACGATACAAGAGAATTCGCCCGCCGGAAAAACACCCAAGTTCCAGCCGGTATCGATGCAGGTCCAGCCGCCAATCTCCCGCTGGACGGAACGGGCGGGTTTCTGGAAATGAGCAAAGAACCGCGCCAGGGTGCTTTGCCCGTCGCTCTAAGGGATATGGGAGTTCCGGCAGAGTGGTCCGACGGCCGCGTAGTCGAGGGAAAATTTCTGATCTCGGTGAAATGCGATACCTGGGACGCTTTTTACCGTGCCATCGGCATATTGCGATATACGGCGGCGGCCGATCTGTTCTGGGCCCTCTCGCCACAGAACTATCGAACCGCCGGCCGCTGAATCCCTCGAGTTTTATAGTGGATATCCGACGAAGGATATCCACCCTGAGCCTGCCGAAGGGTTCTTCTCTTACTCTTCCCCTCCGTTAGCCCATTCCCCTAACTTCAACTATCCGCCCGCCAAGCACCATGCTGAACGTCCAAAGCAGCCCGCCTCGGAAGGCGTGCGCTACAAAAGCAAGAGGGCTGGCATGAGAGTCAGCGCTACATGGAAGCAGGAAGAGCCACCAGTCACCTGTCATCTACTTGCCCTGGGCGTAGCGCAACGGGTCCCGATTCACCCTCTTCTGCTATCCTATGGAGCGGTCTGCAACTCGGCCCTTCCCGCCTCGGTCGCGCCGCAAATTCTATCGAAAGGTTTTCCTACCGTGAGTACTTCTGTTGGAAATAGCACTTTGGCTCCTACCACGATTAGCCGCGCCGGCAAGCGCGCTTTCAATTTCAATGCCGGGCCCGCCGCACTGCCGCTGCCCGTGCTGGAGCGCATCCGCGAAGAGCTGCTCGATTACCGCGGCACCGGCATGTCCGTGATGGAAATGTCCCACCGCTCGCCCGAATTTGAAGCCATCAACAACGCCGCCGAGCAGAACCTGCGCAAACTGCTGGCGATCCCCGACGACTACGCGGTGATTTTCGTGCAGGGCGGCGGCAGCATGCAGTTCACCATGGCGCCGATGAACCTGGCGCTGGCCGGAAAGCCGGTGGACGTGCTGCACACCGGCGCGTGGACCGCGAAGGCGATCTCCGAATTGAAAAAAGGCGTGCTGCACAACATCGCCGCGTCCACCGAAGCCGCGAAATTCACCCGCGTGCCGCGCGCCGACGAGATCAAACTTTCCGCCGACGCTTCCTACACGCACATCTGCACCAACAACACCATCGAAGGCACGCAGTATCACGCGCTGCCCGCCTCCGCCGCGCCGCTGGTGGCGGACATGTCTTCGGACATCGCTTCGCGCCCGGTGGACGTTTCCAAATTCGGGCTGATTTTCGCCGGCGCGCAGAAAAATCTGGGGCCCAGCGGCGTCACGCTGGTGATCGTGCGCAAGGATCTGGCCGAGCGCGCCGACAAGAACCTTCCCACCCTTCTGCAATACCGCACGCACATCAAGGAAAAGTCGCTGTATCACACGCCGCCGACGTTCGCGATTTACATCCTCGGCCTGGTGACCGAATGGATCGCCTCCGAAGGCGGCATCGCGGGAATCCAGAAGCGGAATGAAGCGAAGGCCAAGCTGCTCTACGACACGATCGAAGCGAGCGGCGGCTTCTACAGCTGCCCAGTGGAAAAGTCTTCGCGTTCCCTGATGAATGTGGTGTTTCGCGTAGGAGGTAGTTCCGCCCAGCCCGGAGATGAAAACGTCGAAAAAGAATTCGCCAAGCAGGCCGCAGCCGCGAACCTGGTTGGCACGCCGGGGCACCGCTCCGTCGGCGGCATGCGCATTTCGCTTTACAACGCGGTCGGCCTCGACGCTGTCGAGGCGCTGACCCATTACATGCGCGAATTCCACCGCGCGCGAGGCTGAGGATGACCAATTATTCGATCGCTCTCTTCTTTCACTTCGTCGGCCTCATTGCCCTCTTCGTCGGCTACGGCCTGGAGTGGATCGTCTCAGCATTCCTGCGCGGCGCCGCCACCACGGACCAGGCCCGCGCGTGGCTGCGCGTCTATCGCACGTCGCTTCCCGTTTCTGGCCCCGGCCTGCTGTTACTGATTTTAAGCGGCGGCTACCTGGCGCAGCTTTCCGGCGCCATGAAAAATGGGTGGCTCTCGGCTTCGTTCATCGCCATCTTCTTCGCGCTAGTCATTGGTTTCGTGCTTATCCTGCCGCGCATGAAGGCAATTCGCAGCGCCTTGCCCGAAGGCAGCGCCGCATTACCGGCAAACGCCGTTGCGCTTCTCCGCGCCCCGGGATTGCCCACGCTGATTCGCGTCCGCGCGATGCTCGCGCTCGGCATCGTCTATCTGATGACCGTGAAGCCTGACACTCTTGCGGCTTCCCTGCTCGCTCTCGTAGCGGCCGTCGTGCTCGGCCTGCTCGCCTCCGCCCACACCTTTGCCAAGCCAAAGACGGCGTGAGGGAGCGTCAACCTGTAGCTCAGGCCTTCGAGGCCTGAGGATTTTCATCGCCACGCCGCGATCCGGCCAACATCGGATGGCCGAGGGCGAGAAGCGGACCGAGAGGCCGCGAGCAAGCGCAGTGAAAACAGTTCAGAAAAACAAAGAGGGCGGGATTTCCCCCGCCCTTGTTTGCTTCCTGATCCCTGTTACCTGATCGCTGATCGCCACACAACGATCTTGCCAACGCTGCGGAAACCCTCACCCCTGAAGGGGTGAGCTACAAGATTCCCTCACGCCAGATCAAACAGCAGCACTTCCGCATCGTCAACGCCGGTCAATTCGAGCGACTTCTCCTGCGAGATTGCCGCGCCGTCGCCGGTGGCAAGCTTCGTGCCGTTCAGCGTCACGCTGCCGCGCGCCACCTGCACGTACGCGTGGCGTTCCGGTTGCAATGCGTGCTGCACGGATTCACCCGGCGCAAGCACTGTCGCGTAGAGTTCGTTGCCCTGGCGAATCTTCACGGAGCCGGCGCGGCCGTCCGGCGAAACCACCAGGCGCAACTTCCCGCGCTTCTCCCCGGCGCTGAAATGCTTCTGGTCGTAAGCCGGCGTGTAGCCGGTTTTGTCCGGGAACATCCAGATCTGGTACATGTGCACGGGAGTTTTGTCCGAGGCGTTGAACTCACTGTGCGCCACGCCCGTGCCCGCGCTCATATACTGCACGTCGCCGGGCTTGATCACCGAACCGTTGCCCATGCTGTCTTTATGCGCCAGTTCGCCGTCGAGAACATAGGTGACGATTTCCATGTCACGGTGGGGATGGGTGGGAAAACCGCCGCCACCGGCAATGCGGTCGTCGTTCATGACGCGGAGGGTACGGAACTCGACGCGCTCCGGATCGAAATATTCAGAAAAGGAAAAACTAAAGCGGGAATCCAACCAGCCGTGGTTGGCGTGCCCGCGGGTGTCGCTTTTGCGAATCTGAATCATGGCCAGCCTCCTTGACTTGCAGGGTGGATATTACGTGTTATCACAACTATTGTCAAGAGGGTAGTCCGCAACCCGTCGTTTTAACCCTATTCCCTTTCGATGCAACCCGTTGCAGTTTCACCGGAGAGCCGCGCCGGCACAGCTGTGGGCCGGCGGAACTGGCAGCGGTCCATTTCCCCGGTCTCGCGCTTTGGTGTAAAGTGATAGACATTGCGGCGGAACCTTCGCCGCTACCGGCGAGGTTATCCGTATGGACACGGCTCTTCCCACGACGCAACCCAAATCTTCCGAAACCGGCGCATCCCGCCGCGATACGGTAACCATCACCGACAACCGCACCGGCAAATCCTACGAACTCCCCATCACGCACGACACCATCAAGGCGATGGACCTCCGGCAGATCAAGGTGCATCCCGAGGACTTCGGGATGATCAGCTACGACCCGGCCTACAACAACACGGCTTCGTGCATCAGCCGGATCACTTACATCGACGGTGACAAGGGGATCCTGCGCTACCGGGGCTATTCGATTGAAGAGCTGGCGGAAAAATCGACGTACCTCGAAACGGCGTATTTGCTGTTGCGCGGCGAACTGCCGACGGCGGCGCAACTGAAAGACTGGCAATACAACGTCACGCATCACACGTTCATTCACGAGAGCATCAAGAAGTTCCTGGACGGATTTCACTACGACGCGCACCCGATGGGCATGGTGATTTCGACGATTGCGGCGCTTTCGACTTTTTACAACGACGCGAAAGAGATATTCAACGAAGATTCGCGGAGAAAACAGACGTACCGGCTGGTCGGGAAGATGCCGACGATCGCGGCATTCGCGTACCGACACACGCTGGGGATGCCGTACGTTTATCCGGACAACGACCTAAGCTACCCGGGGAACTTCCTGAACATGCTGTTCCGCACCAGCGAGACGCGCTACCGGCCGAACCCGACGCTGGAGCGGGCGCTGGACATTTTGTTTATCCTGCACGCCGACCACGAACAAAACTGCTCGACGAACACGGTTCGCGGCGTGGGCAGTTCGCATGTTGATCCGTATTCGGCCACGGCGGCGGCGATTGCGGCACTTTACGGGCCGCTGCACGGCGGGGCGAACGAAGAAGTGGTGCGCATGCTGCACGAGATCGGATCGGTGCAGAAGGTGCCGGAGTTCATCAAGAGGGTGAAGGCGGGCGAGACGAAGCTGATGGGCTTCGGGCATCGCGTGTACAAGAATTATGATCCGCGCGCGCGCATCATCAAGCGCGTGGCTTACGAAGTGTTCGACCTGATGGGGAAGAACCCGCTGCTGGAAATCGCGCTGGAGTGCGAGCGTATCGCGCTGGAAGACGAATATTTCGTGAAGCGCAAGTTGTATCCCAACGTGGATTTTTATACCGGGCTGATTTACCAGTCGATGGGATTCCCGATGACGATGTTCCCCGTGCTGTTCGCGATTCCGCGGATGTCCGGGTGGATTTCGCAGTGGGAAGAACTGCTGCTGGATGCGGAGCAGAAAATCGCGCGGCCGCGGCAGGTTTATCTGGGTTACGATACGCGGAGCTACGCGCCGATCGAACAGCGATCGTAGTCCGTGGCCTGTGGCCCGTGTTCCCCGGCCCGATGAAACAAAAAACCCGACTAGCAGCCAAGGCAGTTGCGGTCGGTGTTTCCTTTCATGAAGGTTCATAAATTCACACTTCCCTGCGGCTGAGTAGCCTTTTTGCATACGCGCGGGAGGCTAGCCACTCGACTTTCCGGGACCGCGCGGTATAGTCGATTAGAAGAGGTCTTATGGGTCAGTCGCCGAATACTCCAGGACATCCAGGGCCCCGCCGCCGCAGCCAACGCGTTTTGATGCAAGTACCCGTGCGAATTTGGGGAAACGACGCGCAGGGCAAAAAATTCGAGGAAGCAACCGCGACGCTTGCGATCAACGCGCATGGTGCGCTGGTGATGATGCAGGCGCGGGTCACCAGTGGCAGCAAAGTCCAATTGCAGCACAATCTCACCAAGGAAGAGCAGGAGTGCCATGTGGCGTTCCTTGGGCCGGTACGCGCGGGCAAAGCGGAAGTGGGGCTGGAATTTTCCGATGCGCGGCCGAGTTTCTGGCGAGTGGCGTTTCCGCCGGAAGATTGGTCGCCGAAGCATCCCGAAGCGCGGACCATGCTGTCCACGAATCCGATCACGCAAGGCAAGAAGTAGACCCGTTTCCTCCTTAAGACCCCTTTGGTATCCTGAGGCTCTCCAAGTTTTTTCCTGAACTGCTAGACTCTCCGCATGCGCTATGTCTTCCTTTTGGTGGTTTTATTTTCCTTCGATAACCCTTGGTGGGCGGTGCAGGAGAGTGGTGTTGACTCCAATCTGCGGGGCATATCCGTCGTGTCAGCGTCCGCCAACGGCGAGGTGACCATCTGGGCGAGCGGTTCGAAGGGCGTCGTGGTGCGCTCGGCGGATTCCGGAAAAACGTGGCGGAGGTTGCGCATTCCGGAAGCGGAATCGCTGGATTTTCGAGGAGTACAGGCGTTTAGCGCGAGGACAGCTTTCCTGATGTCCAGCGGCGAAGGCGCGCAATCGCGAATCTACAAGACCACGGATGGCGGAGAGAGCTGGAAACTTCAATTCCAGGGCGAGCAAAAAGAATTTTTCCTTGATGCTCTGATCTGTAGCGACGAAAGGCACTGCGCGGCGCTAAGCGATCCGGTGGACGGCACATTTGTGATCCTCACAAATGTGGACGGCGAACATTGGACGGAACTGCCGCACGAGAATATGCCTGCGGCCTTGCCCAAAGAAGGTGCCTTCGCCGCCAGCAATTCAGCGCTCTGCCTGGATGGGAAGGACATCTATTTTGGAACAGGTGGCCCGGCCGCGCGCGTTTTTGCGTCGCATGATTTTGGCAAGACCTGGACGGTGGTGGAGACGCTGATAGTCAGTGGCAATGCGTCCTCGGGGATTTTTTCGCTTTTCTGCGATGAGAGGACCATCGTCGCGGTTGGCGGGGATTATCAGGATCCGGGGCGCGCCTACAAGAATGCAGCGGTATCCAAAGATGGAGGGAAAACCTGGGTGCTTGCGACGCAACTGCCCGGCGGGTATCGCTCGGCGGTCGGAAAATACAATGGTGGATTTGTGGCGGTCGGGCCTACTGGAACAGAGATGAGTGCGGACGGCTTGAACTGGAATTCCATCGGCAAGTTGAATTTCAACGCTTACTCGTTTCCCGCGGCCGGGGGCGCGGCCTGGGCAGTGGGGCCGCATGGTGCCGTGGCCAAGTTTCTGGATCAGACGAAATATTAGATTTGAGGGGTAACGGCGGGCGTGGAATTCCCTGCGTCGAAACTGGGCCAAAGTTCGAGTTGAGTGGCCCCGCGAAAACCGTAAAAGCGGTGGCAGAGCCACCGCACTCCAAAGTAAGAGCGGCTCAACAGAAATCAGGGTGCGTTACGGGTGGACTGCTGCGCGTTGGCGTGGACGCCGGCGGACGCGAATTCGAACCGGATGAGCCAGACGCTGGGGATTCCGTGGCCCCCAGCTTCGGCGCCGGAGAATTGCCACTGGCGGGCGGCCTTTTCGGCTTGGGTGGCAAAATATTTACTGGGACCCGGCGAGTCGAACTCCGAGCCGATTACATTCCCCGCCGCATCCACCTGAACTTTCACCGTCACATGGAAGCTGCCGTGAATTGTGTTGAGCGCCTTTTGCGGCGGCTTCGGCAGGACTTCATTCAGCACCTCGCCGCGGCCGACAACTTCGCCAGTCGTTTTCGTGCGTGGAGTTGGGGCTGGATCGGCCCGCAAAACCGCAGGGGCGGGAGCGGTCGAAGCGCTTTCAACGGACCGTTTCATTTTGTTCGGCGTTTCATTCCTGGCGGCTTTCCCGGGCGCTTCTGCAGCGGGGGCGGCTGCCAGGGGTTGGGAATTACCCGTATCCGAGGGGTTTGCGACAGCAGGCTGTTCATTGGTCACCGAAGCGGAAGTGGAAGAAGGCTGGCTGTGAAAGTTGAAAAGCCTCGGGATGGCGAAGATGAGTCCGGCAAAAACGGCAGCGCCGAGAAGAACGGGTACAAGGTAATCAAACAGCGAGAGATTTCCGCGCTTCGCGGGCAGCGGCACGCGCCGTGCCGGAATTTCCGCAACGACGGCGGGCATTTTCGCCAGAGGCACCGCGGGTTCGCTCGATAGGGGGACGCTCAGCGGAGAGACATTCGCGATTGCTTCCGCATCCGGCTCCACAGGAGCGATTGAAGGCGCGGTCGCTACAGCCGCGGCGGCAGCCAGGGGAGCGGGGTTGAGGCGTGCGGCGATTTCGGCGACGCTCCAGCGGTGGTTCGGATCGCGGCGCAGAGCATGCTTTGCAATCACGAGAAAGAGGTCGGGGAGGTCGCGAGGGACCGCCGGATCCGTCGATGGCTCGGACGAAAATACCGGCGGATGTTGCGTCAAGGCTTCGACAAGCGTGACGCCCAGCGACCAGACGTCTTCCTTGGGAGAAACGGGTGCGGATTGCATTTCGGGAGCATCGAAGATGTCGCGGCCACGAAGAATCTGGCGTTTTTCGCCGATGGGAAAGATCGATTCGCTCGAAAGTTTCAGACGGTCGTGCGTGGCGAGAATGTTCGAAGGTTTCACATGGCCGTGGACCAAGCCCTTGCCGTGAAGGTAGACGAGCACGTCGAGAGCCGGGTCCAGGACATCGCGCACTTCTTCGGCGGTAAGCGCGCGCTGCGGCAAAATCTCGCCGAGGTTTTCCTCGGCAAATTCCAGGACCGCATAAATGAATTGCAGGTCATCCAGGCGGCAGTGGCCGACATCGAAAATGGTAAGCAAGTTGGGATGGTTGAGATGAGCGGCGCGCTTCCACAGGCCGAGCTGCACTTCGGCAGCGGGCGACCCGGCAGCAATCAGTTTGAGCACCGCTTTTTGGCCCGGGGGATTCGCGAGTTCTGTCAGAAAAACGGCGCTGAATTCCGTGCCGGAGAGACATTGACCCAGGACGAATTTGCCGTCGACAGGCTGGCCTTCCCATCTTTTCCATTGCTCGGTCATAACGCACCCCACGCGAAGTGATTTCGAGATCCGCAAAGCCAGGCGGGGAGTTTACCTCCCGTTGCCTGTATGGGAGAAGCACCAAAGCGTCTGGGTCTGGGCTACGCCGGGAAAGACCGAGGGTAGCAGGCGCCGGGGGCTGGGCGCTTGTCGCCCCCATCTTCGCATAGGAGCGCGCCGAAGCAACAGGGTACCTGTTGCTGATTAGGAACCGGCGGGGGTACGCGGCAGGAAGAGCTGGGCGGCAAGGGCGATAAGCGCTGGAAAGCAGACCAGGACATAGCGAGGTTCGGGAGTCTCGAGAGTAGTGAGAAAGGCGGTGCGCAGAAGTATGTAGAGGAAGAAAAGGGACAGGGCAGTGCAGGCGGAGGAGGAGCGGCGCAAGCGGAAAGCACCGCACAAGGCGAGAGCCACATAGAGAATGTTGAGGGAGAAAAGGAAGATGGTGACGCGCTGGTCGACAGGATCCTCCTGCCTCATGTACATGAGGGGGAACACGTTACCAGAGACCGGAACGAGTTCGATGCGCGGGGTAAACCAGATGCGGACCGCGCGGCGCAACGGCAGGAAGAGGTAGGTGCGCAGAGGATGGCGAGTTGTACGTTCGCGCGCGAGTTGCGCGAAGACGGCGTCCTCTTCCGGAGTAAGGGTGAGCGCGTCATTGTAGGTGTCGAGTACGGCGGAGGCACGATCGCGTTCCTCGGGAGTGTCAAAGGCAGCGGGAGGAATGTCACTTAGATGAATCTCTTCATCGTTCAATTTCCAGGAAACCAGATAGCAATCGCGAACACGATAGAGCCAGGTACGCTCCCAAGCCATGAATCCTTTGGGATCGAGTTCACCGGGGAGCATGGCATCTTTGGGAGTGAGGGGTTGAAATTCATGGAGGGTGACGGCGTTTCGGATGGTCCAGGGGATAAGGGGCAGGGCGGCAGCGAAGCACATCAGGGCGACGGTATGGAGGAGGCGCTTGGATTCACCGCGGCGGAAAAGCACGACGGCCAGGATAAGGAATGCGGTGATGAGGAGGAGCGGGGCTTCGGGGCGGAAGAGAGTGCCGAGGCCGACGGTAAAGCCGGCAAGCGCAGTGGCCAACCAAAACATGCGGCCATTTAGGAGCCACGGCCCGAGAGAGGAAACGCCGGAGGCGCTGGCGATGACGGGCACGAGAAACAACAGGGAGAGGGCGGTGAGAAAAATGGCCCAGACTTCTGTTAATGGAACGGCGGTATAGTTCGCTGTGAACGGGCAAATAGCGGCGAGCCAAAGGCCGGCGAGAAATGCGCGGCGAGTGGATGCCTCTTGATTCCACAGGAGAGCCAGCAGAGCGGCGAGGGCGCCGACCAGCAAGCAGGTGGATAGATCCACGAAGGCCTGCGCGAGGAGAACGGCGCGGCGCGCGGCTTCGCCCGTTTGCCCGGTGATTGCGTAAACGATGGCGAGAAACGCGGGATACCCAGGCATGCGGATGTCCACGGAGACAGGCTGACCGCCAACGTCCATGGCGTATTTGGCGTGTTTGAGCCAGTTGGTGGCAAGCTGGTCGTAAATAACGGTGTCGCCGGCGCCGGCGGGAAACTTCAACACAAAAAAGAGGCGCAGGGCGGCACCGGTGACGATTGGCAAAACTGGGCTCGAGAAAACTCGCTTCATCCGTACTTTGCATCTTACAATACGGGAGAGATTGTTCCACCCAACGGAGTGATTCTGGCCAGTAAGGCGACCCCACCCCCGCCTGAGGGCAACGACGGTTCATGAAAGAACGAAAACCGATCTTTTACGACTCAGAGAAAGTCCGCTGGCGGCGCACCCGCCGCATCATGGAAATCAGCGGCGCGATGCTGACGCTGCTGCTGGTGTATTTCTTTCTAACCATCGCCGGGAGCGTGGAGCTGCCGGCGGCGCTGTTGCCGGACACGCGGCCCATCTATCATTCGGTGAAAAAGAAGCTGTTGAAGCCAGTGGTGTTTCGCGAAGGGCGCCACAAGCGCGTGGCGAACATCGGCCAGATTCCGGCGAAGTATGACCCGCTGCGAGCGGCATTTTTTGTAAGCTGGGATCCCAACAGCCTGGCCTCGTTGAAAAAACACTACAAAGACATCGACTTGCTGATGCCGGAGCAGCTGCACGCGGTGACGGCGGACGGGGCGATTACCGTTGTGGACTACGAGCGGAACCAGACGGTTAAGGCCTCGCCCGGCGAAGCGCTCTCCAGGCTGCAGCAGGACAAGCTGCACCAGTGGATGCGTTCCCTGAATCCTCCCGTGGAACTTCCCATGATGGGCCTGCTGAACAATTATGACGGCGCAGTGTGGCGAGTGAAGGAGATGGAGGAGTTGCTGGCGAATCCGGCGGCACGAAGCCGGCTGATCACGGACGTGACGCAATACGCGGTGGCCGCGAAGCAGGCGGGCATCGTGGTGGACTTCGAGGAAGTCCCCGACGAGAGCCAAGATAATTTCCAGAAGTTCATCGGGCAGTTTGCACCCGCATTGCATGCCGTGGGACTGAAGCTGATGATTGCCCTGCCGGCGCGAGATGACTCCTACGATTACGAATTTTTCGGCAAGGAGACCGACGCGATCATCCTGATGAATTATGACCAGCACTGGCTGACGTCTCCGCCGGGGCCGATTGCGGCGCAGGACTGGTTCGCGGAGAACCTGCGGCAGGTGCTGGAAGTGGTGCCGGCGCAAAAGATCGTGGTGGGGATCGCCAACTATGCGTACGACTGGACGGAAACTTCGAAGAAGGAAAAGCCGCACTCGGAGGAGTTCAGCATCCAGGAAGCGCTGCTGCACGCCTATGAGTCGGAAAGCGAAATGGAGTTCGATCCGGCTTCGCTGAATCCGCACTATTCGTATTCGGACGAGCAGAACCATACGCACCAGGTGTGGCTGCTGGATGCGGTGACGGCGTACAACGAATTGCGGGCGAGCGAACGGCTGGGCGTGCAGGGCACGGCGTTGTGGAGGCTGGGATCATCGGACTCGTCGTTGTGGCCAGTATGGGACGCGACGCACCCGGACGATACGATTCGCGCGAAACTGGCGGACCTGCCGCCAGGGCCGGACTTAATTCTAGAAGGAGATGGTGACATCTGGCACATTGCCGACGTGCCGAAGCAGGGCAGCCGCAGCATTACCTACGATCCGGTTACGGAGCTGATAACGGACGAAAAGTATGAGGCGTATCCGCTTTCCTACGACATTGACCAGATCGGGGGGGCAAAAAACAAGGTTGTGTTGTCGTTTGACGACGGGCCGGACCGGCGATGGACGCCCAGGATTTTGGACATCCTGAAAGCAAAGCACGTACCCGGAATATTTTTCGTGATCGGGGACCAGGCGAACCGCGCGCCGGACCTGTTGAAGCGGGAATACAACGAGGGCCACGAGATCGGGAACCACACGTGGACGCACCCCCAGTTCGATGAAATTTCGCGGACGCAACTGAAGTGGGAACTGAACCTGACGCAGCGGCTGATCGAAAGCACGCTGGGAGTAAAGTCGCTCTTTTTCCGGCCGCCATACGGCATCGATCACCAGCCTGAATACGCCGAGGAAGTGGCGCAACTTCCCTACCCGCAGGAATTGGGCTACATCATCGTCGGGCAGAGAATCGATCCCGACGACTGGCGAATGACGGAAGAGAAGCTGCAACGCCCGGCGCAGGAAATTGCGGACGACGTGATGCAGCACGCCAGGAACGGAAACGTCGTGCTGCTGCACGACGGTGGTGGGGAGCGCGAGCAAACGGTTGCGGCTCTGCCGCTGATCATTGACGGGTTGAGAGCGAAAGGTTATCAGTTCGTGTCGGTGGCGGATTTGCTGGGAAAAACGAGGGCGAACCTGATGCTGCCGCTGACGTTCCGTGAACGGCTGGCAGCCCAGGCGGACGGATTTATCTTCAGCATATTTCAGTGGTCGCGGTTCGCCATCGCAACGGTATTTATCCTGGGAATTGTGTTGGTGAGCGGACGCGCGCTGATTATCGGGATTTTGGCGATCATTGAGAAATTGCGGCCTGACAATGCGAAGCTTCCAGAGCCTCCCCCAGGAGTGACGGTATTGATCCCGGCGCACAACGAAGAGAGCGTGATCGTGCAGACGGTGGAATCGGTGCTGCTCTCGGATCTGAACGACCTGCAGGTGATTGTGGTGGACGATGGATCGTCGGACCGGACGCTGGAACTGCTGGAGAGCAATTTCGGAAAAAATGACCGAGTGCAGATTCTTCACCAGGTGAACCGGGGGAAGGCGGCGGCGCTGAACAACGCGCTCACGCAGGCGAAAACTGAGTTCGTGGTGACGATTGACGCGGATACCGAGATTGAGCCGGATGCCATCCGCAAATTGTTGCGGCATTTTTCTGATCCGAAGGTGGGCGCGGTGGCGGGAAACGTGAAGGTGGGCAACCGTTCGCGCTGGCTGACTCGCTGGCAGGCGCTGGAATACATCACCAGCCAGAACATGGAGAAGCGCGCGTTTGATTTGTTGAATTGCATCACGGTGGTGCCAGGAGCCCTGGGCGCGTGGCGAAGAGAAGCGATTGAAGCGGCCGGGGGGATCACGGCGGACACAGTGGCGGAAGACGCGGACCTGACGATCGCCATCCGGCGGCTGGGATGGCGAGTAACTTACGACGAAGAGGCGATTGCGTGGACGGAAGCGCCGGAAACGCCGGGGCAGCTGATCCGGCAGAGATTCCGGTGGACGTTTGGGACGCTGCAATCGTTCTGGAAGCACAACGACACGTTGTTCCGACCGAAGTACGGGACGCTGGGCTTCGTGGCGCTGCCGAACATTTTTGTGTTTCAAATTTTGCTGCCGCTGGTGTCGCCGGTGCTGGACCTGCTGTTCCTGGGGAGCCTGGTGCTTTGGGGACTGGCCGGGCTGCACATCACCCAGATACCGCACTTGTGGACGACGGACGACGTGCAGCGTTCGGTGGTGTTTTTCCTGGGATTCCTGCTGATTGACGTGCTGACCTGCGTGATTGCGTTCGCGCTGGAAAGGCACGAGGATTGGACGCTGCTGATTCCGGTGCTGCTGCAAAGATTTTATTACCGGCAGTTGATGTACATCGTGCTGTTCCGCTCGGTGAAGGAAGCCGTGAGCGGGCGGCCGGTGGGGTGGAAGGGCGTGGAGAAAGAACCGCCCGCGCTGGAGCCGGCGACGCTGTAATTGGTTGCGTGAATTGCAGCATAGATTGCCATTTGTGATTCCCTAGACAATTCGATTCTGGTTCTCCTTAGGTCGAGGTCCTAAACCTATTGTTTTCGGATGAATTCAGGGCGACAGGCGGGGGAGAAGGCGGCCGGCGAGCTGCGGCGATTAGCTGAAGTCTGTGTCAAAGCTGCCACCCTGCTGTAGCTCCTTTACAACTTTTTACAAACCTTTGCGTTGGCTTGACACATCGGTTCTGGCGGTTCTTTATAGTTTTGCCCTGGTGAGAACAAGTGCCCCACCGGGCGAGGATTCGAATGTTCAAGAAATGGCGATTGACGGACCGCACGCGAACGCTCCTGACACTGGAGCTGGCCATTGTGATTCCGGCGGCAGCCTTAATGGGTTTCAGCATCTGGAACCTGAAGCATATCCAGCGGTCTGGGGGGGTCGAAGCGGCCTTCCAACGCGACTTTTCTCACGTGCTGATGATTGCCGAGAAGAAATCCTGGCACAAGGCCAACGATTTGGTCATGCCTGTTCGAAACAAGTTTCCTAACGCCGACGAGGATCGCGCCAAAATCAAGGCCAAGCTCGAGCAAATACTGACGGAACATCCCGAATTCGCGTATGCGTTCCTGTACGACAAAAAGAGCAACCTGTTTGTGAGCCGGGTGCAGCCGGGACGCGACTGGGATTCGGGTTTCTACGCGCGTGCTCAGGAGTCCATCAACATGGCACAGTCGTGGATTCCCCTGGAGGCCCCTCAGATGGCCGCGAAGGTTCACCTGATGATGGAGAAGGAAGACGAGCCAGTGCTGTTCGAAGGCGGCTGGGCGTTAAACGATAATCAGCGCACCTATTATAACCTGGCTTACTTTATCCCCCTTGACGTGCCGAAAGATCGCGTGGAGCTTGGCTTCGTCTCGTTTGATGAAGACTATCTCCGCAAGACGTTTTTGCCCGCGATGATGAAGGATGTCTTGACCAGCAGGAGCAATGTTTTGCAGCTCGAAGAGAATCCACCGGTCATGATGATTCATCCGTCGAAGGATTCGACCCCCTGGGTGGCCTCTGCAAATTGGGATGGTGGCACTCCGGAAGCAGAGCGCAACTTTGAATATGTTTTCCCCGGTTTAAGTGCAGCGATCAAATACCAAGGCACAACAGTCGCAGATTTGGGGTCGAAGTTCCTTCGATATAACTACATCGTCCTTGCGGCACTCTCTGTGCTGATGGTCGGCGGAATCTTGCTGACCTATCGCAACGTCTCCAGGGAAATGACACTGGCGAGAGTGAAGTCCGACTTTGTCGCCAACGTCTCGCACGAATTGCGAACGCCGCTGGCTCTGATTCGGCTCTATGCCGAGACACTGGAGCTGGGGAGGCTGAAGGACAAGGAGAAGTACCAGGAGTATTTTCGCATTATCCGGGAAGAGAGCGAACGTCTGACGGCGCTTATCAACAACATCCTGGATTTTTCCCGAATCGAGGCCGGACGAAAGGAATACGAGTTCCAGGAAACCAACCTGGCTGAACTGGTGCATTCGACCCTAGAGTCGTATCGCTTCCAAATCCAGCAAAACGGCTTTGCGTTCGAGGAGAACATCTCGCCCGATATTCCACCGGTGAAGGTGGATCGCGAGGCGATCGCCCGATCGCTACTCAATCTGGTGAACAATGCACTGAAGTACTCCAAGGATAAGAAGTTCATCGGCGTAAGTCTGTACCGCTCGAACAGGTCCATAAACCTGGAAGTCCGGGACAGGGGCATTGGCATCCCGCCCAACGAGCAGGAAAAAATCTTCGAGAAGTTTTACCGGTGTGGAGACCCGCTGGTCCACAACGTGAAGGGATCGGGATTGGGCCTCTCCCTCGTCCGGCACATCGCGCGGGCGCACGGCGGGGATGTCCTGGTGGAGAGTGAACCCGAGAAAGGCAGCAAATTCACGATCGCGTTGCCGTTCGGCCCTACTTCACAAACGGGAAGCGCAACTGCATAAGGGAGACGGAATGAGTCCAGTGAAGATTCTGATTGTCGAGGACGAGCCGAACATGGTCGCCGGATTGCGCGATAACTTCGAGTTCGAGGGGTTTCAAGTGCTAACGGCGCTCGATGGCGTCGAGGGACTTGAACGGGCGCTGAAGGATTCACCGGATTTGATCGTACTCGACGTGATGATGCCGCGCATGAGCGGGCTGGATGTATGCAAGCAGCTGAAGGCCAAACGCCCCTCAATTCCCATCATCATGCTTACGGCGCGGGGCCAGGAAGTAGACAAGGTCGTCGGCCTGGAACTTGGCGCCGATGATTACGTCACCAAGCCTTTCTCGATCCGGGAACTACTGGCTCGCGTGAAAGCCGTTTTACGCCGGGCACAGGCACTCCCGAAAGAGCAGGACCGCTACACCTTCGGGGATGTAGACGTGAATTTGCGGAGCTACCAGGTGCTGCGTGGCGGTAACCCGGTGGAGTTTTCGAGTAAGGAATTTGAGCTTCTGAAGCATTTTCTATGTCACTCCGGGGAGACGCTGAGCCGCGAGCGGCTGCTCGACGAGGTTTGGGGGTATGAGAACTTCCCGACCACACGGACGGTGGATGCTCATATCGTGAGGATCCGGCAGAAACTCGAACCCGTTCCGGAGCAGCCGCGATTTTTTCTGACCGTGCATGGAGTGGGCTACAAATTCGTAGGATGAAATGAACATGATCACCCCAAGCATAGAAACACAGAACGCAACGCGAAAGGTGCCCGGGAAGCGCCCGGCGCCAGAGGCGAGGCGCGGGGCGGATGGGCAGGCACGCAAGCAGGCGACGGCTCCAACTGCAACCGACTTCACGGAGGGCACCCCATCACTGAGAGACGAGCTCGATAGCCTGCGCCGCGAGCACGCAAGGCTGCAACAGGCCATCTACGAGGCGGCCCAGATCCAACGGCGGCTTTGCTCCCCACGCGAACTCGTTTGGGGCGAGTTCGAAATCGCCGGTGAAATTTTCCCCGTGCGCCATCTGTCCGGAGATTTTTTCAAGGTGATGAAACTCGGCTCCGTGCTTGGGATAACCGTAGGCGACATCGCGGGCAAAGGTTTATCGGCGGGAATTTGGCAAGCCCATCTGATGGACTTGATCCAGCGCAATGCGCAATCTTACCAACTTTCAGCTGACGTGGTCGCCGCGGTTAATCGCGAGCTATGCCAGGATCAGAATGAACCGCCGATCGCGGGGCTATTTTTTGCCAGACTCGATCCGGAGCGCGGTGAACTTGTTTACTGCAACGCTGGCTTGCCGCCTCCGCTGCTTTTGCGGCGCAACAAGTCGGTGGAACGGCTCGAAGAAGGCGGCCCGATGCTGGGCGCACTGCAAGAAGCGACGTACAAATCGGGGAGTGTTTGCCTGAATCGAGGCGAAATACTGTTGGCTTATTCTGACGGCCTTACGGAATGCCGGAATTCCCTGGACGAAGAGTTTGAGGTGGAGAGGCTGACGGCCTCGGCGAAGGCAATCGGAGGGGCGACGGCGAACCAGATTCTGTTCTCGACGCTTGGAGCCGTGCTCGATTTCGCCGACACGTGCTCGCCTGAGGATGATTTGACCCTACTGGTTGTCCGCCACAGCGAAACTTTAGCGCCACAGCAGTCTGACGCGAGCAGGCAGCAGAGCGCGAGGCAGCGCCGCCGCACGAGTTCCGATCCTCGACCGAGGCAAGCAACGAAGAAAGCGGAAACTAGTACGGTCCGCTAGACAAGGCTAACACCGAGCTCGGCCAGTTGAAGCGGGCGAGCCCGGAGTTGTTGGTGTGTCCAAGTCAGGAGAAAGGGACAAGAGATGGCTACAAAATCTGCTTTGATGATTATGGGAAATGCGGCGTTTGGCGTGACCCGGAATCCGGCGCCGTCGATCTGCCCCGAGGTGTTCGGCACAATTTATTCAGCTCACTATCGGTACGTTTTGGGAATTTGCCGGCGGTTTTTCCGGCAACCGGAGGACGCCGAGGATGCGGCGGCCGAGGTCTTTTTGAAGCTTTATAGAGTTTTGCACCAAAAAGACGAGAGGCTGCCTTTTCGCCCGTGGGTCGCGCAAGTGGCGTGGAGGCACTGCATTGACAAAATGCGGCGGCAAACACGCGAAAGGAGGTTTTCCCAAGAGGACCCTGATTTTGAGCGTATTCCCGATCGTTCCATTTCTTCGCCCCTGTCCCAACTCTTACGCAAAGACGAACACCGCCAGTTCCGGGAACAGTTAATTCGCCTGCCGGAGCGATACAGAGCTCCGCTCATCCTGCTCTACTACAAGCGGATGAGCTATTCCGAGATCGCTCGCGTGCTGAACACGCGCCTTCCCACGCTCAGGACGATGATTTTTCGGGCCAGAGTCCGCCTGCGCCGCAATTTGCGCCCCGAGCGGCCTGGGAACAATTAGCCAGCTCGACGCGAACACTCGCGGCGTTTCAACGACTATCGGCAATTGATCTATATCGTGCTGTTCCACTCGGAGAAGGAAAAGGGTCGGCGGAAAATCCGCCGGCACTTATTGTTGAGGTTCCGAGACCCGCGGGGATCCGAGATTGCCGACACGGTACGCTAGTTCCGGCGAAGTGGCCTGCCCGCTGCGTTGGACGGTGTAGTTGAGTTCGCAAAAGCGGCCGACGGGCGGCTGTGCTTCAGAAAGAACCGAGCTTGGCTACCTGAAGGTAGCCGCTACGGAGAGCGGATCAGTGGGAGGAGTGAGTCTGCGCGGGGGAATTTTGCGGGGGCGGGAAGAAGAAGTCGCGGGGAGTGGCGCGGAACTGGCGCCAGAGGTTGCGGAGGATATTTAGGTGGTCACGGCGAGAGACGTCCTGGGCGCGGAGGGCGAGGCGCAGGGCGAGATAGAAGCTCACACCTAGATTGAGCACGAAGGTTACGGCGATGCCGAGGCTGGCCAAGATGAGGGCGCCGCGGCCAAGGATTTCCGGCCCGCGAGAAGTGATGCCGAGCGCCACTGTTCCCGTGGAGAGAGTGACGTGGCGGACATCGAGAGGCACGCCGAAGAAATGGCCGAAGACCGGGGTCATGCCGAGCATGAACCCGAGCACAATGGAACCGCCCCAACCGGCGATATTTTTAGAGAAGGAATCGGAAAAACGCAGGAGAGTATCGGGTTTGAGCGCGGCGCCCCAGCGGTGCTCGGCTATGGCCCTGGGCAGCTGATGGTAGATGGCCCAGTTTTCGATCCAGCCGCCCGCGAGGCTGGAGAGCCAGAGAATGACGCCGGTGAGAGCGGCGTAGAAAATAGTGCCGCTGCGAAGCGGGTTGAGGGATTTGACGGCATAGTCCGCGGTTTCGGCGGAGAGAAATGGCGAGCCCGCGGCGAGCTTCCAGAGAATGCTGAAAACGACCGCGCCTGCGCCAACAGCGATAATATTGCCGAGAGCGGCGGCGAGTTGGGTGCGGAAGATGCGCTGGACGTAGCGGATGAGTTCGTCAACCTTGGAAGTGTCTTTGCAGTTGTGAATGATGCGCGCGAGCGTGGCGCCAGTCATCGAAGGCTGTTTGGTGGCGAGCGCGAGATGGTAATTCTGCATCAGCACAAAGCTGATTGCGTAGTTCAGTCCCGCCAGAAAGCCTTCTATAAAGGGCGGGAGGCCGCGGTGAGTGACCATCAGCTTGATCGCCGCGGTTCCAACGGTAAGCAGACCTCCACCGAGGGCGGCTTTCCACATCTGCGCATATTCGGCGCGATTCGAAGAGATATAGTGTTCGCCGGTTTTGCCGGCCCACTCGACGATTTTCAGGGCCAGCAGGCGGAAGCTGTTGTGCGCCAGGCTCCAGAGGCTCCGGTCGTTCAAGCGGCCGCGGATGACATCTTTCATGAGGCGCAGGGCGGTTAACAGCTGGGGTGGGCCGGGCTGGGAGAGAAGCGTTCCGGAGATGAGTTCCATGCGGGAGAGGCTTTTTTCGATGACGTCGAGGGCGTAGACAATGTCGAGATTGACGCCGCGGGCGTCGAGGTGGGCCACAATCGCGGACATTTCGGCGCGGCATTCGGCGACAACGGCTTTCCAGGCCTGCGCCGCTGCGGAAGCTCCGTCTTTTTTTCGCAGGGCCTCAACCAAATCGTCTCCTGCGCGGGTGAGGCGGTAGAACGGAGATTGCTGAACGGCGCAAGGACTGCTGCGAAGGCGAAGTTTTTCGGAAAGGCCGAGGCCCTGAGCGCGTGCGCCGAGGAGGCAGAACGCGTCCAGCAAGGAAGCGAAAGGCACATCCCAAGCTTCGGGAATACTCACGGGCGCGATGAGAGCGACGGCGTAATTGAGCGCATCGGGAGGAAGGCTGAAGAAACGATCTACTTCCTTTTGGGTGGGGAAAAGCCGGAGGAAAAGCTTGGCAAGTTCCGATTCTTCGCGCGGCGCGGGAAGCAGGTTGTTGAAGAGCCGATCGAATGCTTCCGGGAGCAGGCCGCGGTCACTGGGCATGCCCGATTCGGCGAAGAGAGAGATGCCATCAGTTTCGTCGAGGATGGAGGCAATGCCGGCGTAGTAGCGGTCCCGAATTTCGTCGGAGGATCGTAGCACGGAGAGCCACACGCCTTCGCGGCGCCATTCTGAATAGGCGAGGGCAGGGGGAAGTGGTTCGCTCTGGAATGCCGGTATGCGAGCGTCACGAATGCGGAGCCAGGCATAGAGGTCGACGAGAGCATCGAGCCGGGCGCGACGGGTGCCGGCGCGGGTGAAGGTTTCGACGCGTTCGGCAAACTGTTGCAGCGTGCGATTTTTTTGCGCCTGTGGCGGGAAGAGGGAAAGGACGAGGTTTCTGGTCGAATCCACGCGGGAGGCCCTCGTCGTCATGGACTGGCTGGCGGCCATGGTAGCGAATCCCTTTGGAGGCATAGTAACAGTTCTGGGGAGTTCGCGCAGCCCCGGTGAATTTTCGGCGATTTCCATACGGTGGCAGGGTGTTGTAGGATAATTAACGAGTTGGGGAGAAGATCATGGGCACAACGTTTACGCTGAATGGAAAGTCCACGACCGTTGATGTCGATCCGCAGATGCCGCTCCTCTGGGTGTTGCGGGACACGCTGAACATGACGGGCACGAAGTTCGGCTGCGGGATGGCGCTGTGCGGCGCGTGTACCGTGCATATCAACGGCGAGGCGACACGCTCTTGCATCACGCCGGTTTCGAGCGTCGCCGGAAAGAAAATCACCACGATCGAGGGGCTTTCGGCGGATGCGTCGCATCCGGTGCAGAAGGCCTGGATCGAAGAAGACGTGCCGCAGTGCGGATACTGCCAGTCCGGGCAGATCATGTCCGCGGCGGCGCTGCTGGCGAACAAACCCAATCCAACCGACGCGGATATTGACGATGCCATGAGCGGGAACATCTGCCGCTGCGGCACCTACCAGCGCATTCGCAAAGCCATCCACCACGCCGCTTCCCTGCAAGCCGGCAAGTAAAACCAAAACATTTTATAGCTGCGCGGCATCGCCGCGCAGAGGAACGAGGTCGCCATGGCAACTGCATCCTCTTTGGATCGCCGTGAGTTTCTCAGGAAGAGTGTCGCCGGGGGCGCCGCGCTGGTTATCGGCGTGTATCTGCCCGGGAAGTACGAGGCGTTGGCGGGGGTGCCGGCGAAAGATGGGGCGGCAATCAATGCGTGGGTGCAGATTGCGCCGGACGACACGACGACGCTGGTGATCGACAAGTCCGAGATGGGCCAGGGAATCAATACGGCGCTGACGATGATCCTGGCGGACGAGCTGGACCTTGACTGGAAAAAGATCAAGACGGAGTTCGCTCCGGCGGCTCCGCAATATTTCAACCCGGTTTTTGGATTGCAGGGCACTGGCGGGAGCACGAGCGTTCGCGGATCGTGGGAACCGTTGGCGAAAGCGGGGGCGGCGGCACGAGAGATGCTGATCGCGACGGCGGCGAAGCGGTGGAGCGTGGAGCCCAGCGCGTGCCACACGGAAAACAGCTCGGTGGTGAACACGGCCACCGGCAAGCGGATCGGGTATGGCACGCTGGTGGAAGAGGCGGCAAAGTTGCCGGTGCCGGCCAGCCCCAAGCGGAAGGACGCGAAGGACTACAAGTTCGTCGGGAAAGCGACGAAGCGGATCGACTCCAGCATAAAAGTAAACGGCAAGGCGGAATTTGGGATTGATGTGCGCCGGCCGAAGATGCTGCACGCGGCAGTGGCCCGGTGCCCGGTGTTCGGCGGCACGGTGAAGAGCTTCGATGCGACGAAGGCGAAGGCGGTGCCCGGAGTGAAAAGCGTGGTGCAGGTTTCCACCGGCGTGGCCGTCGTTGCCGACAACACGTGGTCGGCGATGAAGGGCCGGGACGCGCTGCAGATTACCTGGGACGAAGGGGCGAACGCGAAGAATTCGAGCGACGCCGTTCGCAAGCTCTATCAAGGACGCCTCCAGCAAACCGGCGCGATCGCGCGCAAGGACGGCGACGCGGACGGGACAATGGGCGGCACGGTGAAGAAAGTGGAAGCCGTCTACGAAGTGCCCTTCCTGGCGCACGCCACGATGGAGCCGATGAACTGCACGGCGGACGTGCGCGCGGACGGCTGCGACATTTATGCGCCGACGCAGTTCCAGACATTCGCACAGATCAATGGCGCGAAGATCACGGCGTTGAAGCCGGAGCAGGTGAAGGTTCACACGACGTATCTCGGTGGAGGATTCGGGCGGCGCGCCGAGTCCGATTTCATCATTGAGGCCGTGGAACTTTCGAAGGCGGCGGGCGCGCCGGTGCAGGTGACGTGGTCGCGCGAAGACGACATGCAGCACGATTACTACCGGCCGGCAGTGATGGTGAAATTCTGGGCGGGGCTGGACGGCAAGGGCGCTCCGGTGGCGTGGAAATCGCGAATTGTGGGGCCGTCGATCATGTCCCGGTTTTTCCCCGGGTCGGTGAAGAACGGGCTGGACGACACGGCGACGGAAGGCATCGCGACGCTGAAATATGACGTGCCCAATTTTCTGGTGGAGTATTTGCTGACGGAGCCCGGCGTGCCGGTGGGGTTCTGGCGATCGGTGGGAAATTCGCACAACGGATACATCGCCGAATGTTTTGTCGATGAGATGGCCAAGGCGGCGGGGAAAGATCCTTTCGAATTCCGGCGCGGGTTGCTGAGCAAGGATACGCGGCAACGCGGCGTGCTGGAACTGGTGGCGGAAAAGGCCGGATGGAGCAAGCCGCTGCCAGCGGGGCGCTATCGTGGAATCGCGGTGGTGGAATCGTTTGGAAGTTACGTAGCGGAAGTGGCGGAGATCAGCATCGACCGCACGGCGCATACGGTGCAGGTGCATCGCGTGGTGGCGGCTGTGGATTGCGGGCGGCACGTGAATCCGGAGACGATACGCGCGCAGATCGAGGGCGGAATCATTTATGGATTGACGGCGGCGCTGAAAGGTGAAATTACGATTGCGAACGGCCGCGTGGAACAGGCGAACTTCAACGATTACGACATGGTACGGATAAACGAAGCGCCGCAGGTGGAAGTGCACATTGTGGACAGCAACGACGGGCCCGGCGGAATCGGAGAGCCGGGGACGCCGCCGATTGCCCCGGCAGTGTGCAACGCGATTTTCGCGGCGACGGGAAAACCCGTACGGCGGCTGCCCATCAAGGCGGAAGATTTGGCGTAGATTGCATAACGGAATAGGAAGCCGACCTCCTAGGGTAGACCGGCGATTAGCGAGTGCAGGTCGGCGCGTGCTGACGGATTGAACGCGGATGCGCAGGGCGAGGTGGCGGCGGAGTGGGATTTGAGACAGAATGGGGCGTGAATTTACTTGCGCTGATACTGGCACTTGTGTCGTTGTTGATCTGGGTGGTGCTCACCTTTTTTCGCGGGGCGTTCTGGCAAGTTCTCGCGTTTGACGATGACATCGCGAAGCAGGAATCGTTGACCCGCTGGCCGCGGGTTGTAGCCATAGTGCCGGCGCGCAACGAGGCGGAGTTCATCGCGCGAACCGTGGATTCACTGGTCAAACAAGACTACCCGGGCGAACTGCGGGTTGTGGTAGTGGACGACCACAGCGAAGATGGGACCGGCGATCTGGCGCGGGAAGCCGCTGCACGAGCAGGAGCTTCCGATCGCGTTTTGGTCCGGCAAGGGGCGACGCTGCAGAGCGGGTGGACCGGAAAACTTCTGGCGATGCAACAAGGCGTGGAGAGCGCGGGAGCGCGAGAGTCCGAATATTTCTGGTTCACAGATGCGGATATCGAGCACGCGCCGGACGCGCTGCGCCGGGTGGTGCAACGCGCAGAAACGGAAAAACTGGATTTAGTGTCATTGATGGCACTATCGCAGGTGAATTCTTTATCGGAACACCTGCTGATTCCGCCGTTTCTTTATTTTTTCCTGAAACTTTACCCGCCGAGCTGGATTGCCAACCGGGAAGCGAAGACGGCTGGTGCGGCGGGAGGTTGCGTGCTGCTGAAACGCGAAGCGCTGGACCGGATGGGAGGGTTGGCGGCGATTCGCGGCGAGGTGATCGACGACTGCACGATGGCGAATGCCGTGAAGCGGTCGGGCGGGGGATTATGGATGGGCCTGACACGGAAAAGCGTGAGCTTGCGGACTTACGCGACGTTTACGGAGATAAAGGATTTGATCGCGCGGACGGCGTTCACGCAGCTTGGTTATTCCAGTTTGTTGCTGGCGGGAACACTGTTGGGAATGATCGTGACGTATCTGCTGCCGGTGATTCTCACGTTCAGCGGGCAGCCTGTGGTTTGGCGATTGGGGCTGGCAGCCTGGGCATTGATGGCGATCACCTATTTGCCGACGGTGCGGTTTTATAAGCTGTCGCCGCTGTGGGCCGCTGCGTTGCCACTGGCTGCGGCGTTTTATACCTACGCGACCTGGATTTCAGCGGTGAGGTATTGGCTGGGCCGCGGCGGGCAGTGGAAGGGCCGGGCGCAAGCGCCGGCGAAATCCTCCGTACAATAAATATTCCCTCTGCCCTCCCTGGAATCCGAAGCGAAAATGCCTTCCAACCACGTACGTAGTGTGGAACTATTCCCCGCGTAGCAAACTAAAGTTAGTTAACGAATGCAGCTGGATCATCATGAAAACAAAATTTGGTGCAGCGGTTCTATTTGTTGCTCTCCTTTTATGTGCGGGGCAGACGCGCGGGCAGATTTACATTCCCACCAACGATCCGGCCCACTACGGGCCGTATAACGGGGCGTTTTTGGCGGGCGGGGATGAATTGAAAAAACATCTGGTAAAGAGCGATACGGTGTTGCGCGCCGATTCGCCGTGGAGTTTATACGCATGGGTCTGGATGGATGAGGCTCCGAAAGGCGCGGTGCTGATCGCGGGTGTGGGCGATCCGGGTGAAGAGTATTCGCGCTACCTGGGAGTGGATGGAGAGAAGTTGTTTTACTGGGGAGGCAAGGACGCGACTTTTTCCGGTGCTGCCGGGCTGGCGCCGGGAAAGTGGCAATTTGTTGCGGCTATATTTGACGGGCAGGAAGTCCGGATTTACGCGAACGGGGCGAGGGTGGCGAGCGGGAAATTGGATCAAGGAAAAGTCAGCCCGCTGCTGGTGATTGCGCCGACACAATTCCCCGCGCAGGAGAACCGGCATTTTGCGGGGAAGATTGCGGGACTGACTGTGCTGCGGCGCGCGCTGACGGAAGAGGAAGTGAAGGAAAAACACGCGAGGCCCGTGGATTTCGCGACGGTGGTGTATGAGGAGGGGTCGAAGCCGTGGCCGGTGCAGTCGCAAGGGCAGGCGGGTTATCGCGCGCCGCAGGATCCGGACACGATGCCGAGGACGAAGGCGGCTTATTCACGGCCGGAAAAAAGAGCAGCAAGCGAATCGAAGCTGGGGATTGAACCGAAGAGTTCGAATGAGTGGGCGATTTCCGGACGCTGGAAGATGCGGCCCGCTCCGGAACTTTCGGAGAGCGGCGATGCGATTTCGCAAAAAGGATTCGCGACGAATGACTGGTGGTACGCAACGGTCCCGGGGACGGCGCTGACGACGATGATCAATCAGGGCGTTTATCCCGACCCTGATTACGGGCTGAACAACCTGGCGATTCCGGAAAGTTTGAACAAGCAGGATTACTGGTATCGAGCCGAGTTCACGGCGCCCGCGGGTTGGAAAGGGCAAAGGCTGACGCTGACTTTCGAGGGAATCAACTACGCGGCGGAAGTCTGGCTGAACGGGAAGCGGCTGGGAACGATCAAGGGCGCATTTATTCGCGGGGTGTTTGACGTGACGAACGCGATGAAACCCGACGGACTGAACGCGCTGGCGGTGCGCGTTTCGCCTCCGCCGCATCCGGGGATTCCCCATGAGCAGAGCATCAAGGCGGGGCCGGGTGAAAATGGCGGAATGATGTGCCTGGATGGGCCGACGTTTGTGGACACGGAAGGGTGGGACTGGATTCCGTCGATCCGGGATCGCGACACGGGAATCTGGCAACCGGTGACAGTGCGTGCGACGGGCGGAGTGAAGATTGGCGATGCGCAGGTGGTGACGAAGCTGCCGTTGCCGGAGACGAGTTCGGCGGATGTGGAGATTACCGTGCCGCTTGAGAACGAAGTGGGCGGAACGCTCAGCGGGACGCTGGAAGCGTCTTTTGAAAATGTAAAGGTGACGAAGACGGTTTTGCTGGCGCCGGGCAAAGATAGCGTGACGCTAGCGCCTTCGGAGTTCGCGCAGTTGAAAGTACAACACCCACGATTGTGGTGGCCGAATGGATATGGAAAGCCCGAACTTTACACCTTGAAGCTGGCGGTGACGATCGACGGGAAACAATCGGATGCCAAGGAAGTGCGGTTCGGGATTCGGGAACTGACCTATGAATTGAGTCTTTTGGACGCTAGCGGCCATTTGGAGCGCGTGGAATTTTCGCCGACGGCGGCGAGAGCAACGCAGGAGCAGATTGTGGATGTGACGCACAACGGCATCCGGAATATCCCCTCGCCGGATCCGTTTCCATCGATTTTTCCGGAGGATTGGAGAGACAGCTGGAAGTCGTGGGTGGCTTCGCTGAAACCCGGGGCCGAGAAATCGGCAGCGGTGAACATTCTGGGCGATACGCGGGCCACGCCGTACCTGGCGATCAAGGTGAATGGCGTGCGAATCGCAGCGCGCGGCGGCAGTTGGGGAATGGACGACATGCTGAAGCGCGTATCGCGGGAGCGCCTGGAGCCGTTTTTCCGGCTGCATCGCGACGCGAACGTGAACATTATCCGAAACTGGGTCGGGCAGAGCACGGAAGAGGTTTTCTTCGAACTGGCGGACGAGTACGGACTGCTGGTGTGGAGCGATTTCTGGGCTTCGACGCAAAATTACAATATCGAGCCGGAGGACCCGGCGCTGTTCCTGGAGAATGCGCGGGACACGATTTCGCGTTTCCGGAATCACCCTTCGATTGCGGTGTGGTGCGGGCGAAACGAAGGCGTGCCGCAGCCGATCCTGAACCAGGGACTGGAGGAGCTGACGCGGACACTGGATGGAACGCGATATTACACACCGACCTCGAACCAGGTGAACCTGCAGAACAGCGGACCCTACAAATATGTGGAGCCGAAACTTTATTTCACGATGCTGAATCACGGATTTTCCGTCGAGACGGGCACGCCGTCGTTCCCGACGTTGGAAAACTGGCGGACGTGGATTCCGCAGGAGGACCTGTGGCCGGTGAGCGATAACTGGGCGTATCACGACTGGCACCAGAGCGCGAACGGGGACATGACACCGTTCATGGAGGAGATGGAAAAGGAATTTGGCGCGCCGACGAGCCTGGAGGATTTCGAGCGGAAGGCGCAGATGTTCAATTACGTGCAGCACCGCGCGGTGTTCGAGGGGATGAACGCGCATCTGTGGGCGCCGAATACGGGACGGATGCTGTGGATGACGCAGCCGGCGTGGCCGAGTTCGACGTGGCAGATTTTGAGCTCGGATTACGATACTCAGGCGTCGTTCTATGCGGTAAAGAAGGCGAGCGAGATGGTGCACGTGCAACTGGACCCTTCGAATTACGCGGTGGAGGTGGCCAATTCCTTGCCGGATACGAGGGAGGGGCTGACGGCGCACGCGCGGGTGTATTCGCTGGAGAACAAGCTGCTGGCGGAGCATGAAGAGAAGAAGGACGCGGCGAGCGGGACCACGGAGTTTTTCACATTGGACCTGGCACCATTTTTGAAAGAGAACGTGGCGCTGGTGAAATTGGAGTTGCGCGATTCGGGCGGGAAGCTGGTGTCGGACAATTTTTACTGGATGGGCGGAACGAGCGCGGACTACAGGAAATTGAACCGGTTGGGGGAAGCGCAGATCAAGACGACGATGCGGACGGCGGGCGATGGGGACGAGCCGCGCGTGAAGGTTACGCTGGAAAATGTGGGGAATACGGCGGCGATTGAATTGAAATTGACGCTGCTGGAGGCGGATGGAAAAACGCGGGTGCTGCCCGCGTATTACAGCGACAACTACGTTTCGCTGCTGCCGGGAGAGAAGAAAGAGATTCTTGTGGAGTTCTCTAAAGCGGAGCTGAAGGATGGAGTTTCGATCGGATTGCGCGGGTGGAATTTGGAGTCGCGCGTGGTGATGGTTGGGAAGAAATAAGGCTCGCGGTGACCGACCTAAAGGTCGGCCACTACAAAAGAAAGAGCGCAGCGAAGAATCGCTGTGCCACGCGGGCCGTTGGGCATCACAAATCATGGTGACTGGCATCACAATTTGTTATAGTTAGGTTGTTCGCGCGAGGGCTGTATCCTGAACTTAGGGAACGGCACCGGAGGCCGACATGAGCATCATCCCGAATGGAAACAGTGGGAAAGTGACCGTTCCCGAATTGCTGCAGCGGAAGTCCACGGCTGCGGATTCCACTAACAAAAAGAAGATCACCTGCCTGACGGCGTACGACTATCCCACGGCTCGCTTGATGGATGAGGCCGGGGTGGACGTGGTGCTGGTGGGCGATTCGGTGGCGATGGTGGTGCTGGGGTACGAGAGCACGCTGCCGCTGACTATGGACGAGGCGCTGCATCACACAAAGGCGGTGCGGCGCGGCGTGCAGCGGGCGCTGGTGGTGGCGGACATGCCGTTCGGCACTTACCAGGGCGACGCGAACGAGGCCTTGAAGAATGCGGTGCGCTTCGTGAAAGAGGCGGGCGCGGAAGCCGTGAAAGTGGAAGGCGGCGAGCGGCGGCTGGAAGTGATTGCGCGGCTGACGGAATCGGAGATCCCGGTGATGGGTCACGTGGGATTGACGCCGCAATCGGTGCATGCGATGGGCGGATATCGCGTGCAGGGAAAAACCGAGAGGGCCGCGGAGCAGTTGATGCGCGATGCGCGCGCGGTGGAGGCGGCGGGAGCGTTTTCGATTGTGCTGGAAGGAATCCCGCGCGAACTGGCGGCGGAGATTACGAAAAGCGTGCGTATTCCGACGATCGGAATCGGCGCGGGACCCGATTGCGACGGGCAGATCCTGGTGCTGCACGACCTGTTGGGGCTGACGTTTCAGGAGCCACCGAAGTTTGCGAGGCGGTATGCGAATGTGGGCGAAGTAATATCGCAAGCGGTGCGCGAATATTGCTCGGACGTGCAGGGCGGGAGCTTTCCTTCGGATGCGGAGTCGTATCACGCGCCGAATGCGATCAAGCCCGGGAAACCGATTCGAATTGCCCGCTGAGCGGGACATTTCCAACCAAATCATTGGTGGCAAGGAGGGCGGACATGACTCCGCAAGAGATGCTCGTGCTATATGAATTCAATGCCTGGGCCAATCGGAGAATGCTGGGAGCGGTTGCGGCGGTGAAGCCGGAAGAATTTTTGCGGCCAATGGGATCGAGTTTCGGTTCATTGCGCGACACGGCAGCCCACATTTATGGCGCGGAGTGGGTGTGGCTGGAACGGTTTCAGGGGCGTTCACCGGGATCGCTGCCGGATGGGGCTGAATTTCAGGATGTGGCCAGCTTGCAAAAAAGGTGGACAGAGCTTGAGAAGCGGCTGCTTGGATTTGTGAGCTCATTGACGCAGGAAGATTTGAACCGGGAACTGGAATACAAGACGTTGAAATTCGGCGTGTATAGCAATCCACTTTGGCAATCCATGCAGCATGTGGTGAACCATGGGACCTACCACCGCGGCCAGGTAACAACGCTGCTGCGGCAACTGGGTGCGAAGCCGGAGTTGACGGACTTGATGCACTATTACCGGGAACGCGCCACGGCGGCGGGCGCTTAGCGCGAATGGAGACGATTCGGACAGTTGCCTGGATGAAGGAACGCGCGCGGGCGGCGCGGCAGGAGCAGCGAATCATCGGGCTGGTGCCGACGATGGGCGCGCTGCACGCGGGGCACCTGGCGCTGGTGGAGCGGGCGAAGCGGGAATGCTCGCCGGTGTACGCTTCGATTTTCTTGAATCCCAAACAATTTGCGGCGAACGAGGATTTGTCGCGGTATCCACGGCCGCTGGAGGCGGACGTGGAGAAGCTTACCGCAGCGAAGGTGGACGGACTGTTTCTGCCCGAGGCGGCGGAGATTTATCCGGCGGGTTTCTCGACGTATGTGCAGGTGGATGGATTGAGCGAGCGCTTGGAAGGCAGGTCGCGCGCGGGGCATTTTCAGGGCGTCTCCACGGTGGTGCTGAAATTATTTGAGATCGTGCAGCCACAGCGTGCGTACTTCGGACGAAAGGACGCGCAGCAGGTGCGGATTGTGCAGCAGATGGCGCGCGACCTGAATCTGGACACGGAGATTGTGGTGTGCCCGATCGTGCGCGAAACGGATGGGCTGGCGATGAGTTCGCGGAACGCGTATTTGCGCGGGGAGGAGCGCAAGGCGGCGACGGTGCTTTACCGTGCGTTACGAGCCGCGGAGAGCGAAATTGTGGCGGGCGTGCGGGATTCGCTTCAGCTGCAGGGAGCTATGCATAAGGTGCTGGCTAGCGAGCCGCGGGCGCGCGTGGATTATGCGGAGATTGTGGATGCGGAGACCTTTGAGCCGGTGGTGCGGGTGGCGCGGCCGTGCTACGCGGTGCTGGCGGTGTATTTGGGAAAGACGCGGTTGATTGACAACATGTTGATCGAACCGGTGGGGGAAGAATTGCGGGTGGAGGTTTAGGGCCGGAGCGTCGCGGCGAAATTATCTCGGCCCCCACGTTGAGGTCCTTTGCGCATGCTTATCGGATGCGCAAAGGATGACAAGGCTCGCTTCATCAATTTTCAAGATATTTCCTGCAGGTGGGCGAGGACTTCGGCGGCGTGGCCTTTGGCTTTGACGGGGTCCCAGACCTGTTCGATTTTGCCGTCGGCGCCGATCAGAAAACTGCTGCGGACAATTCCTTTGAAAAGACGGCCCATGAATTTTTTCCCGCGCCACGCGCCGTAGGATTCGATCATCTTGTGCGTGGGATCGCTGAGCAGCGGAAAATTGAGCTTCCACTTGTCGCTGAACCTTTGCAGGGGCTCCAGAGTATCCGCGCTGGCACCGAGGATGGATACACCCAACTGATCGAACTTCTTTTTTGCGTCGCGAAACTCGGACGCTTCGATCGTTCAACCCGGCGTATTCGCCTTCGGAAAAAAGAAGAGCAGGACGCGGCGGCCTTTGAAGTGTTTCAGCGAGAGCGGCTTGCCGCCGTCGGAGGCGAGAGTGAATTCGGGAGCTTTGTCACCGATTTTGAGCATGAAGTAGATCTCCTGAGACTGTGTTCGAGCAACCACTCGCCGAACAATAGGGCGAAAAGAGCGGCCCGCGTCAGAAGGCGGGCCCTACGCTAAGAGAGCAGGCGGCGGACGATATCGTTGACGGCCTGCGGATTGGCCTGGCCCTTTGTAGCTTTCATTACCTGCCCGACGAAAAACTTGAAGACGCCTTCGTTGCCGGATTTAAACTTGGCGACGTTGTCGGGGTTTTTTTCGATGACTTCGCGGGTAGCTTTTTCGATGGCGTCCTCGCCGACCTGGGCGCCGAGGCCTTCGGCGGCCACGATTTCGGCGGCGGAGCGGCCGGTTTCAAACATTGTCGCAAAAACCTTCTTGCCGACCGCGCCGGTGATTTTGCTGGAGTCCACCAGCACGACGAGTTCGCCGAGCGCGGCCGGCTTAACGGGGCTTACGGTGATTTCCTTGCCGGAATCGTTGAGGCGGCGGAGGAGTTCGGTCTGCATCCAATTGGCGGCTACTTTGCCGGGTGCGCCTGCTTTCACTACGGATTCGAAATAATCGGCTAGCTCCTGAGAGCCAGTGAGGACTTCCGCGTCATAGGGCGTGATGGTGTAAGCGGAAACGAAGCGAGCGCGCTTGGCGGCGGGAAGTTCGGGAAGCGAGCTGAGAACTTCATCGCGCCAAATCGGGCTGACGTGAACGGGCAAGAGGTCGGGCTCCGGGAAATAGCGGTAGTCGTGAGCCTTTTCCTTGGAACGCATGGAATCAGTGCGGTTGGCGGCTTGGTTCCAGAGGCGCGTTTCCTGCGAGATGCGTCCGCCGGATTCGATGATGCCGATGTGGCGTTCGATCTCGTATTCGAGGGCTTTGGCGAGATAGCGGAACGAATTCAAGTTTTTGACTTCGACTTTGGTGCCGAATTCCGGGGCGCCGCGGCGGCGGACGCTGACGTTGGCGTCGCAGCGAAGGGAGCCTTCCTCCATATTGACGTCGCTGACGCCCGTGTAGAGCAGAATCTGACGCAGCGTGGTGAGGTAGGCGTAGGCCTCATCGGGCGTGCGCATATCAGGCTCGGAAACGATCTCACTGAGCGGGGTGCCACAACGGTTGAAATCCACGTAGGTTTTTTCGTCGGAGTGCGGAAAGCCGTCGTGGAGCGATTTCCCCGCGTCTTCTTCAAGGTGCAGACGGGTGATGCCAATGCGCTTTTTTTCGCCGTGGACTTCGATTTCGAGCCAGCCGCCGGTGGCCAGGGGCAATTCGAATTGCGAGATCTGGTAGCCCTTGGGCAGGTCCGGATAAAAATAATTCTTGCGTGCGAAGCGGGAATGCTCATGAACGGTGCAGTTGATGGCCAGGGCGGCACGCATGGCCATTTCCACGGCGCGCTTGTTGAGGACGGGAAGCGTGCCGGGAAGGCCGAGACAGACCGGGCAGACGTTGGAGTTCGGCGAATCGCCGAATCGCGTGGAGCAGCCGCAGAAAATTTTTGTTTTGGTGAGGAGCTGGACGTGGACTTCCAGGCCGATGACCGGCTCGTATTTGGCGAGGAGTTCGGGAGACATGGCGGATTCGGTGGCGAACTTCGTCATGGTGAAAGAGATAAAGTATAGCAGAGGCGCGCGCGATGATGCGCGAAGAGAGGCGGCCTAAAGCCGCCCCTACACGGCGTTCTTCTGATCAGACATGCGACACGCCGGGCTCCAACTGGAGGGCCGGGACCAGATGCTCGGCGAGAGCGAAGATACCGAAGAAGAGCGTGGCGTAGAGGGCGTCACCGGCAAGGGCGTTGCCGAAGAAGGGCAGGCCCGCAATGTAGCAGGCGGCGAGGCCCGCGGGATTGTGCGGGTAGGTGCCGAAGAGTTTCCAGACGGCCAAGTTGGTGAGGAGGAAAAACTGAAGCGCGCCAAGAAAAATGGCACCGCCAATGCGGAGAAGGCCGCGTCGATTGGCAAGAGTTGTGCCGATGAGCACGCTGAGCAGGAAGCTGGCGTACACAACGGGAATGAGGCGATGGAGGCCGACGAAGAGGTCACCAACGAAGAGGGCTACGAGCGGAAAAAGAAAGGCTGCGCGGCGGTCGCGAAACATCGCTCCGGAGAAAAGCGCCATGGCGCCGATGGGAGTGAAATTCCACGGATGCGGAACGATGCGGAGCACGGCGGCGAGGACGATCATTACGGCGGCGAGAATGGCGCGAAGCATAAAAACGTGAGAAGCCGATTTTTCCTGGAACATGATTCGAGTCAAACCTCCTTGATAGCTTTTTCAGGCAACAGATCGCGGAAGACGAAGGAATCGCGCTGGACGACTTCGCCGAGGGTGAAGCCGACGGGGTGCGAGAAGATTGGACCGTCGAAGACGAAGGTGTGGAACTCGCCGTTTTCGCCGCAGGGATCGACGCCGGGCGGGAGATCGGCGAAGAAGGACGCATCGAGTTCGCGGCCGGCGAACCCGGGATCGAGGACCTTGGAATCGATGCAAACGGCGACCGAGCGAAATCCGGCGGCGTGGAATTCGAGGATGAGATCGCGGGTGTCGCGCTTCCAGATGGGGAAGAGGGCTTGCATCGCGACGCGGGCGAGATTTTTTTCGCGGTAGAGGCGGAGATCTTCGAGGAAGATGTCGCCGAAGGCTACGCGGCGAATTCCCTGCTCGTAAAAATGGAGCAAGGCCGCTTCCATCCGTGCTTCGTATATCGGATTGACGCATTGCGGCGGGATGAAGACTTCGTGCAGCGGCAGGCGAAGAGACTCCGCCTGCTGCTGCAGAAGCTCGCGGCGAACGCCGTGCATGCTGATACGGTCGTAGCCCTCGGTCACAGTGGTGAGCAGGGCCGCGATGCGCACATCGTTTTGCCGGAGCAGCGTGTGCAGCGCGAGGGCGCTGTCTTTGCCGCCGCTCCAGCAGAAGAGGATGGGTTCAGGAACGGACATCAGTTTTTCCCGGCGAAGGCGTAGCGCAGGCCCAGCATGTAGTAGCGGCCCAGCGCGGGATAACCGAGAGCGTCCTGGTATTGCTTGTCGAAAAGATTGATGGCGCGCGCGGTGACGAAAAGCCCGCGGGTCAGGTTGTAATTCGCAGCCATATCGAAGCGCGCGTAGCCGGGATTGTTTATCTGAGTGGAATTGACGAAGTTCGAGTCTGTGCGCACGCCTGTGAAATAACCGATAAAGTTCCAATTCACGCGGGCGAGCGCGAAATTGATCCCGAACGAGCCGGAATTGACCGGGCGGCGAATCAGATGGTTGCCCGGGATCAGCGACGGGTCGGAAGAGTTCGGCGAGCTGATTACGCGCGAGTTGTCATAGGTGTAGTTGCCGTTCACGAAGAGCCATTTGCTGAAGCGGTATTCGGAACCGAGGTTGACGCCTCGAGCGATGGCCAGGTCCGTGTTGAAAAAAGTGCCGCAGAACGCGGACGTGGGCGCGAAGCTGATGATGTCGTAAAAGCGGGTGTAAAAATAATCAGCGGAAAGTTTCCAGCGATCGGAAGCGAGCTTCTGATCGAAACCCGTGGTCCATCCCTTGCTGGCTTCGGGCTTGAGATCGGGATTACCCGGAACACAGGGATCAGTTCCGAAGGTCTGATCGAAACGCGGCTCCTTGATGCCCTGGCCGTAGAACGCACGGTACCGCGTGTCGCCGAAAAACCCTTTGCCATAGCGCAGCGCGTAGGAACCACCGACGCGGGGTACAACGCGGGTGCCAAAGCTGCTGTTGGCTTCGACGCGGCCGCCGAAGTCGAGCGTCAGCCGGGAAACCGGCGTGTAGCGGAAGTCGAGATAGCCGGCCTGATTGTTGCGGCGAAGGTGGCCCGGCGAAATAAAGTTGATGCCGCCATTTTCGACTTCGTACTGGTAGCCGGCCGTCGCGATGAATTTGCGCGAGACGTAGCTCGATTGCGGATTGATCGCGGCTCGATTGAAGGTGAGCAGAGAGTCGAAGGGAAATGTGTCGCCCTGATTCGCGAAGCTGTGCTGGCGGGTGTACGAGTCCGTGCCGAGGAGCTGGTGATGCCAGTGGGAACCGGTCGTGAATTCCCAGCGGAGGTTGGAAGAGAAAATTTTCTGGCCGTAGCCCTGGAAGAGATCCGGCGGACCCTGCAGCGTGGGACCGGGGATACCGGCGTCGCTGGTGTTGTTGCGCAAGGTGAGATGAAGCTGGTTGGTGCCGGAGAAGGAATAACCAAAATTTCCGGAGAGGGTGCGATTCACGAAATAGTCGTTCGGACCCTGGCCGTCGGTTTGAAAATACGCGGCCGCCGCGGAGTAATCGAATTTGCCGATCAGCCCGCTGAGATCGCCACCACCCCGCGCGGAAGACAAATTGCCGCCTTCCGAGTAAACGCTGAATGCGGGAACGCGGGTATCACCCCGATGGGTGAAGAGCTGGATGACGCCAGAGACGGCGTCGCTGCCGTATAGGGCGCTTTCGGCGCCGCGGACGATTTCGACTTTATCGATATTTTCCGTGGTGAGGCTGGAGAAATCCACGGCGCTGCCGGGAGGGTTGATGGGCGTGCCGTCCACCAGAACTTTGGTGAAGTTGGAATTGCCACCGTTCAGAAAGACGGAGGTGGTGCCGCCAAAAGGTCCGGTGCGATCGATGGCGATGCCGGTAGAAAATTGCAACAGTTCGGGCAGCGAGGCGGCCTGGCGATCGTCGATGGTTTCGCGGGAGATAACGTCTGTGGGCGCGGTAGTTTGCTGCGCGGTTGACGGAACGGTTTGTCCTGTGACGATCACGCTGGAGGAAAGCGGCTCGAGGTCGAGACGAAGATTCAGGGCACGGGATTCCCCCGGCGCGAAAGTGAGAACAATTTCGCGCGAGGCAAAGGAAGAGTGGGAGAAGCGCAGTCGATAGCGGCCAGCGGGAAGAGACACGGAGTACAAGCCTTCAGTTGAAGAAGTGGCGGAAACGGATTGACCTGCCGAGGAAGAGTCAGGTTGCGCAATGATCAGGACTTCGCCGACGGGCGCCCCGGATGGATCGGTGAGGGTGCCGGAGAGTTTTGCGTTGCTGGTTTGGGATTGCGGTGCGGCTTTGGAGCTGACAGCGGAAACAAGGAATACGACGAGCAAAGAGAGTACGGCGAATATAGTTTTCATGGTTCCTCCGCTCCCTCACGCGCGGGAGCTTGAAGGTTGGCCGGTGCAAAGAGGCTTGCACGGGCTGCAGACTTCGCCGGTCTCCTGGCTTGGCGAAAAGGAACTCTGGTGGGCGTGGCAGGATGAAGCCTGCCGCTACTTCGGGCCGGGCTAAAGCCCGGCCACTACAATGCCCGAAGAGTTCACTCGCTGCCTTCCCGTGGCGGAAATTCGTCACAGTGGCTGGCGAGCACTACATTCGCCTTACAGTCGCGCGGCGGCGACGGTGTTGCACCGTCTTCCCGAGCACGAAGTCCGCGGTTGTTGTGGAGGGGCAAAGCCCGCTACGGGTTAAGGGTGTCGGAGGCACAAGGCCGCCGGGTTGAGGTGGACGATGGAACCTCTACTTATTTGAAAAAAGGGTTACGCGCGGCCGGCCGGAGGGAGTCATTTCCACGGAAAGCGGCGCTTGAAAAACCTGTTCGAGAATCTCGCGCTGGAGAACCGTTGCCGGCGGACCAACACGAAGACATTTTCCTTTTTGCAAAAGCACGACCTGGTCGGCGTATTCGCCCGCAAGGTTCAGCTCGTGGGTGACGACGACCACGGTGTAGCGATTCTGCGCGGCGAGACGCCGCAGGGATTCAAGCAGGTCCACCTGCGCGCCGATATCGAGGTGCAGCGTCGGCTCGTCGAGGAGCAATAGCAGCGGCTGCTGCGCGAGGGCCCGGGCGAGAATGATGCGCTGCTTTTCGCCGCCGGAGACTTTATCCATCCAGCGGTCGGCGAGTTCCGTGGCGCCGACTTGCGCAAGCGCGTTGTTGGCGATGAGGATGTCTTCCTCGGATTCAAAGCGAAGGCCGCCGCCATAGGGATGACGGCCCTGCATCACGAATTCCCAGGCGCGCGACGGGAAAAGCAGGCGGCTTTCCTGCTGAACGAGCGCGATGCGCTGCGCGCGGGTCTTGACGGGAAGCGAATGCGTTTCGAAACCATTCAGGAAAATGCGGCCAGAGAGCGGTTGGAGCGCGCCGGAAATCAATTTAAGAAGCGTGGATTTGCCACTCGCGTTGGGCCCAAGAATGGCGACCAGTTCACCGGGCTTGGCCTGGAAGCTCATCGCCTCAAGCGTGAAGAGCGGTGCTTGTGAAGGATTCGGCGCGTAGGCGTAGCTGACCTGCTCGACGCTCAAGCGTACGTCGGTGCTGGCGCGCGAGACGTCTCCGGGAAGCGGGTGACGCAGCGCGCTGCTCATGCCATTCTCCGGCGGAGGAGATAGATGAAGAAAGGCGCGCCAACCATCGCAGTCACCGCGCCAACGGATAGTTCGGAGGGCGCCACCAAAGTTCTGGCGACCGTATCCGCGACCACAAGCGCAATCGCGCCTCCTAACGCGGAAGCGGGGAGAAGCATGCGGTGGTCGGAACCAAAGATGAGGCGCATCACATGCGGAACCAACAAGCCGACGTAGCCGATCGCGCCGCTGACGGAGACCGCAAGCCCCGTGAGTATGGACGCCGCCAGATACACCACAATGCGCACGCGCGGAACATCCACGCCAAGATGCATGGCTTCTTTTTCGCCGGCAAGCAACAAATTCAGATCGGAGGCGGTGGTGTAAATCGCCCCGGCGGCTACCAGGAAGCCGCCCGCCAGTAGATAGAGAAGACTCTTCGGCGGAAGAGTGGAAAGGCTGCCCATCAGCCAGTACGAAGCGCCGCGAAGATTGCTACCGGCAAGCGTGGACATCAGAAAGGTAACGACTGCTGCGAGAAAGGAAGCGGTGATGATTCCGCCGAGCAGTAGAGTGTTGCTGTCCACCTGGCCGTCTCGGCGACCAAGGATATAGACGGCTGCAATCGTGAGGGCCGCGCCGAGAAAGGCTCCGAAGGGAGTAATCAGGCCGGCGTACTCGGGCGGCAGGTTCAGCTGATTTTCAATGATTAGGGCAATGATCGAGCCGACGGCGGCGCCCGTCGAAATTCCAAGGACGTAGGGATCCGCCAGCGGATTTCGGAGCAAAGCCTGGAAGCTGACTCCCGCAACCGAAAGCGATGCTCCCACAACAATTGCCAGCAGAATTCGGGGCAGGCGGATGTTGAGGACGATCAGCACATAGTCGCTGGAAATATTGTTGCTGTGTCCCAGCAGGACTTGAATCAGGTCGTGCGTCAGCCCGTAGAGAGAAACCTGCACGGCGCCGAGCTTCAACGCGAGGATGACCACCGCAAACAAGATCGTCGCAAGAATGCCGCAGCGCATGAGGAGACGCGTCAAGGTCAGCGGGCGCATGCGAGCTCCACCGAAAAAGGTTGTGCGTTGAGTGCCAGGTGAGCCGGCGCAGCCGCAGGAGGATTCAAAGGTACTGGCGCGGGGGTTGAGGGTTTTTCAGGCGCAGGCAGTTCCTGGAATGCCGCGGGATGGAGCTGGCGGGCCAGGTCCTCAATGGCGGAGACGATACGCGGCGCGGGACGATTCACTGCGTCGCTGATGACCGCAAAATGATGATTCCGTACGGCGTCGAGAATATTCCACCCCGGGCGATTGGAGAGAGCTTCAAATTCGCGGGAGCCGGTGTCGGAATGTGACTCGGCAAAGACGAGGTATTCGGGACGAAGGCGCACGACTTCTTCGAGGCTCATTTGCGGCCAGTCCTGCGTGGACTCCACGATGCTGGCGGCATCGGCTTTGCGGAGAGCGTCAGCAATAAACGTGTTTTTGCCAACGGAAATGAGCGGCTCGGTCCAGACAATGAATAAAACGCGGCTTGGAGGAATTGCCTCGAGCCGAGCGTGCAGCGCGGAGAGGCGAGACTGGAGGTCGGCGGTGAGCGTTTTGCCGTTTTCGGGGACGCCGAGGAGGTCGGCGAGTTTCTGGGTGGTGGAGAGAATTTCGTCCACATTGCGCGCGTCGGTGGCGTACGTGGGGATGCCGAGAGTGTCGAGGGCACGGACGGTGTCGAGGCGGTTGATTTCCTTGGTGACTAGAACGAGATCCGGGTGGAGCGCGGCGATTTCCTCGAGATTCGGATTGATGGGGCCTCCAACTTTCCTCTTTTTCTGCGCGTCGGGAGGATAGTCGCAATAGTCGGTATCGCCGACGAGGCGATCCTGGACGCCGAGGGCGTAAAGCGTTTCCGTCAAGCTGGGCGCAAGGGAAACAATGCGAGTGGGGAGTTGCGGCACGCGAATGGTGCGGCCGAATTCGTCAACGACATCGCGCATGGCTGGCGGAGTGGAGGACGAAGGCGCGGGCGCTGAAGACTGGGCGAGGAGAGGCAAGGCGCCGAGCAAAAGCAGGGCGGCGCCAAAAACTTTGGCGCGACGCATGGTGCTGGCGGAACAGTGCTGCACGAATCTCCCTTGACGAAGGTGCCGCGAAAAATATGAAAATAAAAAACCCGGCGAGAAGCCGGGGGTCCGACTGGAGGCGTACCCTCTCGCGAAGTAGGCCCAACCGCGGCGGCATGGGAGGGTAGCCTGGCTCTCGGCGATGAAGCCGAATACAGTGGCGGGACCGCGGCCGAATTACACGGCACTTCCCCACTTCCCCTGCCTGCTGAATGTCGGAATCAGTTTACGAGGCGTGGGAGGGGGTGTCAATCGAGGGTGGAAATTGTAGAGTTTCAGTTCAAGGTTATGGAAACAGACATCCCGCCGCAACGCCCCGCGTAATCGAACCCGATATACAATCGTTAAAGTTCTCGAAATCTGGATGAGCGATGTGCCACCGGAGGCGTTGCGAACATGGCCCCGATACTTCTCTGGCTCGTCATGGTCCTGTGCCTGCTGATTTCCGTCGTCAAGTACGTGATGGGAATCATCCTGAAGCTATCGTTCCCCAGCACAAAAATCCAAAAGGACTACAGCTATCAGCCCAGGGTCAGCGTGCTGATGCCCTGCTTCAACGAGGGCAAGACGGTGTACGAGACCATCGAAAGCATCAGCAAGTGCAACTATCCGAACGAGAAATTCGAAGTGATTGCCCAGGACGACTGCTCCGTCGATGACAGCTATGAGTGGGTGCTCAAAGCCCAGCGCGATTTCACCAACATTCGCATCCGCACCGGCCGGAACACGGTCAACAGCGGAAAGGCGCGTACGGTCTGCAACGCGCTGCAGCACTCCTCCGCCGACATCATCATCTCCATCGATTCGGATTGCATATTCCATGAGGATGCGATTCGTGAATTGACCGCGTGCTTTTCCGAGCCGGGAATCGGGTCGGTGGGCGGCAGGGTGGGAGTGCGGAATCCGAATGACAACATAATCACGGGCATCCAGACGGTGATTTATTTTTCGGCGTTTCAGCTTTACAAAATTCCGGAGAATTGGACGCGGAGCATCTGCTGCATCAGCGGATGCCTGTTTGCCATCCGGCGCGAACTGCTGCTGGAGATCGAGCCGGCGATTCGCGCGCGCCATTGGTTCGGCATTCCGGTGAATCAAGGCGAGGACAGGTTCCTGACTCACCAGACGCTGCTGCGCGGTTACGGGACGTACATCAATAATGACGCCCTTTGCTGGACCACGGTGCCGAACACGCTGTCTGTCCTTTTCAAACAACAACTCCGCTGGCGCCGCAGCATTGTGCGCGACTTTTTCTACACGCTTCGGACACTGCCGCAGCACGTCTGGAAGCTGCATCCGAACACGGTATTCACGCTGGTGCTGACGCCGCTTGGGGCGCTCGTCGCCTTTCTGGTTGCGGTAACGATGCTTTCTTCGGACCCGCTGGCCTGGGCGGGCCCGCTGCCCCTGCTGACGGCGCTTGGAATCGGCGCCTTGCTGACCTGGGTAATCAAGAAATACAGCGCGCGAGAAGCGCTGGCCCATCCGCTGGTATTTGGGGCTTATGTAGCGTGGTCGCTGGTGAGCAGCTTGTTCCTGACGCCGCTGGCCCTCTGCACCATGGATTCCGCAGACTGGGGAACGCGAACCAAAGAAGAAGAGGTGCTTCTTGCCAGCCCTGACCGTTGATACTCCGCCCGCAAAACCAAAGAAAACGCCGCTCCGGCAATCGTTCCACTACAAAGTTGTGATTTCCCTGTATCGCGTATTTGCCATAACCGTGCTGTACCTGGTGCTCGGCGGCATCCTCACTTACGCCTTTGTGATGGGATTTTACGCGGTCAGCAACTCGTGGGTCGCGCCGCTGATTCTTTCCGCTGTCGACGAGAAGAGTCTCGACTTCCGGCAGAAGCTGGTGACCAGCCAGCAGACCATCGAAGACCTGAAGGTGGATTCGCAGAAGCTGGAAAGCGGCATTGCCGAGATGAAAAAGCACCGGGCAGCGCTTCTGGCGCTGGAGCCTCAACTTCAGGCGGCGATAGCCCGCGAGCGAGCGCACAACCGATCCATCGGGCCCAAACTCGCCACGCTCGACACGCAGAAGCAGGCCGACAACCTGAAAACGCAAACAGTCCTCAAGCAACTCAAGGAAGTCGGGTCGAACATCAACAAAGATCTGGCGGCCGGCCTGATCACAAAGGGCGACGCCGCCACCCAGCTGTCCGCGCTGAATCAGGCCGAGACCGCTTACACGGACAGCAAAATAGCCGAGGTACTTCTGACGGACAGCGTCCTGCAGAAGAACACGACGGGTACGGATTCGCTCGACGTGCTGGAAAAGCAGGCGGAGCTGCGCTCCGAAGCCGCCCAGCTCGATGTGGCCATCAACGTCGCCGATAAGCAACTGCAGGAAGAATCGCAACAGATCAGTCGGTTACGGGAAGCCATTCGCACGGCCAAACAAAGCCCCTACTATTTGAACGCATCCGGGGGCCAGACCCTGTATTTCGCTTTTGTCCCGTATGACAATCAGGCCAGCGCGGTCGCCGGGCGTCCCGTTTATGATTGTTATCTGAACATGTTCGCGTGCCGCAAAGTCGGCACAGTAAACCGGGTATTCGCGGGCGAAGAGACAGCCGTTCATCCCATCTTCAAGACCAACATTCGAGGATTCCTGATGCAGATGAATCTCGATCATCCGGAATCCGCAAAGTCCAAGACCGTGTTCCTCGGCCGTAAGCCGCTGTTGTTCTGAGGAGAACCCAATGATCAGGAATCCCTGGAAATCCGCGCTGGCTGCAGGTTTGCTCTGTGCCGCCCCCGCGATCGCGAGAGGCCAGCAGGATCAGCAGGCGTATTGCACGTACGTGATGGAACAGGCGCAGGCGCAACGAAATCTCTTGCGTACGCCGACGGCCACGGCGGGCTTCACGCAACCCGAGACGGGGTTGCCCATGCAACTGGTTGGGGGAGCCACATTGGGGCTCTCCGATGTCAGGAAAGCCGAGCTGACGATGGATGTCGCCCGCAAGAACTGCGAACTCTACAAGGCCACCACGGGAGCGCAGCAGGAAATCCAGTACGCGCTGCCCAGCCTGGAGAAAGCGTCCCTTCTCAACAGGCTCACGCTGATCGAAGAGGCCTCCAGATCACTGGACACGCTGATTGCGCAGACCCTGAAGATGCTGGAGGCCCAGAATGCCACGCAGCTTATGCTCTTCTCGTTGCAGACAACCAAGATGAGGCTGGAGGCCGACCGCGCCGATACCCATTCGAAACTAGCGGCAATTTATGTTCCGCCGCTGGGCGATCAACCGTTGAAGGAACTGGTCGCGCAAAAACAGAACAGCGAAGAGGGTGCGCAGAGGGTCCTGGATAAACTGACCCGGCAGAATAATTGGGATGTCGCGCTCACCGTCGGCGTCCATCAACAGGTGAATCCGGTTGCCCAGGGTGCGCAGCCGTATGGGCAGGTCTCCGTCAGCTACAATCTCGCCAGCCGGTCCATCAACAGACATCTGGATCGCGCCGTCGAAGCGCACAACGAATGGAAGAAAGTGGAAGAGAGCGACGTTGCACGGCAGATGGAGGTGCTTCGGCAACAGTTGGCGGATTGCGTTATGGTGCAGGAGGCTAAGCTCAAGTCCCTTGAGGAAGAAACCAAACAGATCGACAAGAATCTTCAGTTGGTGGCCGCGCCGGACACTTCCGCGGCGTTCGATTTCCGCAACCAACTGGCCGCCACCCAACTCCTTCTGCAAATCGAGACCGCCGATGCAAGCTTCCGAATTGGCCGCCTGCGCGAGTACGTCGCAAAAAATTACTGAGTGATTGGCCCTCGAGTCCGGCATGGGAGGACGGGCCGGCTCTCGCCTATGAGGCCGAATGCGGTGGCGGGAACGGGGCCGAATTTCACGGCACTTCCCCACTCCCTTGCCTGCTTGATCTCCAAATCAGTTTACGGGGTCAATTCGATTTTAATTTCTGCTGGGCGATCCACCTGTCGGTGCGGGCCTCGAGCATATCCAGAGGCAGAGTTCCGCCATCCAGCATCTCGTCGTGGAAAGCGCGGATGTCGAACTTGCCGCCCAATTCCTTCCGGGCACGCTCTCGGAGTTCTCGAAATTTGAGTTGGCCCAGTTTGTAGCTGAGGGCCTGCGCGGGCCAGGCGATGTAACGGTCCGTTTCGGATTGGATGGTGGGCTCGTCGACGGCGCCTGATTTGCGAAAGAAATCGACGACCTGATCACGCGTCCAGCCTTTTGAGTGAATTCCCGTGTCAACGACGAGCCGCACGGCGCGGAATAGTTCGCTGGAAAGCCGGCCGTAATCCGAGACCGGGTCCTGATAAAATCCAACCTCTTTGCCAAGCTGTTCCGCGTAGAGCGCCCAGCCTTCGGTGTACGCATTGAAGCCCAGACCGTGAAGGCGGAACTTCGGCAGGCCGGTGAGTTGCTGTTGCACGGACAACTGCATGTGGTGGCCGGGAACGCCCTCGTGGTAGGCGATTGCTTCGTCGTCAATCAGGGAACGCTCGGCAAAATTGGATGTGGCGACAACGACGCGGCCGGGACGCTTGCCGTCCGGCGTCCCGGTGACGTAGTGAGTGGCGGCAGCGGCCTGGAAGGCAGGGATGGCTTCGACGGTCACGGGAGATTTGGGAAGCAGGGTAAAGAGTTCACTCAGCTTCGGCTGCATCTGGTCAATGTAGTGGCGAAAATCCTCGAGGATTTGATCCGCGGAGGTGGGCACGTACTTCGGATTGGTTTTCAGGGAGGCGCGGAAAGAGGCAAGGTCCGCAAAGCCCTGTTTTTTGGCGATTAAGGTCATCTCGGCCTGAATGCGATCGATTTCGCGGAGACCGAGTTGATGGATTTCGTCCGCGGTCATGTGAGTGGTGGTGCGGCCATAGATGTCGTTCTGGTAGCGCTTCTCGCCATCGGGAAGAGAGGTAACGGCGAGGGTGGTGCGGCCCAACGGGGCGTATTCGGTGCGAAGAAAAGCGGCGAAGGTTTTGTAGGCGGGGAGAACGTCGGTATTTATGGCGTCGGTGATTTGTTGCGTCAGGCGCTTCTGATCTTCCGGTGAAATTCCGGCAGGGTACTTCTTGGTGGGGAGCAGGAACGGGTCGGCATCAATAATGCCCTGGCACTGAACGGGCAACTTTTCGAGAAGGAATCGCACGGGCATCAGTTTGTCGCTCATGCCGGCGCGGAGAACTTCGGTGGTCTGCGCGAAGGCATGGGGAATCTGGTGCAAGCGGGCGATGTAGTCTTCGTAGTGCTTCACCGAATCGAGGGGAACGGAGAGCGGCAGATCCGCAAGAGAGGTGTGGATGCCGTTCTGCTGATTGATTGGCATCTCGTATTCCTTCAGGTCGAAGTCCGCAATGCGCTGCTGAAGGACGCGGACCAAAAGGTCGTGGGATAGCTGATCCTGATCGGAAAAACCGGTAGTGGGAATCGCCTGGAGCCGGCCAAGGAACGTAGTATTTGTCTGATTGCGCTGAACAATGGCCGCGAGAGAGTACTCGGCAAGCTTGTCGTTGTAGCGATAGTCGCCGAAAGCGGTGGCGCGCTCCGGGAAATTGCGGAGGTCGGATTCGTATTGCTCCTCGAATAGGGTGTTCTGCGCGGCGAGACGGTCCGCAACGGGTTTGAGATCCTGGGCGAAGGCCGAACCAGAAAATGCAAGAGTCATAATCAGAATTATGTGAAATCGCATGTGTGGGAGAGTAACAAAGTTGACAAGTTTTTTGAACGAAGAAATGAGAAATCGAGTAGCGAGGAAATCGCAAGCTAACGGTTTTTCCAGTTGGGCTTGCGCTTTTCGCTGAGGGCGCGGAGGCCTTCCTGGGAATCCTCGAGGCGGTACAGTTCGTTGAGGAAGATGTTCATGGAATTACGCAGGCCGTCGCGAAGAGAAAGGCCCATGCCGCCGAGAATCGCTTTCTTGGCCATGGTGAGAACCGGGCCGGAGTGGCCGGCGATCCGCGCGCAAAGCTCGTTGACGGTGGATTCGAGCTGGGCTTCGGGAACGAGGCGATTGACGATGCCGAGATCGAGCGCGCGTTCGGCGGTGACGGGTTCACCGAGGAGCACGAGTTCGAGCGCGACTTTAGGACCGACGAGAAACGGAAGAATGGTGGACGCGAGCGGCGGAAAAACACCGAGCGTGATTTCGGGCTGCGCGAAGCGGGCCCTCGGAGTTGCGATGACCAGATCGCCAAACGCGGCGAGCTCCGCGCCGCCGCCGATGGCCGGGCCGTTAACAACGCAAACGACGGGCTTCGCGGTTTCAAGAATGCCAAGGAAGACGGAGTGAAAAGCATCGAGCATTTGAAATACCCGCTCAGTGGTATATTCGCCGACGTCAATCCCGCCGCAGAACACCTTGCAAGCGGAATCGAGGACGATGAGCTTCACGTCGGGGCGCTCGCCAGCATGAGCGATGCCATCAATCAGTTCGCGGAGCATGTATTCATTGAGGAGGTTGTGGTCGGGGCGATTCAGGGTCATGCGCGCGACGCCGGCTTCGAGATGGAATTTCACGAATTGAAAATCGGTGGGATTGCGGCGGGTGGGATCGGTGCGAACCTCGACGTTGCGGTCGGCCAGAGTGGTGCGGCGTGCTTCCACGGGAGTTTCTCCTTGCGGAATGGGTCCAAAGCGGATGGTAGCACGCTGGGATGGGAGCGGCTGGGTGGGGGCGTGGTGAGTTGCCCAAAGAGTTTGCTGGCCGGAGAGACCGGAAAGATGCATGGGGCGCTGTAGCCGGAAGGATGAGAAGAACCCATGCCGGGTGGACTACACTATCTGGACAATGAATCGCGGAACAGTTTCGAAGTTCGATCAATTGCCAACGGCTTATGCGCTGCTGTTGAAAGAAGGCGTGGGGACAGAGGTATTTCCCAAGGAGGCCAGGTGGGATCGGGCTCCGGCGATTCGATTTGAACGCGATTGGCGTGGCGAGCAAGAGGATTCACAGCGGGCCACGGAAGTGCGGCTGCTGTGGAATGAACAGACGCTTTTCTTGCGGTTTGTGGCGCGCTACCGGGAGTTGCATGTGTTTCCGGACGCACGCGCGGATGGGTGGCGGGACCAATTGTGGGAGCGCGACGTGGCGGAAGCGTTTTTGCAGCCGCAGGCAACGGATGCGCGCGCATACAAAGAATTGGAGGTAAGCCCGAATGGATACTGGATCGATCTGAATATTGCGAACGGCGAGAAAGAAGAGATGCGCAGCGGATTGCGGAGGCGCGTGGCGCAGGATGCGGCGGCGCGAACGTGGACAGGGGAACTTGCGGTGCCGATGCGAAGTTTGACGCCCGCGTTTGATCCGAAACGGAGTTGGCGGGCAAACTTCTTTAGAGTGGAAGGAAAAACGGAGCCGAGATTTTATTCGGCTTGGAGCCCGACGTTTACCCAAGCGCCGAATTTTCACGTGCCGGAGGCGTTCGGGCATTTGATTTTTCGCGACGCGGAGTAGGAGGAGCGGCGTGATTCGTGGTTTGCGTTTCGTGTCGGGAGGGGAAGACCCGAGGTGCACCACTGGCACCATGGGCGCCCCGTTTCGCGCTTTAGTGGCGATGATTTTGCTCGCCACAATGGCGAGCGGAATTCCTCTGCGCGCGCAAGAAAGCGTGAACCAGGATGCTCCCGTCGTGAAAAAAGTGGAGCCTCCAAGCTGGTGGGTGGGGCTGACACCGGACGTGATGTTGCTGCTTTCGGGGAAGAACCTGCGAGCGACGCATGTGAGCTGCAATCTTCGTGATGTGATTGTCGGCCGGACCCAGTCAAGCGGGGACGGAGATTACCTGTTCGTGTGGTTGAAACTGGCGCCGGAACTCCACACTGGCACGGCTGTTTGCCGGATCACAACGGCGCGCGGAGAGACCACGTTTGAATTGCCCATCGCCGCCCGGGCGCAGATTCTTGGCAGAAACCAGGGGATTTCGCTGGACGACGTGATTTACCTGATCATGCCGGACAGATTCGCGAACGGCGACCCGCTGAACGACGAGCCGGCAGAATTTCCAGGTTCGCACGACCGTGGCAAACCGCGCGCGTATCACGGGGGAGATCTGCGAGGCGTCGAGCAGCATCTGGACTATCTGAAGGACCTGGGCGTGACGACGCTGTGGCTGACGCCGGTGGTGAAGAACGGGGCCGCGCAGGATTATCACGGGTATGGAGCGACAGATTTATATGCCGTGGACCCGCACCTGGGCTCGCTGGCGGATTACCGGGAACTGGTGCAACGGGCGCATAAGCAGCACATGAAAGTTTTGTTTGACGTGGTGCCGAATCACGTGGGGCCGCGACATCCCTGGGCCGCGCATCCGCCGATGCTGGACTGGTTTCATGGAACACCGGAGCACCACTTGACGGCCGCCTCGCCGCTAAAGGGACCTTTCTACGGACAGCCGGACAAGAAGGACATCACGAACGACGTTTTCGAATCGCTGGTGGACCCGCATACGCCGCCGCAACTGCGGCGAAATCTGACTGAGGGATGGTTTGCCGGAATTCTGCCGGACATGAACACGGAAAATCCGGTGGTGGTGCAATACCTGGAGCAGAACAGTATCTGGTGGGCGGAGAGCACGGGACTGGACGGCTACCGGATTGACACTTTTCCGTATGTTTCGCGGGAATTCTGGGAGCAGTGGCACACGGCGCTGAGAAGAATTTATCCGCGGCTCTCGACGGTCGGTGAAGTGTTTCACCCCGACCCGACGGTGACTTCGTTTTACCAGGGCGGTAGAAAAGGTTGGGACGGAATTGATACCCAACTGACGGCGCCATTTGATTTCCCTTTTTATTTCGCGCTGCGAGATGTGCTGTTGAACGGCGCTCCAGTGGGAAAATTGACGAACATCCTGCGTCAGGATTCGCTCTACCCCCATCCGGAATTTCTGGTGCCCTTTTTCGGAAATCACGATACGACGCGCATTGCGGGAACGCCGGAGGGCACGCCCGCGAGACTGAAGCTAGCCTTTGGATTGATTTTCACCGTGCGAGGAATTCCGGAAATGTATTACGGCGACGAACTCGGCATGCCGGGCGGGCGCGATCCGGATAACCGCCGGGATTTTCCTGGAGGATGGACGGAGGATCCGCAGAACGCATTCACAAAGATCGGGCGCTCACTTCAACAGGAGGAGATCCACGAGTACGTCAGCGCGCTGCTGGCGGCGAGGGCCCAGCACCCCGCGTTGCGTCGAGGGAAATTGTGGAGCCTCGCATCGGATGACAAGACATTTGTGTTCATGAGGGAAACCGAAGAGGAACGGATCGTGGTGGCGTTCCACGCGGGCGAAAGCGCCCGGGAGATTGCCGTGCCGCTGCCAGATTCTCCGGATCAGAAAGCCACGAGCGCGGCGGCTATATTCGGACTGGGGCAGGCGACGGTGGAAGGAAAGATGTTGAGGCTGCGCGTGCCGGGCCAAAGCGTGAGCTTGTTTTTGCTGCAGTAACGCGAACTCCCCCGCGGGTCAACTTTTTACGTGGAATTGACAGGCACGCAAGTGGGCTTTGACGGGCAGGTAGCCTATGATTGTTGCGGGCCATCTGGGGCAAGAATGGCCAGAGCCTGTGCCGAAATTTCTAAGACTCCGCGCAAATTCGATTCGGGAGACGACGATGAAAAGGATTTTTGTGCTACTGGCACTGCTGGGGACGACACTCATGGCGGCAGAAAAGACGGTGTACGATTTTACGTTGAACTCGATTGAAGGCCAATCCACGCCGCTGGCTTCGTTCAAGGGCAAAGTGGTGCTGCTGGTGAATGTGGCCAGCCGGTGCGGATTCACGCCGCAATACACGGGGCTGGAAGCGCTGTACGAGAAATACAAGGACCGCGGATTCGTGATTGTGGGAATCCCCGCGAATAATTTCGGCGGGCAGGAACCGGGTTCGAACCAGGAGATCAAGACGTTCTGCACCTCGAAATATCACGTGACGTTTCCGATGATGGCGAAAGTCTCGGTGAAGGGCGACGACATCACGCCGCTCTACGCGTTCCTGACGGACAAATCGGCGAATCCGAAGACGGGCGGGGAGATTGGCTGGAATTTCACGAAGTTTCTGGTCGGGCCGGACGGAAAAGTGATCGCGCGGTTTGATTCGGAAGTCGAGCCGGAAGCGAAGGACCTGACGTCGGCGATCGAGAAAGCGCTCAACAATCTGAAATAAGGGCTGAAGCAAGGACTGCAGCAGGGGCCGCGCGGGCGGCGTTTCGACGCATGGCGATTCTTTCCCTCCAATCCGTCAGCAAAGAATATTCGAGTGACGGACAGCGCGTTCGCGCGCTGGATGGAGTGACGCTTGAGGTGGGCGAGGGCGAATTTGTCGCGCTGGTCGGGCGGAGCGGGTGCGGCAAATCGACGCTGCTGCACCTGGCGGGCGCGATGGATTTTCCGACGTCGGGCATGGTGCGGATCGAAGGCCGGGCGACTTCGGATTTGAATGACGCGCAACAGACGCGATTGCGCAGGGAAAAAGTCGGATTTGTCTTTCAGTCCTTCCAGTTGCTGCACACTTTAACCGTTCAGGAAAATGTAGAATTGCCGCTGCTGCTCGCCGGCACAGCTGGAGCACGCGAACTGGCGCTGGAGCGGTTGCGGTGGGTAGAACTCGATGGGCTGGGCGTGCGATATCCGCACCAGCTCTCAGGCGGGCAGATGCAGCGGGTGGCGATTGCGCGGGCGCTGGCGCATTCGCCGCGGATTTTGCTGGCGGATGAACCGACGGGAAACCTGGATACCACCACGGGCAGCGTGATACTGGAATTGCTGCTGCGGCTGACCCGCGAACAAAAAACCGCGACGATTATGGCTACCCATAGCCTGGAAGCGGCGAGCTTATGCGACACGCTGGTGAAGCTGCGCGATGGGCGCGCGGAAGAAGTGACGCGGCGCTGACATGCCTCGATGGAAACTTTTCTATCGTTTAATGATGCGGCCGCTGCTTCGCGAGCCCGTGCGGCTGGGGCTGATGGTGTTGGCGGTGGGGCTTGGGGTGGCGGTGGTGTTGGCGATTGAATTGGCCGGAACCGCGGCGGCGGGATCGTTTCACTCCTCGATGGAAAACCTGGCCGGAGACAACGACCTGGAGGTAATAGCCTCGGGCGGGGTGCCGGAAGCGGTGGTGGCCACACTGGCCACGCAGCCTTATTTATTGCGGATTTCGCCGCGCATGGAAGATTTCGCGGTGGACACGCAGACACACGAAACCCTGCCGCTGATCGGATTGGATTTAATCGCCGAAGGCAGCCGATACGCCTTGCGAGACCGCGCTGGATACGCAGTTTCCGCCAACAATGGAACGATGGAAGAGAGTGTGCGCGAACTCGGTGATCCGGAAAGCGTGTGGGTGAGCGCGAGTCTGAATAAAAACACGGGCGAGCGCATCCCGCTGCAGATCAATGACCGCGTTTTGGATTGCATGGTGCGCGGGGTGCTTCCGGAAGTTTCGGGGAACGAAAACATAATATTGATGGATATAGCGGGAGCGCAGCGCGCGCTGAACCGGTTCGGGCGCGTGGACCGCATCCTGATCAAGCTGCCGGCGAACAGCAATCTGGAGGAATGGCAAAAGAAATTGAGCGCCGTGTTGCCGCCGGGCGTGGAAGTGCGGCCGCAAGGCACGGGGACGGAAGAAAACCGGAAAATGCTGGCGGCGTTCCGGTGGAATTTGCGGCTGCTGAGTTACATCGCGCTGGTGGTCGGCGCATTTCTGATCTACAACACGATTTCGGTTTCTGTGGTACGAAGGCGCAGCGAGATTGGAATTGTGCGTGCGCTCGGCGCGGACCGCGGAGACGTGTTGGCCGCGTTTCTGGGAGAGGCCGCTTGCCTGGGGCTGGCGGGCGCTCTCGTAGGATTGCCGCTGGGACGAATCATGGCCGGCGGCGCGGTGAAGCTGATGGCGGCGACGGTGGAGTCGCTCTACGTGAGCAGCCGGCCGGGGCCGATTTCGCTGACAGCGGGTTCGGTGGCGCTGGCGCTGTTGGTTGGCGTGGGCGTGGCGGTTGTTTCCGCGCTTTCGCCGGCGCGGGAGGCGATGCAGGTTTCTCCGGTGGATGCCATGGCGCAGGGACGGCGGGAGTATATTGCGCGCGCGCACAAGGGACGGGATCTGGCGATCGCGGCGGTGCTGGCGGGACTTGCAGCGTTGGCGGCGCGCTTGCCTGCATTTGCTGGTAAGCCTCTATTCGGATATCTGGCGACAATTTTATTGATCGCGGCGGCGGCGTACGCAATACCCGCACTGGTGAATTCTATTTCACGAATTGCCGCGGGAATGTTGGGAAAACTGTTTGGAGTGGAAGCGATGCTGGCTTCGCGCAGCCTTGCGGCTTCGCTGCGGCGGACGTCGGTGCTGGTGGGGGCGCTGGCCACGGCGGTGGCGATGATGGTGTCCGTCGGAATCATGGTGGGGAGCTTCCGGCAGACGGTGGTGAGCTGGATGGCGAATGAGTTGCCGGCGGATTTTTACTTGCGCCCCGCGGGCGACGCGGCGGCGGGCCGGCATCCGACGATTTCGGCGGAATTGGTGGAGAAAATCGCGGCGTTGCAGGGCGTTGCGGCTGTGCAGCGCCTGCGGGCGTACGAAATCAGCTATGACGGGATGCCCGTGACGCTGGCTTCGGTGGATTTGCGAGTGGCGCGCCCCGAACAGAAGTCGGATTTTTTCTCCGGGCGGCCAACGATCGAAGTCCTGGATCAGTTGCGTGGAAAGCAAAACATCATCGTAAGCGAACCGTTCACCTATAAGCACAACGTGAACACCGGTGACACGATTACATTGCCGCTGGGAGATGCGCGGGCAAATTTCCAGATTGTGGATGTCTATTACGATTATGCGAGTGAACGCGGTTACATCCTGATGGATCGGGATGTGCTTCTGAAATATCTGCCCGACGAAACGCCGACGAATCTTGCGGTGTTTGTGGCGCCCGGGACGAGGCCCGCCGAAGTACGGAAGGAGATACAGGAAGCCGCGGCAGGGCACCGCATACTGGTTTTTTCGAATCACGATTTACGGACCGAGGCAGTGAGGATATTCGACCGGACGTTTGCCATCACGTACGCGCTGGAAGCGGTGGCGGTGATTGTGGCGGTGATGGGAATTGCGGGGGCGCTGATGGCGCTGGTGATCGACCGCCGGCGGGAGTTGGGATTGCTGCGCTTCCTGGGGGCATCTTCGGGACAGATTCAAAAGATGATTCTGGTGGAGGCAGGTTTGCTTGGATTGCTGGCAAACCTGGCGGGATTCGTGCTGGGATATTTTCTTTCGCTGATTCTGGTGTTCGTGATCAACAAGCAGTCGTTTGGATGGACGATCCGGTTTCACTGGCCGGTGGCCGTGTTGCTGGGAGCGTTGAGCGTTGTGTACGCGGCGACGGTGGTGTCTGGCCTGTACCCGGCGCGCGTGGCCGTGCGATTGAATCCGCTTGAGGCGATTCATGAAGAGTAGTCTGCTGCTCTTCGCGCTTCTTTTCGTGTGGCTGCCGGGCGCGCCGGCGCAATACAAGGCCGCGCTTCCGGGTTACCGGTATGAATTCCCCCACGATCATTTCAGTCATCCGGATTTTCAGACGGAATGGTGGTATACGACCGGAAATCTGAGGGCTGCGGACGGGCACCAGTATGGCTTTGAACTAACTTTTTTTCGCCAGAGTGTGGACCGGGATCCAAGCAAGAAAGAGACCTGGGACATAGAGGATCTGTACCTGGCGCACCTGGCGCTTAGCGACCTGGACGGGGGAAAGTTTTATCACTCGGAGCGGACGAACCGCGCCGGACCCGGACTTGCTGGAATCGATGAACAGCAGAAGCGTGTCTGGAACGGCAATTGGGAAATCCGATGGCGAGGCGAAGAAGAAACTTTAAGCGTGGAGGATGAGAACTTTTCGCTGACGTTTTCCCTTCACAGCGACAAGCCGGCGGTGATTCACGGGGTGAATGGGGTCAGCCAGAAGGCGGCGGGGGCAGGACACGCTTCGCACTACATTTCGTTTACGCGCCTGCAAACAAGGGGAAAGATTGAGGTGGCGGGAAGAACGATCGACCTGCGCGGAACGTCCTGGATGGATCATGAATTTTTCACGCATTCGATGGAAGCCGAACAGGTGGGGTGGGACTGGCTGAGCGTGCAACTTGAGGACGAAACGGAATTGATGCTCTACCAGTTTCGTCGGAAGGATGGGTCTAGCGATCCGTTTTCCTCGGGGACTTATGTAGATGCGAAGGGGAAAGCAGTGCATTTGACGGCGGCGGATTTCCGGCTGGTTCCAACTGGAGAGACTTGGACGAGTAGTGTCACCGCGGCAAAGTATCCGGTGGCGTGGAGGATGGAGATACCAAGGCTGGGGCTGAAGCTGGCGGCGACGACACGGCTGAAATCACAGGAACTCGCAGGCGGGAGCAAAATTGCGCCGAGTTATTGGGAAGGGGCGATTGCGATCGAAGGGACAAGGGAGAGCGCTAGCGTTCGGGGCGTTGGGTATTTGGAGATGACGGGGTATGACCGACCGGTGGAGGTGGGGAGGTAGGGGCGAGTTAGCGTAGCCCGAAGAAGCCAGACGCAGCGGGGCGTCCGAAGGGCGTGGTTGCACGTGGAACGTTTTGGGTGGCTGTGGGCGAGTGGTAGCCAGGGAGAATGGCCCGCGAAGCAAGGGAAATCTGTCGCACCTACGGCGCTGGTGACTTTGCTTTTCCGGATCCCAGCGCTTACGCGCTGGGCTAACGCCTTTCGCGCCTCTGGCGCTAATCGGTTGTGGCGGGCGATCCGTCCAGCTTCGGATGCACTGAGGTTTGACTCAGACCGTAAAAGCGGCCGGACCGGGTCGGGCCGCACTCCAAAGTAAGAACCCCAGGCGCAATAGCGGCACCTGGGGTTCCTTCAAGAACAGAAGCAGGGAACCAAGACTAGCTTTCCATTTGGGCTTGCAGGATTTCTCCGGGCAGGGGCGTCATTCTGGGGCCCGGCGCGGAGGAATTGCGGTCGGAATGGAATGAGCTCGGTTCGCGATTGATGGAAACGCGCTCGGAATGAGCAGAAACGCGATCCGCGGGGGCCGGGGCGCGATCCTTTTGCGGAGCGTTCTTGCCGGTGGCGGAAATTCTTTCAATCTTGATGCCGAGTTGGCGTTCCAGCTGGAAAAGTTCCGTGCGCTGTTCGCGCAGGAAGAGCGTGGAGGCAACGCCGCGTTCACCGGCGCGGCCGGTGCGGCCGACGCGATGGATGAAGTTTTCGGCGACATCGGGAAGATCGTAATTGATGACGTGGGCGATGTCCTGAACGTGGATGCCGCGAGCGGCGACGTCGGTGGCGACCAGGACGCGATACTGCCCGCGCTGAAAGCCGGTGAGCGCCGAGGTGCGCTGCGATTGCGAGCGGTCGCCATGAATCATGGCGGCGTTGATGCCCTGCCGGTTGAGGCTCTTGGCGATGCGTTCGGTGCCGCGCTTGGTGCGCGAGAAAATAAGGCAGCGGCCGCTTTCGTTGTCGAGCAGGTTGTAAAGCATATCGGGCTTGCCATTTTCGGAAACTTCGAAGGCCTGGAGACGAACATTTTCGGAAGGCTTGGAAGTGGAGCCGAAGGTGAGCCGGACGGGATTCTTTGTGTAATCGCGGACGAGCTGAGCCATACTGCCTTCCATTGTTGCGGAAAAGCAGAGAGTCTGGCGCTCGCGCGGCAACACGCCGACGATGCGGCGAATGGCCGGGAGGAAGCCCATGTCCAGCATGCGATCAGCTTCATCGAGGACAAGGGTTTTGACGCCGCTCAAAGAAACGAGCCGGCGGTCGAGATAATCTTCGAGGCGGCCGGGAGTGGCGACGACGAGGCGCGCGCCTTTGCGGATGGCGTCGAGTTGGCGGCCTTCCGGCAAACCACCGACGACAAGTCCCGCGGGTTGCGACTGCTTCGCGCGCAGGGCGTTATATTGCGCGACAACTTGCATCGCGAGTTCCCGGGTCGGCACAAGAACGAGAGCGGCGATTCCGGGAGTAGTCGACTGCGCCAGCTTTTCCATGACCGGGAGAAGGAACGCGAGCGTTTTGCCGGTTCCCGTCTGGGCCGTGGCGATGACGTCCTTGCCTTCCAGGGCTTGCGGAATTGCTGCGGCCTGCACGGGAGTTGGCGTGGAAAAATTCGCCGCGATGAGTCGCTCCTTCAAAGAAGGAGATAGAGTGAGTTCTGAAAAACTTTGCATTTTGCTTTCTTGCTGGCGAAGAGGGCGGCGACACACACGAATAACCGGTGAGCGCGGCAATCTGAATTGCCAGTCTTATTTTAAATTACGCTAAGAACGAACGGAGGAAACGTAGGGCGGGTAGTCTCAGAAGGTCTAAACCAGAGGGACCGCACAACACAACCGATGCATTAAGCGCAAACACAGTGTAGCACAGTTCCTGGGTTTCCGCAGGCGAGAAATCGGGGGCTATTGTGGCGAAGTAGTACCGGGCAAAGCAGGATTTCCTTTTTACACAATTTGCCCGGTGTGAAACAATTTAAGTCCAGCCAAACAAACCGGTTCGCGGGGAAGTTCCTCGCCTAGCACGCAGTCCGGTGCTGCGAGCCAGGGCCAGGTTAGCAAAATACAATCGGACAAAGGAGAGAAGATGCGGAGACTCTTTTCGACTCGCTCGCTATTGGGATTCATCGGTGTGTTGGTTTTGTCGGGTGTAGCCTACGCGCAGGTTGACGTGGGAGTTGCGGTTTCGTTCGGACCACCGGAATTGCCGGTGTATGAGCAGCCAATTTGTCCGGCTGAGGGTTACATCTGGACGCCCGGTTATTGGGCATGGGATGGGGACGATTATTATTGGGTGCCGGGGACGTGGGTGGCAGCGCCCCGGCCGGGATTTCTTTGGACCCCGGGCTATTGGGCTTGGGGAGGGAGGGGATACTACTTTCACGAAGGCTATTGGGGCCCGGTGGTTGGTTTCTATGGCGGTATTAATTACGGATTTGGCTATTTTGGCCACGGGTATGAAGGCGGGCGCTGGGACCACGATCATTTTTATTACAACCGCTCGGTGAACAATGTGAACGTAACCGTGATTCACAACACGTACAACACGACGGTCGTGAACAATAACGGCAGGTCGCGAGTCAGCTTTAACGGCGGCCACGGAGGGATCAACGAGCATCCTACTTCGGCGGAAGAAGCGGCCTATCACGGAAGACACATCGGGCCGGTAGCCGAGCAGACGCACCACATGGAGGTTGCTCGTGGGAACCCGGAACTGCGGGCTTCGTCGAATCACGGGCGGCCGCCAATCGCGGCTACGGAAAGGCCGGGAGCTTTTTCGGGGAACCAAGCCATGTCTGCCAAAGAGGGCGGACATTATGACCGGCCGCCTCAGGCGAGAAATACTGGCGGGCAACCAGACAAAGCGATCCACGCCAATGAACTGCCGGCTCACCAGCGCCCCTCGTCACCGAACACAGGCGACCCGAACCGGGACAAGCAATACCAGCAGCAACAGGAAAAGCTGTACCAAAAGCAGCAGCAGGATCACGTGAAACTCCAGCAGAAACAGGAGCAGGATCATCGTCAACTGGAGCACCAGCAGGCAAACGACGCGAAGATGCAGCAGGTGGAACAGAAGCACCAGCAGCAAACGCAACAAATGGCGCAGAAGCACGAGCAGCAACAACAGCACTTACAACAGCAGCAGCCACAGCAGCAATCGCATCAGGAGTCACACCAGAACCAGCCCAAAGGAAAGCCTTAGGGAAGAAGGTCTGGAAGTTGTCCGCTGGTTTCCCTTCACGGAGCGGGGTTGGAAGTCCCCCGCTCCGTTTTTCTTTTCCAGCCGAACCCGATCCCGATCAACGAATGGGATTGGAAGCCGGGATGGCAGTGCAAGGGCAAAGTCGGAATCTTCGCAATTTGCGCCACCGGGTCCCCGCCCTTTCCGCCGACCGGAACCGGACTACGAATAGCAGGAGTGGCCCGAGTGTCAACGGGCCGTCACCCGTGCATCCCGCCAGTTCAGCGACCTTTGGACAAGACCGTCCCGTTTGAATGTTCTGCAGCCAATCAATCTCTTGCAGCTTGGCTTGCCAATTTCACCTCTAATGCCGCAGGTGGGGTGCTTCTTTGCCTCGCTGATCACAAATCCCCACTTAAGGAGAAGGCGATGGTTTCCATCTTTCGCAAACCGGCCTGCATGGCCCTGGCCCTATCCCTGGTTGCTGTTGTGAGTCTGAAAGCCCAAACTCCCTCCGACGGAAGCGTCCCAGTCAAATCGAGCTACCAGTTTCCGGTAGCAGAGGAAGATTTCTCATCATTTTTCAAGCGGATCAGCGCGGATAAGCCGGCGGTTCGCAAACGGCAGATGGACACGCTGAATGAGCGATACGACCTGAGCGATCGTCCGGACCCGAATGCCAAGATGAGTCGCGGGAAACCCGTACAGATGGGTGTGCGAGTGAAATTGCATGGCGGGGTCACCTGGGATCAGCTTGCGGCCATGAGCCCCGAGGACATTAAGGCAAAGGGATTGTTTCCCGCGGGTTTCCTGCCGTTGCCCCATCCCAAGAACGAGGAAGGGGGAATGGTGTTTCCGCATTTCGTGATTGACGAAGTGAAGAAGCAAACGGGAAGAGACCTGCAACGGTTTGATGTGGACTTCGACATACCAGATCAGTTCCTGCCGGAATTTCCCGCGGGAATTTATCTGACGACGCGACCGGACCTCGGCGATGTCTCTCAGGGAAAGTTGATCACCACCAGCAACTTCTACGAGATATTCAACGGCATCTTGAATCCCAAACAGCTCGAAGGATTGCGGTTGTTGCTGACGCCATTCCCGCAACAGCAGTTCAACACGACCGGGGATCGCCGCAGCGAACTTCCGAGCCTGGGAGTCGCGTGCCTGGATTGCCATCAGAATGGCCACACTGACAGCGCCACGCACCAGGCTGGAGACGTCCGTCCGCAGGAAGTGCGCCACCGGATTAAAACGACGACCCTCCGCGGAGTGAACATTCAGCAACTGTTCGGCTCGCAGCGCGCCCTGAAAACCGTGGAAGACTTCACGCAATTTGAACAGCGTGCGGCCTACTTCGACGGAGACCCGGTCATCGCCACGAAGAAGGGCGTCAACATTCTCGAACGGGGCAGCCAGGTTCACGATATGGCGGAATTTCAGGAGATTCTCGACTTTCCGCCGGCGCCGAAGCTGGACGTGTTCGGCAAGCTGGACCCGAAAAAAGCGACGCCGCAGGAACTCCACGGCCAGGAAGTCTTCTTCGGCAAGGGACAATGCTCCACTTGCCACAATGCCCCTGTTTACACCGACAATCTGATGCATGACTTGCACGTCGAGCGTTTCTACAAGGCGCAAGTAATCAACGGACTGATCGCGCCATCGGGCGGAGATGGATCGATCAAAACTCAAGTGCTGCGAGGCGTGAAGGATATGCCGACTTACCTTCACGACGGACGATTGATGACGCTGGATGACTCCGTGGAATTTTTCAACCTGATCCTGGGTACAAAGCTGACCACCCAGGAAAAGAAAGATCTGGTGGCTTTCCTGCTGACGCTCTAATTTCGCGGACAGGGGCACTCTTACGGGTGCTCCGACTTTTTTGCAGGGAGCGAGGGGAACGCACTCCTCGCTCTCTAACTCCTTCCTTTTAGCGCTTTCTCCTGGCATTCACCCCTCTTTCGGACAACGGCACCCACCACTCTCTGGAACTTGCTTACCCACCGCTTTTTCGATTGGCTTCGTTTGAAGATTCAATGGGAAAAAGCTTGACGGGCGGCCGTTCGCGCAGATACTTGTGGGCATCGTTTGTGGTATGCATTGACAGGCAACCGGGGCAAGAGCGCAAAAAACCGGAAATCAAGAAGCGGGAGCGCTGGTCATGGGAAATGAATTGCACGCAAGAGCGTTTCGCGTAGGGATTGCGGGGCCGGTGGGTTCCGGGAAAACGGCACTGGTTGACCGCCTGAGCAGGAAGCTTTTTCCGAAGATCAATCTCGCTGTGGTTACCAACGATATTTATACGAAAGAGGACGCGGAATTCCTGTTGCGCCAGGGCACATTGCCGGCCGAGCGGGTAAAGGGCGTGGAGACGGGCGCTTGTCCGCACGCAGCGATTCGCGAAGACGCTTCGATGAACCTGCAGGCGATCGCGGAGCTGGAAGACAGCTTGCCCGGACTTGCGCTGATTTTTGTGGAAAGCGGGGGAGACAATCTGGCCGCGGCATTCAGCCCGGAGTTGGTGGACATTTGGATTTATGTGATTGACGTGGCCGAGGGGGATAAAATTCCGCGCAAGGGCGGGCCAGGAATCATGCGTTCGGACCTGCTGGTGATCAACAAGATCGATCTGGCGCCATATGTGGGCGCGTCGCTGGAAGTGATGGAGCGCGATTCGCGGAAGATGCGCGGCGAGCGGCCATTTTTGTTCACGAATCTGCGGGAAGACGTGGGGCTGGACAAAGTGATTGCGTGGCTGGAAAAGAAACTGGACCAACCCGCGGAGGGAAGGCACGAATTGATTGACGCGCATCTTCCGTATTCGGCGAGCGGGCACAGCCATGAGCACGGCCATTCGCATGGACATGCGCATGACCACGAACACGGACATGGGCATCATCACTGAAGGTGAAATCCGGAGGCACCCGTGAAGGCAGAACAGGGAAAGTCCGAGTTGGCGCCGCCCGAAGAGCTAGCCCATTTGCGGCTGCTGCATCTTGCGGACAGCGCTTTTCCAATTGGCTCTTTAGCTCATTCCTTCGGGCTGGAAACTTTGGTATCCGCCGGAATGTTGCAGGCGACAGATTTGCTGGAATTCCTGTTCAGCTATTTGCAGGAGGCG
>Ga0210401_10000275_pt1 | contig 65389 bp, 59 predicted proteins | sample IncBWH32MmetaG_FD_150866 | JGI IMG/M metagenome (GOLD analysis project Ga0210401, IMG submission 150866) | Forest soil microbial communities from Barre Woods Harvard Forest LTER site, Petersham, Massachusetts, United States - Inc-BW-H-32-M | ecosystem: Environmental > Terrestrial > Soil >...
TGATCGGGCTCGGGCCGCAGGACGAGAAATGGCGCGCCGGCGAAAACTATGTCGGCGTCTGGCATGGCACGGCCGAGGACGCGCGCAAGCGCCAGGAGGCGCTCGACGTCGTGCCGTTTGGACAATTTCAGGCGATGGCGGTGAGCCCGCTCGTCAGCGGCCGGCTCAATCCGCCCGACATCTGCCTCGTCTATGCGACGCCGGGGCAGATGATCATCCTGATCAATGGGCTGCAATATGTCGGCTACAAGAAGTTCGAATGGGGCGTCGTCGGCGAAACCGCCTGCGCGGATTCGTGGGGGCGTGCGCTGAAGACCGCTGAGCCCTCGCTGTCGCTGCCATGCTTTGCCGAGCGTCGCTATGGCGGCGTGCCGGACGAGGAAATGCTGATGGCGCTCAGCCCTGCACATCTTGCCAAGGCGATTGCCGGCATGAAGCAGCTCGCCAAGAACGGCCTGCGCTATCCGATCGCGCCCTATGGGATCCAGAACGACGTCCGCGCCGGCATGAGCGTGTCGTACGGGAAGAAGTAGTCGGAAAGCGGTCATTGCGGGCGAAGCGAACCAATCCAGTCATGTCTCCGAGACGAAAGACTGGATTGTTCGGGGCTGACGCCCCTCGCAATGACGCGGAATTGGTGCGCACCTCATAATATCCTGGGGAAGTGAAATGAAATCTTCGTCGAAGTTCGACATCGTCGTCTATGGCGCGACCGGGTTCACCGGCCAGCTCGTCGCGGAGTATCTCGCGACGCATTACCGCGACGATCCGCAATTGAAATGGGCGATGGCCGGGCGCAGTCTCGACAAGCTCGCCAAGGTTCGCGACGCCATCGGCGCGCCGGCTGACCTCGCGCTGATTACCGTCGATTGCACCGACGTGCCTTCACTAAGGGCGATGATCGACCAGACCAGACTGGTGATCTCGACGGTCGGCCCATACCAGCTCTATGGCTCCGACCTGCTCGCTGCCTGTGCGGCTACGGGCACCGATTACATCGATCTCTGCGGCGAGCCGGTCTGGATGCGGCAGATGATTGACAGGTACGAAGCCGAGGCCAAGGCGAGCGGCGCGCGGATACTGTTCTCCTGCGGCTTTGATTCGCTGCCATTTGAACTCGGCGTGTTCTTTTGCGAAGAGACCGCGAAAAAAGTCCTGGGCGCGCCTGGTGGCCGCGTCAAGGGACGACTCCGCAGCATGCCCGAGTCGATCTCGGGCGGCACCTATGCCAGCATCAAGGCGAGCTTTGTTGCCGCGACCAATGACCTCAGCCTGGTCAAGATGCTGAAGGACCCCTTCGTACTGACGCCCGGCTTCCAAGGACCCAAACAGCCACCCGGCAACAAACTGGTGTTCGACCACGATCTCGAGTCTTGGACAGCGCCATTTCCGATGTCGACGATCAACACACGCAACGTGCATCGCTCCAATATGCTGATGGGTTTTCCCTATGGCAGAGACTTTGTCTATGACGAGATGGTGCTGACGGGTCCGGGCGAGCAAGGCGAAGCCAAGGCCAGGCTTGTGATGGCCGCGACCAACAAGATGAGCGGCGCCGAAGGGCCTAAGCCGGGCGAAGGGCCGTCGAAGGAGGAGCGCGATAGCGGCTCCTACGACCTGCTCTTTGTGGCGCTGGCGCCTGACGGAAAGCAGGTCCGCGTCGCAGTCGGCGGCGACTGCGAGCCGGGCTACGCGTCGACCGCGAAGATGATCACGGAATGCGCGGTCTGCTTGCTGCGCGACGCGCGGGAAGTTCCAGCCGGCATCTGGACTCCCGGTGCTGCGATGCAAGACCGGTTGATCACGCGGCTTGTCGATCACGCTGGAATGACGTTCCGGGTTGAGCCGTAACCTTGCGGGGATCGTAGCCATAGATCCAGTCCCAGCTCCGCGCAGTGAACGGCATCATGACTTTGATCATGCGGTCGCGAATCCAGGCACCGCTTGCGCTGAACTCGCGCTTCTGGTTGCCGTTGCGGCGTGCCAGCGCCACGATCTGCTCGGCGCGAGGCCGCCGCTCGCTTTCGAAGTTTTGGAAGGCGATGCCGGTGTCCGGTTGGTCGCGAAGCGCGCAGACCAGCCGGTAGGCGTCTTCAAGCGCGATCGAGGCGCCCTGGCCGGCATGGGGACTGGTGGCGTGGGCGGCGTCCCCGATCAGAAGCGTCCGGCCGCGCGACCAGGTCGATAGCGTCGCGACGTCGAGCGTCGCGGTCACCACGATCTCCTCCAGCGCATCGATCATTTGCGGAATCGGATCGTGCCAGCCGGCGTGAAAGCGGCGCAGATGCTGGCGCAGCGCGGCCTGATCCATGGCACGGAAGGCCGCAGCGTCGCGGTCATGGGTCGGCTGCGTGCTCCAGCACATCGCGCCGTGCCGGGGCTCGGGGCCGCAATAGCCGTAGCCGAAGAAACCGCTCCGTCCGAACGTCATGGCAAGGTTGGGGCCGGCGCCGGCGGCTTCCAGCAACGACCGCGGCAGGAAGCCGCCAAAGCCGAGCAGCCCGGTATCGAAGGGTTTTGGCGCATCCGGCACGACATGATCGCGCACGGCCGAGTGCACGCCGTCGGCGCCGATCAGGAAGTCACCCTCGGCACTCGATCCGTCCGTGAAATGCGCGACGATGGGCTGGTCCGGCCTGTCCTCGATGCGCGCGAGTCGTTTCTCGAAAAAGAGCTCGACGTGCGAGGACCAGGCCTTCTCGATGATGGCCTCGTTCAGCACGGCGCGGCGCATGCTGAGGGAGGGTTGGCCGAAGCGTCGCGCCATGTCGCGGTTGACCGAGCCGAGGCGGGCGCCGGATTGCGCGTAGAAGTCGATCGATTCGCAGATCGAGCCGCGACGCATCAAGTCGGAGGCGAGGCCGGCATCTGCGAGCACATGCATACCGTTCGGGGCGATCTGCAGTCCGCCGCCGATACCGGTCGAATGCGGCCAGGCCTCGAAGACCTGGGCTTCGATACCGATCCGCCTGAGCAGGATGGCAGCGATGGGGCCGGCAATGCCGGCGCCGATGACGAGGGCCTTGCGGAATCGGTTTGTCATGGCTTGCTCCTGATGTCGCAGGGGAGTAGAAACTCACGGATGCTAAATATCTTAGCACCTAAGAGAAACATCTGCTAAGATATAGGATCGACGGTGTCAAGGTCAAAAGCGCGCGCCGCGCTGCTGCAGGAACTCGAGAACGCGATGCGAAAAGCCTCCGCGCAGGGAACCATGTTCGCGAAAGCCGTCGCCGATCGCGCGGGCATCTCCAGTTCCGACATGGATTGCATGGATTTCCTGAACATGGAGGGCCGCATGACCGCGGGCCGGCTCGCGGAACTGACGGGGCTGACCACCGGCGCCATCACCGGGGTGATCGACCGGCTCGAGAAGGCCGGCTTCGTGCGTCGCGAACGCGACGGTGACGACCGGCGCAAGGTCTTCATCGCGCCGGTTGCCGAGCGTGTGATGGAGCTTGCGCGACTCTTCGAGCTGATGCAGCGCGCGATGCACAAGCAGAGCGAAGACTACACCGACGCCGAATTGAAGCTGTTGTTGCGCTATGCGACCGAGACCTATCAGTCGATCCTTGGCGCGACGAACGAGCTGAAGACGATGATCGAGCTGTCGCCGAAGGCAAAGCCCGCCGGAATCAACAAACCTCGGCGGGAGCCGTGAGCGGCTCTCCTGCGCGTGTCCTGTAGGGCTGCGCCGCTGCGAACATGCCCCACATCGTTCCGAGCATCATGAAGAAATGCCGCCAGTGGTCGGTGTCGATGATAAAGCTTTCTCCCACGGTGCCGAGAAATGCCGAGAAGATCGCGAGGTAGGCGCGCTGCCAGGGTACGCGGATGAAGCTATGGCGAAAGCCGATTACGACGGTGAGGAAGACCAGCGCCGGATAGCAGATGCCCGACAGCCATCCGCCGGACATGAAGGCGTTCAGGTAGGAATTGTGCGTGTCCTCGGGAAAGTAATGATGGAACTGCAGCGGGCCGATGCCGAACGGCAGGTCAAGCGCCATGTCGGCGCCGAGAATGTGCCGACCGAAGCGGCCGAAGCGGCCTTCGTCGTAGCTCTGGTCGAAGCTGGCACGCTGCCGAAACATCTCGGCGACTGACTCGAAGGACAGCAGCAGCGCGATCAGCGCGACGGCGACCACGGCCGCGACCAGCGTCATGACGACGATGCGCGATCGCTCCTTGCTGGACCGCGTGGTCAGCACCATCAGCGCCAGCATGAAGGCGGCGGTCAGGATCAGGCCGCCCCAGGCGGCGCGGGAGAACGCCAGCAGGATCGCAAGCGCCATGATGCCGAAGGCGACAGTGGCGCGGAACGCCCTGCCGAGTGGAGCCGTCACCGCGTTTTGCAACACGAAGAGCGCTGGAAGGATCAGGAACGCGCCAAGCACGTTCGGATCCTTGAAGGTGCCGCGTGCCCGCCCGTAGAGGGTCAGCAGGTCGTAGCCGCCGGGCACCAGATTCAAATATCCGGCAACGGCGGCAAGCGCTGCAATGAGCGCACCCGTGACGAGCCCACGGCGGAGCATGTCCAGCCGTGCGCTGGTATCCTCGGCCACGACCATGGCGAAGAAGATCACGGTGAACGCCATGTACCAGGAGGTCGCGATCCAGCTCGCAACGATGGAATCGTCGAACAGCGGGATAGCGCCAATGCTGTAACCGGCATTGAGCGAGACCAGGAGCAGAATGAGCGGCATGAACAACAGCCGCAGCCGCAGGCCGGTCGTGACGAAGACCGCAGCGGCCGTCAGCGTCAGAACTTCGTAGGGGCTCGGTTCGATGAAGACGATTGCGCCGGACGCGCCGACGAGCCAGACCAGGGCACGCTGCAACGCCAGCACGCCCGGCGGTGCTGTCGCCGCGGAGGGGACATTGTCGGCTGTCGCCGCATACGCCATCACACGCTCACTCTACGCAACTCAAGCCCGGCGATGACCGCTAATACGCGTTCTCGCTCTTGGTCATCAGCGCGATCGGTGTCTTGAGGAGGATGAAGAGATCCAACAACACCGACCAGTTCTCGATGTAATAGAGGTCGAACTCGACGCGCTTCTGGATCTTCTCCTCATTGTCGATTTCGCCGCGCCAGCCGTTGATCTGCGCCCAGCCGGTGATGCCCGGCTTGACCCGGTGGCGCGCGAAATAACCGTCGACCGCCTCGTCGAACAGCCGGCTCTGCAGCTTGCCCTGCACGGCGTGCGGGCGTGGGCCGACCAGCGAGAGATTGCCGTTAAACACCACGTTGAAAAGCTGAGGCAGCTCGTCCAGGCTGGTCTTGCGGATGAAGCGGCCGACGCGGGTGACGCGCGGATCGTTCCTGGTCACGACCTTGGCTGCGAGCGGATCGGCCTGGTCGTGATAGAGGGAGCGGAATTTGAAGACGTCGATGCGCTCATTGTTGAAGCCGAAACGCTTCTGGCGGAACAGCACCGGCCCGCGGCTGTCGAGCGCTATCGCGAGCGCCACCAACGCCATCACCGGCAACGCCATCAACAAGACGATGCCGCCGACGAGATGGTCGAACAGCCATTTCATCACCAGGTCCCAGTCGGTGATCGGTGCCTCGAACACGTCGAGTGTCGGCACCTTGCCGAGATAGGAATAGGAGCGGGGACGGAAGCGCAGTCTGTTGGTGTGTGCCGAGAGCCGGATGTCGACCGGCAGCACCCACAGTTTCTTCAGCATTTCGAGGATGCGGGTCTCCGCCGAGATCGGCAGCGCGAACAGCACGAGATCGACGCGCGTGCGGCGGGCAAGCTCGACGATGTCGTCGACCTTGCCGAGCTTCGGGCTGCCGGCGCAGGTCTCGAGCGCGCGGCCGTCGTTGCGGTCGTCGAACACGCCGAGCACGTGGATGTCCGAATCCTCCTGGCCCTTCAAGGCATGGACCAGCCGTTCGCCGTTCTCATCGGAGCCGACGATGATGGTGCGGCGGTCGAGCCGGCCCTGGCGGGCCCAGCTGCGAACCAGGGTTCGCAGGAACAGGCGCTCAGAGGTCAGTATCGCGAGCCCGATCACGAAAAAGGCCGAGAGCCACAGACGCGAGATCTCGCCGCCGAGTTTGGCAAAGAAGGACGCGCCGATGAAGAGCAGGAACACGAAGGTCCAGGCGGAAATCATCCGTGTCATCTGCCGAAGCTGACCGCGAAAGACCTGGACCTGATAGATGTCGGCCGCCTGAAAACAGATCACGGCGGCGGCGGTCATCCCAAGGATGGCGGCGACATATTCCCAGTGGAAGCCGTTCAAGGGAACGACATAGGCAAAATACAGTGCGATGCCGGTCAGGCTGACCAGGGCAAAATCGACGACCCGTACCACGCCCGCGATCACGATCGGCGAGTAGGCGTTGCCGACTTTCTGGCTGGCGACGGCGAGCGCGGCCGGCGACAGCCTGCGGCGACGCTCAACCGGCGGACGGCCAGCCGGCACGCTTGCTGCTGCGCTGGCCGCGGCATTGAGCATCGAGCGTGCGTTGATCTGTTCCACAGTCGCCCACGTTCCCTTCCGCTACCGACTGGGCGTGCGTTTCGCCTCACGCGGTATTCCCCCGTCTCTCGAAATAACCGACATTTCGGAACAAACCCTTACTTGCAGTCAAGGAAGGTTAATGCTTGGCAAACGCGTCGCGGTAGCCGTTCATGACGCCTTCGACCATGGCCTTCTGGGAGAAATGCAGGAAAACGCGGTGGCGGAGCGCCTTGGCGCGCTCTTGCGTAGCGGCCGGATTGTCCAGTGCGCTCTCGATCGCGTCCGCGATCGCGCCCACCAGGTTCGGCGCGAACAGCGCGTCGGCGTGCGGCCCGAATATCTCGGGGATGCCGCCGACATTGGCCGCAATCATCGGGATGCCCGCGGCACCGGCTTCGATCACCACGTAAGGCATCGAATCGCCGCGGGAAGGAACGACCAGCACCTTGCCCTTCGAAAAGCCGTAGCGCGCCTTGACGTGGCCGACGAAGCGAACCGAATGGGTGAGGCCGAGCCTCTCCACCTGGGCCTTGAGCGCGGCCATTTCCTCGCCGTCGCCGGCAAGGGTCAGTGTCACCGCCTTGTCATCGGCGTGCAGCCGTGCCACCGCATCGATCAGCAGATCCGCGCCCTTGATATGTCGGAACTCGCCGACATAGACGATGTCGGAAGCATCTTCGGCCCTCGTGACGGGATCGAATTCGTCGGCCGTGACACCGTTGAAGACGCAGCGCACCAGGCCCTGGGGCGTACCGACGAGGCGCTGATACGTATCGCGGGCGAATGAACTCTCGAACAGGAAAAGGTCGGTCCGGTTCATCATCGCGCGCTCGATGCGGCTGTAGACCGCGCCCGGCAACGCACTGGGCGAGAAATGCAGCGAGCCGCCGTGCGGCGTGTAAACGCGAATGATGTCGTCGGTGCGCTGCCTCAGGCGAAACAGCACGCCGGCCTTGGCGCCATGGCCGTGCAGCACATCGGGCCGCACTTGCCCGATCAGGCGCGCAAACTTTTGCCAGACCATGAGATCGCTGGGGCCCGGTTCGCGCCTGATCGCAAAGCGGTGGACGCCGAGCGCGAGCCGCGGCGCGATCTCCGCCAGCGCCGCGGCGGCTCGCTCGCCGCCGGTGAGACTGTCGGCCACGATTCCCACCTGATGGCCGCGATCGACCTGGCCGTTCGCGAGGTCGAGGATGTGACGGAAAATACCGCCGACCGGCGTGCGCACCGCGTGCAGGATTCTCAGTGGCTGGTCCGCAGCAGGGGGCATGGTCAGCACCCGCGTGGAACGGCGCCAACTGGCGTGCAGTCGCGCGAGACGTCCGACGCGTTCGGCAGCTCAATGGGATCGCGTGCGTGCATGGAGAATCCTGAACGAAAATGCCGATTCGGATTAGCAGCATTCATGATTAACAATACATGACCTTATCGACCGGGAACCTCGGGATTTCCCGGCCCGCACAGGAGATTAACCCAGCGGCAACCTTAATGGAGTGTAATCGCGACGGCTGAGCTGGTGGAAAGTGGCGTTCCGCGGGGGGGATGATGCGTTTTGCGTTCTGGCGTAAGGGCGAGGAAGAGGCGCAGGACGAACCGGTTATGGAGCGGCCTGCGCCGGTCCACGCGGGGACGATCGCCGCAGGGGAGCCGGCCGGCGACCTGGATTTGCGCGTGCTGGGCCGGGCACTGGCGCGCGGGCGTGCCTTGATCATCTTTCCGACCCTGCTGGCCCTTGTCGCCACTCTGTCGGCGGTCAATCTCATCACGCCGCGATATAAATCCGAAGCGCGCATCCTGATCGACGGGCGTGAGAACGTGTTCTTGCGTCCAAGCGGCGAGCGCAACGAGGAACGCGCCGCGCTCGACGCGGAGGCGGTGACCAGCCAGGTTCAGCTCATGCTGTCGCGGGATCTGGCGCGCGAGGTCATCAAGAAGAACGGGCTTGCCGAGCTTCCGGAATTCGATCCGGTGCTGCGCGGCTTTTCGCCGTTGCGGTCGGTGCTGGCGCTGTTCGGGATCGGGCGCGATCCGTTCCTGATGACGCCGGAAGAGCGGGTCATGGACGCCTATTTCGAGCGTCTGACCGCCTATGCGGTCGACAAGTCGCGCGTCATCGTCGTGGAGTTCCAGTCGCGCGATCCGGAGCTTGCCGCGCGCGTCGCCAATTCGATCGCCGACTTCTACCTGGTGCTGCAGCAGAATGCGCGCCAGCAGCAGGCCAAGTCCGCAAGCCAATGGCTGGCGGGCGAGATCGAAAGCCTGCGCCAGAAGGTCGCCGAAGCCGAATCGCGGGTCGAGGATTTCCGTTCGAAATCGAGCCTGTTTGTCGGGACCAACAACACCACGCTTTCCAACCAGCAGATGGGCGAGCTCAACACCCAATTGAACAACGCGCGTGCCCTGAAGTCGGACGCTGAGACCAAGGCGCGGCTGATTCGCGAGATGCTGGAGAGCGGCAAGCCGATCGAAGCCTCCGAGGTACTCAATTCCGAGCTGACGCGCCGGCTGTCCGAGCAGCGCGTCACCTTGCGCGCGCAATTGGCGGAGCAGTCCTCGACCCTGCTCGACAACCACCCGCGCATTAAGGAGCTGAAGGCGCAGCTGGCCGACCTCGACCGTCAGATCCGCGACGAGGCCAGCAAGATCTCCCGCTCGCTCGACAACGATGCCCGTATCGCCGGCGGCCGGGTCGAGGCGGTGACGGCAAGCCTGGATCAATCGAAGAAGCTCGCGGCCTCCTCCAACGGCCAGGACGTGCTGCTGCGAGCACTCGAACGCGAGGCCAAGGCGCAGCGCGACCTCCTGGAATCCTATCTGGCCAAATACCGTGAAGCCAATACCCGCGAGACCATCGACACGGCCCCTGCCGAAGGGCGCATCATCTCCCGGGCCATCGTCTCGAACACGCCGGCCTATCCGAAGAAGCTGCCGATCGTGCTGATTGCGACGCTGGTCACCCTGCTGCTGAGCTCCGGGCTTGTCGCAACAGGTGAGCTGTTGCGGACGACGGCGCCGCCCCCAGCGGCTGCTTCCGCGGTCTCCTCCGCCGTCCAAAGCCCGAAGCCCGAGCCGCCCGTGACGGCGGAGCCGGTCCATGAGATCGAGCTGGAAGCCCCCGAACCCGTCGCGACGCTGGCGGAAATCGAGCAGCTCGCCAAGGATATCGCTGGCGCGGGCGAGGCGGCGCGCAAGATCACGGTGCTGGGCAACACCTCGGCCGATAGCATCGCGCTGACGGCGCTGACACTGGCCCGGCTGATGGCGCGCGCGTCGCGGGTCGTGGTGGTCGATTTGTCGGGCTTGTCGCCGACGGTCGCCGCGATCTCCGTCGATGCAGGCGCGCCGGGGCTTGCGGAACTGGCGCAGGGCGAGGCCTCGTTCTCGGACATCATCACCAAGGACCGGCTGTCGTCGGTTCATCTCGTCAATGCCGGGCGCCCGGGCTTCGATCGTTCGCTGCTGCAATCGCCACGGCTGACGCTCGCGATCGATGCGCTCAGGCGCGTCTATGATCATGTCGTGCTCGATGCCGGAACCGCATCCGACCTGCCGGCGGAGCTCCTGAGCACCGACGCCCGCGCCGTCGTGGTCACCGAGCCGTCGCTGGATGCCGGCGCGCGCGCCCAGATCGGCGAAAAGCTGAAGGCGGTCGGCTTTGCCGAGGTGGCGATGCTGGACAAGCCCGCCCGAGCGGTCGACAGCATCGATCCGGGGCCGCGCGTGGTCGCGGCCTGAGGGGGCTTACTCCTCTTTTTCCTCTTTCGGAGCTTTCTCCTCTTTCGGGCCATCGTGATGCAGGGCCCCGCGCAGCCGCTGCGCCAGGCGGAACAGCGTCCTGCTCTGCTTCACCCGATGCTTGGCCCGCGCCACCGCCGACATCGCGACGCTGGCGGCGGCGCCGCGCGCGGTGAGCGGGACAAAGCTGTCGAAGATCGTCTCGTCATCCTTGCAGAACAGGCGCTTGTAGTCGTCCGATCCGATGCCGAGATCGAGCGCGCGATAACCGCGCGCGACATAGTGATCGATGATGTTGCGCATCAGGATCAGGCCGGGACTGTAGCGTGCCTGCTCCGACAGCGTATAGGTGTTGAACATCATCGAGAAGCGATCGCCGTCGGCGACACCCGCGAACAGCGCGATGACCTCCTCGTCGCAGGCAAGGGCATGGATGTCGATGACACGGTTGCCGCCGGCGAACCGCGTCGTGCAGGCGTCGCGGACGAATTGTTCGACGCCCGCTTCCGCGAACACGTTCGGCAGCTTCTGTTCGGCCATCCGCAGCGGCTTGATGCGGAAGAACCAGTCGAGCAGGCGGCTGATCTCGTCGTCGGTCGAGGCGATGAAGTAGCGATAGCCGGCGAGAGTCTGCAGCTTGCGTTCCTTGCCGCGCAGCCGCCTGCGGAACGAGTTGCTCAAGAGCTGCGCGCCCGGCGCCATCTCCAGCACCGGACAGGCATTCACCGAAGGCTGCTGCGGCAGCAGCGCAAACGGGTTCGCCTGGTCCCGCCAGCGCAGCGGCTGCTGCGTCAGCACCAGCAGGTCCGCATCGCCGCGCTCGCGCCAGCGCGCCAGCAGCGTGTCGATGTCCGACGCCGTGGCGTCGCGCGCAAAGTCGGTGTCCCAGAGCGGCATGTTGAAGGTCGAATGCTTGCCGCCCATGAAGGAGGCGATGCGAAGCCCGAACTGCCGGCGCAGCGTCAGCGGCAACAGCACCAGCGGCCGGTGCTCGCCATCGCAAGCGACGACGATCAAGGCTTCCGCATTCTCGCTGACGCCGACGTGGCGCTGCCAGGGATTGAGGAAATCGAAGCGCTGATACGGGGTGGCGAAGGGGCCACGGCTTTCAAACGCGCGCCAGACCCGTTCTGCTGCGTCAAGCTCGGTGATGATCTCGACGCTCGCGATGCGGCTCGCCTGCGACCGCACTGGCGCATCAGCCGTCCGGCGGTCGATTGCGGCAGCCATTGTCATCGCAAATCCCATCGTAAAAGAAAAAATACCTTTGGTGCCAAGGGACCTTTGCAAACAAATGTCAACAAAGGGTAATGAGAGGCTCCGCGGGAGAGGGCAAACGATTTGGCGTCGGACAGCAGCTGGTTTGAGAGTTTCAAGCTCGAACTCGCCTATTTCTCTGGCCGCGCCTTCTGGCGCGGCACCGGCGCCGGCGCGATCCTGCGGTTCGAGCGCGTGCGCCCGCCGCGGGTGGACCGTTTCCAGCCGCTGAAATCGCGCGAGATCAGCCCAAAATTCCTGGACCGCACCATCCGCGCGCTGAAGCGCTGGCGCTACGACATCGTCACCATGGACGAGGCCTGCCGGCGCGCCGCCACCAGGCCGCAGCGCCGCCGCTTCGCCTGCCTGACCTTCGACGGCGCCTCGAAGGACGTGATCACGCACGCCTATCCGGTGCTGTCGCACCATCGCGTGCCGTTCACGGTCTATGTGCCGACCGCGTTTCCCGACGGGGTCGGGGAAGCCTGGTCGCTGGCGCTGGAGGACATCGTCGCGCGCGAAAGCCGCATCAGCCTGACGATCGGCCAGGACGACCGCCATTTCGTGGTGCGAACAGCCACCGAGAAGACCGAGCTCTTCACGTTTCTCCACGGCTGGCTGCGCTCGCTGCCGGCGGAGGGCCGGTCGGCCGCAACCAGGGATCTCTGCAGCCGTTATTCGGTCGATCTCGCTGCTCGGTCGCGCGCGGCCGCGATGGATTGGGCTGATCTCGCAAAACTCGCGGCCGATCCGAATGTGACGATCGGAAGTGCGACGGTCAATTATCCCGTGCTGTCGATCATGAAAGATGCCGACGCCCAGCGCGAGATGACGATGGGACGGCGGGTCGCCGAGACCGCGTTCCACCGCGAGGTCCGCCACTTCGCGTTTCCGTTCGGCGATCGCGACAGTTTTCGCCGCGCGCATGTCGTGATGGCGGAAGAGGCGGGTTTCCTCACGGCGGTGTCGACCATCCCGGGCATCGTGGACGCAGAGGGCCGCACCAACCTGTATGCGCTGCCGCGCATCGCTTGGGATGGCCGTTGCCGTTCGCTGCGCGCGATGCGCGTGCTGCTCTCCGGCATCAGCTTCGCACCGGTGAAGCCGACGCGCATGAACGTCTAGCGGTCCGGGCGCGACATCCAGCTCACGATCGGCATCGCCGGCAGCACCCAGCCCATGCCGGCCACCACGTAGAAGATCGCCTGCAGCCAGCCGGAATTCGCCAGCACGGGGATCTGTGCCACGGCCATGCCCGCGAGCGACCACGCCGCCGCCAAAAGCAGCAGAAAGATGGCTCCGAAGAATTTGCGGGTGCGGATGGTCATGTTGGAACTGCCCGAAGGCGCGGCTTGCGCGCGAAACGCGGGGGACTATAAGGGGCGCGTCCAACCGTTCAAGCGCGGATCTCATGCTCACTCTTGCACCGTCATCGCCCCATGCTTCCGCCATCCGCTGCTGGCTGGTCTCCGTCGCGATTCTGATTGCGGCGATGGTGCTGGTCGGCGGCGTCACACGCCTCACCGAGTCGGGCCTGTCGATCGTGGAGTGGAAACCGGTGTCGGGCGTGTTGCCGCCGCTCGGCGAGCAGGCCTGGACGGATGCGTTCGAGGCCTACAAGCAGATCCCGCAATTTCAGCAGATGAACGCCGACATGACCCTGTCGGAGTTCAAGACCATTTTCTGGTGGGAGTTCAGTCATCGTCTGCTCGGCCGCGTGATCGGGATAGCCTATCTGCTGCCGTTCCTGTTCTTTCTCTGGCGCGGCGCGCTCGCAGGCGAGTTGCGCAGGCGGCTGTGGTCGATCTTCGCGCTCGGCGCGCTGCAAGGCGCGGTCGGCTGGTGGATGGTGGCCTCGGGCCTCAGTGAGCGGATCGAGGTGTCGCAATATCGGCTTGCGACGCATCTCGTTCTCGCGCTCGTGATCTTCGCCTCCATCGTCTGGACCCTCAGGGAGTTCGCGGGCGAGCCGGCGCCGCAGGTCGCCGCGCGCGTGAAATTTTCGGGCCGGGCGATCCTCGTCGTCACCTTCGTGCAGCTCTATCTCGGCGCGCTGGTCGCGGGCCTGCGCGCGGGGCTCGTCTACAACACCTGGCCTTCGATCGACGGCGGCTTCGTCCCGACCGCCGCGCGGCTCTGGTATGAGGATCCCTGGTGGCGCAATCTGTTCGAGAATGCGCTGACGGTGCAATTCGATCATCGCATGATGGCCTATGCGCTGTTCCTGCTCGCGCTGTGGCACGCCGTCGATGCGGTGCGGTCGCGCGCGGGCGCCGCTGTCATCAATGGCGCCTGGCTGCTGTTCACTGCGGTCATGGTGCAGGCGACCCTCGGGATCCTCACGCTGCTTTATCAGGTGCCGCTGCCGCTCGCGCTGTCGCACCAGGCCGTCGCGATCGCAGTGCTGACCTTGGCGGTGCTGCAGGCCGAGCTGTTGTCGCGCGAGCCGGCGCAGCTTGCCGATGGCGGCGCGGCGACACCGGATGCCACGACACCAAGTGTGGCGCCATGGCGGGAGATGTCGCCCGGGGCCTGAGGCGGGCGGGAAAGATCCCCGTCATTGCAAGGCGCGCGCGCCTCGCAATGACGGTCCAACGGACATTCAGTTTTCAAACAACAAAAGAGCATTCTCGCCGCGCGATTGCGCCCGAGCTTTGCGAAGAGATCGCCCTCGAATTGAGGAGAGGGCGCAGGGAAGGCCGGGTGCAGGCCGCACCCATGGCCCGCCAGCAACAAAAAAAGCTGGCGGCAGTCACCACAGGCTTGGCCGTACATCCGGCCTTCCCTGCGCCGTGCTTTCGAGTTGAGCTCGGATGTCGCCGGCGTGGACAGCGTCTTCTATTTCAAATGGAAGAAAATCGATGCCGAGCCCGAGGAATCGTTCGAGCTGAAGCTCGCTCTCGGCTCGCCGGCGGCTCTTGGCGGGCCGGTTCGAACAACGCAACGACCGGCAACGCGACCGGTGTGCCCGCGCGTATCTGTTCTCCCAGCCGGTGTCGAAGGGAGGAACGTCCGCTGACGGTCCAGATCACAATGTTGGTGTCGAGACAGATCATTCGTCGAAGAAGACCCGCGGATCGGGTTCAGCGGGCGGCTCGTCCGGGATGCCTTCGGGCAGGTAGTCTCTTGCGCCAAGTGCGTCGAGCTCGGCCCAGAATGTCGAGGTCGATCGGCGACCTCTTGACCGGCTCAAGGATCACCTTGTCGCCAACCTTGCTGATCCGCACCTCGGAACCGTCGAAGCGGAATTCCTTGGGAAGACGCACGGCTTGGCTGCGGCCATGCATGAAGAGCTTGGCAGTTGCGGCCATGATGGTCTTGCAAGGGTGGTAGATACCAATGGTAGATACCAATGGTAAATCACGGGGATGCCGGTTCATCAAGTGGCCGTGCTGCGTCAGGCAGGCTGCGGCAGAGCTGAGATGTTGCGATGACGCGTCTGCAACGCGTTTTCGGCACCGGCAGGATGGCTACTGCAGTTCACGAGAGGCGAACAAGGAGGTGCACATGCCGATGGGCAAGCTTCGTTCCAAGATCGAACGCGTTTTTGCTGGGCGGCATCGCCAAGCTTCGTCCTAGCTCCGCACGAACGTCGAGAACTGAAATTTTTGCACCGATCCCCAGGGCGTCGCGTGTTCGTGGCGCCGTGCGTCCACCAGGGCGAACTCCGTGCCAAGCAGGGCGCCGATGGTCTCGGCACTGTGGCGGGCGACGGGAAGGCCCGAGCATTTTTCCGGCCCGTCGTGTGCGAAGGTCGCGATGATGGCGTGGCCGCCGTCGCGGAGCGCAAGTCTCAGCCGTTCGACATAGGCGCGCTGCGCATCCGGCTCGGTGAGGAAATGGAACGCGGCGCGATCGTGCCAAACGTCATAGCGCGCGTCAGGCTGCCAGGCCGTGACGTCGGCTGCGATCCATTTCACCTTCTCGGCGCCGTCTCCAAGCCTCGCACGTGCTTTCGCCAGCGCCGTCTCCGACAGATCCAGGACGCTGACATGAGCGAAGCCGCGTGCGAGCAGCGCATCGACCAGGCGCGAGGCGCCGCCGCCGATGTCGATGACATCAGACGCCGGCGTCGCGCCAGCACGCACAATCAGTTCGAGCGAGGGCTCGGGACTCTCTTGAAACCAGCTTAAGTCCCGCTCGTGCTTCTCCGAATAGACCGTCTCCCAATGGACGTGAGTGCTGCCGCTCATGATGGCCTCCGCGTGAGGCACTTCCAATGCTGTCGGACCGAGCGAACGGGTCGTGCGCACGCGCCCGCTGACGGGCTCAGCGCAACCCATCATCCGCGCGACGGGTTTTCACTTCGTCGAGCCATCCTACAGCTTCGCTGCGCTCAGCAATAACCGAGCACGCCGCAGGCATAGGGCAGGCGGAAGAAATAGGGCTCGGACGGCCCGCCATAATAGGCGCCCTGATAGAAATAGTCGAACGGCCGGCCGTAGTAGCCGGGTAGCGTCGAAGATCCGGGCAGCAGCGGCGTGCTCGGATAGGTCGAAATCAGCACGTCCGGATCGGGCGCGACCACGGCGGTGGGCGCGGTGATCGTCGTTCGGTAGTTGTAGTGCGCCCGCGGCAGGCCGGGTGGCAATCGCGCCGCATGAACCGTCTTGCGGCGGGCGGGCGGCTGGTCGGCTGCGACCGCCGGTTCGACCGCGATCAGCGCGGCAAGCGTCACGATCAATGCGCGCAACATGGAGGAGCCCCGAATCAACGGCGGATACCCCGCGATTATTGCAATCCAAACTCGAACGACCCATTAACGCGTTGTTGGCGTTGAAGGTATTCCGTTCATGTTTTCTTAAAAGTCATATACCATGTTACCGCGATACTCGGCACGATAATACCGAATCTTGCAATGGCCGCGGCCACATGGGGATTCGAACCAGGAAGGTTTCGATATGCCCGATGTTGCGGTTTCCGTGTCCATGCGGCGACCTCGCTTGTCCCTCAAAACACCGGTGTCCAAGCCTGTCGCGATGCACAAGGAGGTCGCCGCCGCATCCGAGCGCGATGCGGCGCGGCACGACCGACCCCACGCTGCGGCCGCGCCGCCCGATGATCGCGCCGGCACCATCCAGCACCTGCTGGGCGAGTTGGCGAGCGCCGCGGAAATCCTGCAAGCCGCAGGCGACGGCATCGCCTCCTCGCAGAAATGGACCCGCATCGGCTGTGCGATCGCCGAGCTGATGCGCGACGCGAGCCGTGCGTTCAAGATGGCGAAACAGGCGGTCTGCACGCCGGAGCCGGCGCCGCAAGCTCTGCTCGCAAGCCTCATCGTTCAGCACAATGCCGTGCTGGAGCAGATCGACGGCGCCGCGCGCGATGCCGCGAGGTACGGTGTCAATCTCCTGATGGGCGACACGTTGACGTTGGTGTCCGACGAGACGGGGACATCGACGCTGCGCATGAGCGGCACCGTCTGCGATGCGGCCGGTCTCGGCCTGCTGCCGCATTCGGCCGTGACCGGTGTCGAGAGGGCCTCTGAGTCCATTCTGGGCGCGCTGCGGGCCGCGAACGCGGCCCTGCGCAGCCGCGCGCAGTCAATCGCCGCGCATCGCGCGACCGTGCAGGGTCGCCAGCAATATTTCGGCAATCTGCAGGAGATGCTCAACGGCGGCGCGTCGCCCGCGCGCGCGACGACCGCTAGCGAGGAGGCCGCCAACAGCCTCGCGCTATCGACGCGCCAGGCGATCGCGACATCGGCGCTCGCGCTCGCCCAGGAGTCGCAGACCAGTATCCTGCGGCTTCTGAACCGCTCGAACTGCTTCGGGCAGGGGAGTTAGTCTCGATGTCATTCCGGGGCATTTCTATCGGGCCGCGAAGTGCGGCCCGATGGAAATGAACCCGGAATCTCGAGATTCTCAGGTGCGCAATTGCGCACCATAGTTCGATGCTTCGCATCGCCCCGGAATGACGAGTCCAGTCATTCGTATTCGCGCTGACTCAGGCACCCAGCGCCTGCGCGAGATCCGCGATCAGATCCTCCTTGTCCTCGATGCCGATCGACAGCCGCACGATGTCGGGGCCGGCGCCGGCCTTGACCTTGGTGGCATCGTCGAGCTGGCTGTGGGTGGTGGAGGCCGGATGGATCACGAGCGAGCGGGTATCGCCGACATTGGCGAGATGCGAGAACAGCTTCAGGTTCGACACCAGCTTCACGCCCGCATCAAAGCCGCCCTTGAGCGAGAAGGTGAACACCGCGCCCGCGCCCTTCGGGCAGTATTTGCGCGCGAGATTGTGGTACTTGTCGCCAGGAAGGCCCGCATAGCTCACCGCGGCGACGGCCGGATGGGTTGAGAGATATTCGGCCACCGCTTTGGCGTTGTCGCAATGTTTCTGCATGCGCAGCGGCAGGGTCTCGATGCCGGTCAGGATCAGGAAGGCGTTGAAGGGCGACAGCGCCGGCCCGAGATCGCGCAGGCCAAGCACCCGGCAGGCGATCGCGAAGGCGAAATTGCCAAAGGTCTCCTGGATCTTGATCCCATGATATTCGGGCCGCGGCTCGGAGAGAACGGGATATTTGTTGTCCCGCGACCAGTCGAAGGTGCCGGCATCGACGATGATGCCGCCGATCGAGTTGCCGTGTCCGCCCAAGAACTTGGTCAGCGAGTGCACCACGATGTCGGCGCCGTGGTCGATCGGGCGGATCAGATAGGGCGTGGCCAGCGTATTGTCGACGATCAGCGGCACGCCGGCTTTCCGGGCGACGGTCGCAATCGCCTCGATGTCGGTGACGGTGCCGCCGGGATTGGCGATCGACTCGGTGAAAATAGCCTTGGTGTGCGGCGTCACCGCACGCTCGAAACTCGTCGCATCGTCGGTGTCGGCCCACACCACGTTCCAGCCAAAACTCTTGAAGGCGTGGGTGAACTGGTTGATTGAGCCGCCATAGAGTTTTCGCGCCGCGATGAACTCGTCGCCCGGCTTCAGGAGCTGCTGCAGCACGACCACCTGCGCGGCATGACCGGAGGCGACCGCGAGCGCCGCAGTGCCGCCCTCGAGGGCCGCGACGCGCTCCTCCAGCACCGCGTTGGTCGGATTCCCAATTCGCGTGTAGATGTTGCCGAACGCCTGCAGGCCGAACAGCGAGGCGGCATGATCCGCATCGTTGAAGACGAAAGACGTGGTCTGGTAGATCGGCGTCGCGCGCGCGCCGGTGGTGGGATCGGGCTGCGCGCCGGCATGCACGGCAAGGGTGGAAAATCCGGGAAGGCGATCGGTCATTCTGTCGTCCTCTGCAATGGCCTGGCCTGTGAGGGAGGGGGACAATCGCGGCAGAGGCGGCTTGCGTCAAGGCGCGCCGGCCGGCGCGGAGCGAGTTTGAAACGGCGTGCTGTCTTTCGCCCGGCTGTCGAAACCTTCGTTTCGGGGTTGCTTCAGGAGGGCTCGGTCTTGCTTTTCGCGGCGCGATCGGAGGCGGTCGTGGCCGCGCCGCCGAGGCTCGTGCGATTCAAGGAGAGCCGCATGCCCTGCGTCGGGATCGGCGCGCGCTTGGCGCTGATGGTGCGCGAATTGACGCCCATCCAGGAGATCTCCGACGACAGCCTGCCATATTCGATTTTCGGGCAGCGGTTCATCACGACCTTGATCCCAGCAGCTTCCGCTTTCGCCGCCGCCGCATCATCGCGCGCGCCGAGCTGCATCCAGATCACTTTTGGCGGCGGCGCGAGTGTCAGCGCCTCGTCGACCACCGGCATGATGTGAGCGGACGAGCGGAAGATGTCGATCATGTCGATCGGCCGATCGATGTCCTTGAGCGAGGCGACGAAGGGACGGCCGAGCAGGCTCTTGCCGACATGACCGGGATTGACCGGGATCATGTCGTAGCCGCGCTGCGCCAGATATTTGAACGCGAAATAGCTCGGCCGCACGTCGACCGGCGAGGCGCCGACCATCGCGATCACTTTGACGCCGCTCAGAATGCCGCGGATGTAGTCGTCGGGGTAGGTGTCGTGATTCATGTTGTTCGATTCTGTGCGGTGTCACCCCTCATGGTGAGGAGCGCGCTCTTGCGCGTGTCTCGAACCATCAGGCCAAGGCCGGGGCCTCATCCTTCGAGACGCGGCGAAGACGCCGCTCCTCAGGATGAGGGGACGGATTTGCGCTCGCTTCACTACTCATCCTTCCACGTCGGCGCGCGTTTTTCGATGAAGGCGGAAATGCCTTCCTCGGCGTCGCGCGCCATCATGTTCTCGGTCATGACTTCGGCCGCGTAGCGATAGGCCTCACCAAGCGACATCTCGGCCTGGCGGTAGAAGGCTTGCTTGCCGAGCTTGACCGTGTAAGCGGATTTCAGCGCGACCTTTTCCGCGAGTGCGATGGCCTCGGCCCGCTCGGCGCCGGCTGGCACCACCCGATTGACGAGCCCGATCTCGCGGGCACGCGCCGGGGAGATCGGCTCGCCCGTGAGGAGCATCTCCAGCGCCTGCTTGCGCGGCACGTTGCGTGACAGCGCCACCATCGGGGTCGAGCAGAACAGGCCGATATCGACGCCCGGCGTCGCAAAGCCCGCGGCTTCCGACGCCACCGCGAGGTCGCAGCTCGCGACCAACTGGCAGCCGGCCGCGGTCGCAATGCCCTGGACAGACGCGACCACCGGCTGCGGCAAATCGACGATCGCCTGCATCATCGCGCTGCAGGCGTTCATGAGTTTTGCGAAATAGGCGCGGCCGCGATCGGCGTCGCTGCGGCGCGCAGATAACTCCTTCAGATCGTGCCCGGCGCTGAAGGCCGCACCGTTTGCGGCGATGACGACCGCGCGCACGCTGTTGTCATCGGCGATATCGGAGAGCGCGCGATGCAGGCGCTCGATCAGCTCTTCCGAGAGGCTGTTGCGCTGCGCGGGGCGGTTCAGCGTCAGCACGGCAATCGCGCCGACCTGCTCGCGCAGCAGGATCGGCTGCTCAGGCGCGGGAGTTCGCGCGGCTTGGGCGGACATCGGCGCTTCCATTTGGTTCTCGAGATGAATTTAATGCGGGCGGCAGCGCAAAGCGAGGGCAGGGGACGGCATGGAACGAGCTAAAATGAACGCGGGGGAAATCGAGGCCTTCCTCCGCGAGGTGTTTCCGCAAGCCTTCAGCGACGGCGATATCGCGATCGAGCAGGCCGACGGCGTGACCTGCCGCCTGCGCCAGCGCTTCAGCGCGAGAATGCTGCGGCCGGGCGGCACGGTGTCCGGGCCCACGCTGATGGCGCTGGCCGATTTCGCCATGTATGTGGTGGTCTTGTCGGCGATCGGACCGGTCGCGCTCGCCGTCACCACCAATCTCAGCATCAATTTCCTGCGGAAAGGAACGCCGGGGCAGGACATTACCGCGGCCGCACGGCTGTTGAAGCTCGGCAGGCGGCTGGCGGTGGGAGAGGTCAACCTGTTCTCGGGCGCGTCAGCCGATCCGATCGCCCATGTGACTTCGACCTATTCCATTCCGAATCAATGAGGTTGTTGCAGGTGTTATAATACCATATTTACAAGCCATTGTTTTTATTGATATTATCAAGTGACTTCGGCGTTGACGCGGGTCGCGTGGTTCTCTAGAAACCCGCGCAAGTTCGCGCCGCCGATCGTGGCCCGAAATCCCCCCTGTCACGGAACACTGCAATGAAAACCTTTTCGGCAAAGCCTGCCGAGGTGACGAAGAAGTGGGTGCTGATCGACGCCAAGGGTCTGGTGGTCGGCCGGCTCGCTTCGCTGGTCGCCATGCGGCTGCGCGGCAAGCACCTCCCGACCTATACGCCCCATGTCGATTGCGGCGACAACGTCATCATCATCAACGCGGCGCACGCGGTGCTGACCGGGCGCAAGCGCGAGCAGAAGGTCTATTACAAGCACACCGGCTATGTCGGCCATGTCAAGGAACACACGGCACGGCAGATCCTCGAGGGCCGCTATCCCGAGCGCGTGGTGGAAAAGGCCATCGAGCGGATGATCCCGCGCGGACCGCTCGGCCGCATGCAGATGGGCAATCTGCGCGTCTATGGCGGCCCGGACCATCCGCATGAGGCGCAGAGCCCGGAAAAGCTCGACATCGCCAAGATGAACCGCAAGAACATGAGGGCCGCATAACATGGCCGAAACCATCCAATCGCTCGATCAATTGTCGCAGCTCAAGCCGGCTGCATCCGCCTCCGATGCGCCGACCTATGTCAAGAAGGTCGACAAGCTCGGCCGCGCCTATGCCACCGGCAAGCGCAAGGACGCGGTTGCCCGCGTCTGGATCAAGCCGGGCCCCGGCAAGGTCATGGTCAACAGCCGCGAGGTCGAGACCTATTTCGCCCGCCCCGTGCTGCGGATGATGATTCAGCAGCCGCTGGTCGCCGCAGGGCGTTCCGGCCAGTATGACGTGATCTGCACGGTCGCCGGCGGCGGCCTGTCCGGCCAGGCCGGTGCGGTGCGTCACGGCATCTCCAAGGCGCTGACCAATTTCGAGCCCGACCTGCGTGGCGTCCTGAAGAAGGGCGGTTTCCTCACCCGCGACTCCCGCACCGTCGAGCGCAAGAAGTACGGCAAGGCCAAGGCGCGGCGCTCGTTCCAGTTCTCGAAGCGTTAAGCGCTTCGCTCAAATTGGCCGCATCACGCGGCAAGGCATTGCAAAAAAAGGGCGCCGGCAATCCGGCGCCCTTTTTTTTGCGTAAGCTTTATGGACAAGTTAACGCAGTTTTTTCGTGCAAACTTGCTACCGCGCGCAAACGGATTTCCAACACGAGGCTCCTTAGAGTGCAGACTGGAAAAGGGCGCGCAGCGTGTTCGCAAGGGCTGGGCTGAGCACGCTGCTTCTATGACTTGCTTGGGGTGGCCGATGTCGCTCGACAGTATGACGCTGTATTTCGTCGCCGCGATGCTTGCGGCGCTGCTGGGAGCCATGCTGCTGTTTTTCGGCAGGCAGGAGGACAGCGAGGCGCTGAGCTGGTGGGGAAGCGCCTATCTGATCGGCGCCGGCTCCGTCGCGGCCTGGACGCTGGGCGGCCAACTGATCGGGGCTACGGCCGCGCTCATGCTCAATGCAGCCGGATTCCTCGCCTGCGGCATGGTCTGGAATGCGGCCCGCATCTTCCGCGGCCGCAAGCCCAACTGGCAGGGCATGGCGCTCGGACCGATCGCCTGGATTGCCTCGACCATGGCACTTGGACCGGTCGCGCCGGTCCTGCGCATGACGCTCGGTGCCGCGATCATCGCGGCCTATGCGGCGGTGACAGCGGCGGAATTGTGGTCGGAACGGCGCAAGGCGATGAAGAGGCGCTGGCCGGCGGTCGTGGTGCCGGTGCTGCACGGCTTCGTGCTGATGCTGCCGATCCTGCTCGGCGATCTCCTGCATCCGCACGATCCGAACTTCGCCAGCAGCGTCTGGGTCACGATGTTTTCCATCGAGCTCGTGCTCTATGCCGTCGGCACCGTGTTCGTGATCTTCATGCTGGTGTCGGAACGCACGGTGACCGCGCATAAAACGGCGGCATCGGTCGATCCCCTGACCGGCCTGTTCAACCGGCGCGGCTTTGCGGAAGCATGTACGCGGGTGATCGAGCGCGAGGCCACGGCCGGCCGGCCCGCCACCGTCATGATCTTCGACATCGACCATTTCAAGTCGATCAACGACCGTTTCGGCCACCCGGCAGGCGATGAGATCCTGAAACTGTTCGCGACGGTGGTGCAGAACAACCTGCGCATCACCGACCTCTCGGGGCGGATCGGCGGCGAGGAGTTTGCCGCGCTGCTGCCCTGCGCGCTGGAGGAAGGCCTGCTGGTGGCGGAACGGGTGCGCGAGGTCTTTGCGGCGTCCGGCATCGTCTCCGACGATGGGTCTGTCGATACCACCGTCAGCATCGGGGTCGCGGGCGGCCCCGCCGGCACCGAGCTCGAAGTGCTCCTGGCTGCCGCCGATACCGCGCTGTACCAGGCCAAGCGCGGCGGCCGCAACCGCGTCGAGGCCGCCACGGAGGTACCGCTGTCGCTGGAGAACTGGCGCCGCGCGGCGGCGGGGCTGCCGTCCTCGTCGCGCTCGCGGCCGGCGATTGCGTGATCGCCTGCCACGAATGGTAAGCCTCCGTTTACGATTCGATCGGATGATTGCGACATGAACAAGAATCGCATGCACGTCGTGTCGCTCGAAGCGGATGAGGCCAGCGCGAGAAGCGGCTTTGCCTGCCTGTTTTCGACCTCGGACGAATATGAGAGCGCCGTGATCACCGAGCGCCGCGCCCAAGGCCGCTATGGGCGTCCGCGCGGGCCGTGGCCGCTCGTGATGGTCATCGGTGTGGCGCTGATGGCCGTCGGATCTGCGATGATCTGGCACTGAGGTGGCCGGTCAAACGGGATGAAATGGCGCCGCAAGGCGCCTTTTTCTTTTCCACTGGCCGGGCTAGATAACCGGACCACAATAGGGAGGCCTCAAGCCCATGATCACGGAAATCGCCCAGATTGACGTCAAGCCGGGGACCGAAAAGGACTTTGAGGCCGCGGTGGCAAAAGCGCGCGATGCCTTCGGCCGCTCCAAGGGGTTCCACGGTTTCGAGCTGCACCGCTCGATCGAAAAGCCCCAGCGCTACCGGCTGATGGCGAAGTGGCAGACGCTGGAGAACCACACGAAAGACTTCCGCGGCTCGGAGAATTTCACCGAATGGCGCGCCCTCGTCGGGCAGTATTTCGCAGCACCCCCTGACGTTGAGCACACCGAGACGGTGTTGACGTCCGCGATCTAGATTCCGGCGGTGGCCTCGTCGTACTTGAAATAATCGATCATCACCTTGGCGATCGCCATCAGTGGCAGCGCCAGCGCGAGCCCCCAGACGCCGAACACGATGCCGAGCAGGATCTGGAACGCGAACAGGGTGGCCGGTGGAATGTCGAGCGCCTGCCGCTGCACGATCGGGGTGACGATATAGCTCTCGAGCGCGTGCACGCCGAGGAATAGCACGAAGGCGCTGCCGCCGGCGACCCAGCCGGACGGCAGGCTCGCGAGCACGACGATCAAGCCGCCGATGATCGCGCCAAGGGTGGGGATGAAGGCGAGCAGCCCGGCCTGGATGCCGAGGATGAACGAGCTCTGGATGCCGATGACCGTAAGCCCGATCCAGGTCGCGGCGAACACGGCAAACATCACGATGATCTGCGCGATCAGCCAGCGCTCCAGCGTCTCGCCGATGCGGTCGACGATGACGGTGGCCTCGTTGCGGTATTTGGCAGGCGCCATGAAGATCAGGCCGTCGCGATAGATCGATGGCTGCGCCGCGAATGCGAGCCCTAGGAACAGCACGATGAAGAAGTTGCCGACGGCACTGACGGTGCCGAGCAGCAATTTCAGCGTCTGGCTCACGATCGCGCCGCCCGAGGAGGCAAGCTCGCCGGCGCTCGGCAGGTTGCGCGGCAGGCCCTGGCCGGACTGCTGCGTGCCCTGGGAATCCATGGGGTTCGTGGCCGCATTGCCGAGCCCGAAATAATTGGTGTCGATGCCGTGCTGGTCGAGGAAGGCTTTGGCGTTGACGAGCTGCGACTTGATCGTGTTGCTCAGCGCCTTCGCCTGGTCCGCGATGGTGGCGCCGCCAAGATACACGACGCCGGCCAGCAGCGCGGCGAGGATGAGGCAGACGATGACCAGGCGCAGCGGATGCGGCAGTTTGACCAGCATGCCGAGCCGGTTGGTCATCGCGTTGAGCGTGACCCCGAGCAGGATGCCGGCGAACATCAAGAACAGCGCCGCCGCAAACGTCCAGGTGAACGCGATCAGCGCCGCGACCAGCACGATGGCGATACCGCCCACTGCGATCGCCCAGGCCAGATCGCTGCGCGCCTGAAGACGCTGGTTGGCCGGAATTGTCACGTCGATTCCTTTCGGGACATATCATCTTCGCCCACTCTTTCGGCAAAATGGGCCCGCAATCAAGCCGGCCGACCGCGCCCCTTTGACGCCGCAGACGGCCAGCGGCCACCTTCCTCGCGAAAATGGCATTCTGCCCCCGCGCGCGCGGATGTTGATCCACGACCCGTCCAAGGGCATGATCGTAGAATGATTTGCTGGGGCTGGGAGGAGGCGGACAAGGAGAGATGAAGAAACCGGTGGTCGGTGTGATCGGGAACGCCCATCGCATCGAGAACAGATTTACCGTGCAGGCGGTGGGCGAACGGAACCTGCGTGCGGTGGCCGAAGTGGCGGGCGCATTGCCGCTGATGTTCGCGGGCGAGCCCGATATCACCGATATCGGTGCGCTGCTGGACGTGGTCGATGGCATCGTGCTGACGGGCGCGCGCGCCAATGTGCATCCGACCCGCTTCAAGACCGAGCCGGATCCGAAGCACGAGCCCTACGACATCCATCGCGACGAGGTCGCGCTGAAATTGTCGGAAGCCTGTGTCGCGCGCGGCGTGCCGCTGTTCGGCATCTGCCGGGGTCTGCAGGAGATGAACGTCGCCTTCGGCGGCTCGCTGCATCCGGAAATCCGCGAGATCCCCGGGCGCATGAACCACCGCATGCCGCGGCTGGAAAACGGCGAGATCCATCCCGATCCCAAGGTCATCTTCGCCGACCGCCACGAGGTCGCACTCACGCCGGGCGGCGCATTCGCAGCCATCCTTGGCTGCGAGAAGATTCGCGTCAACTCGCTGCATGGCCAGGGCATCCTGCAGCCGGGCCGGCGCGTGGTGATCGAGGGCGTGGCGGAAGACGGCACCATCGAGGCGATCCGCATCGCCGAGGCGCCGACCTTCGCGCTCGGCGTGCAGTGGCACGCCGAATACGACCCGCAACGCAATCCGATCAACCGCGCGCTGTTTGTCGCCTTCGGCGAGGCGCTGCTCGCCCGCGCCAAAGCGGCGTAGTTAATCTCCACATCCAACAGCCCTGCTTGAGGCGTTCGGCGGGCGCCGCTCGGGCGCGGCCGTCAGGATGTTCCCGTACCAAGCGAATACCACTTGCTGTCGCTGATCTATCCGGAGGGACGATCGGGATTCGAAAACAGTCGAGTGGCAGTTTCTGTGCGCCGGGGCCGAAACCGGCCCCGGCAGCCAAGGGGTCGTGACGTGAACCGGCAGAAGAACGGCCAGGCCTTGCCGGCATGCAACGAATTGCAGTCAGCCAAGTTGATTATGGTCTGAAGTTCCGAACTGGAGAAACGTCATGCCCAAGCCCAAAATTGCTGCAGCGCTTCTCGTGATTGGTGCGATGTCGCTCGGCGCACCTGCAATCGCTGCTCCGGTCACTTCGCTATCCGCAGCCGTCAAGCCGATCGCGCAGCAGAGCGACCTTGTTCAAGTGCGTTTCGGCGGTTGGCACGGTGGCGGTTGGCACGGTGGAGCGGGCTTCGCTGTGGGCGCGCTGGCCGGCGCTCTGATCGGCGGCGCCATTGCGGGCCCGTACTATGCCGGCGGCTATTACCCGTATCAAAGCTACGGCTATGGCTATCCAGCCTACTATGGCTATCCAGCCTACTACGATAACTGGGCGCCAGAAGCCTATCCAACCTACGGGAACCATCCGTGGAACAACCCCTACTATCGTTGGGGCGGATAAAGTTCTGACGTAAGGGTGCATGTTGGCAACGCCGATGTGGGCCCGGGCGATGGGTCAAGACAGCCCCAGCCGCCCTGTTTGAGGCATTCGGGAAGGCGTTGACGGAGCGCCGCCCTTAGCACTTGGCGGCGTACGGAGGGTCGGCGACAGTTGCGTTGCCAGACCTGGAAGCCGTCATGTCCCTGAAGATCGTCAGCCGATCCCTGCCAAATGTCGGTCGGGGTTACAGCCCATCCGGTGAGGGCCCGTTTCCCGCTGTCCTGCTGCTGCACGGCTCCGAGGGCAAATGGTCCGGATGGACTCACAACCAGGCCGCCATCCTTGCCGCGCACGGCTTTTTGGCCGTTCCGTTCGGCTATTCCAATGGCGGCAATTATTGGAACGCGGGTGACATCATCAACGTGCCGCTCGACCGCACGGCGGATGCGCTGGTGGCGCTGCGTGGGCATGAGCTCTCGGGCAGCAAAATCGGACTCTACGGAGCCTCGCGCGGCGGTGAACACGCCCTGCTGCTCGCCTCACTGATGGCCCGCGACGGCGTTGCGGGCCTGCCGGATGCGATTGCCGTGCATGCGCCGGCCGATGTGATCTGCGGCGCATTCAATAGCAAGACGTTTCGCGATTCCGGCGATCCGGGATGGCAGTCCTGGGATCCCGCCAATCGTGCCTGGACGTGGCGAGGATCCTCGGACGAGCTCCTGCCAACAACGCCGATCGAGGTCGAGCGTTACGACGGGCCGCTTTTTCTCAGCCACGGCACGATGGATACGGTCTGGTCGGTCGAGATGACGCGCCGTCTGAAGGATCGATTGGAGCAGCACGGCCGCGCGCCGGAGGTTCACTTCTACGACGACGGACCGCACGGGCTCAACAGCGAGGACGAGAACCGGCAGCATGAGCGATTGATCGATTTCTTCGCGCGTCATTTGGCCTAGCACCATGCGGGTCGGCATGCGAGAGGCACTTGGGTTCATTCTTGCCGCGATGTTTGTGCTTCCAGTTGTTGAGGCGCTCCGACGTCGGCGAATTCGCGTTCATGGTGCCGATATATCAATAGGTCACAGCCCGCTGGCGTTTTGGGCTCGTTGCTGCTGAGTTTGGCTATTGCGGTCGCCATACTGGGGTCACTCTGCTCCGCTGAGTAGACGAAAAGGCGCCCCGCGAGGGGCGCCCTTGTGTTGCGTCGATCCGCCTCGAGAGCTTCGCGGCTCAGCCGGAATAATACATGTCGAACTCGACCGGGTGCGGCGTCATCTCGAAGCGCGTCACTTCGCTCATCTTCAATTCGATGTAGCTGTCGATGAAGTCGTCGTCGAACACGCCGCCGGCCTTCAGGAAGGCGCGGTCCTTGTCGAGGTTTTCCAGCGCCTCGCGGAGCGAACCGCAGACGGTGGGAATCGTCTTCAGCTCTTCCTTCGGAAGATCATAGAGGTCCTTGTCCATCGCCGGGCCCGGATCGAGCTTGTTCTTCACGCCGTCGAGGCCCGCCATCAGCATCGCAGCAAAGCCGAGATAGGGATTGGCGAGCGGATCGGGGAAGCGCACTTCGACGCGCTTGGCCTTGGGCGAGGCGGTGTAGGGGATGCGGCAGGCGGCCGAGCGGTTGCGCGCCGAATAGGCGAGCAGCACCGGGGCTTCATAGCCCGGCACCAGGCGCTTGTATGAGTTGGTGGTCGGGTTGGTGAAGGCGTTGATCGCCTTGGCGTGCCTGATGATGCCGGCGATGTAGGACAGGCAGGTCTCCGACAGGTCGGAATATTTGTTGCCGGCGAACACCGGCTTGCCGTCCTTCCAGATCGACTGGTGGCAGTGCATGCCCGAGCCGTTGTCGCCGAACACCGGCTTCGGCATGAAGGTCGCGGTCTTGCCGTAGATGTGGGCGACCTGGTGGATGCAGTATTTGTAGATCTGCATCTGGTCGGCCATCAGCGTCAGCGTGTCGAACTTCATGCCGAGTTCGTGCTGGGCGGCCGCGACTTCATGGTGATGCTTCTCGACCTTGACGCCCATCTTGGCCATCGCGCCCAGCATCTCCGAGCGCATGTCCTGCACCGAATCCTGCGGCGGAACGGGGAAGTAGCCGCCCTTGGTGCGGATGCGGTGACCGAGATTGCCGCCCTCATATTCGGTGGCGGAATTGGTCGGCAGTTCGGAGGAGTCGACACGGAAGCCGGTGTTGTAGGCGTCCGACGAGAAGCGCACGTCGTCGAACACGAAGAACTCGGCCTCGGGTCCGAAATACACGGTGTCGCCGACGCCCATCGACTTCACCATCGCCTCGGCCTTCTTGGCGATGCCGCGGGGATCGCGGTTGTAGGGCTCGCCGGTGGTCGGCTCGAGCACGTCGCAGGTCAGCACCATGGTGGTCTCGGCGAAGAACGGATCGATCGTCGCGGTGACCGGGTCGGGCATCAGGCACATGTCGGATTCGTTGATCGCCTTCCATCCGGCGATCGAGGAGCCGTCGAACATCAGCCCCTCGGCGAACGTCTCTTCTTCGATCATCCCGACATCGAAGGTCACGTGCTGCCACTTGCCGCGTGGATCGGTAAAACGCAGGTCGACGTATTTGACGTCGTTGTCCTTGATCGATTTCAGGACGTCTTTTGCGGTCTTCATGAATACCCCTCTTGTCTAACGGTCACGACCCGGCCGCGGGCAGCGACCGAGGGTACTGCTCAATACCGTAGGGCCGGGGCTCAACACAATATGCGGGAGTGCCGGTAATATGGGCTTAGATTGCGTCCCGACCGGATTCACCGGTCCTGATGCGGATCGCTTCCTCGATGTTGGAGACGAAGATCTTGCCGTCGCCAATGCGCCCGGTCTGGGCCGCGCGCCTGATCGCTTCGATCGCCTTCTCGACCAGTTCATCCGAGATAACGATCTCGATCTTCACCTTGGGCAGGAAGTCGACGATATATTCGGCACCGCGATAGAGTTCGGCGTGCCCCTTCTGCCGGCCGAAGCCTTTCGCTTCCGTCACGGTAATGCCCTGCAGTCCCACTTCCTGGAGCGCTTCCTTCACCTCGTCGAGCTTGAACGGCTTGATGATGGCTTCGATCTTCTTCACTGAGCGCCTCCCGGCCTTTCAAAATTCAAATATTGCAACCTGTGGTCGGCCGTCGCCTGGGCTGTCCGGTCGATTGGTCTTGGACCATCCGACCGTCCCGCCGGCCCTGGCCGTGCACGGCCAGTTAGCACGAAACACAACGAAGCGGCTCCTCAAAAGCAGGGTCTATGCCAACTCGTTAACAAACCTGATTTCGACATGGCATCAGGCATTTGTGCAGCATTTTGCGCGACCTGACCAACAACCAGCCAGAATGCACGAGATTACAGAATAGGCAATTCGACTAATTCGTGTGCAATTGTTGCTCGCCTTCGCGTTGCCAACATGCCTCATGAAAAGGCGGCGCGACGCCACCGTGCACTGAGGTTCCGATGGGGTTGAGGTCCTGCTTTGCGATACGCTTCCTCTTGCCAGAGTTTGTGCAGGTCGGGCCGGCGTGGCGATGCAGGTCCGAGAGCGGTTGAGGGGAAGGCAATGGAAGTTTTGACCACGGCGGAGATGGAGCGGGCCGACCGGCTGACGATCGCGGCCGGCACGCCCGGCTTCGCGCTGATGCTGAGCGCCGGACAGGCCGTGGCGGAGGCCGCCAGCGACATCGTCGAGGCCGGGCCGATCCTGGTGGTCTGCGGTCCCGGAAACAATGGCGGGGATGGGTTCGTGGCTGCCGCCGAGCTCGCGGCCCAGGGCCGCGACGTCTCGGTGATCCTGATGTGCGAGCGTGAGGCACTGCGCGGCGATGCCGCGTCCGCCGCGCGCGGATGGAAATATCCAGTATTGCCGTTCAACCCGCAGGCGATCGGCCGGCCGGCGCTGATCATCGATGCGCTGTTCGGAGCTGGCTTGAGCCGGACCATTACCGGCGAAGCCCAGGACATGATCGCGGCGATCAATTCAAGCGGCACGCCCGTGCTCGCGGTCGACCTGCCGAGTGGCGTCAATGGCACGAACGGGGCCATCATGGGGATCGCGGTCAAGGCCACCGAGACCGTCACCTTCTTTCGCAAGAAGCCGGCGCATCTGCTGCTGCCCGGACGCATTCAATGCGGGCGGGTCCGGCTCGCCGATATCGGGATCGATGAAAGGGTCTTGGACGAAATCCGCCCGCTCACCTCCGAGAACACGCCGCTGTTCTGGCGCAAGAGCTTTCCGGTGCCGCGGATCGACGGCCATAAATACGTCCGCGGCCATGTGCTTGCTGTCTCCGGCGGCATCGGCACAACGGGCGCCGCGCGGATGACCGCGCGTGGCGCACTGCGCGCCGGCGCGGGCCTCGTGACGCTGGCGACGCCGCGCGATGCGCTCGCCGTCAATGCGGCGGCGCTGACGGCGGTGATGGTGCGCGCGGTCGACACCGCGATCGAGTTTGCCGAGGAGCTCAATGACCGGCGCTTCAATGCAGTCGCGATCGGGCCCGGCGCCGGCATCAGTGATCGCACGCGCGATTTCGTGCACACGGCGCTGTCGGCAGAACGGCATCTGGTGCTCGATGCCGACGCGCTGACCAGCTTTGCCGATGCGCCCGACCGCCTGTTCGAACAGATCAAGGCCGCGGCCGATCCCCAGATCGTCCTGACCCCGCATGAAGGCGAATTCCCGCGGCTGTTCAGCGACATCTCCAACAAGCACCCCGGCCGCTCAAAACTCGAGCGGGTGCGCGCCGCCGCCGAGCGCTCTGGCGCCGTGGTGCTGCTCAAGGGCGCCGATACGACGGTGGCCGCGCCGGACGGCCGCGCCACGATCGCAGCCAACGCGCCGCCCTGGCTTGCGACCGCCGGCTCGGGCGACGTGCTCGCCGGCATCATCGCGGGCTTTCTGGCGCAGGGCGTCGCCGCCTTCGAGGCCGCGAGCATGGCGGTCTGGATGCACGGCGAGGCGGCACGGGAGGCGGGCCCGGGCCTGATCGCGGAGGACCTCACCGAGACGCTGCCCGCCGTGTTCAGGCGCATCTATGACGAGTTCGGCGTCGATTATTGAGATCGTCAGGATTTAGGCTCGCTATGGTGGCGGCAGCGCGAAGGCGACCAGCGCGTCGCCGATCGGGGACTGCAGCAGGATGCTGCCGCCGGCTGCGATGACGACGAATTGGCGTCCGTCCTTGGTCTGAAAGCTCATCGGCGTCGCCGCGCCTGGCGTGGGCAGGTCGTACTCCCACAGCACGTCGCCGGTCCAGACATTGAGGGCGCGGAATTTGCCGTCGGATGTCGCGCCGATGAACACCAGCCCGCTCGCGGTGACCAGAGGGCCGCCGAGATTGGGCGCGCCCCACTTCGCCGGCGCCTGCAATCCAAAAGCGATCGGCGCCGCGCCGAACGGATGCTGCCAACGGATTTCGCCGGTGTCCAAATCGACCGCCGAGATGATGCCCCAGGGCGGCCGGTTGCAGGGAATGCCGAGCGGCGACAGCACGAGCCCGCGCTCCATGCCGAAGGGCGCACCGGTCTGCGGCGCGAGCTCGACGCCCGGCGGAGCCCCTTGCCGTTTCCTGAGTTGAAACTCCGACTCCGGAAGCAGCCGCACATAGCCGACCACGTTCATTGCATTCAGGATCGCGAGATGGGCGCGGGGATCGTAGGCCATCCCGCCCCAATTGGTCCCGCCCGCGGCCCAGGGAATCTCGACGCTTCCCTCGACACTGGGCGGCGTGAAAAACCCGTCATTCCGGAGCGCATCGATGCGCGCGATGCAGGCCATGCGGTCGAGCGGGGTGATGCCCCAGATGTCCTCGCGCAAAAGGCCTTGGTGTGCGAGCGGGGGCGGCAGCAACGGCGTCGGCTGGGTCGAGGATTCGCGCTCGCCTTTCACGGTGGACCGGGGGACCCCGCGCTCGACGGTCGGAAACAGCGGCTCACCGGTCTCGCGGTTGAGGACGAACAGAAATCCGGTCTTGGTCGGCTGCGCGATCGCGGCAATGGTGCGCCCGTCGCGATGGACATCGACCAGGGTCGGCTGCGCCGGCAGGTCATAGTCCCAGAGATCGTGATGCACCGTCTGGTACTGCCAGACCAGTTCGCCGGTGCGGACCTTGAGCGCGACGACCGCGTTGACCGCGGGCAGGGGATCGGTGCGCAGGCCGCCCCAGAAATCGGGGCTCGGACTCGTGGTCGGCGCATAGAGGATGCCGCGCTCGGCATCGACGGACATGGCCGACCAGACATTGCCGGCGCCGACCCGGTTGCGGGCCTCTTGCGGAATCGCGCTCCAGTGCCAGCGCTCGCGGCCGGTTCGCGCGTCGAAGGCGCGCACGAAGCCGCTCGGCATGTTGGTCCGCGCATTGTCAGAGATCGCCGAGCCGACGATGACCATGTCCTCGAACACGAGCGGCGCCGCGGTCAGGTTGACGTCGCCGACGCCGCCATTGTCCAATCCGTTCAGCTTGATCGTGCCGCTTGCGCCGAAATCGGCGCACAGTCTTCCCGTGCGCGCATCGAGCGCCTCGAGCCGGCCATCGAGAATGCCCTGGAAGATCCGGCTCTGGCACGGTTTTGACGGGTCGGGCTGCGGCTCGGACCAGTAGCTGACGCCGCGGCAGATCAGCGAGTGCTGCTCATGATAGGCGCGGTCGAGTTTCGGCTCGGGCTCGTGCGACCAGATCGCCTTGCCGGTTGCCGCCTCCAGCGCGATCACGCGGTTGTAGGGCGTGCAGAAGAACAGCCTGTCTTCCGCCAGGATCGGCGTCGCTTCGAAGGTGGTGGCACGATGGCCGGGAGCGCCGGGGGAAAAATCGCCGGTATGATAGATCCAGGCCGGCTCCAGTTCTGCGACATTGCCGGCGTTGATCTGGCTAAGGGCGGTATAGTGTCCACCGCCCTGGCTGCCACCATAGACCGGCCATCCCCCGCCGTCCTGGGCCTTGCAGGGACTATCGGGAGAGGCGAACGGCAGCATGACGCAGACAGCGAACGGGATCGTCCGCCTGAGCGCGATCATAGCCGTCCTCGTCTGGCTCGTCGGTACGCGCGCCAGCCCAGAAGAGTAGCCAGCGCGCTCAGAAACGCAGTCCCGGTCGCAAGCACCGCGGCCATCACGGGCTCGTTCATCGCGACGGGCTCAAAGGCGCCATAGATCATCATGACGATGACGGCGCAGCCGCACAAAGCCCACAACAACAAGAGGAAGGCCACGAACCGCATGCGATCCTCGCGAGCATTGATTGAAAAGTACTCGCTTTCGGATTGTTTGTCGGTGGAAAAGGCGGCTTAGGTCTCGGCCGCGCGTTCACAATGTATTTCGTGCCGGTGTGCCTTCATGCCACGTCGTACCATCGCAACAAGCGCGGGGCCGCCCAGTCGGTTGCAGTCGATTCGATGAGATAGCGGCCGGGATGCTCGGCGGCGAAGGCGATGCGCTGGGTCTGCCCGGGCTCGACCGCGAGCGTGTCGAGCCAAAACGGCTTCCAGCCGTCGTCGAGCCGGTCGAGCAGGCGGAAGTGATGGCCGTGCAGGTGAAACGTGGTCGCGCTCGCGGTGCGGTTGGTGAGCGCAAGCACGACCGTTCGGCCGGTCTTGGTGCGGAAGGAGGGCTGTGAGGACGCGGTGAAGCTTGCGGACGTCACCCATTCGGGACCCGCGAGCGGGACATCCACGCGCAGCGCGGTCTTGAGGTCCAGTTTTTCCGGCAGACCGTTGGAGGGCAGGGGCGCGGCGGGCGGAAGCGGCGCGGGCCGAACCGGCGGTTCGGTCGACGTGACCAGACGGGCAATCGGGCGGGGCTCCATGCCGTCATGGAGCAGAATGCCAGCGACCGAGCCCGGCGACGCCGTCCCATCGATCAGGACGTCGGCGCGGCTGCCCGGGGCCAGCACCAGCGCCCCGTTGCGGGCCGAGAACGGCTCCGCTGGCTGGCCGTCCAGAGCGATGACCCGAACCTCATACGCTTCGATTTTTGTTGCAACGACGGAGCGTTGGCAGCCATTGATGATGCGGAGCCTGAGCCGCTCATGGGGTCTTATCGAAACATCCGGGACGAGCTGGCCGTTCACAGTGTAAACGGCGGCGGCGTCCTTCGGATCTATGCCCGGCGAGAGCGCGGTCCCATCGGTCGCAACCCGCCAGTCCTCAACCAGCACCACCTCGTCGCGGTCGACGGAGCCGGCCTGATCCTCCTCGACGATCAAAGGCAGCGGCTGGATGGGGGGCGCCGGATCATCGCTGCGCAGCCACAGGTCGCAAAGCTGAGTTCCGGCTTGGCGCAGCGCGAGCGGAACGCGCACGATGGTTCCAGCGACCACGGGCGGAACGCCCAGGAGCGGTTCGAGGATTGGCGCACCGTCGACCCCGCGGACGCACAACGCGATTGCCGCCGGCAGGTCGTTTTGCAGGGTGATTTGGAGTTCGTTGCCGCGCTTGTAGCGAAGGATCGAGGTGGCTCCCCGGAGCATCCAGGCCCAGGTGCCGTTGCGGCCTGGACGCAGGGCGATCGTTTCGGCCTTGGCGACCAGCGCCGCCGATTGGGACGCCTGCGCTGCTGCGGCGCGGAATGTCGCGGGCAGCAGCGCCATCGCCCCCAATCCGGCCAACAGGCCGCGTCGGTCGGTCAGGGACATGCTACCTTGCCTTGAGGTCATGAAAGCTTGTTTTGGGGGCGGTGCGGACCATCTGTAGATAAGACGTTTGGCCGCCCGGGACGGCCTCTCATTACAGTCATTTTTTTGCTGCGGACGGGAACGTGCATGTTATAAGCCCGCCGCCCGCGGGCATCGCGGCCGGATTTTGATGCACTTCAAGCGGGCGTGGCGGAACTGGTAGACGCGCTGGATTTAGGTTCCAGTGACGAAAGTTGTGGGGGTTCGAGTCCCTCCGCCCGCACCAAGCGCCTGCTGCGTTTGCTTTGGAATACCGGAGAAGCCTGGTCCCGCGGGACGGAGGCGGGTTCGCCGGACACGAGGACAATGGGGGAGCCGGGCTTAAGCCTGGCCAAGCCGAAAAACGAAGATTGGACGCCATGCAAGTCACAGAGACCCTCTCGGAGGGATTGAAACGCGAGTTCAAGATCAGCGTTCCCGCCGCCGACCTCGATGCCAAGGCGGGCGCGAGACTCGTCGACATGAAGGACAAGGTGCGTCTGAACGGCTTTCGCCCGGGCAAGGTACCGGTCAGCCATCTCAAGAAGGTCTATGGCCGCTCGGTCATGGCCGAGACCATCGACGACACCATCCGCGACACCAATTCGCAGATCTTCACCGAGCGCGGCTTCCGCCTTGCGACCGAGCCGAAGATCACGATGCCGACCGAAAAGGCCGAAGTCGAGCAGCTCCTGAACGGACAGTCCGATCTGACCTACACGGTGTCGATCGAGGTCGTGCCGGCGATCCAGCTCGCCGACTTCAAGAGCTTTGCCGTGGAGAAGCCGGTCGCCGACGTCGCCGACGCCGACATCGACGAGGCGATCCAGCGCATCGCCGACCAGAATCGCAACTATGCCGCGAAGGCCGAGGGCGCCAAGGCGGAAGCGGGCGACCGCGTCACCGTCAACTTCAAGGGCACGATCGACGGCGTGCCGTTCGAAGGCGGCACCGGCGAGAACATCCAGGTCGCGATCGGCTCCAACACGTTCATCCCCGGCTTCGAGGACCAGCTGATCGGGATCGCCGCGGGTGAGACGCGGACGGTGAAGGCCTCGTTCCCGAAGAACTATGCAAGCGCGACGCTCGCGGGTAAGGCGGCCGAATTCGAAACCAATGCGGTCTCGGTCGAGGCCCCGCAGACGACCGCGATCGATGATGAGTTCGCCAAGTCGCTGGGGCTCGAATCGCTCGACAAGCTGAAGGATGCCGCGCGGGCGAGACTGGCCAGCGAATTCGCCGGCGCCACGCGCCAGCGCGTCAAGCGTGCGCTGCTCGACCGGCTCGACGAGAGCCACAAGTTCGAGGCGCCGCCGTCCCTGATCGACGAAGAGTTCAACCTGATGTGGGGCTCGATCAAGGCGGAGATGGATTCGAGCGGCAAGACTTTCGCCGACGAGAACACGACCGAAGACGCCGCCAAGCAGGAATACCGCGCGATCGCCGACCGCAGGGTGCGGCTTGGTCTCGTGCTGTCGGAGATCGGCGAGAGGAACAAGATCAGCGTGACCGAGGACGAAGTCGGTCGCGCGGTAATCGAGCGTGCGCGCTCGATGCCCGGACGCGAGAAGGAGGTCTGGGACTATTATCGCAGCAACGCGCAAGCCCTCGCCCAGCTTCGCGCGCCGATCTACGAGGACAAGGTCGTCGATTTCATCCTCGAACTCGCCAGCGTGACCGAGAAGAAGGTCTCGAAGGAGGAGTTGTTCAAGGACGACGACGAGAAGAGTGCGGCTTGAGGTTCGTCGGCGTCGCATTGCGCCATGACATCAGTCGGCCGTTAATGATGAACCGCGAAAGCGGTGACGCACCGTCCTGCGCTGCTTTGCGGCAGCGTCCGAATCGGTTTGAACTTACCTAGCCATGTGGGTGATTGCCCCGGTCTTGTCGCCGGGAAATTGGCTCATATCTGTGAAACCGTCTTTGAAGTCCCGCCATGGGACGGGCGTTCGCGTCGGGCCGCTAGTCCGATCCGCTCGCCGAACATCAGTCCGGGCCAACCCTTGGGTGAAACATGCGCGATCCCGTCGAAACCTACATGAACCTCGTGCCGATGGTGGTCGAACAGACCAATCGCGGTGAGCGCGCCTACGACATCTTCTCGCGCCTGCTGAAGGAGCGCATCATCTTTGTGACCGGGCCCGTCGAGGACGGCATGTCGACCCTGGTCGTGGCCCAGCTCCTGTTTCTGGAAGCCGACAATCCGAAGAAGGAAATCTCGATGTACATCAACTCGCCGGGCGGCGTGGTGACGTCGGGGCTGGCGATCTACGACACCATGCAGTTCATCCGTCCGGCCGTCTCGACGCTCTGCACCGGGCAGGCGGCCTCGATGGGATCGCTGCTGCTCGCCGCCGGCGAAAAGGACTTGCGCTTCTCGCTGCCGAATTCCCGCATCATGGTGCACCAGCCCTCCGGGGGCTTCCAGGGCCAGGCCACCGACATCATGTTGCACGCGCAGGAAATTCTGAACTTGAAGAAAAGACTCAACGAGATTTACGTCAAACATACTGGACAGACCTACAAGGCGATCGAGGATGCGCTCGAGCGCGACAAGTTCCTCACCGCCGAGGACGCCAAGTCATTCGGCCTGGTCGACAAGGTCATCGAGAAGCGACCCGAGGATATCGCTGCAACCGCGAAGAGCGCCTGAACCGGCCCCGTAGCATTACTGGGTCTGCGGCGTACGAATACCGGGATGCGCCGGAACTGGCAGGCCCCCGGCCGGAAACCGGCCGGAAAGGCTTCCACGACGCAAAAAGTTCCGTTTTCGTGCCTGCCCGGGGTCGTGGCAAAGGCGCAACGCTGAGCGGATTTCGCAAGGTTTTCGCGTGCGTGAGGTCCAAATCACGGTATTGTCACGGTCTCAGCTAGGCTGCCGGTTAGCGAATTCTTGATAGTCGGGTGACAGCATGGTTGGCTAACGGCGGTCATATATGATCGCTTGAGAACGAGCGGGCCATGATTCGCAAAGGAGTCTAGGCTGAGGCGTCATTGGTACGGAACTTGCTCCAGTCATGAATCGGCGCACCGCGTGCCGAGATGGAGCAACAGAGCGGGTGAACTACGAAGAACCGCGGACGGAGACAGGAATGAGTAAGGTTGGCACGAGCGATTCCAAGAACACGCTGTATTGCTCGTTCTGCGGCAAGAGCCAGCACGAAGTCCGCAAATTGATCGCGGGTCCCACCGTCTTCATCTGCGACGAATGCGTCGAGCTCTGCATGGACATCATCCGCGAGGAGAACAAGTCCTCGCTGGTCAAGTCACGCGACGGCATTCCGACCCCGAAGGAGATCTGCAAGGTCCTCGACGACTACGTGATCGGCCAGAACCATGCCAAGAAAGTGCTGTCGGTTGCGGTCCACAATCACTACAAGCGGCTCAACCACCAGACCAAGCACAACGATGTCGAGCTCGCGAAGTCGAACATCCTGCTGATCGGTCCGACCGGCTCGGGCAAGACGCTGCTCGCGCAGACCCTGGCGCGCATCCTCGACGTGCCGTTCACGATGGCGGATGCGACCACGCTGACCGAAGCAGGCTACGTCGGCGAGGACGTCGAGAACATCATCCTGAAGCTGTTGCAGTCGGCCGACTACAACGTCGAGCGCGCACAGCGCGGCATCGTCTATATCGACGAGATCGACAAGATCAGCCGCAAATCGGACAATCCCTCGATCACCCGCGACGTCTCGGGCGAGGGCGTGCAGCAGGCGCTGTTGAAGATCATGGAAGGCACGGTCGCCTCGGTTCCGCCGCAGGGCGGCCGCAAGCATCCGCAGCAGGAATTCCTACAGGTCGACACCACCAACATCCTGTTCATCTGCGGCGGCGCCTTCTCCGGCTTGGAGAAGATCATTTCCGCGCGGGGACGTTCGACCTCGATCGGCTTCGGCGCGCAGGTGCTGGCGCCGGAAGACCGTCGCACCGGCGAGATCTTCCGCCACGTCGAGCCCGAGGATCTGCTGAAGTACGGCCTGATCCCCGAATTCGTCGGCCGCCTGCCGGTGGTCGCGACCTTGGAAGATCTCGACGAGGCCTCGCTGAAGAAGATCCTGACCGATCCGAAGAACGCGCTGGTCAAGCAGTATCAGCGGCTGTTCGAGATGGAGAACATCGAGCTGACCTTCGCCGACGAGGCGCTGGGTGCGGTGGCGCGCAAGGCGATCGAGCGCAAGACCGGTGCGCGCGGCCTGCGGTCGATCCTCGAGAGCATCTTGCTCGAGACCATGTTCGACCTTCCCGGTCTCGAAGGCGTCGAAGAGGTGGTGATTTCCCGCGAGGTGGTGGAAGGCACCGCCCGCCCGCTTTACATCTACGCCGATCGATCCGATCGCGCTGTCGAAAGCAGTGCCAGCGCGTAGGCGGCGTGTTGAGACGGTTGGAAACAGGCGGCTGTGGAAGGTATTCCGCAGCCGCGATATTGTTGGTTGTACACAGCAAAAGTCCGCAATTTTCAGGCGTTTTCCGACACTTGACACCCCCTGGGTGGATAGCCACGTAATGCTGTCGGCGATATCTTTATCTCTGCAGAGATTCGCTCCAATAACGATCCGGTGACCCGCGGCTGGGCCTTCGTGGCCTCGCGGTATCGCGGGTCAACTCGGCACCTTGTGGTGGTTGCGCTGGTCGCGGGCCGCGTGCAAGGGGGCACAACAAAAGGAACAGGCCATGACTGCACCGAAACCCCGGCCGTCTATCCCTTACGGCGTCAGCAACTCGTATCCAGTGTTGCCGCTGCGTGACATCGTCGTCTTCCCGCACAACATCGTGCCGCTGTTCGTCGGTCGCGAGAAATCGATCCGCGCCCTCGAAGAGGTCATGAAGAACGACGCGCTGGTGTTGCTTGCAACCCAGAAGAACGCGTCCGACGATGATCCGGCGCCGAACGCCATCTATGAAACCGGGACGCTCGCCAGCGTGCTGCAGCTCTTGAAACTGCCCGACGGCACCGTGAAGGTGCTGGTGGAAGGGCTCGAGCGCGCGCACGTCCAGAAATATTCCGACCGCACCGACTATTACGAAGCGACCGCCGCGGCGCTGGAGGACACCGACGCCAAGTCGGTCGAGGCCGAGGCGCTGGCGCGCTCGGTCGTGTCCGACTTCGAGAGCTATGTGAAGCTCAACAAGAAGATCTCGGCCGAGGTCGTCGGCGTGGTCCAGGCCATCACCGATTTCGGCAAGCTCGGCGACACCGTCGCATCGCATCTCGCCGTGAAGATCGCCGACCGCCAGGGCATTCTGGAGACGCTGTCGGTCACCCAGCGGCTGGAGAAGGTGCTGGGGCTGATGGAGAGCGAGATCTCGGTGCTGCAGGTCGAGAAGCGCATCCGCTCGCGCGTCAAGCGCCAGATGGAGAAGACCCAGCGCGAGTACTACCTCAACGAGCAGATGAAGGCGATCCAGAAGGAGCTGGGCGACGAGGACGGCCGCGACGAGCTCGCCGACCTCGAGGAGAAGATCAACAAGACCAAGCTCTCCAAGGAAGCGCGCGAGAAGGCGCAGCACGAGCTGAAGAAGCTGCGCCAGATGTCGCCGATGTCCGCGGAAGCGACCGTCGTGCGCAACTATCTCGATTGGCTGTTGTCGATCCCGTGGAACAAGAAGTCCAAGGTCAAGAAGGATCTCGAGGCGGCGCAGGCCGTGCTCGATAACGATCACTATGGTCTCGAGAAGGTCAAGGAGCGCATCGTCGAGTATCTCGCCGTGCAGTCGCGCGCCAACAAGCTCACGGGGCCGATCCTGTGCCTGGTCGGGCCTCCCGGCGTCGGCAAGACCTCGCTCGGCAAGTCGATCGCCAAGGCGACGGGGCGCGAGTTTGTGCGCGTCTCGCTCGGCGGCGTGCGCGATGAGGCCGAGATCCGCGGGCACCGCCGCACCTATATCGGGTCGATGCCGGGCAAGATCATCCAGTCGATGCGCAAGGCCAAGACCTCGAACCCGCTGTTCCTGCTGGACGAGATCGACAAGATGGGCGCCGATTTCCGCGGCGATCCGTCGTCGGCGCTGCTCGAGGTGCTCGACCCCGAGCAGAATGCGACCTTCAACGACCACTATCTGGAGGTCGACTACGACCTGTCGAACGTGATGTTCATCACCACCGCGAATACGCTGAATATTCCGGGACCGCTGATGGACCGCATGGAGATCATCCGGATCGCGGGCTACACCGAGAACGAGAAGGTCGAGATCGCGCGCAAGCATTTGATCCCGAACGCGCTCGCAAAGCACGGCCTGGACCCGAAGGAATGGTCGATCGACGACGACGCGCTGCTGCTGTTGATCCGCCGCTACACCCGCGAAGCGGGCGTGCGCAATCTGGAGCGTGAGCTGTCCACACTCGCCCGCAAGGTGGTGAAGGACCTCATGATCTCGAAGAAGAAGTCGGTCAAGATCAACGAGAAGAACGTCGAGGAGTTTTTGGGCGTGCCCAAATTCCGCTTCGGCGAGATCGAGAGCGATGACCAGGTCGGCATCGTCACGGGGCTGGCCTGGACCGATGTTGGCGGCGAGCTGCTCACCATCGAGGGCGTCATGATGCCCGGCAAGGGCAAGATGACGGTCACGGGCAATCTGCGCGACGTCATGAAGGAATCGATCTCGGCGGCGGCATCCTATGTCCGCTCGCGCGCGATCACCTACGGCATCGAACCGCCGCTGTTCGACAGGCGGGACATCCACGTCCACGTTCCGGAAGGGGCGACCCCGAAGGACGGACCGTCGGCCGGTGTCGCGATGGCGACCGCGATCATCTCGGTCATGACCGGAATCCCGGTGCGTCACGACGTGGCGATGACGGGCGAGATCACGCTGCGTGGTCGCGTGCTGCCGATCGGCGGTCTGAAGGAGAAGCTGCTTGCGGCCGCGCGCGGCGGCATCAAGACGGTGCTGATCCCCGAGGACAACGCCAAGGATCTCACGGAGATTTCCGATGCGATCAAGGGTGGCATGGAGATCATCCCGGTGGCCCGCCTCGACGACGTCGTCTCGCGTGCATTGGTGCGCAAGCCGGTGCCGATCGTCTGGGAAGAGGACACCAAGGTCCCCGTCAAGTCCGACGAGGGCGACGAGGCCGCGGGTGGCCTGACCGCGCACTGAGCCCGCTGCTCCGGAACGGTTTTGGATCGAAAATTGTTGAAGCGGCGCCCCCTGTGGGCGCCGCTTCTTTTTTGAGGGTTCAGGGCCATGCAGATCGACGGACAATGCCATTGCGGCCGCATTGCCTATCAGGCCGAGATCGATCCGGTGCGCGTCTCGGTCTGCCACTGCACCGATTGCCAGGCGCTGACCGGCTCGCCCTTTCGGGTGACAGTCCTGTGCGACGGCGGGCTGGTCCGCCTGACACGGGGAACGCCAAAAATCTATGCCAAGACCGGCGACAACGGCGGGACGCGGTTTCAGCATTTTTGCCCCGACTGCGCTTCCCCGCTGTTCACCAGCGGCGAGGGCGGCCCGCTGGATTTTGGCATCCGCTGGGGCTCGATCCGCCAACGCCGCGACCTGAAGCCGATGCGGCAGATCTGGTGCCGCTCGGCCGCGCCCTGGATCCACGCGCTGGCCGAACTGCCAGGGCTGCCGACGGAGTAGGGCTTGGCCACCTTGCGCGACGGGGTACGGCAAGGCTAAACAGGCGCTACGGCCGGCTAGCTCAGCTGGTTAGAGCATCTCGTTTACACCGAGATTCAATACCAGTAATTTCAATAACTTAGCTTGGGAAAATTTTCCCGGGTAGCTCACGGGTAACGATTTCGGGCGGTTAGCTCAGTTGGTAGAGCGCCTGCTTTACACGCAGGATGTCGGCGGTTCGAGCCCGTCACTGCCCACCATCCTCGTCAGGAGGAGGGGGAGACCGATGGCCGAGTTTGCTTGGAAGCCTATGTCGACGGCGCCGGACTTCGTGCCGATTGAAAATCCCGTGCTATTTCTCGCATCCAATTACAGCGCGAACTACGATGCTGAGGCGAAGAACCACGAAATATGGATGCCCGTTGTGGGATATGGCTCAAAACGCGACGGCTATGGAGATGTGCTCCTAAGTTCTGGAGAAACCGGACGCAGGGAGATCCGATTGCGACCGGTCTACTGGGCGGAAATTCCAACGCCACGGCCGTACCCGCCGCGGCCATAGAGCAAACAGCGCGGACCAAAGTCCCGCGCCCTGGTCGAACTCGGGCTGAGGGCGAAGAAATGACACTGGGGCCGATAAGGATAGTTTTTCTGGTCGCGGCGATGATGAGCTCAGCCCACGCACAAACCGGCAAAGACCTTTTTGTTATCTGCACTAGCAAAAATCCTGTCGAGCGCGTGTCGTGCGGTCTCTACATCTCTGGATTTGTGAACGGCTTGCAGGCCGCCGAGGATCTGCGGGGAGAGATCTGCATCCCCAAAAACCTTACGGGGAACGAAGCTTTAAGCATCTTCACTGAGACTCTTAGCGAGATGGGAACGGCGGCGGCTCAGGGTCGAGGTATAGGCCCAGAGGCGAACCCCGTTTTCACTAGCCCGCAAAGCGCTTCTCTTGCTGCCGTGCTAGGCATGAAATTTCCATGCCCTCGGAAAACGAAGTGAAATGAGCCCGCCGGTCCCCGCCTACTTTGGCGACATCCACGCCGGAACGATCGCGCTGCGCTCGGGCAATCCGACCACGACCGCCTCATGGGAATGGCGCTGCGGCTTCTACCCGGGCTCAGAGCCGGGCGATGCCACCTCAGGCACCGCCGCGACCTTCTGGGAAGCCCGGAACGCCTTTGAGGCAGCATGGCGGATCTTCCTCGCCAAGCGCACCGAGGCGGACTTTCAGGCCTGGCGAGACGACCGCGATAGAACGGCAGAGAAGTATGCCCTCTGGGATTCTGGGCAACGCCTGCCACCCCTCGACTGGGGAGCGCGGCAAGCCGTGCAGCATCTGGATGAAGTGCCAGTGCGGCGCCATCTTCAACAGCCACCGGCTCGACGACACCGTTGTGCATGTCCCGCATCTGACGGAGGCTCAGCGGGCGAGCGCGAGACCGCGATGAGGCCAGGCGTCAAATTCCCGCGCCCGCATGGGACGCGCGGTCGAAGTGAGGAATGGCTCGCTAATGAACGCCGTCGCTTCAAAAACCAAAGCTGCGCTGAATCTCAAGCAGCATGCGCAGGACCGCTTCGGTATGTCTGCCGAAATACAGAAACTGATCCAGCTGGATTAAGAGGCAAAGCGCAAATAGCGCCGCGAGAATACTCTTAAACATATAAGGATCATGCAAAAGGCCAGGTTAATACGACCTCAAAATCTCTCACCGAGAAACTACGGTATCCGATGAAAACCGTTTGGGTCTATTTCGCCAAGGAAGCGCAGGGCGACGAAAAGTTCGACCTGATCGTTTTCGAGACAGAAGAGCTCGCGCAACGCTGGTTGGCAGAGAAGGACCCTGAGGGTGTCGTGTTCGAATATCCGGTCGAGGATGAAGAGGCGGCGCATCCATGAACCGCAGCGGGCGACGCCACCATTGCAAACGGGCCCAAACAAAGTAAAACATCCGCTGGGCCATGGGGACTGGGCCAATGCCGGGGGAAAGGCGATGAAGGTCCTTGCCGCGTCTCTCACATTGCTTGTTTCAACTGCTGCCGCCGCCGCTCAGGAGTGCCAGATGTGCTCAACGGCTGACGCCTGCATTGCAGCGTACGCAAAGGCCACGTCGGAGGCCCAAAAGGCCACTAAGGTGGCAATCCGGGATTGGCATCAAAATCTGGACAAGAAGACTTCCGCAGAATTCTCCAGCAGGGGTACGACTGCATTACAAAACGTCCTGCTTTCGCAGGTTCGTTCGGAGCTTGATCGCCTTAAGGAGTGCTTGGCTAAAATTAAGTAGCCAAGCTCGGCGTACATTAATCCTTGGCCCGCCGTGGCTTACGGGCATAGTCTGTAGAGGGTCCCAATCGGGCGGGAGCTCGCCGCGAGCAGTCAAAATCCAGACCGCCGCTGTACCCATAGCGAGCAACGCGAAAAGAATATCGAGGAACATTGCCATCCAGCTATCCCCTCCGATTTGAGTCGGCGGTATCGCTTATCGCACGCTGGACTGTTTCGCGTTAGAGCGCCGCTCGCAAAAGGCCTGCTCGTCCTATTCAAAAACGAAAACAGGCGGTTTTTGTTTGTGATGCCGGAACCCAAATGTCGCGGGCAACAAAAGCCGATCGCAGACTCCGTCTGCCCCCCCAATTGCCTCAACCGCCGCGCGAGGAGTGAGATAATTTTGTCATTCTGAATGGGGGGAAGTGGATGCGAAGAATTGTAGCCGATTGGCTGTGGTTGTTGGTCTTCTGCATATTCGCGCTCGGATACATTTTCGGCGGCTGGTCGGCGTCAAAAGAAACCCCAGCCCAACAGCAGTATCGCCGAGCTGAGAACGCAGAGGCCGGCCCCGACGACAAGCTGGCCTCTATCACGCAATCGCATTCCAAAGAGCAGGCACCAAAGGCCGAAAAGAAAGAGGAGCACTCGGCCAGCGATTGGATCACTAACTTCTTCGAACTCAAACTCACCGACGCAATCATTGCGATATTTACAGTTGTGTTGGCTATCAAGACGTCCGGCCTCTTCGTCGAGACCGCTGGCTTGCGATCCGACGCCGACAAACAATCCAAGGATATGGAAGCCTCCATCAAGGCCGCTGAAAAAGCCGCCGCATCCGCCCAAAAGTCCGCTGATGTTGCCGAGGCCGCTCTTATTGACGCAGAACGCCCCTTTCTGATCTCCATCGAACCCTGGCTGAAAATCTATCGGTACGGTCCGCCAGGCAGCATTCCTGTCGAACCGCCAGAATGGGTGGGAATAGTTGACTACGGTTTCGTGAACGTCGGCCGAAGTGTTGCCTTCCTTAAGGAAGTCACTGCGGAATTGGCTTTGTTGAGGATCTCGCCGAAGCGCCGGTCTTTTCTATCGGGGGCATTGGAGGTTTCCGAACCGTCCTTGGGGCATTATCCAATCGGAGTCGATAAGACGTACGAATGTCCAACCTATGGCATAAGAGACAAAATCGACGCAGCCACCTTCGCCCTCATCAGAGATGACGAGTTGAAGAGGTTTCTCTTTGGGTATGTCCGCTATACGGACATTTTTGGCTACCTTCACACTGAGGAATTCTGTTTCCGCTTCACCAAAATCGGTGGCGGCGCGAACATAAAATCTGATTGCACCATGGTTGGCAGCAACAGCTACAACTTCGTGCGGAGGAAAAAACTTCCTGCCACTGGATATGAAACTCCCACCAAAAAAGGGAGTGAAGCGACCGAGTATCATTTGGCGAGAATAAACCAAATAGCTCGATGCCAAGATTAGAGCAGCCATTGCCGCGTGCGGCCACACATGTTCGCGCCATAATAACTGAAAGATGCACTTTAGGCCGCGGCGCATCGAACCGCAGCGGAGATCATCCGCACACTTCGTTCTCATCGGGGGAACCGTGCTTCCTCCTGGTTTGGTAGGCCATTTGATCAGGCACCGGCCCTGCTCGCAGGGCTGAGAGGGTCGGGAGTTCGAATCTCTCGCCGCCCACCATCCCGGCCTTCCCGACTACTCGGCCCCGGTGATCCGCGCGATGTAACGCGTGACCGACGCCGCGACCATCTGTTTGCCATTTGTGTCTATCTGCCCCCGGCCTGAAAACGCGCCGTAGACTGCGTCGAACGCGAATGGCTCCAGGATCTCCGCGATGCGCCAAACATTGGCGGCGGAGAGCGGGATCAGGTTCGGATAGGACCACATAAAGCTGACGTGCCCGCTCGGGACGACCTGGAGGATGTCGCCCGAAAGCACGACGCCGCGACCTTCGTTCCAGTCCGCCCAATGCAGGACGGTGCCACCGTTGAAGTGCCCTCCCAACCGAACCAGCGTGAGGTTCGGCCCGATTGGCTTGGTGTCACCCTCCCAGAACTGCACAGCGGGGTCCGCCCGCATGACCCACTCACGATCAGCCGCGTGCAGGTGGATCGGCAGGCCTCCGAGCGCGCGGCTCCACTCCACCATCGTGGTATAATAGTGCGGGTGAGAGATCGCGATCGCCGTGACGCCGCCCAGACCCTGCAGGAGATCGATTGTCGCGTCGTCGATCAGGGCGATGCAGTCCCACAGCACGTTGCCGGCCGGCGTGCGCGCAAGGATCGCCCGCTGCCCGATGCCAAACGTTGGGGTGGTCTCGATGGTCGTGAGCCCCATCGCTAGGCGGTGGAACTTGTTGCTGTGCACGTTGCGCAGCCCCTCCAGCGTGGTCCACGACTGGCCGGACGCTGGGACGAACTGCCGATCGTCGGTGCAGATCAGACACGCGCCGGGCGGAGCCTCGGAGGGCGCGTACTGGGTGCCGCAGGCGGTACAAATGAAAGTTGGCATAAGGACAGGATACACCGGGTCGTCGCGACGGCCACTTCCGGTTTTCATTGCGGCTGCTTGATCACTCAAGCGAAAGCCGCCGAGCTCGAGCTTCTGGCGGCGGTTCTTGAGTTGCACGCGGCGTAGCCCGGCGGCCTCGAATTTTTGTCGAGTTTCCCTGATCGGCTGCCAGGCGGCCCAGGCTGCAAAAATGCCCCGGCCGACGCAATAAGTCCCGCAGCCATCGCGAGCACATTTATCGGCGGTCGGTCACCCAGAACCACCGAAAGCAAGACGGTTACTTGCTGGGCCCACGCCGCTTCCGCGTCGGCCTCTCTTTCGGCTTTCCCGGCGCCTTTTGATTCTTCTTCTTTTGTTTTAGTGCGTCGGCTTGAGCGCGAAAGCCCCGCGCGAGCGCGCGAAGGTCAGCCTCCAATTCGGTATCAGGTGCACGGACGGCCGCCGCATCGGCCTTTCGGGCCTGCTTGCGGAAGAATTTTGTTTCCTTCACCATTACACTTGTCCGGAAACTGCCGCGCGCAAGCTACGTGAGTCTTGCCAGTGCCGTCCAGCACGCCAACAAGAAAGACTGGCAGCATTTGAGTCGGGAACAGACTTTCCACGACCCATTGTGCTGCGTGATGGTCGGGTGCTGCGTACCCTCCGCGATGCCGGCCATGACATCCAGGAGCTTCCGAAAGACGCACGATCGTCCCGAGTGGCAGGTGGCGATGCGCGCCCTGCGCCGCGCTGTCGCGGAGGATGTCGAACACGCCGCCGGATGCCAGTGATCAACGTTCACTACGAGAGGCGGTCGACGCTTATTCTGACGAGATAGGCGAGGAACAAGACCCGAACGCGTATGTGGTGATGATTGGAATTTCTACGAAGACCCCCACGATCGCAACAATTAGTAGTGCGAGGGATAACATGGTCCACCACCTGATAGATTTCCCGGGCTTCACGTAAATGCCGTGCCAAACGATGTAAGCGCCGAACAAAACCCAAAATGCGTAATCGCTAAGTATCGGGATTTCGACAAAAACTCCCACGACCGCGGCAATGGCGATTACGAGTGACGCCATGGTTCCGAAGCTCATTCGCACCCCCAATGCGATTCGCCGCTAGCTCTGGCGTTCCTATATCGGTTGCACGGTTCAAGTTAGGCGAGGATCCGCGGTTCGAATCCGTGACAGCCTTCGCCTCGTCGTTTCGACGAGGCTTTTGCTGGTAAGCCAGCTTCGCTCTCCGGCAGGCCTCGCCGCGGCCGCCCGTGCGCTGGCTCGGTGCGCCGCTCATTCCTCGGCCGTCGAGAGCCACCAGCTGTCGGCCGCATACCATGAGGTCTCATCGGGCGCGCCGTCGAGACGGAGCGAGCGTACCTTCTCCCAGTCGTTCGAAAATGCCTCGGCCAATCGGCGGCCCGCGTCCTCGTCCTGCAGGCCGATGCAGCCGATGAAGGCGGCCCGGGTGACGAATTTCGCGGGCCAGACGGCGCCCTGGTCGGGACGCGTGATCAGCAGCATGCCGCCAAAAACGCCCTGCGGCGCCAATGGAAACAGAAGCCGTCCTTGCGGACGCAAGGCATCGAGCCAAATGCGGCTCGGCTCTGCCGCGCCGGCGCACACATAGATCAGGTCGGCTTTCGGCAAGCCCGGCGCGACGCCCGATTGCGTCCGCAGCTCCACCTGAGACAGGTCTTTCAGATTTTCATGCGCCCGCGCCGCCAAGACCTCGTCGATTTCGTAGGCGTAGACCCTCCCGTCAGCGCCTGTGAGATGGGCGAGGATCGCCGTGTAGTAGCCGCTGCCCACGCCGATCTGCACCACCGTCTCGGCCGGTTTGATCTTGCAGCTCCCGAGCCACATGGCGTGAGCGCTGGGCATGCCGATATTGATGCCGCGCTCGCGGTCCAGTGCCAAAAGCAGGTCCTGGTAGAGGAATGCGGGGTCGTCGTCGGGTGTCTGGACGTAAGGATGGGCGCCCTGATTGAGCCACCACGGCCCCGGTCCGGCGAACGGTTCGCGTCTCACGGCGCGAAAAGCCTCCTCGATGCGCGGGTCATCGAGCTTGGCGGCGGTGCAAATCAGCTTGGCAAAGAACGCACGAAGCTTCTCCGACCGCGCTTGGCTGGCCGCTGCGACGCTGCAGTCCATTCCCGGCACCCTGTTGTCCGCGAGCCTGATGTGTCGAAGCTCGAGACTATCGCTTGCGCTCGTCACAATACAGCGCGCCGGCGCCGGGTTCTTAAACCTGCCTCGTGGCGTGTCTTGAAAAGACCGAGTCCCGCGCGGGGATGCGACGCGGGCCTCGGATCAGATCGTCATCATTCTTGTCGAAGGAGGTGTCAGCCCATCCGGAACGCGATGGCGCCGGCGAGCGAGCGCGGCCGCGTGCGCACCGCATGGCCGTCATTGCCGCTCTCCACGATCCACTGGCCGTTCTCGTGACCGACAATCTTGCCAACGTGGTGACGCCAGACCACAATGGCCCCGACCGAGGGGCCCCCGGCGTTGCTGCCGTAGTGAGCCCAGGACCGCGCCAGATTGAACTCCGGTCCGGGGTCGCTACCCACCTGGGAGCGCATATACCAGCCACACCAGGCGCGTGGCCGCCCGGAATGGGAGTAGCCGCCCGAAGCAAATCTGTGATGGTGATGTGAATAATGAGCGTGATGGCGGTGATGCGATCGGGCTTCGGCGCTCGAACCCCAAACGCAAACCATTGCAATTGCAGCTACTGTCTTACGCATGACTGTCGTTCCTTTTGAGGGGAGGAGAGATCGCTGCAAGCGATCAAGAAAGCCGCGTCCAAAGGGGGACGACCAAATCGTCCAGCGGCACTTGGAATGCTCGGAAATTCATTCCGACTTCTGGCTTTAAGAAATTGTGCGTGGCAAAAATGTGACCGGGAAAGGGTCATTTTCCCTTGTGGGAACACGGGGTTACCGCAGCGCGAAAGCCTCGGATGCAATGGTCATGTCGCCCTGTGACAACCTCGGCGCGATCGGCCTTGCGTGTGGATGCGCGAGGCGGTCGGTTGCGTACCGTTGGATGACCCGCGCGACGCCGATGACGCATCGATGTTTGCCGTCGCAAATGTGGAGAGCCTGCGCGTTCGATCGCACGACCTTGATTTGCCAGCGCGTCTTGCCGGGGTTGGAATTGCTCTCGATGCGGGTGTTTGGCTTGGACACGACCGCGGCGTTCACCTAGCGTGGCGGCCCCTGCCATTTTGCCCGCGAGGGCTTCGCCTTTGCCGCGTCGGATCGCGCCGGAGACGTTTTCATATCAAGGACCGCGCAGATGGATTTGCCCGTTGGCCACGACAAGAACGCCGACCAGATCGCCTACTGGAACGGCCCCGGCGGCCAGCGCTGGTCCGACCGGCAGGCCGCGCAGGACGTGCTGCTCGCGCCGGTGTCACGCCTGCTGATCGATCGCGCAAGGGTGCAAGCGGGCGAGCGAATCCTCGATGTCGGCTGCGGCTGCGGGTCGACCAGCATCGCGCTGGCGCTGCGGGTGGCACCCTCGGGGTTCGTGCTGGGCGTCGATATCTCCGCACCGATGCTTGAGACGGCCAGGCGGGTTGCGCCCAAGGAGCTGCCGCTCGACTTCGTGCTCGCGGACGTCACTGTCTATCCGTTCCATCCCGCGACCTTCGATCTGCTGACCTCGCGCTTCGGCGTGATGTTCTTTGCCGATCCCATGCTGTCCTTTGCCAATCTGCGCCTGGCGCTGCGGCCTACAGGGCGGGTGGCGTTCGTCTGCTGGCGCGAGCCGCGCGACAATCCCTGGGCGATGGCGCCGCTGCAGGCGGTCTATCAGCACGTTCCCAGGCTGCCGCAAATGGGGCCGGAGGATCCCGGTCCGTTTGCCTTTGCCTCGGAAGAGCGTGTGCGGCGGATCCTGGGCGGGGCCGGCTATTCCGAGATCGTGATGGAGCGCTGCGATCTGTCGTTGGATATTGCCAACGGAGGCGGGCTCGATGCCGCCGCGCAGTCGGCGCTGGAGATCGGCCCCGCGAGCCGGGCCCTGGAAGGGCATCCGGCGGAGGTGCGTGCCGCGGCGAAGGAGTCGATCCGTGAAACGCTGAAACCCTTCGTGCGCGGCGACAGCGTGGCGCTCGCGGCCTCGATCTGGATCGTCACCGCGCGCTCGGCTTGACCGGTGTCCTCAGTTCGTCGTGCCCAAAGCCCGGCCTACTGTCGCGCTCGCCGTCGTATCCCGAACAGGCGGAGTTCCGATCGCCGCATTGATCAGCCCGAGCAGCCGGCGGCTGGCAAATTCATGGCCTTCGGGTGTGAAGTGCGAGCCATACTGGATGCCGTAGGCCGGCGCACCGTCGAGCGCGACATAGGGAATGCGTTCGGCCTTGAGCCGCTCGACCAGGCGATCGTCGGTCGATTGCAGCGCGACCAGCAGTTTTGCATCATGCCCGCCGACGAACTCATGGACCTTGCCGATGAGGCGCTCCGTCGGATCGGGCACGTCGACCGGTGGAGACGAGAGCTCGACAGTGGCCAGTGCCGCCACCCGCGCGAGCCAGAGGTGCTTCACCAGCCAGCTGTCTTTGATCAGAAGCTGCAGAGATTGCGGCACCGGCTGGCCCTTGAGCCGCAGCGCGCCGTCGGCGGCGGTTTCGAAATAGGGTTTGCGGTAGCGGCCATAGCGGACGTTGCTGGTATTGTCCTTGCGGTCATTGTCGGTGCAGAAAAACAGCACCACCACGTCGGGATGAACCTCAGGCCAGATGCGTTTCAGCCAGAGATATTCCTGGTCCGTGCCGTAGCCGGAGACGCCGGCGTTGACGATCTGATACTGCGGCAAGCGGTCGCGCAACAGGTCGGTGAACCGCTCGGCCGCCTCCGCATCGACGCCCCAGACGAAGGAATCGCCGATGAACAGCATCACCTGCCGCTCGTCGGGCTTGAACTCGACGTCACGGAAGCCGAGGCTGTTGTGGCTCGCATGGATGGTCCGCGCGGTCGTCACCGTCGACACCGAATTGGGGACGGGCGCCCAGCCGAGCTCGGCGTCGTAGCCATAGGCCAGCGATCGCTCGCTGAAATCCTGGCGCAGTTCCCGAAAATCGGCCACGCGCAGCAGCAACTCGGTCACCGCCAGGGTCACGAATGTGATCAGCAAAAGCGTGCCCGCGGATCGCAGCGCGGCACGGATTCGGGTGGGAAGGAACGCAGAACTCATCGCGGGATTCTGCGATGAGCCAATGGCGTTTGGGTGTCGCGTCAGTGGCGCGTGCTGGGCGAGCTCGTGTCGACCGTCACAAAGAATCCGTCACTTCGCCCCACCCAATCTTCAGCAGCGCCGTTGGGCATGAAATGGTCGGTTACAACCACCGCGGGATTGTCCCTGCAGGCCATCCTGGGATTGGATCCCGACGAGCGCGGCGTCGAGCTCGCGCCAGAAGGTCGGTCCCTTGACGATATATTGCACGCTAAAACCCTCGCACCGCTCGATCATGTCGGGATTCCTGCTGCCAGTGATCACGATCGCGTCTACGGGCGCCTGCTCGGGATCCAGGAGATGGGCGCAGACCGATAATCCGTCGACCTCGGGCATGTTGACGTCGATCACCAGAATGTCCGGCTTGCTCCGGCTGGCCTTGAGAATGGCCTGCATGCCGTTCGATGCGACGTCGACCTGGAAGCCAATGCGCGCGCAGCGATCCGCAAGCAATTGCAGAATCGCCGGGTCGTCGTCGGCGATCAGCATTCTTGGAATGGCCCTCGTGGACCGAACGTCGTTGTTCTCATGGATGCCCCGCTCAGCGTCCAGCAGTTCGAGTTCCGGAAAAGATTGCTTCATGTTGTCGTTCCCCAGCTGCCGGGTCTGGCTGTCGATTGGGGTCGACAGATCGCCCCGTCCCTGATCGATTCACACCCGAACCGATTAAGGCGAGGTTAACCATCGTCTCCGCTTGATTGCACACGCAGTGCCGATAATTGCGTCGCGGTCCGATCGCGTCAGCTGGGCTTCAGCACGTTGCGGGCCTGGAGGAGCAGCCCGTCAAGGGCGCGGTCGGTCTCGTTCGCGGGGCCGCCCTCGGCAAGCTCCAAGATGATCGCCTCCTCGAGCGCGGCTGCCGCATCGCTGACGTCGGCAAAGCCGTAGACTCCCGCGGCGCCGGCGAGACTGTGGGTGGTGCGCTTGATGCGATCGAGCGGCGCCGGCAAGCGCTGCCCCTGCTGCAGGGCGGCGCGATCCTGCGCAAGCGTCTCCGCATCCCGCTCGAGCCGCTGCAGGAAGGCGGCGCGCAGATCCTCCAGCGGATCGTCGATCGGCGCCACATGGCTTCGGACCGAAGCCGCCAGCGTCATCGGGTCGAACGGTTTTGGAATCACGCCGATGGCGCCAAGCGAACGAAAGCGTTCGGTTTCCCTGAGCTGCGCGCGTGCCGTCATGAAGATAACCGGGATATCGGTCGTGGCGGGATTGGCCCGCAATTGAGCCAGGGTCGCGGGTCCATCCATCACCGGCATCATGACATCGAGCAGCATGACGTCCGGTTGCCATTCGGCGGCGGCGGCGAGCGCATCGGCGCCGGACTCGCAACTGCGCACTTCGAAGACGGGATCCATGCTGAGCGCAATTTCCACCACCGTGCGGATATCAGGCTCATCGTCGACATGGAGCAGGCGAATTGGGGTCATGCGATCTCCTCTGCAGATTGTTTCGGTGCCAGCGCCAATCGATCCCGAACGGCGGTGGCAAGGTTGTCGAGCGACGAATTCATCTTGGTGAAGGTCGAGCTGATCTGATCGCCGGATCCTGCGTCCACGGCCACGTTGGAGAAGATGATGACCGGAATGAGCTTGCCGCGGCTGTCGCGCAGCTCCGGCAGGAGGTCGAGACCGGAGTCCTGGCCGAGTGTGACGTCGAGAACGACGAGATCGATCCGTTCGGAGGCGATGATGCGGAGCGCCATTTCCGCCGAGTCCGCGGAGATGACGTCGATGATCGGGCCGAGCTCGTTGGCGACCAGCGTCCGCATGTCGGGGTCATCATCAATGTGCAGCAGGCGGGGGCGTTGCCGGGCTGCGGACGTTGTGGCGGCCCTGAGCGTCGCGACCAGCGTCTTTGCCTTGATCGGCTTGCCGAGCCAATGCTGGATGTTGAGCCTCGACGATCTGATATCGCTCTGCCCATGTCCGGGGTCGCCGGCCATCACGATGATCGGCGTGTCGCGATTTTGCGGCTGGGCGCGGAGCCGCGCGATCAGGTCGACGCCGTAGCCGTCCGGAAGCTGAAGATCGACGATAATCGCTCCATAGCGGGCTGCACCGGCGCGCGCGAGCGCGGTGGTGACCGTATGGGCGAAATCCACCACGAAGCCGTCCCGTTGCAACAGCTTGCGCAACGCCTCCGCAACCTTGCGGTCGTCATCGCAAAGCAGGATGCGGGCAAGCGGCGCATCGGCGACGAGGTCGACTTCGCCGCCGGCCGTGCCGTCGCAAAGCGGCAGATCGATATGAAAGATCGTGCCGCCACCCGGCGCGTCGTCGAAGTCAACCTTGCCGCCAAGCCGATCGACGATCTCCTTGACGATGCTGAGCCCGAGACCCGTCCCACCCTTCTTGCGCGTGTTGGTGGCGTCGGCCTGGGCGAATTTCTCGAAGATGTGCGGCTTGAACTCCTCGGGGATGCCTGGGCCGCGATCGCGAACGGTGATGCGGGCGTTGGCTTCGTTTCTCGCCATGCCGACCACGACCTCCTCGCCCGCCGCCGAGAACTTGATCGCGTTCGACAGCAGGTTCGTGAGGACCTGCGCCAGACGATCGGAATCCGCATTCACCTCGAAATCGTCCGGAGCCTCATCGAGCCGGAGCTGCACGCCATAGCTCCCCGCAAATCCCCTGGTGTCCTCGATCGTGCTCTCCACCACCCTCCGCAGGGCAATCCGGCGCATGTCGAACACGATGTGACCGGCCTCGATCTTCTCGATGTCGAGGATGTCATTGACGAGCCGCACCAGCCGCTGGCTGTTGGTATGCGCGATCGTCAGCAGGCGCGCCGCCGAGTCCGGCAATTTTGCCGCCCATTGTCCGGCAAGCAGGCCGAGCGAGCCGGCAATCGAGGTCAGCGGGGTGCGCAGCTCATGGCTGACCGTTGCGACAAATTCGTCCTTCAGCCGCTCCGTGCGCCGACGCTGGGTGATATCGATGATCGCGCTCAGAACCATGTGCTCCTGGCCGGTATGGATCGGATTGAGGCCAACCTCCACGGGAAATTCGGTCCCGTCCTTGCGCCGGCCGAACAGGGTGCGGCCGGCGCCCATATGGCGGCATTCCGGCGTCGCCATGAAGTTGGCGCGATTGACGACGTGATGGGCTTGCAGGCGTTCAGGCACCAGGATGTCGACATATTGTCCGATCAGCTCCTCGCGCTTGTAGCCGAACAGATTCTCGATCTCGGTGTTGAGCATCACGATCCTGCCATCGCCGTCGGACATCACCATCCCGCTCGGGCAGGCTTCGACGGCGAGCCGAAACAATTCGTCGCCAAGGCGACGTTCGACGCTGTGCCGGGCATGATTGCGCTCGAGCGTCCGGCGCTCCAGAAGCCCATGCGCGTGGCCAAGGGCTTCAGCGACCGCGTCAGTCTCGCGAACCCTTGACGGTACGATGACCGGCGTATCGCCACGACCAACGGCCAGTGCCGGTGGGATCAGTTTCTGCACTGCGCCGGCGATGCGCGCCGATTCAAGCGTCACCAGCAGGAGGCCTGCGGCCATGATCAGGAATATGCCGGTGCCGCCGTAGAGCAGAATGCCGGTCGGCTGCCGCGCGAATTGAGCCACGGGAACGCTGACCGCGACCGTGAAGCCGGATACGCCGGATCTGCTCAATCCCACATAGACCGGTGTGCCGTCCGGCCGCCTGGTTTCCAACAAACCCTGCGATGGTTTGATGGCGGGGGTGTTGAGAAGTGCGTTCTGGCCGACCCGCGCGCGATTTTTGGAGTGCGCGACAATGACGTTCGATGTGTCGATGAAGGTCGCGGCCCAGCCCGCGGGCAGCTGCTGGCGCTGCAAGAGGTCCTCCAGGTGCGACGGAGGCAGGATGACGTCCAGACTGTACTTGACGGGATGGTCCGGAGACACCGGGATGGACACTGCCAGCGCCGGCCCGTCTGTGGGCCCTGCGATGAACAGATCCGAGACCGTGGGCTGGCCGGTCTCCAGGACCTTGCGCAGGTTGGACGGATTGGCAGCAGGTCCGAGTGGCGTTCCGTAGGGATGCGAGGTGTTGATGAGCTGTTGGCCGTCCGCGTCCGTCAGAATGACGGCGGATCCATGAAGCAGCGGAAGGACTCGGATTGCTTCGCGGTGAAATGCCGCAAAATGCCCGGACGTGAGCAACGGCGAGTTCGCCAGCACCTGTGCTGCCGCGATCGTGCCCGCCAGGTCGCCATCGAGCGTGGATGTCAGCGCGCCCGCGGTCGAGAAGATGTTCTGCGACATTTGCTCGCGTTCGCTGTAGTAAGAGCCGGACGCGAGCGCGGCGAGCCCGGAAATGGCGGGCACGATCAGAATGAAGACGATCCGCAGCAGGCTCGATCGGATCGAGCGGGATGGGCCCGAGGCGTCTCTCGAGTCCGATTGCGACAGCGGTTGGATTGGCGCGCCGTCGGCGTCCGATCCGCCTGATTCCGATTCCGCGATCGGGGCTTTCGCAGCGACGGAATCAGGATTGCGGTGATGGGCAGGGCAGAGGTGGGACGCCGCCTCCCGGTCGATTGCGACTGCCGCGCCGGTCGCCGGCTCAGGCATTACCATCTGATGATTCCGCGCGGCATTGTGTCGGGGTGGGGAGCAACCAGGTTTTCTCGTTGCCGTCGGCCGGCATATTGATGTGCAGCGCCATGCGAACCAGTTCGACCGCGTTCTTGGCCTTGAACTTCTGCATGATCCGGGCGCGATGACTCTCGAACGTGCGCGGACAGATCTGAAGGTGCATGGCACCTTCCTTGTTGGTAAGGCCTTGGCTGATGAGGCGCAGAACCTCCCGCTCACGTCGCGTCAGGAGCTGGTATGTGGCGTTGGCCGCTGACGCGGCCTCGGGATCGGCCGGGCGGGCGTTGCCGGTGGTCGCCCGCGACCACCACGCGATGACCTTGCGGCCGTGTGCGATATCGCTCTGCTCCGGGAACGCGCTCGCACAGGTGTTTTCGATCTGTTGCAGCAGCCTGCACGCAAATTCAGCTTCACGAAGCGCTTGCTCCGCGATCTGTCTGAGCGGCAGACCTTCACCATTGTCGTCGGGAAACTGGTCGCTGTTCGTGTGGAGGTCGCTGACATAGAGCAGCAGCGCCGTCAGAGGTCCGCTGAGCTGGTGGGCGATCGCGGATGCGACCTCGCTCGCCGTTCGAGACCGCTCCGCCGACGCATCCTCGCGCGCGCGGCCCTCGGCGGGCAGGTCGTCGGGCAATGTCATTGCGTCAATGTTCCCGTGAAATGCGCCGCGGCGAGGCTTCTGTCGATCGCCTCGATCAGCTGGGGCGGCGAAAAAGGTTTCCGAAGCCACGTCGATGCGCCGCGTTGCATCGCCATGGCGAAGTAATCCTCCGCTCCTGGCGTTTGCCGGAGCCGGAAGCCCGACATCACGATGATGGGGACCGTCGATTTCCGGCGGATATGCGCGATGGTGTGCAGGCCACTCAACCCGGGCATGAAAACGTCGATGACGACGATGTCGAACCTCGACGTTTCGAGCGCGCGGATTCCGGCGGCGGCGCGCGGCGCGATCGCCGTTTCGCCGTTGCGGCGCGACAGAATGGCCCGGATCGCCATGCAGACGCAGTCATCGTCGTCGATCACGAGCACACGCAGGGGCGGCTTCGTCGAGGCGGAGATGTCGCCAGCGGTTTCCTCTAACGTGTCCATCAAATCGACCTTCGTACCAGTAAGGGTACTCACGGAGGTACTTTCGGGGAAATTCCCGAATCACGTGTGTTATCGCGAACCTAGCGGTGGCGCGCTGAATGAGGGTAAACTTTCGATTCCGTACAAACACGCACGATGGAGCGGAGCATTACGGGGCTGCCGAGCGTGGGCACATGTCGGCAACCGTTGCGTGCATGGGCACATGCACGCAGGCGTGCGTGAGTGGTGCAATAGTGTGGGAGTCGCAAAGAAGTGTCGGTCACGCGCCCGCGATGTATTGAACGCGGCGCGCGCCTCGGGTCGCGCTCACTGGTAAAGCGGCGCGCCGTCCAGGTCGCTCGGAAAGCCGCAAAGCCTCTGCAGTACGGCGAACAATTCGGCGGCGTCGGCGCTCTTTTGCAGGATACGTATGGCACCGGGGTGCCCGTCGATCGGAGCTCGCAACCGTTGCTTGACGGCATCGGGAAGACGCCGCCCGCTCTGCACGACGACAGGTATATTGGCGGTCTCCGGGACGCTCCGCAGTCTGGTCAGCAGATACTCGGCGTTGCCGTTTGGCATTGCATAGTCGACGACGATGACGGTCGGCTCCAGCCGTCGCGCGATCGAGAAGGCGCCCGTTCCGTCGGCAGCGTAGAGCAGCTCGGCTCCCACCTTCGCGAATTTACGAAAGTAGAACTTCCTGATGTTGAAATCGTCGTCCACCAGCAGCACCCGTGGGCGCGTCTTCAAGGCCGCCGTCGGGAGATAGCCCGCCGGCGGTTTCGCCGCGCTCTCCTCGGACGATATCGCGGCAAGGAGCGCCTCGAGTTCGGTCCAGAACATTTTTCCCTTGTGAACGCAGGAGACCCCCAGTTGCTCGCAGAGTTCGGCGATCTCCGCCCGCGGACTCCCGGTCATCACGATCACATGGTCGGACTTCTTGGCCGCATCGGCGAGGTAAGACAAAACCGAAAGGCCGTCCAGCTCGGGCAGGTGGACGTCGATGATGAGCACGTGGGGCTGGCTTTCGCTGGCTTTGATCAGGGCCTGCAGCCCGCTGTTCGCGGTCTTGACTTCAAAACCGATCCGGCCGCATCGCTCAGCCACCGCCCGCAGGACGCAAGGGTCGTCATCGACAATCAGCATCGTCGACGACGGCTCTGCAGAATGATGTTCGCCCATGACGCAAAGCCTCCGTGAGCAGCGTCCGGCCGTCTCGCTCCTTCACGAGCATGCGCGCCGTCGATGCCTGGCCGGATAGTGAGAGGTCGGTCCGGTTAAAAGGGTCTTGAGATGCCGTCACGGGCCGCCGGCCGACGCGACGTTGCCTAACGTCTCGGTAAAATCCGGCGCGTAGAAATACGAAGGCGCTGAAAGCGCGCGTCAGGCGGCGGTAGCACGCTCCTCCCAGACCATCGCCAGATGCACGATGGTCTGCACCGCCTTCTCCATGTCCTGGCGGCTGACCCATTCCAGGCGCGAGTGGAACGCGTGCTCGCCGGCGAAAATGTTGGGGCAGGGCAGCCCCATGAACGACAGCCGCGAGCCGTCGGTACCGCCGCGGATCGAGGTCTTGACCGGCTCGAGCCCCGCGCGGCGGATCGCCTCGATCGCATGGTCGACGGTTTCGGGGTGGCGGTCGATGACCTCTTTCATGTTGCGGTATTGCGGCTTGATCTCGAGCTTGTAGGTCGAGCGCGGAAAATCCTTCATCACGTCCTTGACGATGTTTTCGAGCAGCGCCTCCTTGTCCTTCAGGCCGCTTTCGGTGAAATCGCGCACGATGAAGCCGATCGTGGTCTGTTCCAGCGCACCCTCGATCCCGATCGGATGCAGAAAACCCTGCTTGCCTTCGGTGGTCTCGGGCGAACAGCCTTCCTGCGGCAGCCGCGCAATGATCGCAGCCGCGATCTTGATCGCGTGCTCCATCTTGCCCTTGGCGAAGCCGGGATGGGTGCTGACGCCGTCGATGGTGATGGTGGCGCCGTCGGCGGAAAAGGTCTCGTCCTCGATCTGGCCCGCGGTCTCGCCATCGATCGTATAGGCGAAGTCGGCGCCAAGCTTCTTCAGGTCGACCTTGTCGACGCCGCGGCCGATCTCCTCGTCGGGCGTGAACAGGATCTTGATGGTGCCGTGCTTGATCTCGGGGTGCTGGAGCAGGAACTGCACCGCATCCATGATCTCGGCGATCCCGGCCTTGTTGTCGGCCCCGAGCAGCGTGGTGCCATCGGTCGTGATGATGTCGTTGCCGATCTGGTCGGCAAGCGCGGGATGCTCCGCCGCACGGATCACCTGCGAGGTGGCGCCCGGCAGCACGATGTCGCCGCCCCGATAGTTTTTGACGACCTGCGGCTTGACGTTCTTGCCGGTACAGTCCGGCGAGGTGTCCATGTGCGAGCAGAAGCAGATGACCGGGACCTGCTTTGCGGTGTTGGCCGGGATGGTCGCGTAGACATAGCCGTGGTCGTCCAGATGGGCGTCGGCGAGCCCCATGGCCTTCAGCTCGGCCGCGAGCAGCCGCCCCAGATCCTTCTGCTTCGCGGTCGAGGGGCACGTCGGGGAACTGGGATCAGACTGCGTGTCGATGACCACGTAGCGCAGGAAGCGCTCGGTCACGGTGTGCGTGAACGCGATTGTTGAGGCGACCATGAAAACCGTTTGCAACCTAGAAGGGACTGGGGCCGCCCTTATACAGCAAAAAGCGTCATTCCGGAGACCAGGCCAGCGGAATGACGCCAAAACGGGAGCCGATGATGAACAGGAACCGCTCAGACGGCTTCCTTGAGCTCCTTGGCCGGGCGGAAGGCCACCTTCTTGCTGGCCTTGATCTGGATCGGCTCGCCGGTCGCCGGGTTGCGGCCCATGCGCGCTGCACGCTTGCGGACCTGGAGTATGCCGAGCCCGACGATGCGGATGCGCTCGCCCTTCTTCAGGTGCTTGGTGATCCGGCTGACCATGTCGCTCAGAATCGATTCGGCTTGCTTCTTGGACAATTCCTGGTCCTCGGCGATCGCCGCCGCCAGATGTTTCAGCGTGATCGTCGCCGGGGTCGCTGCCTTCTTCGCCATTTCTGGCCCTCCTTGGTTGTTGGGAATGGCTTAGGAAACCTGGTGCCCACGTTCCGAAGTTTGCACTTCCCTTGCCGCTCGACCGTTTCGCGAACTTCGGAAAGTCGTGGGCACCAGCGATCTCATGATTTTGGTGCCGCTCTTCGATTTGACGTCCCTGGGGCGAATTTTCCGCTTGCGCTGCAGGGACTTCAAATCGGCGGCATCAAGCGTATCAGGCCTTAGTCGATTCGGGGGGCGGCTGACTACGCTGTTTTGCCTGCAAACCGGCCGTTTTTTGCATTGGGATCGCAAAAAGACCTGCCCTGCAAGGGGATTCTGAAGTGCTTGACTTGGAATGATGGCCCCTTTAAGTCCCACGTCTCCGCGGGTTTCGCGAAACGCGGGAGTAGCTCAGTTGGTTAGAGCGCCGGCCTGTCACGCCGGAGGTCGCGGGTTCGAGCCCCGTCTCTCGCGCCACTTTTCAAGGACTTAGCGGTCATACTTTTCCCCATTCCAACTTTCCGGACCGGCGCATTCCAACTTTTGAGCCGGTTCTGTTCATTTTAGCGCAGCGCCCGGCGACCCTTCCGCCTTGCCTCTGCGACCTGGTTGATCGTCACCACCGTGACCGGGACGTAGGTAGCAAATAGCTGGTTCGAGGCCGACAACGTGTTCCCCATGGCGTGGGAGAGCGCTGCGGGGGTAGCTTCTCCGGTGATCGCTTCCACCGCGCCGGAGCGCCGGAAGTCGTGGCCGAGCATGCGTCGCTCGAGCGGGCCGAACAGGGCTTCGCGGACGGTCCTGAAATCGTCGCCCAGCGTGTCCTTGGAGTAGGGAGCCCCGGACCGGTTTCTGAAGATGTACGCATCGCCTGCGAGCGTCACGCCCAGCTTCGTGAGGTAGGCGCCCAGAAGCCGCAAAGAGCGGGCGCTGAGCAACCCGCCAACCGGCTTGCCCGTCTTGCCGCGCTCGGTGAAGAACAGCGTCCCCGAGCCCGCCGTGGCCATCTGGGAGGCGCGGAGGGCGCGGACGTCGCCCGGGCTCATCTGGGTATCCCAGGCAACCCCGATCACGGCGGCAAGGCCGTGGAAGCCCATCCGCCAGGCCCATTTGGCCAACCGCGCCGCTTCGCCCTCGGACCAGCGCGCGGACCGTCCCTTTGCAGCTGAATTGCGGACGGCAAGGGAGGGGTCAGCATCTCTAACGCAATAGCCAAGAGCGGCGGCAACCTTCCAGAGTGCGCGCCAGATTTTCACCGCCCGATGCGCTTCACGAAGCGAGACAGTATCCTCAATCGCCTTCCGCCACGCGGAGACGTCATCGAGCCGAGCCGTCCGCGGATCCACGTCGCCGAACACCGGCTTGATGCGCTTCCAACCGCGCCACCAATCTTCGCGCGTGCGCACCGCCTTGCGGCCCCATTCCTCGGTCCTCCTGTACCTACGGAAGGCCTCGCCCAAGGACCGCGGTGGATAGATCGTCAATTCCTCGGAGTTCTCGAAGGACAGGTTCTGCGCCGCTGCCATAGCCGGCGAGGGCGCCGCTCCGGTGCGCGTCTGATCCCACCGCCGATTCCATTCCTCGGCGCGTGCCCACGCATCAGGCCCGTCGGGACCACACGGCACAGGACCGAAACCAGCCGCCTTCATTTTCTTGGTCGGTTGCCAGAATGCTTTCCGGCCCTTCACGACGTAGTGGCGAATCTTGACCCGCGTCACCGACTTTCTCCCCGACGCATTGCTTCAATCCGATCTCTTGCGACCGCACTTGCGTCTCGCGCCTGCATCGCTGCGGCGCCGCCGAACAGATGGGCGTGCCGAGCGTCGCACCATCGGTCGATTGCTACCATATCGAAGTTGCCCGTGTCAGGATCGGGCGCAGGAAAACCGCGAGCAATCAATTTCGGAAGCAACGCCTCGAAATCCGCGACGGACTTACCGAGCCGACGCGCAGCAACCTCGGCAGGAACGTCACGAGGATCGACGCGAAAACGCATCGCGTCAATCCTTGAAATCCAAAAGGACCTGCGGCGCCAACAGGTTCGAGCCGCGATGAATGGTCATTGGGGCTTGACCTTGGCCGCGTCGATCTCAAGCGCCTTCGCGCGCATCTCGTCGACCGACATAGCGACGATCCGGCCGACGCCCTGCTTGTGCATGGACTGATGCAGGCCATCGAGCGCGTTAGCTGCCGCCTCGTGCAACTCCTCGCCGTCGACTGTCATGACCGGCGCAGCCTTTCCGAGCGCGCGTAGCTGCGCGGAATGGTAGTGGGTGAAGTAATGAGGGGCGATGCCATGTGCCTCGAGGAAGCTTGCAAGCTCACCAGGATCGTTCGTGGCAGTGAGCTCGGCGCGCGTGTCGATCGGCTCTGTTGAGCCATCGACGCGGACAAATCCTCGCGATTCCAGATCCGGCACCAACCAGCGCGGCACGTCCACCGTGCCGTCGGGGCCGATGTGATAGGCGTAGCCATCGAGACTCGCGGCAATGATTGGAACTTTGCCGCTGGTTTGAATTGTATGACGAAGTTTCATGATGGGCCTCTCTAGCTGAAGAGCCCGCCGGACCCTGTGGTGCCCGCGACGGTGCCGGGAAATGTGGTGCCTGAGGATGCGACGACAGAATTTGCGGTCACATTGTATTTCTGCCCAGTGGATCCCGCGCCCGCACCTGGGCCCGTGAAGGTGACCGCAAGGCCACCTGCGTTCAGCCAGCTCAGATCGGCGACGCTGAGAAACTGGGTGAACGCCAGGCCACTGGGCAAGTTGACCGTAAACGTGCCGTAGTTGATTTTCGCCTGGCCCTGCAGGACGATGTGGGTCGTCGCGTTACCAGCGATCGTATAGTTACCCGCAATGTCCATCGAGCCGAGGTCGCCGATGACAATGTGGCTGCCAAGCGGGAAGCTGTCGAACTGCACCGATCCGAAATCGATCTGATAGAATTGCGTGGTGTTGATGCCGATCGATCCGTTTCCGACGGTGGCGAAATCGAAGCCAGTCACGGTGCAGGTGCCGGTGCCCGTCCCGCCCGAAAAGACAGACACCGCCGGCATTCTGTTTGCCTCCGGTCATCGCATAGGTGAAGACTATGCCAGATCCGACGTTGTACGTGCCATCGGCACACTGAATGGTCGGAGTGCCGCTACGCCCATAGTCCCTGCAGCGCCCAAGCGGTCCCGATCGTCGTGGCTGGAACGGCCAGTCGGCGACTACGTGATTGAGGGAGTTGCGGCGACAACGCCGATCGTGCTTCTTGGACAATTCCTGGTCCTCGGCGATCGCCGCGCTCGGGGCTTGCAAAAATAAGACATCGAATTGCACGCATACGGTGCCACAGCAGCCGCCCCGATACTGATGCAGGTCTTTGACAATCTGCCCGTGCCGTTTTTCCCAAAACAGCTTCCGATCTTCGATGGAAATCGTTTTTTGGACTACCTGGAGTCGGATGATTCGAACGGCACCCGAGGTTTGCCCCGACGCCAGCCTGGCGCTGT
>Ga0210401_10000276_pt1 | contig 65310 bp, 52 predicted proteins | sample IncBWH32MmetaG_FD_150866 | JGI IMG/M metagenome (GOLD analysis project Ga0210401, IMG submission 150866) | Forest soil microbial communities from Barre Woods Harvard Forest LTER site, Petersham, Massachusetts, United States - Inc-BW-H-32-M | ecosystem: Environmental > Terrestrial > Soil >...
AACAGCTACATTCAAAAGCCGGTCGATTTCGACCGCTTCCGCGAAACCGTCTATACGCTGGGGGAGTATTGGTTGCGCATGAATCTGGCGCCGCCGCGGGAACGCTCGAATTCAGGGGAACCGGGATGACCGAGACGGTTTCAACGATGGCGCGGACGGCGCTTTGGAACAAGGATGCGCCTCTGCGCGTGCTGATCATCGAGAACTCGGAGACGGATGCCGCGCTTAATCTGCACGAACTGAAGCGCGCCGGATTCCGATGCCAGTCGCAGCTCGTCTCCACGCGCGAACAACTTCTCGAATTTTTCCCGCGATTCGCGTTCGACATTGTGCTGGCCGATTACCGCCTGCCCAATTGGACCGGTATGGATGCATTCGCCGTGCTGCGCCAAGCCGGGCGCGATACCCCTTTTGTTTTGGTGACCGGGTTTCTGGGCGAAGAAGTGGCCGTCGAGTGCATCAAGCAGGGAGTGACGGACTATGTGCTGAAGGAACACCTGGCGCGCCTTCCGCTGGTGGTGGCGCGCGCTCTCGAGGAGCGGGCCCTGCGCGACGCCCGCGGCCTGATGGTCCACGCTCTGCGCGAGAGCGAAGCCAACGCACTCTTCTTGTTCGCGCATAATCCCCTGCCCATGTGGGTCTTTGACCGGGAGAACTTGCAATTCCTTCAGGTCAACGATGCGGCGCTGCGCCTCTATGGGTATGACCGGACCAGCGTCTTGCGAACGCAGGTCAGCGCGCTGCTCCCAGCCGAGGAAATTCAGAAGTTCCTGGCCGCGGTTCAGGACTCCAACCCGGGCCAGCCGCTCGCCGGAGAGTGGCGCCTTCGTAAGAAAGATCAGGCCATCGTCGATGTGGAAATTTTCCTGCACAAGATTGATTACTCGGGACGTCCTTGCGCTCTCGTTGTCACGCAAGACATCACCGAAAGAAAGCGCGCCGAGGATGAAAAACAGAAGTTCTTTACGCTTGTGGAATACTGCCGCGATTTCATCGCCGTAGCGGACCTTCAGGACAACGTGGAATATGTGAATCCGGCGGGCCGCGCCCTGCTTGGAATCCCCGATTCGGAGTTCCTAAAAGGCACTCATTCCATCGACTATGTCGATTCGGCCGATTTGCCTTTGGTTCACAATACGATCCTGCCCGCGCTTTATACGTCAGGCCATTGGGAAGGCGAATTGCGATTCCGGCACCGCCAGACCGGGAAGTCGGTGCCCGTCGATTTTGTCGGATTCCAGGTGAAAGACCAGGCCACTGGCGAGCCGCGTTTCGTGGCCACCGTTTCGCGGGATATGAGCGAACGGCGGGCCCTCGAACTGCAATTGCGGCAAGCGCAGAAATTCGAGGCCATCGGGCAACTGGCCGGCGGGATCGCCCACGATTTCAACAACGTGATCGGTGCGATCTTGGGCTGGGCGGAACTTGGAGAGGAGCAGGCTTCGACCGCAAATTCGGAACTGGCTGTCTATTTCAAAAAAATTCATTCCCAGTGCGACCGCGTCACGGCGCTGGTCCGCCAGCTGCTGGCGTTTTCGCGCCGGCAGATTCTCGAACCCCGCAACATGAGCCTCCATCAGACGATCCATGACGTTCTGACCCTTCTCGACAAAGTCATTGGGAAAGACATCGAAATCAAGACGGCCCTGGCCAGTGACTTGATGGCCGTGCGCGCCGACCCCACGCAGGTCGAACAGGTGCTCATGAATCTCTGCATCAACGCGCGCGACGCCATGCCCGATGGCGGGCGGCTTACCATCGAAACCCGGAGCGTCGAATTCTCCGAGCAGGAATGCCGCAGGACCGCCGGACTGCAAGCCGGAAAGTTTGCCGAACTCCGCGTGATCGACACTGGGATCGGCATGGACGAGTCGATCCGCGAGAAAATTTTCGAGCCGTTTTTCACCACGAAGACATTCGGCAAAGGCACCGGGCTAGGGCTCGCGACCGTTTATGGCATCGTGAAGCAGCACGGCGGATTCGTGCTGGTGGAGAGCGAACTGGGCAGGGGCAGCACGTTCCGAATTTTCCTTCCGATCAACCCCGCGGCGGAAAAACCGGAGCTTCGGCCGCCCGTGATCGAGGAGGCGCCGTGCCGTGGAGGAGATGAGACCGTGCTCATCGCCGAGGACCACGAGGGCCTCCGCGAAGTGGCGCACTCCGCGCTGGAAAAAAAAGGCTATCGCATCCTGCTCGCGACACACGGCCAGGAAGCCATCGACCTCTTCACGGCCAATCGCGAAAGCGTTTCGCTCGTCATCCTGGATGCGATCATGCCGCGGCGGAGCGGTCCCCAAGTCTACGACGCGATCAAGGCCCTCAAACCTGGCATATCAGTTTTATTTGCAACAGGTTACAGTAACGACGCGGCCGCGCTCGCCGACATCGTGGAGCGCGGCGCGGCGATTTTGCGGAAGCCCTACAGCCCGACCCTGCTCTGCCGGCGCGTTCGCGAGATACTGGACGCCGCCGCACTCATTCCCGCAGCGCGCGCATAGCAGGATATTTCTGGGGCCACAGACAATTATTTATTTCGCTGTTGACATGATTCTGGCCGTGTGATATTTGGAGGCTCGGATTTGATGGTCGTTTTTTGTACCAGTCATTTGCACGCGTTGGGCTAGGGTTATCGGCTTTCATTGGTCGAGTTTACCCAGCAACACCCCACCCCACCCTGGGAGGTGGTAACCAATCTGGTTATCACCTCCCTTTTTATTTGCCTAAGGCGCTGGCCAGCGTCCGCAGGGACCTAGCTTCGGCTTTGAGGCAGGCTCCCGCTGAATTGCTTTTTTCGTTGGGACGGTTGAAGGGAAGACCGCAGTGACGCTGGATGGGAGCTGGGGCGCCTGAGCTCAGCCGACTCTTTTGGCGTCGGGGCTGCGGCTGGTCCAGTCTTCCGGCGGGAAGCTGACGTGCCAGAAGGCCGGGTTCGGTTTCGTGAACTCGAGCGCGGTGCTGAATTTTTTGCCGGGCGCTGGCGTGACGAGCTTCACGACGCAGTCGATGGTCTCGTTCGTGCGCACGTTCCGCACGGTGACCGTCTGGCCCTGATCGACCTGCGCCGTCATTTCCACCAGGGCCCCGTGCGCATTCACCACAACGGTAAGCGTTTCTTCCGTGAACGGGGATCGATTGACCGCCTTGCCCTCGACCACCACCTTGACCTGAATGAACAGGCGCTGGCTGCGTCTCTTATTTGAAGTAGGTTCCGCCATCAAGTCCTCGGCACTCCCGGCAGTTTTGCCGCGAAGACAACGAAGACACTATACCGCACGGAGGGGCACTCGTCCGTGATTTCGATCACAAACTGTCTGCGGAAGGATATTACTTATTAATGAACTGTCACGTGCTGCTAAATTTGCGGGCGGGCGTAGCAGGTCGTCCACCGTACCTTCGGCCGGCATGAGGGGTGCCCCATCCTTCGGTTTGAAGGGCGGGGCTTTTGACTTGGCTTGTGTTCCCAGGCTCAGCGCACAACATCGACGGGGGCTAGCCGTGCCAACTTACCCGCCCTTTTTCAGCTCCGCCAGCACCAGCTTGGCCACTTCGCGTAACGTCTCGAAGACTCCCGTTCCGGTGATTGCCACGGCTTCGGTTACGGGCTCGCCTTTCACTTGCAACTGCTTGGCGAGCTGGTCGACGGTGAGAACTCCGGGGAGGTCGCGCTTATTGAGCTGCAGGACGTAGGGAATCGTGCCGAAGTCGAGCTTGTGTTCCTTGAGGTGCTCGCGCAGGTTGTCCAGGGTTTCGAGGTTGGCGTCGAGGCGCTCCTCCTGCGAATCGGCGACGAAGACCACGCCGTCGGCGCCCTTCAAGATCAGCTTGCGGCTGGCCTCGTAGAATACCTGGCCGGGCACTGTGTAGAGATGGATGCGCGTTTTGAATCCGCGCACCGTGCCCAGGTCCAGCGGCAAAAAATCGAAAAAAAGCGTGCGGTCTGTCTCCGTGGCGAGCGAAATCATCTTGCCCTTTTGCGCGGTTTGGGTGTGATCGTAGATCCACTGCAGGTTGGCCGTCTTCCCGCCCAGACCAGGGCCGTAGTAGACGAGCTTGCAGTTGATTTCGCGAGCGGGAAAGTTGATAAAAGGCACAGTTGTCCGGACGTACCGGGCCTCTTTTATAGCACACGCGTGAAATGAGGCCAATCCTCAAACCGGGCGATGTTGCCTGCCGTGCATCGTGGGCCGCGCTGGGAATGGGGATTAACTTACTGTGTATCTACTGCGACGGATCGATCGAGCCCGTTCCGATTTCGGCGCACAACCTCCGCCGGCCAACCTGAGTTGTCCGGCCCGCATCTCTTCGGCGAACCTGTTCGGAGGCTGAAAGCAAATCTTCAAAGTTTTGCTCCAAAACCCTGCGGCGGTTGTTCTATACTTTGGCGCCTGTCACCGCACAGAGGAGAGAGTCACAGATGAAAAGTTTCATTCTGGGTGTGCTTATCGGAGCCGCGCTATTGGGAGGCGGCGTCTACTACTATTTCGTTTCGGGCATGGCGCCGGCGGCAGTGGCCGACAAGCCCATGATGATGGAGCGCAGGGTGGCCAACCGCTCGCTCGACGCGCACATCGAGGCCGCGCACATTCCCGCGCCGCCGATCCAGCCGAGCGAGGATAACTACGTCGCAGCCGCCAAGAATTACAAGGACCAGTGCGCGGTGTGCCACGGACTGCCCGACCAGCCTCCTCCGAAGATCTCCGACAACATGTATCCGGATGCGACCCTGATGTTCAAGGGAAAGGGCGTGACGGACGATCCCCCGCAGGAAAGCTACTGGAAGATCAAGAACGGCATCCGGCTGACCGGCATGCCGACCTTCACGGGCATTCTGGATGACACGCAGATATGGCAACTCGCGCTTTTTGTTGCGAATGCGGACAAACTGCCGGATTCGGCCAAGAAAATCCTCGCACCGGAACCCCCTGCGGCGGCCGCCATGCCCGCTATGGCGATGCCGGCGGGTAAGGCCGCCATCGGGAAAAAGTAGGCCGGCAAGCCCCGGGAAACGCCATTTTAGCGATTTTCGGGCGTAAAATCGGTCGCGCGCGCGTTGACGATGGCATGAGACCTCTGTTAGACTCCGCGCAATGGCTCCGACGGGGAAGCACTCAAAACGCGGCAAGCGTGGGGCGAGTTCTCCTTTGAGAAACCGTAAGTCTTTGAAAAAGAAAGCGGATAGCAAGGTTGCCGCGCACGCGGAGGCTGTTCGCCAAATGGTGGATCCCCAATTTGAGCAGCAACTGAAAACCTACGAACAGGCCGTCCAGCATTTCCAGCAGCAAAAATTTACCAAGGCCAAAGAACTGCTCGAGAAGGTGCAATCGGGCCCGAGCAAAGAACTGGCCGACCGCGCTCAGGTCCATCTGCGGATCATCGTTCAGCGCCTGGCCAAGCAGCCGTCGCCGTCGTTGCGGACGCCCGAGGAACATTATCAGGCGGGCGTCGCCATGATGAACCTGGGACGCTGGGATGAAGCGCGCGAACACCTGCTTCGGGCGCGCAAGCTCGCTCCCAAGGCCGACTTCGTTTTCTACGCGATGGCGGCGCTCGACTGCCTCACGGGCGAAGCCGAATCGGCCATGGAAAACTTGAAAGTAGCGATCCAACTTCGCCCGGAAAACCGCTATCACGCGCGCAACGACGAGGACTTCGCCTTCCTGCAGGAAGACCCCCGCTTCACCGAATTGCTTTACCCCGAGCGCGAAGCTTCCGGCGCTTGATTCCGGCTGTGCGGCATCCACGCTTCACACGCAGGCAAACTCCATGAAAAAGCGGACACGACCTCGAGGCCGTGCAACCGGCGGTGTCCGCGTGGTCGCGATCGGCGGAGGCACGGGACTCTCCATGCTGCTGCGCGGACTGAAGCATTACGTTTCGCGGCGGAGGCAAGAGTCGGAGCGCCACCCGATCATTGATCTCGCCGCGATCGTCACGGTCACGGACGATGGCGGAAGCTCCGGCCGCCTACGGCGCGAATACAAGGTGCTGCCACCGGGCGACATTCGCAACTGCATGGTTGCCCTCTCGCAGGATGAAGCGCTGCTCGGGCGCCTGTTTCAATACCGGTTCCACGCCGGGCGCGGACTGAGCGGGCACAGTTTCGGGAACCTGTTTCTCACGGCGCTCACTCACGTGACCGGCGATTTCGCGGAGGCGGTTCGCGTCAGCGGGGAAGTTCTGGCCATTCGCGGACGAATTTTTCCCACGACACTCGAAAACGTTGCACTCGAAGCCGCGATGACGGACGGCAAGATTGTCGTGGGTGAAACGCGGATCGCGAAGAGCGGAAAAAAGATTCGCCGCCTCAGCCTGCGCCCGCGCCACGTCAGCCCGTTGCCGGAGGTGCTGGAAGCGATCCGGCAGGCGAACCTGATCCTGATCGGCCCCGGCTCGCTGTATACGAGCATCCTGCCGAATCTCCTTGTTTCGGGCGTGGCCGAGGCGATTGAGAAATCCGCCGCGACGCGTGTTTTGATCGCCAATCTAATGACGCAACCGGGCGAGACCACCGGATTCTCCCTCGCGGAGCACGTGCGCGCCGTTTACACCCACACCCGGCGCAAGCTCATCGATTGGGTGGTGGCCAGCAATCAGCGCATTTCGCCGGAGGTCGAACGCCGGTACCGCAAGGAAGGCGCCGAGCCCGTGCGCATCGATCTTCCGGAGCTGCAAAGCATGGGCGTGCGCACACTGCTCGACAATTTGCTCGAGGAGCACGGCGTGGTGCGGCATAACGCGACGCGCCTTTCGCAGCTGCTGATCGAAGAATTTGTCGAGCGCAAACCTTCCTGACGCCAGGCTGCGTCATTTCGTCGATTCCTTTCCTTGCGCCGTCCGCTCTTTGGTCCGTATACTTTCCTCGACCGCGGTCTCCGCTGTCCGATCGTCGGAAGCGGGCCCGCTCGGTCGCGCGTGGGGCGCCTTGCAGGTTGGCTGAGCAACTTGCGGAGTTTGAGAGGAGCGATTTCCATGGCCACGCTTGCCGTGCAAAATGAATTCAATGTTTACGCGTCGGCGGACGCGCGGTTTGAAGCCGCAGCGCGAAAGCTGGGCCTCGAAGAGGGGCTGTATCGCTTCCTGAAGTATCCCAACAAGGAAATCACGGTCTACATCCCGGTCGTGCTCGATACCGGCCACCTCGAAGTGTTCACGGGCTATCGGGTGCACCATTCCATCGTGCGCGGGCCCGGCAAGGGCGGCATTCGATTCGCGCCGAACGTGACGCTGGACGAAGTGCGCGCGCTCGCGAGCTGGATGACCTGGAAATGCGCAGTGGTGAATATTCCGTTCGGCGGGGCCAAGGGCGGCGTGATCTGCGATCCCACCAAATTGTCGCATGGCGAGCTGGAACGCATCACGCGCCGTTACACCGCCGAGCTCATCGAGTGGTTCGGCCCGGAGCGCGACGTGCCCGCGCCCGACCTTGGCACCAATGAACAGACCATGGCCTGGATCATGGACACGTACTCGATGCACGTACGCCATACGGAAACTGCCGTCGTGACCGGCAAGCCGATCGATCTGGGCGGCTCGCGCGGGCGCCACGAAGCCACTGGGCGCGGCGTGCTCATTAACTGCGACCGCGCTCTCGCCAAATTCCGCATGCTGCGCGTGAACACGCGCGTGATCGTGCAAGGCTTTGGCAACGTCGGCTCGATGGCGGCGAAACTGCTGCACGAGGCCGGATACAAAATTGTGGGCGTCGCCGATGTTCATGGCGCGCTGTACAACGAGAAGGGCTTCGACATTCCGAAATTGCTGGACTGGGTGTATAGCCAGCACCAGCCGCTTCCCGATTTCCCGGAGGGCGGCGCCAAGATGGACGCCGGCGAGGTTCTGTTTCAGCCGGCCGAAGTGATCATCCCGGCGGCGGTTGAAAATCAGATTACTTCCGAGAACGCGCATCGCCTCCAGTGCCGCATTCTTTGCGAAGGCGCGAACGGCCCCTGTACCGCGCCGGCGGATGAGATCGTCGATCGCAAAGGCATCTTCGTGATCCCGGATATTCTGGCGAACGCCGGCGGCGTGACGGTCAGCTACTTCGAGTGGGTGCAGGACCGCCAGGGATTTTTCTGGACGGAAAAAGAAGTGAACGACCGCTTGCGAGATGTCATCGAGCACAGCTTCGAGGAAGTCATCCGCTATGCGGAGGCTCATCAGGTGAACAATCGCGTCGCTGCCTACATGCTCGCGATCGATCGCGTCGCCTTCGCATTGAAGGAACGTGGAATTTACGCCTGACAGGAGTACTATATCGCCGCGCGCCGTGGCTGCCGGAGACCGGTCCCGGCCGGAAAGGTACGGAAACAGCGAGATTGCCAACCGCCGCCTCTCACCGATGATTGCCGATTCCATTTCTCCCGGAATACTGAAGTCCGAAGACGAGCATCGCCGCGAAATTTGCACGGCCGGCCGTTGGATTCATTCCCGCGCGTTTGTCGCATCGACGGACGGAAATATTTCCGTTCGTCTCGACTCCCGCCGTGTGCTGACTTCGCCCACCGGCATTGGCAAGGGCCTGATGTTCCCCGACGACATGGTGATCACCGACCTGCGCGGGCGGAAGCTCGCCGGGCGGCGCGAAGCGTCCTCGGAACTGGCGATGCATCTCCTGATCTACAATCGCCGGCCCGACGTTCATTCGGTGGTGCACGCGCATCCGCCCACCGCGACGGCGCACGCCGCCGCGGGAATTCCGCTGAACAAGGCGCTGCTCAGCGAGCTGATCATCTCTCTCGGCTGCATTCCCGTCGCGCAATACGGCACACCCGGCACGCAGGAGCTTTCCGACGCGCTCGAACCGATGGTGCAGCATTACGATGCGATTCTTCTCGCCAACCACGGCGTCGTCACCTGCGGCCCCGATCTGCTCACCGCCTTTTTTCGGATGGAAACGGTGGAGCATTTCGCGCAAGTCTCCTTCATCACGGCGATGCTGGGGAAACAAGTCTTGCTTTCTGGGCGCGATGTGGAAAAATTGCTCGTCGCGCGCGCCCGCTACGGCACAACCACCGCGGCGACGGTGCAGCCGGGCTGCCCGGTGACGAGCGACACCGTGGAAGAAAACGACGGGCGGCCGGAACGGATTTCCATCACGCGCGCGGAACTCGAAGCGCTGATCGAGGAAGCGGTGCGCAAAGATCGCGCCCTGCGTTAACGGCGCGGAGAAGCCGGCGAATTCTCAGGCCCCGGAATTTTGGTTGCGGTCGTGCCGAACGGAATTTTTCGACGGCCGGCCCACGGAGGAAGAAGAATGGGCGAAGCACTCGGCATGATCGAGACTCGCGGACTGGTCGCGATGATTGAGGCTTCGGACGCGATGGTCAAGGCGGCCAAGGTCACGCTCGTCGGCTGGGAAAAAATCGGGTCGGGCTACGTGACGGCCATGGTGCGCGGCGATGTAGCCGCGGTGAAAGCCGCCACCGACGCCGGGGCCGCCGCCGCGCGGCGGGTTGGCGAACTCGTCGCTGTGCACGTGATCCCGCGCCCCCATCAGTCGCTCGAGGACGTGCTGCCCATCGGAAAGACCGCGGTCGCCGCGGGCGCGCACTAGGAGCTCCCGGACTGACCCGAGGGAAATTTCGGAGTTGCCGTGCGTCGCAGAATTATTGCGACCCGGACAGCCGGGAGTGGCTGTCCCAAGAAGATCACATGATTCTCGCCCGCATCGTCGGCACCGTGGTTTCCACGCGCAAGGACGCGCGGCTTGAAGGGAAAAAGCTGCTCGTCGTAAAGCCCGTCTCGCCGCAGGGCGAAGACGAATCCGGCTACCTGATCGCCGTCGATACGGTGGACTCGGGGTTTCGCGAAACGGTCCTGGTCGTCACCGGCAGCTCAGCGCGCAACGCCGCCGAATGCAAGGACCGGCCCGTGGACGCCGCGATCGTGGGGATCGTTGACGAAGTGATGCTCGACGCGCTGCACGAAGCGGAACTCGCCGCGGCGCAGAAAAAATAGCATGCAACTTGGACGCATCATCGGTAACGTCGTCTGCACGATGAAGGACCCCGCCCTCATCGGCCAAAAGCTTCTCATCGTCCAGCCGCTCGACCGCCGGGGCCGCGACAAGGGACGCCCTCTGATTGCGCTGGACGCCGTCGGCGCGGGTGCAGGCGAAACCATCTACTGGTGCCGCGGCCGCGAAGCCAGCTTCCCGTTCCTCCCGGCCGCTCCGCCCACCGAAGCCACGATCGTTGGCATCGTCGATGTCGTGAATATCGCCGTCAATTAGATTTAGATAGGTCCGAAAAACGCCAGTCGACCGACCCGCGCCAAGTTCATGCTTTGTGCTTTCACGCTTCGGTTCTACACTCCTCAGCATGCTCATTGGCCGCGTTATTGGGGATGTTGTCGCCACGCAAAAGGTCGCCTCGCACGAGGGACGCAAGATCCTTGTCGTGCAGCCGCTCAATCTGAACGGCACAGATCGAGGCGATCCTGTTCTCGCGCTGGACGCCGCCGGCGCGGGCGTCGGCGAGCGCGTGCTCCTCACGAACGAAGGCTTCTCCGCCATGACTGCCGTCGGCCGCCTCAATTCTCCGATCGACTCGGCGGTCATTGGTGTGATCGATTCCGTGGATCTGAGCGGCGAGTAGACCACAATTACGGATCAACAATTACGGATCAATGGACAAATACAGACTGATTCTCGTCGCGGCAGACCCGATGAGGTGCTCGCCGCGAAACAGGATCAGTTATCGGACGGTGCTACTTAACGGGTCGGCTAACCCCAGTCCCCTGTGGATATTAGGGGCAGGAAAGCAAAAATAGGTGTATTATCGTTCCCGTTTTGGAATCGACCGTGGTTCGCTTTTCCTGCGCCCAGCCCCGGCGTAGCAGGGCATCTGGAGTATCGGTCACGGCCAAGAAGTCGTTCTGGATTTGATGAAGATTCGATCGACCTCTGAAATTGTGCATGCATTTTCGGGCGGTGGTTCTGTCTCTCTGGATACGCCGCTTGGCGCAAGGCCGAAATTCCTTCCTGAATCCAAGCCTTCGAATTTTTTGGAGATCGCGAGTGAGGCCCGGGAAGACGGTGGCGTTGGTGCGTTAGTTCCGGCCGAGGGGCGCGAGACCCGAAATCGGAGATTGCGAGCGTGCGAATGAAGCAACGAGCTTTCGCCAGGGCGATGAAAATTGTTCTTGTGGGGGTGGTGTTTGTGCTGTCAGCCCACATGCTCGCGGGTAAACCTGCACAGCACGTTCCGAGATCGATCGTTTCGGACTGGACGCAACATTATCTCCGGTATCCGGATTCGCAAGACGAGTCGGTGATCGCCCAGTACCGAAAGGACCCTCGCTGGGAACAGAACTGGTATCTCCGGCATCGGGAGGCGTGGTGGCCGGACTATCATCCCGAGCCCAGCTTACCGGATGGAGATAGCGAACGAGAATGGCGGCGCGAACACCATCGCGAGCCCGGCTTGCCGGGCGAAGAGCGCCATAGGGACTGGAGCGTCGCCCTGGGGGCGTCCCCGTCTTCGACAGTTATCAACTTCAGCTTCACCCTTGGGGCCAATACGGCATATGGCAGCGTGAACGTGACGGATCGGGGCGGCGGTGTGTGGCTGGCCACGTCCGGCAGCCTTACGGTGACCGGCGGAGCTGATGTGGGGACGTGGACGCTCTATCCGGGTGGACCGGGGGTAACCACCAGCCCGCTCGGGAGTTTCAATTACGACGACGTGATTACTCCAGCGAATAACCCGACGCTCGATACTGATGGACTTCTATTCCGAATTGGCACGAAGGAACTCAACGTCTGGGGCAACAGCGCTAACAATTACTCCTTTTACGATTCTACCGCCACCCGCGTTTACGGCACGCAATTTACGGGGACAGGTAACTTCAACTTCCAACCCGCGCCTGGCGGCGGCCAAAGCACGCCGGCCAAATATACGTTTGACATTGCGGGGACACCCAGCTGCGCCGCCGACTTCGTGGCGATAGGAATCGCGGCGACGCCAGCTTCCGGCGGCCAAGCCAACATCGTGGGCGTGAATAATTTGTACAGCACTGGGGCTGGGGCCTTTTGCGCGACCGGGCCGACCGTGAAGTTTGCATACGCCTCTGGCACCGGCCAAGTTCCTGCCTCGATCGCAATTTCTCTTGGTGGAACCCAACTCGCGTACGTCGAGAATCTTTCGTCCGGCAAGTCCTATTTTCACGTTCTGACGATTGGAACGGGCGCGGGGAACGGAACGAGCCCGACCGTTGCGGTCGTTCCGGGAACCGGCAATAACGCGGTGGATCATACCGTGCTGCTTTCTCCCGATGGCGGCGTGACGAACCAAAGCTCCACCAGCGCGCCTTTCATCTCTTACACCGACCTCGACGCGAACGATACCGCTTACGTGACGACCTATAGCAATGCAGGGGCGGGTTCCGGCTACCTGTACAAGATCGGCAGTGTGTTCACCGGCAGCGCGCCGACGATCATTTGGAAGGTAGCGATCACCGCGATTCCGGGTCCCCCGGTGTACGACACCGCAGCCAACGCCGTCTTCTTCACGGATAGCAGTGGACGCATCGACTACGTCGTCGACAGCGGAGCATCGCCCACGGTTACCTATGGCGGAGTTGTCGCGGCTGGGACCACGTCTCTGAACCCCGTCACCGTCGACATTGCCCATAAGTTCGTCTACGCGACCTTTAACACGAATGGTACAAATGCCCTCGTCGTGCAGGCCGCGACAAGCCTGGCGAGTTCGGTTTCGGTTGCCGTGGGAACCGGCAATACGACGTACTCGGGACCATACGGCGTCGATTTCAACAACGAGTGGTATACGGGAACCGGGACCGCACCTCCTCTTCTGTTCGTCGTGGGCACCGGCAGTGGAACGACTCCGACGCTTTACAGCGTGGGCTTTGGTTCCGGCGGGGTACTGAACGGCACGACGGCCAACAGCACTCCTTTGGCAAGCGCCGCGGGTGCAGATGCCTCGCCGCCGACCGAGTTTTACAACCCCAACATAGCTGGCGGAGCGAAGGACTTTCTTTTCGTCAGCGTGACGAACCACTGCATTGCGACGACGGGCGGCGGAGCCGCCGGCTGCGTGATGAGCCTAACCCTTCCGACAACGGCGGGGTCTGGGTTTCCGACCGTCACCGCCGGCACGACGGCGCTTGCCGCTGCGGGCGGAACAACGGAAATCGTGATTGACAACGACACCACGCAGACCCAGGCTTCCAGCATCTATTACGGGACTAAGACGGGGAGCACGCTGGTAAAAGCCACGCAAAACGCGCTGCAATGATGCGCGGGGATAGGCAAATCAGGCGGCGGATTCTGGATGGCAGGAGGCGGAATACTTGAATAAGGAAAACTCTTCGGGCGAGCAAACACAAGAACCGAAGACGACGGCGAAGAAGCCGTATTCGGCGCCTTCTTTCCGCTTCGAAAAGGTCTTCGAAGTGGCGGCCCTGGCGTGTGGGAAGGTCCATTCAACGGAACATAACTGCAGGTTCAGCAGAAAGGCTTCCTAGCCGTGGCACAACCCGCTTTCATGAGCGCCAGCGAGAAAACATCGAAGGCTTTGGTGGAGGAGGTCGTCCGATCATTCGGCAAGGTTCGTTTGCGCGTTCTCGGCACGAGCATGGCGCCTTCGGTACTGCCAGGCGATCTGATTTCCATCGAGCGCGCCGAACTCAATGAAATTTCGTTGGGTGAGATTGTGTTGTTTTTCCGCGATGAGCGGTTGTTCGTCCACCGGGTCGTTTCCCGGGATGTGACGCGCGAAACGCCCTGCCTGATCACGCGCGGAGACCGGCTCGGTCACAACGATCCGCCGGCGACCGCGGCGGAATTACTCGGGCGCGTGACCTGCATCGAAAGAGGCCATCGCCGATTCGAGCCCGGCCGCGGCGTGACTGGCTGGAATCGATTCATCGCGCGCGTGCTGCGAGCTTCCGATCTCGCGACTCGCGCCTACTTGCATTTCCTCGCGCGAACGCGGGCCGCGGAGGATTCATGGGCGCTCTAGTCGCGGAGATGTCCGCAAAGGCGCTGAAGCTCGGCATTCCGATCAGCGTGCAACTGGACCTGACGTACCGCTGCAACGAGCGGTGCGTTCATTGTTATCTCGACCACGACGACCATGGCGAGATGACCACTGCCGAAATCAAAAACCTTCTCAACGACATGGCTGCCGCTGGCGTTTTTTTTCTCACCATCAGCGGCGGTGAAATCCTGACGCGCCCTGATTTTTTCGAGATTCTGGAGCATGCCCACGCGCGGACGTTCTGCATCAAGCTAAAAACCAACGGAATCATGATTCGCGATGCCGAGGCGGCGCGCATCCGCGCCCTGGGCGTCGAGTCCGTGCAGATCAGCGTCTACTCGCATCGGCCGGAAATCCATGACGCGATCACCAAGGTGCCCGGTTCGCTGCAGCGCTCGATCGAGGCCATTCGATTGTTGCGGGAGCAGGGCATTCACGTGGACATGGCGAATGTTTTGATGATCCACAACGCGCGCGACTATCCCGGCGTGAAGGCTTTGGCCGCAGAGCTTGGGGCGCAGTTCATCATCGACCCCACGATCACTCCCATGATGGACGGCGACCGGTCAATCTTGAGCTTGAACGTCGACCAGGCGGCATTGCGAGAGGTGTTCCACGACGAAGGCATCGCAGGAAATGTCGCGGAACTGTGCGCGCCGCCGCAGGGACCCGGCGAAGACGACATGGACTCGTTGCCCTGCAGCGCGGGCCATACCGCCTGCTACGTCTCGCCGTACGGCGACGTCTATCCCTGCGTCCAATTTCCTCTGCCGAGCGGCAACGTGCGCCGCACAAAGTTTCTCGACATCTGGCGCCATTCGCCGCAATTGAACGAAGTCCGCGCGATCCACTTGCGCGATATGCACTCATGCTCCCAGTGCGTTCACGGAGCGACGTGCACGAGATGCCCCGGCCTGGCTTATCTCGAGGGAAACATGCGCGGCCCTTCCCATCAGGATTGCGAGAAGTCCTACGCGCGAACCGGCGTTCCCTCGGAAAATCTAAAAAGGCGGAAAGCTTCTTCCCAAATGTTACAGCTCGTTCAAATTCAAGGCCTGCACCATGGACTGAACAACAATCATTTCGTGGAAGCCGTCCGTCCGCTTTAGCCCGCCTCGCAGAGAGTCCCCAGGCGCTTGCTGCGACGGTATTCGTACGGTCCGTCACGCGTTAATCTCCCCGGCACATTGTTCGGGGGGCCAGTATCCCCTTCGCTCGGATTGCAACATGATAGGAGAAGCCCCCGGCACGTCAAGGGCTTCGGTGGCAGGTTGCCCGGAGGAATGTTTGTCTGCAATCCTCGAAAAATCGCGAGAGGAAGGGACGGCGGCGCAGGCCGCGTCCACGCACGGCGCGAAAATCGTCGTGGTGATGCCGGCGTACAACGCCGCGAAAACGCTGAAGATCACCTACGACGCGATTCCGCAACAGGCCATCGATCAAATTATCCTGGTGGACGATGGCAGCACGGACAAAACGCTGGAGATCGCGCGCGAACTTCAACTCACGGTGTTCGTGCACACACGCAATTTCGGCTACGGGGCGAATCAGAAGACGTGCTACACCGAGGCGCTGAAGGAAGGCGCGGACATCGTCGTGATGCTTCACCCGGATTACCAGTACGACCCGACGCTGCTGCCGCAAATCATCGCCCCCATCAAGGCCGGCGAGGCGGACATTGTGCTCGGCTCGCGGTTTTTGTCCGGGAGCGCCGTGAAGCAGGGCATGCCCTGGTGGAAGTTTTTGGGCAATAAATTTCTGACGGCGCTCGAAAATTGGGCGCTCGGCCTAAAACTGTCCGAATATCACACGGGCTACCGCGCCTACCACCGGCGCGTGCTCGAGGAGATTCCGTTTTCGCTGAATTCGGATAAATTCGTCTTCGATCAGGAATTCCTGGTCCAGGCCGCTCACTTGGGTTTCTCGATCAAGGAGGTACCGGTCCCCACGAAGTATTTCGCTGAGGCGTCCAAAGCGAGCTTCGTGGACAGCACGATTTATGGGCTGAGCATTCTCGCGCTGCTCGGCCGCTACCTGATCTATCGCGTTTTCCGCGTCGAGTCGCGCCAGTTCCAATCGATTCAGGCCCGATACCGGCGCGTGCAGTGAACCCGCCGGCGATGCCCGATTCCCGCTACGAATTCAAGCCCTTCAAGTACAGCAGCCACTACTGGATCCTGGACGCGCTCGCCCGGGAAGAAAATCCTGTGCGAATTCTCGACGTCGGAACGGCGAGCGGCTATCTGGGGAAAATCTGGAGAGGGCGCGGCCATTACGTCGCGGGAGTTGAGTATGACGCGGCGGCCGCCGAAAAGGCACGTGAGTACTACGACGCGTTTCAGATCGCGGACGTCGAGACGTTCGCGTTTCCCTACCGCGGGGAATTCGACTATATCGTGTTCGCGGATGTGTTGGAGCATTTGCGCGATCCCGCTGCGGTGCTGCGCCGGTGCATTCCGGCTCTGAAGGAGTCGGGTAAAATCATCATTTCCGTTCCAAATATCGCGAACTGGGTGATTCGGCTCAGTTTGCTATTTGGAAGATTCAACTATATGGACAAGGGAATCCTCGACCGTACTCATATGCGCTTTTTCACGCTGCGGAGCCTGGAGCGCATGATGGGCGAGGTTTCGTGCGACGTCCTGGAGGCCACTCCGACGCCCTTGCCGGTGCAGCTCGTCTTTCCATTTACCGCCAACGGAATTTTCACGCCGCTTCATGAAATCGATTACGCGCTGACGTGTTGTTGGAAAACGCTCCTCGCATACCAGTTCGTGATCGTGGCAGCGCCCCGCGGTTGGTGAGCGCATCGGTGTGGCATGGCTGCGCGGATGGCCATGACACACTTCAGTGGACATTCCCGGCGCGAATTCGTACTATCGTTTGTTGGGAGAGCACAGGGAAATGAAGTAGTCGCGTGTTCTCGGCAGGCCCGGTGGGTTCCGATCGACCCTCTCTCCGCCACATCCAGCGCAGGGCATGTTTCTCCCGGATCTTCCGAGGAGCGAGGCACTCGATGGCTTCTCGCCGGCAGGAAACGCGGCCAATTCACAGGCGCAGAAAAAAAAGAGCCATGACGGACGCATTATCGAAAGTCAAAAAACTATTGCAGGACGAAATTACGGCGCTCGAGCATGAGATGAGCGTCGAGCTGCCGAAAGAGCTCATGAAAGCGCGCGCCCACGGAGACCTCTCCGAAAACGCCGAGTACAAGTATGCCAAAGAGCGCCAGGGCTACGTTTCCGCGCGCCTCGGCCAGCTGAAGAAGCGCCTGGGCGACATCGGCATGCTGAACCTGAACAACATTCCCGCCGATCGCGCCGGCTACGGTTCGCGCGTGTGGGTGCTGGACATTAAGAAGGACATCGAAATCGAGTACAAGCTGGTGAGCAGCGAGGAAGCCGACGCGCCCAAGGGATTGATTTCCACGACTTCGCCGATCGGCAAAGCGCTGCTCGGACGAAACGTCGGCGACGAAGTGCAGGTGCAAACGCCCGCAGGGATTAAGGAATTCGAAATCGTTCGCTTGAAAACCATCCACGAAGATGAGCAGTAGGACAAGCTTTCAGCCTGTCGCCTTCCGAATGAAACGCAAGTAAATCATTCGCCGCAAAAAGCCTAAGGCAACTTAGTTTGTCATCCCGAGCGCCGCGAGGGATCTGCTTCTCCCTTGCGCGAAAACGCAGATTCCTCACTTCGTTCGGAATGACAGCCGCGCGTTTTCGCATCGGTGTGCTTCTGGCGAACGCTAAAATTCTACAAAAACTGCAAAGCGAAGCGTCGCTGTGCCACTCTGCCGCGCAGGAAGGTCGCGGGGCCTTCCCGAGTTCATCGGGACGGCCCCGCACGGTGAATGGGGTCCCACGTCGTCAGTCCATAGGCTCCTGCCCCTGAATTGTCGTCGCGGAAATAGAGGATGAAATCGAGGAGGTGTTGGAGGGTGAGTTGGAGGGAGGCTCGTTCGCAGCGCGTGAAATCGAATCGCCCGCGGCACGGAACCCGCTGTGTATTTGCCTCGTTGCCGACCGTCGGTTTGTGCGATGGATTTTCATGGCTGCTGAGAATTTTTCGTAGCAAGGAGCTGACTGCGGGGTCAAGAAATCGCGAGCGGGCCCGCTCGGGAACGATGGTGTCCGGCCCGCTCAAGTCCCCCACGCACGGGAGATGTTCAATCGATCCCGTTTCGCACGGTACGGGAATAGCACGAAGCATTCCATTTGCGCAGGAAACGGCGTCCCGTTCGTAACCTTGGGTGGCTCAGCAGGTTACTGAGCGGAGCAAAATTCCGGAGGAGGGTAATCGCTGTAGTACTAGGTCTGGAAATTCTTGCCGGACACTGCGCGTTTCGTGGAAAAGATACCGCTGTACTGGATTCGCGTTACGGCACGCCGGTGGGTGGCGAGAAGCGGAGGCGCGGCGGGACCGCGCCTCCGATGAGTTGCTCGCGAGATTCCCTAGTTTTGAGAATTGGTAATGACCTGCGCCGCTCGGAAGATTGCCGCGAGGAGTTCCACCGCGACGCGGCAGTAGACAATCCACAAGAGCATCGCCGCAACGCTAAGTATGAGAGCCAGCAGACCATTCGACGTGGAAGTCTGGAAACCGTTGAAGACGAACCAGACCGCGGCGATCAATCCGATCAGCAAATGCACTCCGTACAGCATCTTCAGCATGCGCGGAGTCGCCAGCCGCTGAAACGAAAAATCCATCAGATTCTCGATAAGTCCGTTTTCCCGGGGAATAGCTTGTCCTTCGACGTAGGACGGCGCAGTAGCCATGGGCACGTCTCCTCCTGATCAAAATTTACGGGCAGGGAACCCCATCGTACATAAGTGCGACGACCGCGCCTCCTCTTCGCTGGGACGGCACTGTTCAAAGAAATAGCTGGCCATCGGTACAGGCGGGGGCGCAAGCCACGATTCACGGCTCGCGGCACTCCTCCGTTGACCCGAAACCCCGTCCGCGCTATAAGTCCGCTCCAGTCTTAACCTGCGGCCGCCGCGGCTGCCCCGAGTGGAGGCTCTTATGTTCTGCCCCCGATGTGGCAAAGAGGTCGTGGAAGGCGTTCGATTTTGCCAAGCCTGCGGCCAGGAGGTCGGCGCGCCGCGCCCTTACGGGGGTTTCTGGGTGAGATTTGTGGCCTACTTTGTCGACAGTTTGATACTCGGAATTCCGTTTACGATAGCGCTGTTCGCGATCTTCATGTTTGCCGGAGTTGGCACGATGATGCGCCGGAGCGCTCCGGTAAACCCGAATGAGGTTGCAGCCAATTTCGCGCCGGTCTTCGCGATGATGATTCCCGTGATGTTTTTTCTCATTCTCGTGTCGTGGTTGTATTACGCGGGAATGGAAAGCTCGGCACGGCAGGCGACCCTAGGTAAATCGGTGATGTCGCTGCGCGTAACGAACGCCGAGGGCCAGAGGCTGTCCTTCGGCCACGCCAGCGGCCGTTTCTTTGCGAAGATCATCAGCGGGATGATTCCATTTGCCATCGGGTACATCATGGCCGGATTCACGGAAAAGAAGCAGGCGCTGCACGACTTGATCGCGGGAACACTCGTGCTGAAGCAATGAGTTTGGCCGTTTTTGATTGAACGGCGCGATCACCTTTGAAATTTTAAAACGAGGATCCCCCGTCTCTGAAGAGGCGGGCTACAGCGCGGCTCGGGTCATGGCAGCAATCCGAACACGGCTACGCTGTTGGTCGTTGCCGCGAAAACCTTGCCGTCAGCGATCATGGGCGTGATGAATTTGTTGCCGCTGCCGAAGTGATCGCGGCCGCTCGCCGCCTGGTTGCTGTTGTAGAGTTCCTGGGTCAGATCGTCCGCTTTGAACGCGTGCAGCACCGCCGTGCCTGTATTTTCAATTCCCCAGACGATTCCGTTGGCGGTTCCGTTCGCGGAGACGCTTGGCAGGATGCCAGGATAGGTGAAGGACGCCCCGGTCTGCACGGGCGTCGCGGAGAGCGTTCCGTTCGAAATCGAGAAGGATTTCAAGGTCGCGTTGACGTCGCAGTAGTAGACCGTGTTGTTGAAGTAGGCCGGGACACCCCACACGCCGTTCGGTACCGCGCCTTGCAGTTCCTGGTACACATTATTCGAATTCGAGTGGAACTTGCCCATGTTGTTGCGATTCACAACGTAGAGGTTTCCGTCTTTCCCAGCGCCCACGGCCAGGTTTAGAGTGCCCGTCGTCCCGTAAGCTCCGTCCGGCAACACCATGGCTCCGCCGGAGCCCAGGTCCGCGTCGGCGCCTGACTCGCTCACCGTGTTGGACATGTTGAAATAGTCGGCCAGCCTGAGAGCGCCGCCCGTCGTGGAGACCTTCACGAACGCGTTGCCGTAGTCCTGTTTGTTCGGGAAGCCGTTGGCGTCGAGCGTCGTGTCAAAGGTGCCGTTCGCGATCAGCGCGTAGATGTTTCCCTGGGCGTCCGCCGCGAGTCCTCCGCCGCTCTGCCAGATCGAGCCTTCGTTGCCATTGGGAGTGAGGTCGAGCACGCTCGTTTGCGCCAGCGTCGTCTGGTTGTAACCCATGATCCATGCCGTGTACGGGCTGAAATCGCAGTGCGAGGCCCAGCTTGTATAGACCACGCCGTTCAGAAGAAGCAGCGCGGCGCGTTCCTTGTATTGAGCGGGATCGAATACCACTTTCCCGCCGGTGCTGTTGGCGCCGGTTCCTGGGTAGGTCGCCTGCACCGTCACAGGCCCGCTCAAGAGTTCGGCGCCCGTAGTGATGTCCAGTGCGTGGAGGCGCTGGAAATACGTGGAGCCGCTCTTGGACATGGCCACGGCGAAAAGGATTCCGTGCGCGCCCGCTTTGCGGTCGATCACTGGCGTTGAGGTCACTCCGATTTCCGGCGAGACCTGGCCGCATGCGCGATCGTCGCTTGGCGTTTCGCCCGATTTGAGCAGCGAAACCTTCCAGAGCTGCGCGCCCGTGTCGGCATCAAAAGCGTAGGCGGAATCGTGTTCGGTCATGACAAATGCAACGTTGTGCGCGACGCCTGCAATCGAGAGTTGCGATAGATAAAGTGGCTCGGCGTCGACGCGGCCGTCGACGGCGAGATTTCGGAGGAGGCCGAACGTCGTCGGATTTACATTGGCCTGCGTGAGAATCGTCTCTGTCGTGTTCTGCCCGGTGCGGGCAATGTCGTTGTGATACGTGGTCACGTCCGTTCCGGAGGACGTCAGGACCGGATTGACGGTGAGAGTGGTTTCATTGCTCGGCACGCCGGTCACGGAATTGGTGACGATCACGCGAAACATCGCGCCGCTATCGCCCAACACGGTCGCAGGTGTGGTGTAACTGGACGATGTGGCGTTGCTGATGTTTGCGTTGTTCTTCTGCCATTGGTATGTGAGCGGGGCGGTTCCCGCAGCCACAACGGAAAATGTAGCGGTCTGTCCCACCGTCACGGTCTGGTTCGCGGGTTGCGTGGTGATGCTGGGCCCTACGGGCGCCGCGGTGACAGTCAATGTCGCGGGGTTGCTCATCGCGCTGCCCGCCGAATTGGTGACCATCACTCGAAACGTGGCCCCATTGTCTCCCGAAACCGTAGCCGGCGTTGTGTAGCTGGGCAACGTTGCGCCGGTGATATTCGAGCTGTTTTTCTGCCACTGGTATGCAAGCGGCGCGGTTCCTGTCGCCGTCACGGAAAACGTCGCCGTCTGGCCCGCGGTGACGCTCTGGTTTGCCGGCTGGGTTGAGAATCCAGGGGCAGTCGCCTTCGTCGACGTCGACTGTTTCGTCGTGCCAAGGCAGCCCCACAACACGAGTGAGAGAGCCACTAGGATTGCGGCTCCGGCGAGCCCTCTGTGTTCAGTGAGCATATGGAAATCCGAATCCGTATTAAGCCTGATTCTACGAAGGGGGAAAATGCCTTACGGCTATGGATGACAGGCTGGTAGCAAACAGTCTAGGCCAAAGTGCGCCGGAGAGCACCTGTTCGCAAGGCCGGATTTAGTCTCAACGCAAAATTGGCATTGGGGGACCGGACTGGAGGCTGTACGCGCAGGGGCCGTGGTAGAATGTGCGCGAAGGAGAACTTGATATGGACCATCTAATACCGGGACATTGCTCATCTTGCGGAAGCACATCGTTGGTGGTTACGCGATCTATGAGCGAGGGCGCGATTTCAGGCTATTGTCCGGGTTGCGGTGTAGAGTGGTCGGGCATGCTAATCTTTCGTACTCAGCCCCCTGTGTCCAGTCCGCCCCCAAGCCCGCAAAGCGTGTAACACTTCGTCCACCAAACCGGGATCTCGGACAGGCAATTTCCCAGAAAAATGCCACACGTCCCCTAGTATAACCCGTTGAAAACATTCGGCCTGAAACAGAACGCCCCTTTATGCTAACGTCTTTTGCTTATGCCACATCGCATTGGCGTGCTCTTGTCGGGGCGCGGATCGAATTTTGAGGCGCTGGCCGATAGCATCGCGGCCGGGCGAATTCCGGGCGCGGAGATCGCTCTTGTGATCAGCAACCGCGAAGGCGCGCCGGGGATCGCGCGCGCGGTGGAGCGAGGAATTTCCACGAAGGTGATTCCATCGAAGGGCATGGGCCGCGAGGATTACGACCGGCTCGTGGTGGCGGAGCTGAAAAGGGCGGGCGTCGAGATCGTGTGCCTCGCGGGCTTTATGCGCCTGCTCTCGCCGTATTTTGTGGCCGCGTTTCCGCAGCGCACCCTGAATATTCATCCGTCGCTCCTGCCTTCGTTTCCCGGGCTCGAGGCGCAGCGGCAGGCGCGCGAATACGGCGTAAAATTCAGCGGCTGCACGGTGCATCTGGTGGACGAAAATCTGGACGCGGGACCGATCCTGGCACAGGCGATCGTGCCGGTGCGCGACGAAGACACGGACGAAACGCTTTCGGCGCGCATCCTCGCCGAGGAGCACCGCATTTACACCGAAGCCGTGAAGCTCGTTCTCTCCGGCGAATTTCGCATCGAGGGCCGCCGCGTGATTTCGTTGGCCAAGTCGGCCAAATCCTCATGACCGCGACGCATTCATTCAAGCCTGTTGACGAGCAGCTCGCCTACTTGCGCAAGGGCGCGGCGGAAATCATTCGCGAAGAAGACCTGCGCGCGAAGCTCGAAGCTTCGCGAAAAGCGGGCAAGCCGCTGCGCGTCAAGCTGGGCGTCGATCCGACCGCGCCGGACCTGCACCTCGGCCATACGGTGGTCCTGCGCAAGCTGAAACATTTTCAGGATCTGGGCCACACGGCGATTTTTCTGGTCGGCGATTTTACGGCGATGGTGGGCGATCCCACGGGGCAATCCGAAACGCGCCCGCCGCTGACGCGCGAGCAGGTGGATGCGAACGCGAAGACGTATCTCGAGCAGGTCTACAAGATCCTAAATAAAGATGAGACGGAAGTTAAGTACAACTCCGAGTGGCTCGGAAAACTAACGAGTCACGAGATTGTGCAGCTGTGCGGAAAATATCGCCTGGCGCGCATGCTGGAGCGGGAGGATTTTCGCTCGCGCCTGACGAACAACCTGCCCATTTCCGTGCACGAGCTGCTCTACCCGCTGCTCCAGGCTTACGATTCGGTGGCGCTCGAAGCCGACGTCGAGCTGGGCGCGACCGAGCAAAAATTCAATCTGCTCGTGGGGCGCGAAATTCAGCGCGAGTACGGCCAGGCGTCTCAGGTGGCGCTGACGATGCCGATCCTCGTGGGCCTCGACGGCCAGCGCAAAATGTCAAAATCTCTGGGCAATTACGTGGGCATCAGCGAAGCGCCGTCGGACATGTTCGGCAAGCTGATGTCGCTTTCGGACGAGATGATGTGGCCGTACTTCGATCTCGTAACGGATCGCACTCACGAGGAGATTGCCGCGCTCGCGGCCGAGGTGAAATCCGGCGCGAAGCATCCTATGGACGTGAAGATGGCGCTGGCTGAAGACATTATCGCGGGCTTCCATGGCGCGGATGCCGCGCGAAAAGCCGCCGCGGAATTTCAGCGCGTGTTCCGCGATCGCGAGGCGCCGGAACAGGTAAAAGAAATCACTTTCCAACGAATGGGTCTAGGACATTTTCAGTGGAATCAGCAAGACGGCGTTGTGACGTTGACGAAAGTCCTACCCGTTTCATCAACAGGAATCGAAAAGTGGACGCGTCTCTTGTTCGAGTTGGAGCAGGTTTCGTCGGCGTCTGAGGCTGAAAGAATCATTAAGGGACGCGGATTCGAAGTTGACGGGAAAACGATCAGCGACCCATCGGCAAAAATAGACTTGAACCAACCTAGCACCCATATGTTGAAGATTGGGAAGAAAAAATTCCTCCGCATCGTCGTGGAATGAATTTGTAGGACAGGCTTCTAGCCTGTCGGGTTTAGACCTTGCAAGGACACAAGGGCGACAGGCTGCAAGCCTGTCCTACTTGCCACGCGCGCTGGAACCGAAGAGAATAGACGCCGCCAGCCGGGGGAGTACGAATGCCGAATCGCGTCAAAGTTGAAATTTACGGCCAAGCCTACAATCTAGGCGGAGACCTGGACGAAGTCTACGTCCAGAAACTGGCTCGCTACGTGGACGAAAAGATGAGGGCAGTCGCCGACGCCACGCAAACCGTGGACTCGGTGCGCGTCGCCGTGCTCGCGGCGATGGCCATTGCCGATGAGCTTCACTCGCAGGAGAAACCCGCAGTTCACCGCGACGACGCGCTGCGCGAGCGCGCGCAGCAATGCCTGACGATTCTGGAACGAGCCCTGAAGCAGACCGCGTAAGGCAGCACCCGCCTTGAAGCGGACACCGCGACCCAGCCGGAAGCCTTGCCCTGTGACGGGGTTCGAGTCCCGTCGTCCGCGCCATTCATTTCAATCCACTCAGGAATCCGTCCTTCACTCTCCGCCCTTCCCAGTGGCCCAGCGCTTTGAAATTTGGCTTGTGTCCCCGGGCCTCGGTTTTTATATACCTTTACACGTATATGCTCCGTGGAGTATATCAAGGGAGTGGAATCTGTGTTCGAAATCATTGCGGAGCCGAACCGCCGCGCGATCCTGAGCCTCCTGGTCTCGTCACAACGGTCGGTTGGAGAGATCGAGCGCCGGCTTCGTATGCCGCAGCCGACGGTGTCCAAGCATCTGCGCGTGCTGCGCGAGGCCGGCTTCGTGGAATCCACGGTGGACGCACAGCGGCGTCTCTACCGGCTGAAACCTGGACCGTTTCAGGAGGTGGATGCCTGGCTGGCTCGGTTCCGCCGGTTCTGGTCCGCTCACGTGGATGCTCTCGAACGCCACCTCGACCGCATGGATCAATCCACGCCAACGAAAAGGAAGGCACGGAGAAGACGACGCGGCCCAAACCGCGAATCTAAAAAAGGACAAACGAAATGAAAATCAAGCTGACCAGCGTATACGTGGACGACCAGGACAAGGCCCTGCGCTTCTATACGGAGGTACTGGGCTTTGCCAAGAAAGTCGATTTCAGTCGGGGCCCATTTCGCTGGCTGACCGTGGTCTCGCCCGAGGAGCCGGACGGCACTGAGCTGCAGCTGGCGCTGAACAACAACCCCGCGGCCAAGGCGTATCAGCAGGCGATGTTTCAACAGGGCCAGCCCGGGGCCATGTTCTTCACTGACGACATTAAAGCCGACTACGAGCGGATCAAGGCGCGCGGCGCCGAGTTCACGATGCCGCCCACCGACGTGACCGGCTCGACCATTGCGATGCTGAAGGATACCTGCGGCAACCTCATTCAGCTCACCCAGCTGGCACGCTATTCACGCTAAGGAGAATGGGGTGACCGATCGCGAGCATGGTCCTCGTTTTAGGAGGGCCGAGCTTCAGCTCGGCCATTCCCGTTTCGTCTTGGTCGCGGGCTTCAGTCCCTGAAGCTTCAGGGGTTAAAACCCCCGTTCCCAGGAGCCTAAACGTCGGGACCGAAGTCCCGACCTCCTAGAGTGTAAATTGCCAGCGCCCTCCCACAAATTCGGACAGCGCTGAAAAGGAAGACAAGGAAAAGAGGATGACCGACCGCGAGCAGTACACACCGGGTCCGGCCAGCGGGGCCCAGACACGAGCCCGGATACGAAAGGACCGGGGACAAAACGACGAAGAGAAGTGGACGCTCGTTCTCGTCAGAGAACTGCGCCATTCGCCGGAAAAAGTCTGGCAGGCGCTTACCGACCCAGCTCATCTCCGCGAGTGGGCGCCCTTCGACGCCGATGGGAGCCTGGATACGGTTGGAACCACGGTGAAGCTCACCACGGTGGGAGCGCCCGCGCCGCACATTACCGAAACAAAAGTGACGCGAGCCGACGCCCCCAAAGTGCTTGAGTACAACTGGGGCGGCGTCGATATGCGTTGGGAACTCGAAGCCTTTGACGGCGGCACGCGCCTCACGCTGTGGACCAACATCGATCGCCGCTTCATCTCCATGGGCGCCGCCTGGTGGCACATTTGTTTCGATGTTCTGGATCACCTTCTCGGCGGAACTCCCATCGGCCGCATCGTCGGCCCCGAAGCCATGAAGTTCGGCGGATGGCAGCGATTGAACGCCGAGTATGCCAGACAGTTTGGCATGGAAACGCCCAACTGGCCGCCTCAGGCGGCTCAAGAGTCGTGAATCACCCCTGTCGAGCCCGCATCGGGGTTGCCACAATCTTTCCGAACTACTATCCAACTGGAAGAGGCGTCCAACGCTTGAAGGGGTTGGTAGACAGGAGCAAGGACAGGGTTGATCCAGATCGGGTAGGCTCGGATTATGAAAGCTTCCACTGTCTTTGAACAGCAAATCCGTCGCATATATGAACTGATTGCCGAATCAGGAGCCGAAGTAACTTGGAATGATCACATCGGTGACCCTGACAATCCGCCTCGGACCCGTCAGATAGACGTTACTCTGAGACGCGATGGTGCGCTTACGCTGGTCGAATGTCGCTTACGTAAAGCTCCGCAGGACGTGCAGTGGATTGAGTGCCTCATCGGCCGCCGGATATCTCTTGGCGCACAGTCGGTGATCGCTGTTTCATCGTCACGTTTCACGTCCGGTGCGCTGGCAAAGGCACGTCAATACGGCATCATCACACGTGAGCTACAGCGCTTGACCAACAAGGAAGTGGACAGCTGGGGGCAACGAATTGAGCTCACGCTTTACTACTATCAATATTCAGACTTGGAAGTCTATCTTGGCTTTTCGCCTGAAAGGATCCCGACCATCAAATTCGAAGAACTGAAAGCCGAACTCAAATGGCATCCATGCGTACAGTCGCTGTTCAAAGCAGCCGCCAAGAAGCTTACTGACGCCAACCTGATGTCTGGCCCTCTGCAGGGCCAGAAAGTCAATTTCGGAGTCGTTATTGAGTTTGACGACGTACGTCTCGGTGGCGCGCAACTTGAACGAGCTGCACTAGAAGGCCGCGCCGAACTGGTTGCAATTAGAGCCGATGCCCCACTTGTTCATGCTTATGGGGAACGCAACACAGCTACGACTCAACGAGAAGCCGTGGTCGAAGACTTTCTCAGTATCGGCCGTACATCGATTACACACAGCGGAGACCGAATCTCGACGTTCATCGACCTATCGCAAGTGGAGATCCCACCCTACGGTCAATTCCAATTTGTCAGAGTTGAAGCCGCACAGGAGATGGATCACGATGCTTTCGAGATCTACGGCATCGAGAAGATTAAGGTCGTCGGCAGGGGGCTGATAGTCAAGATTTGCTCATCAGCTGATTGGCCGGGATTGAGGAAGGCACATTAACGTCCGGACGGGTCGCCTATCTTTCCAAACAGCGACCGCGCCAGAAGAGGATCACACTTGCAGAGGTTGCAGATTGCGCTGAGTGCATCTAAATTGGGTGCCCTTCGCCCCTCAGGGTAAACGAGAGTTGGAGCTAAACATGAAAAAGTCCGTCCCAGTGGAATCAGCCTCTACAATCCTCGATGCGAAGATCAGGGAACTTGGAGACTGGCGCGGGAAGATGCTGGCGAGAGTGCGCGAGATCATATACGAGGCAGACCCGGAGATCGTCGAAGAGTGGAAGTGGGTGAAGCCGACCTCGGCGGGGGTTCCCGTTTTTTCCCGCGGCGGCATCGTCTGCACGGGAGAGACATACAAGAGCGTCGTCAAGATGACATTTGCCAAGGGAGCTGCATTGAAAGACCCTGCAGGCCTATTCAACTCCAGCCTCGACGGGAATGTCCGGCGCGCCATCGACATCCACGAAGGCGAGAAGATCGATGAGGCGGCCTTGAAGGAACTCATCCGCGCCGCGGTGGCGCTCAATCTCAAGGGCCCAACGCGAATGGCCGTAAAGAAGAGCAAACCGAAGCCCCGGCGAGCGCGCGGCTAGCGCGCCGACGAACGAACAGCAAGCGGGCCGGCTAGCTTCATCGCAGATCCCGGCCAGCACCCCCTGCCTTTTCCCGCGGGGCGAGCCTCCCGGATCTGCTTGTCACGAAGCGCTATCCGCCCCAAAGGCCGGCGCTACACGGCATTGCGTTCCCCGCTGCCCTGAAACGGGCAACGCTTTACGTACGTCCCACATCAAGTTAATATTCCCTAGGCGATAAGGCACCTTTCTGGACTGGACCTGACCGGAACCACTTTGCGAAAAGCGATCCAAATCCTGGGTATTTCCCTGGCGCTCGTCACGCTCCTGATCTTCGCTACGGGCGTGGTGAGCGACTGGCATCACCAGGGCTGGAACGACGATGCGCATTGCCCCTACTGCCACCTGGGGCACCAGGCGCCCGCGCAGCTCGCGGCGGCGCCTTCCGCGTCCATGCTGAAACCCGTGGCTTCGTTACCCCTGCCGCAAGACTCCGTCCTGGCGGCAAGCCCCCATTTTTCGCAGACCTCTCCGCGCGCGCCTCCCTCGCTGTAGCCTGCTGGCCCCGGCTGTCACAGTCGCGGGCGTCCTCCTAATTTCATTCTAACTAGCTCGGGCCTCTTGCCTTTTTCCGGCGCTCCCAGTCCATCGGGACGGCCGGGGCGAGGGTCGCGACCGTTCCCGGCAGGAGAGAAACAATGAATAGTAAGTTTACGACCCGGAAATGGCTGGGCGTTTTGGCCCTCGGAATCCTGGAAGTCCTCGCGCCTGTCAGCCCCTCCGCAAGAGCACAGGCCGGCGCGCAGGCCGCCGCACCGCCGCCAGCTCCGCAGACTCCGCCCGCGCGCGTCACACTTGACGAAGCGATCGACCTTGCCCTGAAGCACAACCATTCGCTGCAGGCGGCGCGCACAACGATCCTGCAGAATCAGGCGCAGGAAATCACGGCGAACCTGCGGCCGAACCCCACGCTGCTCGGCGACGCCCAATTTCTGCCTATTTTTCAGCCCAGCAATTTCAGCGGCACCTATCTGGACGACAACGCCCAATTTGACGTGGGCGTCAGCTACCTTTTCGAGCGGGGAAAGAAGCGGCAGCACCGCCTGGAAGCGGCGAAAGACGCGACGGCCGTGACCGCGGCCCAAGTCGACGACAACGCACGGACGCTGACCTTCAACGTCGCCTCGCAATTCATTTCCGTATTGCTCGCGCAGTCCGAGCTGAACCTCGCCGAACAGGACCTGGACAGCTTTCAAAAGACGGTGGACATCAGCCAGGCGTCCTTCAACGCCGGCTCGATGAGCGGCGCCGACCTGCTGAAGATCAAGATTCAACTCCTACAGTTCCAGATGGACGTCTCGGCGGCGAAACTTGGGCGCGTCCAGGCGCTCGCGAGCCTGCGCCAGCTGCTCGGCTACGAGTCGGTGCCCGAATCATACGAAGTTGTAGGCGACCTTGAATACAAGCCGGTGAATCTCGGCGAGGACGATTTGAAAGCGATGGCGCTGAAGCAGCGCCCGGACGTCCGCGCGGCGCAGCTGGGAGTGACCGCGGCCAACAGCCAGTTCACCCTGGCCAAAGCGGACGGCAAGCAGGATGTGACCGCCCAGGCCAACTACACCCACATCGGCTTGAATACGGCCTCCCTTTTCGCCAGCATGCCGCTTCCCGTTTTCAACCGGAACCAGGGCGAAATTGCGCGCACGCGCTACGCCATCGCGCAGTCGCAGGAGCTTTCAAGCGAGCAGTCCTCGATCGCGCTCACCGACGTCGTCAATTCCTACGAAGGGCTTCGCACCGCGGATGAAGTGGTCACGCTGTACCAGTCCGGCTACCTGAAACAGGCCGAGGATTCGCGGGACATCAGCCAGTACGCGTACCAGCACGGCGCGGCCAGCCTGCTCGATTTTTTGGACGCCGAGCGGAGCTATCGCGCCACCGAACTGGCCTATCGCCAGGCGCTCGCCAACTACATGACTTCACTCGAGCAATTGCGCCAGGCCGTCGGCACGAGGAGTTTGCCATGAGAATCCAATCCAGCGTTTCACAACGAAATCGAACGCGGCGCATGCGGGCCCGCGCGCATTTTTGCGCCGGGCTTGTGGGCGTGATCGCCCTCGCCGGGTGCGGCGGCGCGGGCGAAAACGCCAACAAGATGACTTCGTTCTCGACGAGCGAAAGCGCCGCGAGCCGAGCCGAGCTGTTCACCTTGCCGGCCGATCAGATGTCGCATATCCAGATCTATACGATCGTGCAAGCCCCACTCGAGCGCGTTCTGCGTTTCTCGGGGGCGGTGGCCTACAACGCTTACACTACGACGCCGGTGATCACGCAGGTGGGCGGGCCGGTGAGCCGCATCGTGGTTACGCCCGGCGAGCACGTGACGGCGGGCCAGCCGCTGCTGTATGTGGCGAGCCCCGATTACTCACAAACGCGATCCGCCTATATCAAGGCGCGAGACGCCTTCCAGCTCGCGGAAAAATTCTACAAGCGCGCGCAGGATCTCTACGCGCACCAGGCCATCGCGCAGGCCGACCTCGATCAGGCCGAATCCAACCGCACCCAAGCGCAGGCGGATTTGCAGTCCAGCGAGCAGGCCATTCGCGTTCTGGGGATTCCGAATCCGGAGAGCGTCCTGACCGCTCCTCCCGCCGCGGAACTGCCGCTGCTCGCGCCGCTCGCGGGAGAGATTGTGGAGCGCCTCTGTTCGCCGGGGGAATTGCTCCAGGCCGGCGGGACGCAATGCTTCACGCTCTCGGATATGAACACCGTGTGGGTGCTCATCAACGTCTACCAGAACGACATCGCGTACGTGCACGTCGGCGAGGATGTGACGATCGATAATGAAACCTATCCCGGCGTGATTCGCGGAAAAATTCAGTACGTTGCGCCGGCGCTGGATCCCACGACGCGGACACTTCCGGCGCGCATCGAAGCCTCCAATCCCGGCGAGCGGCTGAAGAAGGACATGTACGTCACCGCGGAAGTCCGGGCGGGCACGATCGCGAACGCGCTGGCGGCGCCCGACGCGGCCATCTTGCGCGACACGGAAAACATGCCGTACGTCTACCTGCAAACGGGCAGCAGTCAATTTGCGCGGCGCATGGTGACGATCAGTGAGAGCAAGGGCGGGAAGACGCAGATTTTGAGCGGCCTGCAGGCGGGCGAAAAAATTGTCGGCGACGGCAGCCTGTTCCTGCAATTTCAGAATTCGCTGCAGCGCTGAGCGGGGGCGCAGACACCACATGATTCATCATTTCGTCCAATTCGCCCTGCGGCAGCGCTTCCTGGTGCTGATGCTCGTGCTGCTCGTCGTCGTGGCGGGCGCGATTTCCTTCCAGAGCATGCCGGTCGACGCCTATCCGGACCTTTCGCCGCCGATGGTGGAGGTCATCACGCAATGGCCGGGGCACGCGGCCGAGGAAGTCGAGCGCCTCGTGACGCTGCCGATCGAAGTCGAGATGAACGGCGTGCCGCACATGGCGGTGATGCGTTCCATTTCTCTCTACGGGCTTTCCGACGTGATCATGACGTTTCAGGAAAGCACCGACGATTACTTCGCCCGCAATGTGGTTTTTCAAAGGCTGTCCGACGTGCAGCTTCCTTCGGGAGTGGCGCCGAGCCTCTCGCCGTTGTTTAGCCCGTCTGGGCTCGTCTACCGCTACATCCTCGATAGCCCGGATCGCAGCCCGCAGCAACTGAAGACGATCGAGGACTGGGTGGTCGAGCGAGCCTACAAATCGGTGCCGGGGGTGGCGGACGATTCCGGATTCGGCGGCACGGTGATGCAGTATCAGGTGCTGCTCGATCCGGCCAAGATTTACAACTACCACGTTCCGATGCCGCAGGTGCTGGCCGCGTTGGCCGCGAACAACGCGAACGCCGGCGGCGGCTTTTATTCGCAGGGCTCGCAGTTTTTCTACGTGCGCGGCCTGGGCCTGGTGAACAAGACCGAGGACATTGGCAACATCGTCGTCGGAAGCAATAACGGCGTGCCCGTGCGGATCCGCGACGTAGGCGAGGTCACGATCGGCAACGCGCCGCGCCTCGGCGAATTCGGCTTCCAGAAAAACGACGACTCGGTCGAGGGCGTGATCCTGATGCTGCGCGGCGAGCAGACGCAGAACGTGCTCGCGGGCGTAGAGAAAAAAACGGAAGAGCTGAACAACGGAATTCTGCCGCCCGACGTGAAGGTGCTCCCGTTCTACGATCGCAGCGACCTGGTGCGGCTGACGATCGACACCGTCGAGCACAACCTGCTCGTCGGCATGACGCTCGTGTTCATCGTGCTGATTTTCTTTTTGGTGAGCTTTCGCGCGGCCATCATCGTCGCGTTCACGATTCCGCTCAGCTTGCTCTTTGCGTTCATTCTGCTGCATTGGCGCGGCGTGCCCGCCAATCTGCTCTCGATCGGCGCGATTGACTTCGGGATCATCATCGACGGCACCGTGGTGATGATGGAGAACATCTACCGCGAGCTCGCCGACCGCCATGGGCAGGACTACAAGCTTCACGAAGTGATTCTTGCGGCGGCGCGCGACGTCGATCGGCCGATCTTCTATTCCGTCGCGGTGATTCTCGCCGGGTACCTCCCCATCTATGCGCTCACCGGACCTTCCGGAAAGCTTTTCCATCCGATGGCGGAGACCATGTCCTACGCGCTGCTGGGCTCGCTTATTTTCACCCTCACGCTGGTGCCGGTGCTCGCTTCGTACTGGTTCAAGAGCGGCGTCAAGGAAGTCGTCAACAAGCCGTACGAGTGGGTCAAGAACGTGTACGCGGGAGAACTCGACTGGTGCCTCGACCATCCGAAGACCACCATGATCGTCGCGACGGCCATTTTTGCCGGCACGCTGCTTCTCATTCCCTACATCGGCGGCGAGTTCATGCCGCATCTCGACGAAGGCGCGCTGTGGGTGCGTGCCACGATGCCGTACACGATTTCGTTCGAGGAAGCCGCAAATTTCGCGCCGCAGATTCGCAATATTCTGATGTCCTACCCGATGGTGACAGAGGTTGGCTCGGAGCTTGGCCGCCCGGACGACGGCACCGACCCGACCGGATTTTTCAACTGCGAGTTCTACGTGGGCCTGAAGACGTACAAGGACAAGGCGTGGGAGCAGGGGCCGATCCGCAACAAGGCGGAGCTGACCGAAGATCTGCAGAAGAAGCTCGAAACGTATCCCGGCGTAATTTTCAATTACACGCAGCCCGCGGAAGACGCCGTGGACGAAGCGCTCACGGGCCTTAAGAGCGCGCTCGCCGTGAAGATTTACGGCCAGGATTTGCAGGTGCTCGAAGACAAAGCCGTGGAGATCAAGCGCGTTCTCTCGCAGATCCCCGGATTCACCGAGCTGACGGTCGTTCGCGAATTGGGCCAGCCCAACGTGCAGATCGACGTCGATCGCGAAAAAATCGCGCGCTACGGCATCAATGTGGCGGATGTCGAAGGCGTGATTCAGGCCGGCGTGGGCGGGCAGGCGGCGACGCAGGTGATTCAGGGCGAGCGGCTCTTCGATCTGGTAGTGCGCATGAAGCCCGAATACCGCTCGAGCACGCGAGAGATCGGCAACTTGCTCGTGCCCACGCCCGCGGGCCAGCAGGTTCCGATTTCCGAGTTGGCCACAATCCGCCAGGGCAACGGCGCGTCCTTTATCTATCGCGAGAATAACTCCCGGTACATCGGCGTGCAGTTCAGCATCGAGGGCCGCGACCTGGCCCGTGCGGTGAACGATGCTCAGGATGCGGTGCGCCGGTCAGTGGCGCTGCCGCAGGGCTACCGGCTGGACTGGGGCGGAGAATACAGCGAGTACGTCGCGGCGCGAGAACAATTTGCGGTCATCGGGCCGCTCGCGATTCTGCTGATCTTCATGATTCTTTTCGCGCTGTACGGCAATTTCAAATTTCCCGTCACGGTGGTGATCGGCGTGGTGATGACGGAGCCGGTCGGCGCTCTGATCGCGTTGAAACTCACGCACACGCCGTTCAGCGTCAGCTCCGCGCTGGGGCTCCTCGCCTTGATGGGCGTGTCGGTGGAAACTGCCGTGATCCTGGTGTCCTACATCAACAAGCTGCGCCTGGAAAATCGCGACATCCGGTCGGCGACGCGCGAGGCGGCGCTCTTGCGCCTGCGCCCCATCATGATGACGGCGCTCGTCGCGTGCCTGGGCCTGTTGCCCGCTGCGCTGTCCACTGGCATAGGCTCCGACACGCAAAAACCTTTCGCCATCGTTGTGGTCGCCGGCCTGATTTCGCGGCTGTTCCTCGGGTTCTTCGTGAATCCTGTGCTGTACGAAATGGTGGCGAAACCGGGAGACGTGTTGCAGGTGTAGCGGTCCTCCGAATGCATCTGTTGTATCGTTACCCCCCGGCGAAGCGCATCAAGCAAAGCCTTGGTTCACGCTAGAGATTGCGGTACCATCACAGCGAGTTATTTTGTCGGCTTTGCTTCAAGAAAATGAATGTTCGCAAGACAATCCGCGTACTGGCAATCGCTTTCGCAGCACTCGCGCTGCTGACGTTCTCCACGGTTGTCGTCAGCGACTTTGATTGCCACAATTCCGCGGACGATGCGCGATGTCCCTATTGCCATTTGACCCACCAGGGGCCGGCCGAGCCGGAAGTCACTCACGTGGTTTCCGTCCTCGAGCCGATCGCGTTTCTGCCCTTACCCGAAGTTGCAGTCCATGTTTTTAGCCCCGTCTTCTCTCAAACAGCTCCTCGCGCGCCTCCTGTCTAAAGCATCTCCTTGCTGGAAATCCCATGGATGGACGGCTCCGCGTAGGGTAGCGCGGATGCCCCTTACTTATTTCTCCCAGCATCTACCCTCTCAGCCCGTCGGGCTGCATTCATAAGGAGACGCCATGATACGCAAGCTTTCCCACCTATTTTTATTCGTAGTGTTCTGCCTGTTTGTGTATTCGCCTTTCAGCATCGTCCACGCGCAGGGCGTAGGAAATTCGGCGTCGATCACCGGGACGGTCCTTGACCCGACCGGCGGCGTAGTGCCGAAAGCGACCGTGGAAATTCATAACGTCGTCAGCGGCCTGGACAGGACCACGACGACGGACAACATGGGAAATTTCAGCTTCGTAAATGTCCCCTACAATCCTTACCACTTGAGCGTGAACGTGACCGGGTTTGCGTCCTACGCTCAGGACGTGGACGTTCGTTCTTCGATCACATCGAACCTGAAAATCAATCTGTCCCTCGCGGGACAGGTCAGCAACGTGACCGTGGAGGCGACCGCCGGTGATCTGATCGAGACCGAATCCACGGCGCACACCGACGTGGACCGCGATCTGTTTGATACGCTCCCCCTGGAAAGCGCTTCGTCTTCACTGAGTTCGCTCGTTACCCTTTCCGCGCCCGGAGTCGCGGCGGATTCCAATGGACTCTTTCACGGTCTGGGCGATCATGCTGAGAATTCGTTTTCCGTGGACGGGCAACCCATTACCGACCAGCAGAGCAAGGTTTTCTCGAACCAAATCCCGGTAGATGCAATTGAATCCATGGAAGTCATTCAGGGCGCGCCACCTGCCGAGTACGGCGGTAAAACGAGTTTGGTCATTGACGTAACCACGCGTTCGGGCCAGGGCGTTACCACACCCCATGGCGACGTGACAACTTCCTACGGTGCGTTCGGGACAGCCCAGGTAGGTTTCAACCTCGCTTACGGCGGGCCAAAGTGGGGGAACTTCATCGCTGCGAATGGATTGAATACGGGGCGCTTTCTCGATCCGCCGGAATTTGTGACCATGCACGACAAGGGCAACGAAGAAAACGTATTCGATCGCGTGGACCTTCAACTGTCGGGAGCGGATTCCGTCCACTTGAACTTCCAATACACGCGGTCGTGGTTTCAAAACCCAAATTCATACGACCAGCAATATCATCCCTGCGCAGTGGGGGTCTCAGCGGCGACACCCACGTCACCGGTGGGTTGCAATGCGGCGGGAACTTTCATCGTCGGCCCGAGCGGCAATCCTTTGGGACCGACGGACCAGCGCTCGCAAATTGGGACCATCAACGTCGCACCAACCTGGACGCATCTGTTTGGGTCGGCATCCGTTTTGACCCTGGGCGGCTTCGTGCGGCGGGATCACTACAACTATTACCCGAGCGGAGACCCTCTTGCGGACTTTAGTCCCGATCTGCAGAGCGCGACGATCACTCAAGACAGAACACTTTTGAACGCGGGTGCTCGCGCCAGCATCTCCTACGTAAAAGGCGTCCACAACTTTAAGGGAGGGGTGACCTTCGAACACACGTTCCTGACGGAAGATGACCATCTGGCAGTCGTCGATCCGGGGTACATCGCATCGATCGTGGCTGCGCCCGTGTCCGCGTGCACATCCATTGGTGACCCGGGGTGCGCCGCTGCCCTGCCGTTTGACTTGACCAACCCAACGACGGATCCGACAGGCCAGCAGTATCATTTTCACGGCCACACCGACATAAAAGAAATCGGGCTCTTCGTCCAGGACACGATCACCAAGGGCAGTTGGTCCTTCAACCTCGGCATTCGTGGGGACATCTACCGAGGGATCAGCCGTGGCACCCAAGCGGAACCTCGCCTCGGAATTGCTTACAATATAAAGCCCAGCAACACGGTTCTTCGAATTTCTTACGCGCGAACGCTCGAGAGTCCCTTCAACGAGAACCTTATCATTGCCAGCTCGGGGTGCAGTTTCAATGGCACGACTCCGAATTACGCCGTCATTGCGGAACTCGTTCCGCTGCCCGGGACCACCTGCAGCCAGGGAAATGCGGGGCCGATCGCGCCAGGCTTCCGCAACGAATTCCACGCCGGCTTTCAGCAGGCATTCGGCCGACACCTTGTGATCGATGCCGAGTACCTATGGAAGTACACGCATAACTCCTACGATTTTGGCATCGTGGCCGCAACTCCGATTACTTTCCCGATTATGTGGCATAACTCGAAGATCACCGGATTTACGGTTCGAGCGAACGTGCCGACCTGGCACGGCCTTACCGCAGGCGTCGTGATGTCCAGCGTAGCCGCACGTTTCTTCCTGCCGCAAGTCGCCGGGGTGCCAGTCATTGGCCCAGCGGTTGGCGTCTTCCGGATTGACCACGACGAAAGTTTCAACCAAACGACGCACCTCCAGTACCAGCCATGGAAGATCGGCCCGTGGTTCGGCTTTAACTGGAGGTATGACAGCGGACTGGTGGCGGGCACCGTACCGTGCTATGCGTTCACCGCGACATGCAACAATTCCACGCCCGCAGGGGATTGGGTGCCGGCCGGTGGTGGTGGAAACCCGAATGTCCCTACCGGACAAGTCGGTTTGTTCAACGGCATCACCGGGCTACCTCTCACAGCCGATCAAGCATTCCAGGCCGGGTTCACTTGCAACGGTCAATTAATTGCTCCAAACCCGCTGGCGCCCGCGAATGGAGCGGCAGCACTTCCTTCGTGCGCGAAAGGCTCCTTCGGGTCCTTATTCACGCGCCCGCCGGCACCAGGCACCGAAAACGACGACCACAATCCACAGCGCATTACTCCGCGTCATCTCTTCGATCTCGCGGTGGGTGACGATAACCTGTTCCGTGGTGACCGGTACAAATGGAGCGCGCGGGTCACCGTGATCAATGTGGCGAATAAAGAAGCGCTGTACAACTATCTTTCCACCTTCAGCGGCACGCACTACGTAACTCCGCGCGCCGTAACCGGTGAGCTCGGATTCCATTTCTAAGACGAATTTGCGCGCCGGACGGCGTTGTTTTCGGCTGTCCGGCCCGCAATCGTTTTCTCCAGGCAAATCACAAGGGCAAACGGAGTTGTCCGCGCCGGGAGGGATGGAAGATGCCGAGACACCTTGGCTATAAACGCCGGGATGCAAGGAAATTGGAAGCCCGCCGGTTCGTCGCCGTGTCGAGAGTACGGCGTGGCGAATCCACCGCAGCCGTCGCGCGTTCCCTAGGCGTGTCCATTCAATCGGTGCAGAGATGGGCGCGCTGTCACCGTTCGGGCGGAGATGCAGGACTGCTCCGCCGCCCGAAAACGGGAGGCCCGCGGCCAAAATTGCCACCCGAAAAATTGGCGCGCTTGCGCGAGCTACTTGAAGAAGGGCCATTCGCCCACGGTTTCGACACGCCCGTCTGGACCACCGAGCGCGTCGCTCATCTGATCTGGCGGCGCTTTCGCGTCCGCTACTCGCGCGACCATGTGAAGCACACACTCCTGCCGCGCCTTCAGTGGAAATGGCACAAACACACCTGGCAACCCGCGCGTCGCGGGTCGTAGATCGGTTGTGCAACGGTGGATTTTGAATTCGAACTGATATACCCTATCCCAGTATGGTAGTGAGGCGCGACGCCTTACAAGGAGGAGCCCATGTCACAACCGGGTCTCCAAGAATCGCACGCTCAAGCTTCGAGTCGGGTGGATCGGCCTCCCGTCAGCGAAAGCATTCATTCGGACGCCGGCGAACACGAGGGTCCACACGCCCTCGACTGGATCGAGATCGGCCGCGTCGCGTTCGTCGCGGCCGCCGCCGCCGCGGTTTGGTTTCTGCGCGGTTCCGCGATTCCTCATCTGAATTGGATCGGCGCGATCTGCGCCGTGGCCGGGGGCTATCCGATTTACCACGAGGCGTATGAAAACATCGTCGAACGCCGCATGACGATGGAATTGTCCATGGCCATCGCGATCGTGGCGGCGCTCGCGATTCGGGAGACGTTCACCGCCCTCGTGATCACGGCCTTCGTTTTGGGCGCTGAAATCCTCGAGGGGCTCACTGTCGGGCGCGGACGCAACGCCATTCAGCGGTTGCTCGATTTGCTGCCCAGCATGGCCACCGTCCGGCGGGGAGGCGATTGGCGGGATTGCGCCATCGATGAAGTCCGCGCGGGCGACATGGTGCTGGTGCGCCCGGGGGCGCGCATCCCGGTGGACGGTGCGGTCGCTTCGGGCAATTCTTTTGTCGACCAATCGGCGATTACCGGCGAATCCCTCGCGGTGGAAAAGCTGCCCGGCGCGGGCGTCTACGCCGGCACGATCAATCAATCCGGCGCGCTCGAAATTCGCGTGGAGAAATTGGGGCGCGACACGACCTTTGGCAAGATCATCGAGGAAGTGGAACGCGCGGAAAAATCGCGCGCCCCGATTCAGAAGACCGCCGACCGGCTCGCCGGATACCTCGTCTATTTCGCGCTTGGCGCCGCGGCCCTCACGTTCTTGATCACGCACAACATCCGGTCGACCATTTCCGTCGTGATCGTCGCGGGCGCCTGCGGAATCGCCGCAGGCACGCCGCTAGCCGTACTTGGAGCGATCGGCCAGGCGGCGCAGAAGGGCGCCATCATCAAAGGCGGATTGCACCTCGAAGTTCTCTCGCGAGTGGACACCGTGGTTCTCGATAAGACGGGAACTTTAAGCTATGGAACCGTGGACGTGCTCGAAATCCGGCTGGTCCCGGGGACGCACGACGGTGAATTGCTCGCCGCGGCGGCCACGGCGGAGTGCCGCTCGGAGCATCCCGTCGGAAAAGCGATCGTAAACAAGGCCCGGGAGCGAGGCTATGCCTGGCATGATCCGGATCAATTTGAATATGTTCCCGGCAAGGGCGTCGTGGCGCGCCAGAACGGAACAGAAATCGTGGTCGGAAACAGGGCCCTGCTGCATGAGAAAAGAATCGATTGGCCCGCGTCGGCGTCCGAATCGGCTGGTTCCGAAATCGGCGTTGCACGCGGCGGGCAATTTATCGGCACGATTCGGATCGGGGATACGTTGCGGACGGAGGCGGCCAGCGCCATCGCCGATCTCAAGTCGCTTGGCCTGAAGACGGTGCTTCTTACCGGTGACGCGCGAAGTGTGGCTGAATCCGCCGCCAAAACTCTGCGGGTCGATGAAGTCGGAGCGGAACTGCTGCCCGCGCAGAAGGTGGACCGCGTTCGGGAACTGATCGACGAGGGTCGTATCGTCGCGATGCTTGGCGACGGAATCAACGACGCACCCGCCCTCATGCAGGCGAGCGTCGGCGTGGCCATGGGCTCGGGCACCGACGTCGCGCGAGAGAGTGCGAACATCGTCCTGATCGGAAACGATCTGTCGAAATTCGTGGATACCATCCGGATCGCCCGGCAATGCCGCGCCATCATTTACCAGAATTTCGCGGGCACCCTAATCGTCGACTCCATCGGAATTGTTCTCGCGGGAGCCGGCCTGCTCAATCCGCTCCTGGCGGCTTTCATCCACGTCACGTCGGAACTGGCCTTCATCCTGAACTCAACGCGGATGATCCCTAGTGGCCGGGTCATGCGAGAAAAACTGCTGGCACGTGCTGCCTGACCTACCCTGAGGCTTCGCCTGTTCGGGCGCGCCAAATCGGAGCACTCCCTGGAACGCCCGGTCGCCCTTTCGCCACTTCGAAGAATCTGATTTGCTAGAATGGAATTTGGAGTTGGCCTGCAACGCAGGTGCTTGAGAGCGAAGATCTTTTGAACCAATACTGAACCCCCGGGTGCCCGAGTCAGACGTCCTGTGTGCATGGCCCGCGGCGGATTTCGGTCCGCCGCGGGAAAGCCTAAAGGCCGGCGCAGGGCGCCCACTTTTTACAGGTGGTTCAGGATCTAGCTCCACACGGCGACGTGGACCCGCTCCATTTTTTATGCGATCGCGCGCTTCCCGGTAGCGTATCTTTGCGAATGGCGGGACAGTGGGCCAGCGCCGCGCCCGGCAAAGGAACGAATGAAAATTTTCTTTATTGGCGACATCGTGGGCTCGCCCGGCCGGGACATCGTGGTGGACCGGTTGGCGGATATCGTGGTGACGCGCGAGATCGACCTGGTGATCGCCAACGGCGAGAATTCCGCCTCGGGTTTCGGAATCACGCCACGGATCGCCGAGCAACTCTTCGCGGCGGGCGTGGAGGTCCTGACCGGGGGAAATCATATCTGGGACCGAAAAGAGATATTGGAATACATTCCGCATGAGCCGCGGCTGCTCCGGCCGGCCAATTTCCCGGACGGCAATCCCGGCTCCGGCCTGTACTCGGGGAAGGCGCGCAACGGCGTGCCCTACGCCGTGCTGGACCTGCAGGGGCGAGTCTTTATGGCTTCCATTGATTGCCCCTTCCGGGCAGCCGATCGGGAGCTTGCCCGCATCCCACCGGATGTCCGCGTGATCTTCGTGGACGTTCACGCAGAAACGACAAGTGAAAAGGAAGCCATGGGGTGGTATCTGGACGGGCGCGTCTCGGCCGTGGTTGGGACGCACACGCATGTGGCCACGGCGGACGAGCACGTGCTCCCCGGGGGCACCGCGTTTCAGACCGATGTGGGGATGACCGGCCCGCACAGCGGCGTCATCGGGATGGACAAGGCCGCGATCATCCGGCGGTTTCTCAACGGCCAGCCCGCGCGCTTCGAGGTCGCGAGCGGCGACATCCAGATGAATACCGTGCTGATCGACGTGGACGAAACCACCGGCCGCGCCCGAGGGATCGAGCGGCTGCGCTTCCGAACCGACTGAGGCCAATTCGCTTATGCACCGTTCGAATCGCTGCCAAGTCTGCGCCGGTTTGTACGATCCCCGCGCAACGCGCGCGGGCCTGGCGCTGTCGGTTGCGCTCGCGTTCTTTCCGGCGCTCTCCGCGCGCGCGCAGGAACCGTATCAGTTTGAAAGAGACCTCGCGGCGAAGCACCGGCTGTACCGGGAAATCGGCGCGGGCTTTCGCCAGATTCACCGCGGGCCGAACGGTAGTTACTATATATTAACTGCACCCGCGCCGACGGTTCTCATCTACGATTCGTCCGGCAAGCAAGCGGGCCAGGTTCCAAGCGCGTCCGGCGCCGCGGCCAAGGGCGCGGCGCTCGTCTACGGTGAATCGTTTGACGTGGATCACGACGGACGCGTGGCCGTCTGCGATCGGGGCGCGAACACCATCAAGATTTATTCGCCAGCCGGAAATCTCACGGCGTCGATCCCGGTCACCGCGCCCGTTTCGGTCGTGTTTCTTCCCGGAGATGAGATCGCCGTCGCGAGCCCGGAGTCCGATCACCTGGTCACTGCGTACGACCTTAACGGGAAAGTCGTCCGCGATTACGGAGATCGCGAAGAGATCGGCGACCGCGCCGGCATCAACACCCAGGTAAATTACGGCCAGTTGGTGGCGGACGACGCGGGCAACAATTATTTCTATTTCGACTACCTGCCCGAGCCCACGGTGCGAAAGTTCGATCGCGTCGGGTATCTTTCGCTGGAGATTTCACTGAAAACCATCGAATTCGAGCCCGCCGCGCAGGCTGCCCGAAAAGCCATCGCCCGATCGCAAGACGATGAGAAAACCATCCCCTCGCTGCACCGAATCATCAGCGCCGTCGGAGTCGACCCAAAATCACAGGAGCTGTGGGTGGCCGTGGGCACGCTTCTGATGGAGTTCGATAAAGATGGCGACCGGCTGTACAGCTTCCGTACCTATCTTCCTGGAGGGGGACGCATGGACCCCTCCCAGATTGTTGTGGAGGCGGATCGTTTGCTGCTCGGAGCGGACCCGCAAGGAATCTATGAATTTCCCAAACCGGTAAAGATTCCAAAATGAGTATTACGGAATCGTAATCATCGCTTCTCGCAAATTTAATGATCTCGGGTAAACACGGTAGGAGATGCACGTGGCACCGCAGGTGCCAATCTGAGGAAAAGTCACTGACGCGACGCCCAATTGCGCGGCAAGTGACTTAGTTTCTGGGGGATACCTAATTGTGGAAAAGCTGTGAATGTTCTGTGGGAGGTCCATCGAGCGTGGCAAAATTTTCGCTTGCCGACTGGCCCGCGTTCAGCGAGAATCCAGCCTCGTCTTAGGAACCCAGTCCTGCGACTGGCACCCCCGTGAGACGCCGTGACGGGAAAGAGTCACCGTTCCGAGTGGCAGACCCGAGTTGGGTCTTCGGACGAAGGGGAGAGGTCACGGAGCCAACCTTAAAATAGAGTGCAGCCGACGCAGGTTCTTGCGGCTGTGTATTTTCCACAGTTTTTCCACAGTTGTGGAAATAGCTGGCGCGGGCTATTTTTGCTTTCTTGAGGATTTTTCGTCGATGAATTCCTGGGAAAAAATACTGCAGCATATGGAGCGGCGCGTAAACCCGCACAGCTTCGCCACGTGGTTCCGTCCCACCCGTCAGGAAGAGACGGAGAACGGCAAACTCGTGGTTCGGGTCCCGTCACGAATCTTCCGGAAGCGGCTGACGGAGACCTATGGCGAGCTCTTGCAGGCCGTATTGGCGGAAGTCGGGATGCGGGACACGCATCTGGAGTTTACCTGCCCGGATAATGAGCCCCCCTCACCTCCACCGAACCCGCTCAAGCAGACACGCCTCGATTTCGATTCGGTGGATCATCAGCTGAATCCGCGCTACCAGTTCGAATCGTTCGTCGTGGGGGCTTCGAATCAGTTCGCCCACGCCGCGGCGCAGGCGGTGGCCGAGCAGCCCTCCAAAGCTTACAACCCGCTGTTCCTATACGGCGGTGTGGGCATGGGCAAGACGCACCTGATGCAGGCGGTCGGCCACCTGATCAAGAAGCGCAATCCGGCGGCGCGGCTCACCTACATCAGCGCGGAGAAATTCACGAACGAAGTGATCAACTCGCTGCGCTTTGACCGCATGATCAGCTTTCGCGACCGGTTTCGCTCGGTGGACGTTTTGCTGGTGGACGACATCCAGTTCATCGCCGGCAAGGAGCGCACGCAGGAAGAATTTTTTCACACGTTCAATGCGCTCTACGACTTGCAGCGGCAGATCGTGATCAGCTCCGACTGCCCGCCCAAGGAAATTTCCGCGATTGAGGAGCGCCTGCGCTCGCGCTTCGAGTGGGGCCTGATCGCGGACATCCAGCCGCCCGATCTCGAGACCAAGATCGCCATTCTGCAGAAAAAAGCGGAAAACGATCGCGTCACGATTCCCGACGACGTTGCCGAATACATTGCCCGCGCCATCAAGTCCAACGTGCGCGAGCTAGAAGGCGCGCTCACACGCCTGATCGCCTACGCGTCGCTGACCGGCTCGACACTGAATCTCTTGACCGCGCAGCAGGTCCTGCGCAACATCATCGCCACGCAGGAAAAGCGCATTACCATCGACCTGATCCAGAAAAAAGTCGGCGAAACGTTCGGACTGCGCGAGCAGGATTTGAAGGTACGCTCGAACACCAAGGCGATCGCCTTCCCGCGGCAGATCGCGATGTACCTCGTCAAGCAGCTCACCTCGGCTTCGCTTCCGGAAATCGGCCGCCAGTTCGGCGGCAAGCATCACACCACGGTTCTTCACTCGATCAACAAGATCGATGCGTTGCGGCGCAGCGACAAAGACCTCAACCGCACAATCAACAAGTTGATGGATTCGTTCGGCTGATTCTGCCTCACCGAAGAAAAACGCGACCGGAAATTCGCGGAGTATGGTCTAGGCGCGCAGAGCTGCGCCTAACTTCTGTTCCAGCGCGGTGAGGATTCGAGACGAGAAGTCCGTGACTTGGGCCTCGGTGAGCGTGGCTTCGTGGTTCTCGAATTTCACACGGACGAGCATCGCAAATTTGCCTTCGGGAATGTTTTTTCCGCGAAACAAATCTACAGCATCGATCGAAGACACTTCCCGGATGCCGAGAGCGCGGATCGCTTCTCGGATCGCGGCAAAGGCGGTTCCCTCGGGAAGCACGAGGGAGAAATCGCGCTCGACGGCCGGAAAGCGCGAGAGCGGTTTGTAGCGCAACGCCGCGCGCGCTGCTTTGTAGCCAGCACAGAGCGGTTCGAGTTCCAGTTCCGCGACGTAGGCGTCCTGCCGCAGCTTGAATTTTTCGGAGACGCGCCGCGCGAGTTGCCCCGCATGGCCGATCGGCGCGCCGGTCACGGTTCCGACGGCCGGCAACGCAATCGTCGCTGCATGCGCTTGGTGCAGCCATTCCGGGCCACCCGCCGTCCATGCCAGCCCGCTGGCGAGGTGGCCGATTTGGTCGAGGTCACCTTTCAGATCCGCGAATGCGTACGCACGCTCGGTTTCGGCGATGCTTTTCTCGCGTGCGAGTCCTGTAGCGCCAAGTGTGAGCACGCGGGTCTCAACGGGCTGCGCGCCGTTCCAGCCGTACGTCTTGCCGAATTCAAACAGGCGCACATTGCGCTGGCCGTGATTCAAATTCCATTCGAGCGTGCGCGCCATGGTGACGGCGCCGGTCGAGCGCATCACGGAAGCGTCTTCGGCGAGCGGGTTCACGATGCGAGCCGGGATTGCGCTCGGTGGGCGAAACATGGCATCGCTGGGCTCGTCCACGATCGGGATCGTGATGATCTCCTGGTAGCCGAGGCCGATCAGGATTTCGCGGAGCCGATCGTCCGCTTCGGCGTAGTCGAGGCGCGCGGCGGGCAGCTTTGCCGCCGGCAGCCGTGCCGGAAATTTATCGACGCCGTAAATTCTCGCGACCTCTTCGATGAGATCGACTTCGCGCGAAACATCGCCGCGCCAGGACGGGCGCGTGCATTTCCAAGCGGCCGCCGGGGATTCCGGAACGCCTCGCGTCGCGGAGTTGGAACGTGTCGGCGCAAAGCCCAGGCCATTCAGAATTGCTTCCATCTGCGCATCGGGAAGGTCCGCGCCCATTACCCGCAGAAATTCCTTGCGCGTGAGTTCGATCACCGGCGCTTCGACGCGGCCCGGGTAAACGTCCACAACGCCGGCGAGCACTTCGCCTCCGCCCACTTGCTGGATGAGCTCGGCGCAGCGCCGCGAAGCCGTCTCCGCCACTTCCAGATCCGCGCCGCGCTCGAAGCGCATGGAAGCTTCCGTGCGCAGGCCGAGCGTTTTCGATGTGCGGCGAATCGAAATCGGATCGAACCACGCGGACTCGAGCAAAATATTATGGCTCGCGAAGCGAATCTCGGAGTCGGCGCCGCCCATCACTCCGGCGATGCCCACCGCGCGCGAGGCATCGGCGATCACGCACATTTCCGGAGTGAGCGCGCGCTCGACGCTGTCGAGCGTGCGCATTTTCTCTCCGGGACGCGCGCGGCGCACGACAATTCGTTTTTCGGCGAGCAGATCCATGTCAAACGCGTGCAGGGCATGGCCGAGTTCGAGCATCACGTAGTTGGTCGCGTCGACGACATTGTTGATGGAGGCCTGGCCGAGCGCTTCGAGGCGCTGCCGCAGCCAGTCGGGCGAGGGACCCACCTTCACGCCGCGCAGGACCCGCGCGGTGTAGCGCCCGCATAACTCTGGTGCATCAATCCGCACGCTCGTAGCCGAGGATGCCTGCTCGGCGGACTCTTTCGGGCGCGGATCAAGCGGCTTGAGAGCCAGACCGTACAGCACCGCCGCCTCGCGCGCGATGCCGTAGTGCCCCAGGCAATCGGCGCGATTTGAGGTCAGCTCGGCGTCGAGCATGGGCCCGGCCGCTGTTTGATCGAGCGCCTCAACGGCCGTGCCGGAAAGCGAGAGCCGCGAGCGCAGCTCCTCGGGCGGCGCCGTCAGCTCGACAAATTCTTTCATCCAGTTGTAGAGAACTTTCATGGAATGTTTGACTCGTTCGTTCCGAGCCGTAGCTGCTTCTGCAGGCTGGCATCCCTGCTGTAGCCAGCCTCTTTAGAGGCGGGGGACGTCTTTGCCCACCCGGCAACGAACCGGCACGATCCCCGGGTCTAAAGACCCGGGCTACACCGACTGCGGCGCCGCCACAGTGAGGCGGTATCTACCGCGTCAGGCAAATTGCCGCAAGAAGCGCACGTCGTTCTGGAAATAGAGCTGCAAATCGTTGATGTTGTATTTCAGCTGCGTCAGGCGCTCGACTCCTAGTCCGAACGCGAAACCCGAGTACTTCTTGGGGTCGTAGTTCACGAAACCGTAGACGGCGGGATCGACCATGCCCGCGCCAAAAAGCTCAATCCAGCCCGACTGCTTGCACACGTTGCAGCCCTTGCCGCCGCAGAAGACGCACGTCGCATCCACTTCGACCGAAGGCTCGGTGAACGGAAAATAGCTTGGGCGAAGGCGCGTTTTTACTTTCGGCCCGAGAAACTCGCGCACGAAATATTCGACCGTGCCCTTGAAATCGCAAAAGGTGATGTCCGTATCGACGGCGAGGCCCTCGATCTGGTGAAACATGAAACCGTGGGTGGCGTCGGGATTGTCGCGCCGATAGACCTTTCCCGGCACGATGATGCGCACGGGCGGTTGCTGCTTCTCCATCGTGCGCACCTGCATGGGAGACGTATGCGTACGCAGCAGCAGCGGTGAGGCGCCCGCCGGACCTGCCATGTAGAACGTGTCCATGTTGTCGCGCGCGGGATGGTGCTCGGGGATGTTGAGCGCCTCGAAATTGTAGTAAGGCGTCTCCATCTCCGGGCCGGCCACGACCGAGTAGCCGAGCGAAAGAAAAATTCGCTCGATTTCCTCGAACGTCTGCCGCAGTGGATGCCGCGAGCCGAGCGGCTTCACAACTCCGGGGAGAGAAAGATCCTCGCGTTCGCGCGCGAGCGCCGCTTGATCGGCTGCCGCCTGAATCGCCGCGCGGCGCTCTTCGAGCGCCGCCTCGACGTGCGCTTTCAGCTCGTTGAGCGCTTGACCCACCGCTCGTTTCAGCTCGGGCGGTGAAGGCTTGAGCCAATTTTCGGTGACGCGAGTGAGCACCCCTGATTTGCGGCCGAGCCATGCGCCTCTCAACTCGTCCCACTGGAACTCACCCTTTTTGAACTCCAGTTCTGAGTTGAACTGATTTCTCACGCCCTCGAACAGGCGAGCTACTCCCGCGGCGTCCGCGACGTCCAGTTCAGCGAGAGTCTTCGCTGTCGGGTCGTTCGTCATGGAAGCGGCGTTTGTTTAGCTACGCTTTCGCGGGAGCCGCGAGCGCAGCCTTTGCCTGATCGACGAGCTGCACGAACGCGGCGGCGTCCTTCACGGCGATGTCCGAGAGAATCTTGCGATCGATCTCGACGCCGGCCGCTTTCAGCCCGTGCATCAGCTGGCTGTAGGAAATTCCCGCGTTGCGCGCCGCCGCGCCGATGCGCTGGATCCACAGCGAGCGGAACTGGCGTTTGCGCTGGCGGCGATCGCGGTAGGCGTAACGCTCCGCGCGATTCACCGCTTCCTGAGCGGATTGGTAGAGCTTGGACTTAGTGAGGAAAAATCCTTTAGTGCGCTTTAAATACTTTTTGCGGCGCGCGCGGCGCTTGGTGCCGCGTTTGACTCGAGCCATGGCGTTTTCTCCTGCGGGGAGGCGCGGCGCGTTCCACTACATCGCGGCGATTCCCGCGCACGGGAATCCACACATGAAAGGAATGCGAGCGTCTCCACGGCGTGTTTAGAAGCTCAGCGAAAATTTCGCGTTTGGCGAAACTCTCGCGAGCATTGGCCCAGTCCCTTTGCTTCGATTTGGACCGAACCGCCGACCGGCAGGCCCACCGTGGCGGGTCGCGCTCTGCCTGGCGCGGCAAAAAATCAAATAACAAATTCTTACAGTTCGTTGTAGCCCAGCGTTGTAGCCCGGGTCTTTAGACCCGGGGTTCGTAGCTGTGAAAACAAATTCCCCGCCTCTAAAGAGGCGGGCTACAGCGGCTACCCGTACGGCAGCATCTTGTGCACGTTGCCGGCGTCGGCCGGGTGCACTTGCTTCAATTTTTTCAGGCGGCGCATCCGGTTGGCCTTCTTGGTGCCCAGTAGGTGGCGCTTGCCGGAGTGCATTCGCATCACTTTGCCCGTCGCCGTAATCTTGAAGCGCTTGGCGGCGCCGCGGTGCGTTTTGAGCTTAAGCTTCTTTACTTTTTTTGCCACGAATCTTTCCTCTCTGAACTTCGAGCGGCGGCGCCAGCTTCCCTCGAACGACCCGTACGGGCTAGGAGGGCTTGCTAGGTCAAAACCCGACAGGCTGAAAGCCTGTCCTACTAGCCGCCGGCAGGGGCCGTTGCCGACTTCGCCGGAGCAGTGCCGCCCCGCTTGGGCGCTAGCAGCGCCATCAAAACGTTGGCTTCCATGCGCGGCCCGATTTCGACGAGCGCCTGGTCCGCGATCTCCAGCAGCAGCCGCTGCATCTTCGCGCGGCCGACTTCCTGGTGCGCCATTTCACGCCCGCGATGAAAAATCATCGCCTTGACCTTGTGCCCCTCACCCAGGAACCTGATGATCTGGTTCTTGCGCACCTGGTAGTCGTGCTCAGCGGTCGCCGGGCGGAACTTCACTTCCTTGAGCTGCGAGCCCTTCTGATGCTTGCGCTGCTCGTGGGCCTTTTTGTTGGTCTGGTACAGGTACTTCCCGTAGTCGGTGATCTTGCAAACCGGCGGGTCGGCAGTCGGCGAAATTTCCACCAGGTCCAGTCCCCGCTCGCGAGCAAGCTTAATCGCCTCGAACGGCTGCATCACACCCAGCTGCCCGCCATCTTCATCCACCACGCGAATTTCACGCGCCCGGATTCGATCGTTCACCCGAATCCGGTCGGCTTGCCGAAAACTCCGTTCCGCGATAAACCCACCTCCACCAATTGCGCCTGCCCGGATCGCAACGGAAACGCGTTCCAACCTCGGCGCTGCACAGGCAACTTACTTACGCCAGCCTATTCCCGGACGGAGCACTCCGCGGGGGAATGAGGATGGGGCATAAAGTATAGCACGGCGAGAATGCTGCGCAATACCGCCAAAACCGGAGAGAGGTTGACCGATCTAGCCGCTGCGGCCGATCGGCTGGCGGAGGGCGGCGCGGTCGAGATTCTCGCGCAGATTCATCAAAGTGAGGAAGGTATTGAGGATACGCGCCTTCATTTCGTCGGCCAGGTGCAACCCGCTGGTCGAAGCTCGCGCCAGCATTTCGCCGTATTCCGCTATGTAACGGATGATCTCGACCTGGCGCGCGTGCGGGGTCTTTCCGTAGACCGTTTCCCGGCGCATCTGGGCGCAGTCGGCTTCAACCTTCAGGGTGAAATGCAGCACGCACAGGTGAACCGGCTCGAGAGCCGCCGGCACTGGTCCCTTACACCCTTTTTCACCGCACGCCGTTAGTGTGGGCATGGTTTTGGGAAATACCCGAATAAACAATGTAAGCATCCCGAAGGCCAAAAATCCAGATTCGTGCGCGAAAACTGGCGCGAATCAGGTAGCTGCCGATTTGGACACCGGAGGGACTTTGGAGGCCACGGTCAATGCCGGGTTACAATACCGGAGCGTCAAGCAAACGCGAGCGTTGCGCCCATTGAACCGGTTCGGCCCCGCCGGCCAAGCCGGGCAGTTCCAGAATGAAATCGCACCGGAGATCAGAAGTCCAATATGGAAAATATGATTGAAAGCGCCGAACTCGTCCGCTGGGATCTCAGCGTCCTATATATGGATATCGCCGACCCGCGGCTGGATTCCGATCTTGCGGAACTCACTACGATGGCCCGGGATTTCGCGGCCAAGTACAAAGGCAGCCTGGCCCAACTCCTGGGCGAAGCGATGCGGGACTACGCCGAGATCGAGATGCTCAGCGGGAAGATCACTTCCTACCTCTTCCTGAGGGAGAGCACCGACTTGACTAACGCGGAGATCAAGGCCAAACACGCGGCGTTTCAACGCGAATTGAGCGCGGTGCGCGGCGAACACCTGACGTTTTTTGAGCTGGAGCTGGTCGAGCTTAGTGACGAAATTCTCCGCAAATTTTACGAGCGCGATTTGTTCGTGGCCAAACACCGGCCCTGGATCGAGCATATCCGAACGTTCAAACAGCATTTTTTGTCCGAGCCGGTCGAGTCCGCGCTGGTGAAGCGATCGCCGTTTGATTCCAGCTCGTGGGCCGATTTTTACGACGAAGTCGAAGCCGATCTGAATTTTGAATTTCGCGGCAGCTCGAAGAACCTGACCGAGATGATGCACCTGATGGCCGAATCGAAGGATGCCGCGGAGCGGGCGGATGCGCTGAAGTGCGTGAATGACGGCCTCGCCGGCCCATTTGGAAAGTACGCCGCGCAAACGCTTTACATGGTCGCGGGCCTGAAAGCCGTCGAGGACAAGGAGCGCGGCTACGCGCACCCCATGGATCTTCGCAACAAGGCCAGCCGTATTCCAGATGCCGTCGTGGATGTGCTCCACCACGCGGTCACCACACTCGGCGGCGAGTTGTCCCGGCGATACTACAAGCTGAAAGCGCGCCACCTGGGTTTGACCACGCTTCGCTGGAGCGACCGCAACGCTCCCATGCCCTTTGCCGACACCACCGTGGTCCCCTTCGACGAAGCGGCCGCGATCGTGACCAGTTCCTACGAGAGCTTCAGCCCGACACTCACCAAGATCGTGGAGGGTTTCTTCGCCGAGCGGCGCATCGACGCGCCCGTCGTGAAAGAAAAGCGCCACGGCGCTTTCAATTCCTCGCACGTATTGCCCGGCGGAAAACCTGTCTCCTATACGCTGATGAATTATCTCGGGTCCAACAAAGACGTGATGACGCTCGCGCACGAACTCGGCCACGGCGTGCACGGCATCCTTGCGGGAGAAGCGCAAGGCCCGCTGATGTTCCACGCGCCCATCGCCTATTGCGAGACGGCGTCCGTGTTCGGGGAAATGACGACGTTCACTTTTCTGAAGGAGCGGCTGGTGCGCGCCGGTGAGAAAAGCTCGCTCCTCGCGCTGATCATGGCCAAGCTGGACAGCATCATCAACACCGTGGTGCGCCAGATCGGCTTTTCCAACTTCGAGCGCCGCCTCCACGGCATGGACGAAACCTATTCCGTCTGGAGCGAGCCGCAAAAGCGCTCGGTTGAGGAACTGGACGCGATCTGGCTGAAAACGGCGCAGGAACTCTACGGCAAGGACGGCGAAATTTTCACGTACGAAAACTCGAGCCATCTGTGGGCCTACATTCCCCATTTTCACAACCCGTTCTACGTGTACGGCTACGCGTTCGGCGAACTGCTGACGCAGAGCCTGTACGTGCTGCGCCAGCGTATGGGCGCGCGCTTTGAGCCGCTGTATCTGGAGTTGCTGCGCTCCGGCTCGACGAAGGACGTGGTGGAGCTTCTCGCTCCCTTCGGCCTGGACGCCCGGAGCGAGAGCTTCTGGCTCGAGGGCATCCGCGTAAGCCTCGGCGCCCTGATTGAGGAAGCCGAGCACCTCTCGCATAACGTGGGGGTAATTCCCTAGGACGATTCGGCAGCCCAGCCCCCTGATTCTTCGCCAAGAATGCGAAAGAAAACGCGAAAAAAAAGCAACTTCCACAGCAGCTCTCGAATCTCATGGTTGTCGGTAAAGCAATGAGTGGAGCGAGAACGACCCCTTCGTAACTCCGATAGAGGTTTCGCAGTTTAATTCCATGAGGTTTTGAATTATGAAAAAGGTGCGAGTGAGCTCGCATTGGATCCGGTTGTGTCTCTTCGCTCTTGCCGCGGCGCTGTATGTAGGCACGGCGGGCAGCCCGGCGCTGGACGATGAGGACGTCGACGCCGCGCACGCCATGGTCTCGCAAGAAATGCTGCAGCGTCACGATTTCGTCGTGCCGTACATGGACGGCCTGCGTTACCTCATTCGTCCGCCGATGCACTTCTGGCTGGTTGCCGCCAGTTACAAATTGCTGGGCGAAACGGAATTCGCAACGCGCCTGCCTCTCGGCCTGGCGATGGTTGGCATGGTGCTGCTGACGTTTGAGTTCGGCCGCCGTTTTTTCGGGCAGCGCGCGGGAATCTATGCCGCTCTCGCGGTCGCCACTAGCCTGGGCATGTTCATTTTCACGCGAATCATGATCCCGGAAGCGATCTACGCGCTGGCATTCGAGGGAATTTTCTACTTGTTTCTTCGATCCTGGACCGGGAGCCTGGATGCGCGGATCGGGTACTGGGGCGCGGCAGCGCTGTGCGCCGTCGCGGTCCTCACCCGCGCGCTCATTGGCTTCCTCTTTCCCGCCGCGGCGATTGTGGCGTTCATCACGCTGACTCGCGGATGGAGACGCTGGCGAGAACTTCGCCTTGTTTCCAGCGCGGCGATTTTCCTGGCGATTGCCGCTCCGTGGCACATCCTGGCTGGGCTGCGCACGCCCGGATTTTTCTGGGCCTACTTCATCAACGAACACATCAATCGCGCCCTGGGCACTCGAATCCCCCATGATTACAGCGCAGTGCCGCTCGGGATCTGGTGGGCCGCGCATCTGGCCTGGCTCTTTCCGTGGAGCTTCTTCTTCCCGCTGGCGCTGCAGGACATTCGTTTTTCGGCGCGCGGATGGCGCGAACGCACGACCCCGCGCGAACAGGCGCGCTTGCTGCTTTTTGTCTGGGCGGCCGTCATTCTGCTGTTTTTCACGATCGAGAGCGGATCGCGGATGGAGTATTACAGCTTCGGCGCGTGGCCGGCGATTTGCCTGCTGATCGGCGCGGGGATTGCCAACGCCGAAAAGAGAGGTCACGGCTGGCTCAAACCGATCCAGCGTGTGCTCGCCGCTATGGCGGTGACGCTCGCCGGCGTGGCCGCCTATCTGGTTCGGCTCTCCAAAAACGTTCAGGCGGCCGGCGATGTCTCGGACCATCTCGACGTGCACTCTCCCGAGAAGTACATGACCAGCATGGCTCACCTGCTCGACCTCACGCCGCAGTCCATGGCCGATCTCCGAATTCCCCTGATTGTTTCCGCCGTCTCGGTGCTTGTCGCTTTCGTAGCGGCCTGGGTCCTGCGCGAGCGGCGCATCCCGGGACTGCCAAATATCGCACTCGCGCTCGGGATGATTGGAGTGGTCGTCGCGGCGGAAATTGCCTACGGAGTACTCAATCCCACGCTTTCTTCCCGCTCCCTCGCTGTTGAGATTGAGAAACATCTGGGGCCGGAGGACCAGATCGCCCTGTACGGTGACATTCGCGTGGCCCCGGGCGTCGCGTTTTATTCGCACCGGAACGTCCTGCTGTACGACGCGGCGGAAAGCAACTTGCGGTTCGGGTCTCAATATCCGGATGCCCCAAAGCGCTTTTACGGCGACGACGATTTCTCGAAGCTCTGGAGCGGCTCCGAGAGGGTATTTCTCGTCGTTCCACGAGAAGAGGAGCCACAGGCTCGGGCGCGTCTTCCCAAAAATTCGGTCTGGGAGTTCGCCGAGTCCGGGGGCAAGGCTGTCTACTTGAACCAGCCACCTACGAGCGCCGAGATTTCGGGTCCGGCGCAAGCCGCTAACGCAATGCTGATCGTGGATAGCCGAGCGCTCCCGCTAAGCAATTCCGTGGTCGCAGCTGATGAACGCTTACAGTGCGGGCTCGGGTGCAGGAAGCGGCGCGTCTCCGAGTTTTTCCTCGCGCCTCGATGAAATTGAGGAGCGCTCTTGCCATACAGGTCTCCCGGCAGGTCAATCCCCACATCTAGTTTTACGTGCATGGAATCAGATGTTTGGGAGGAAATTCCCGCCCGATGCACCGATTTTCCAGGCTCGCGCATCTCATAAGCAGTTTGGGGCTGCTTTTGGGCTCGAAGGCGAGGTAGAAATCCATGCGCACTACTTCTAAAGAGGCAGTTGGCGTCCGTTATACCGGGTGGGCCGCATTGGGCCGGGACCCGCAGGAGGACACGCTGGAGTACAAGTGTCCATATTGCGGGGAGCCGGGCGTAAAGGCGGCGCGGCGCACCACCGATCAATACCGCTTCACCGATGGCTTCTTGCAGGACCTGCAGGGGGAGATGGCGGCTTGCCACTCCTGCCGCCGCTCGTTGCGGATTGTTCCCGTGGTCCTGCTGCACGATCAGGACGAAAAGCGCCGGTTCGAAGGCGTATTTTCGGATGACCTGGTCGCCAGCAACAATTAGTTCAACTCAAAAACTTCGGCAGAACTCGACTCAAAAACTTCGGCAGAACAGTGAAACGGGCCGGCGCCAGATTGGCGACCGGCCCGTTTTCATTTCGTCCGCGACCGAGCTACTAGCGCTCAGCGGCGATCATCCTGGTCATGGTGTTCGTCATTGTCATGCCACCGGTCTCCGAAGCGCTTGTGGCAACTGTCGCGCGCCTCGTCGAGTTCGTGCCGGTCGTGACGGGCTTGCTTGCTATCGGGTCCGTGGCGATCGATATCGTGTTGCAGCCGATCCTGCCATTTGTCGACGTTCCGGCGGCAGCTCGCGACGTCATCGTCGTCCGCATGCGCGACCGGTGCCGTATTGAAAAACAGAACTCCTCCTGCCAAAGCCGCCGCCAACGCCGTATGTGATAGAAGTTTGGTCCAGACCATGAGGCGCCTCCTGGGGTGCGTAGAAAATCCGGGGCGGGTCGGGCGCTTCCGACTACCTTGAGTTTGATCGGAGGAACGAACGGAAGGGTTGCCCGGAACAGGGAAACATCCTGCACTTATACGGGTAATCTTGTAGGCGACACGGGCCGAAAAACAGAACCCTACCGCAGCAACGAATCCGGCTCAAGGTGGTGGCGTTCCAGATCGTCGCGCACGCGCACGAAGGCCTGGTCCACCGTGTCCGCGAACTGCAGCAGGCCGTACTCCTGTTTGTTGATGGTTCCGCAGCGCAGCATGTGCTTAAAGTCCAGCACGCGATCCCAGTATTTGCGGCCGTAGATCAGAATCAAATTTTGGCGGCCGAGTTTTCCCGTCTGACTCAGCGTGAGCATTTCCCAAAGCTCGTCCATCGTGCCAAAGCCGCCGGGGAAGACGATCAGCGCCTTGGCGAGCTGCGCGAACCAGAGTTTGCGCATGAAGAAATAGTGAAACATGAAGCTGAGTTCCGGGCTGATGTAATCGTTCGGCCGCTGCTCGTGCGGCAGCTCGATGCTCAGGCCGATCGATTTTCCGCCGGCTTCGGATGCGCCGCGATTGGCGGCTTCCATAATTCCCGGGCCGCCGCCGGAGCAGATCACAAAGCGCCGGGGATGGTCGCCAAGCGACATGGCCCAGGAGGTGATGCGCCGGGCAAGTTCGCGCGCCTCTTCGTAGTAGCGCGACATTTCGAGGGCGGATTTCGCGTCGCGCAGCGAGGCCCGGTACTCGAGCGTGGCGTGCCGCCGCTTTTCCTTGCGGAGCTTTTGCAGGTGAGCCTGGGCGCGATCCCGCGGCTCGATGCGCGCCGAGCCGAACATCACGATGGTGTCGCCCACCTTTTCGCGGCGCAGGCGCTCGAGCGGATCGATGTACTCGGTGATGATGCGGACGGGGCGCGCCGGCAGGCTCTCCATGAATAGCGGATCGCGATAGGGCGGCTCGATCTCCTTGTGGCGCCTGCGGCTCATGAAACCTCCAACGGAAATGAATGCAATTCAACATTCTATGCATCCGGCGCGAGGAATTGCCAGAGAGTCCCGGCGCGCATGTTCCGTCTTTATACGATCCACGCACCCATGAGACGCATCAGCGGCCCCTCCGCCGGGCGCGGCAACACGGATGGCTGTTCCTGCTTCCAACGCAACGTAGTAGACTGTGACGCCTAGATGACGAGGACACGAACACGCCCGATTTGGCTCGCAACCCTGGCTGCGGGGATTGCGCTCGCGTCCCTGGCCGTCCGCGCGGGGCAGACGCAGGGTCCCATCACCCCGAAACCCGGCGCTCCGGTGCAACAGCCGCCGAGTGGGGCCATCCGCATCCGCGTCGCGCTCGTGAGCGCACCCGTCGCGGTGATCGGCGCCAAGGGAGAGCCCATCCTCGACCTGGGGCAGAAACAATTTCATATCTTCGACGAGGGCGTTGAGCAGACGATCGGATCGTTTGAGCTGGGCGGCGAGGAGCTTTCGGCCGTGCTCGTGTTTGAGACAAGCTCGCGCGTCGCGCCGCTTTTGCCGGCGGTTCAAAAAGCGGCCATCGTCTTTACACAAACAATCGTAGGGCCCTCCGGAGAAGCCGCGGTGCTCGGCTATGACAGCAATGTGGCCCAATTGCTGCCCTTCAGCACCGACAACGACCAAATCGAAAAGACCATCGTGAATTTGAAACCGGGAGACAGTGGCGCTCACCTATACGACGCGCTGTCCTCAGCGGTCAACATGCTGCGCGAACGCCCCAGCGAGAAGCGCCGCGCCATTGTCGTGGTCAGCGAAGCGGCCGACTCCGGAAGCGAGGAAAAACTGGGGCGCGTCTTGCGCGAAGCCCAGCTTTCCAACGTGGTGATTTACAGCGTGGGGCTTTCCACTATGTCGGCGGGAGTGCGCTCGCCGGAGACTAAATCCGGTCCGGCGCCGGCCACTCCTCCCGGCACATTTGGCGGACCATCGTTTCCGGGGCAGGCGCAGACGCCCTCGAGCCAGGGGCAATACGGCGGCAACATCGATCTTTTGGGTCTTGCGGAATGGGCTGTGCGCAACGTTACGGCGGTGGTGAAGGATCGCCCGCTGGAAGTGGCCGCAGCCGCCACCGGCGGCACGTTCCAATCCACGGTGCGCGATAGCAAGATCGAAAGCGCCGTGGACGCCATCGGCGGCGACCTCAACTCGCAATACATCCTCAGCTACCGTCCCACGGCCGATACGCCGGGCTATCACCATATTTCCGTGACCGTGGATCGTGGGGGAGTGAAAGTGCGGACGCGGCCGGGGTATTTTCTGGAGAAGTGATCTAGGTAGCACAGGCACTCTTGCCTGTATGGTTTTGAACATTGCAAGTGTGGCAATGCTTAAGCCCGCGGGGTGCCCTTTCAAATTACGGTTGCAAAAACCACACAGCGAAGAGTCGCTGTGCTACTCAACCCACGATCGAAATCATTTTGAGGATGTGCCGACCTGCTGTTTGATCTCCAGCCGACCGTTTCTACTTCTTTTCTTCGGGCTCTTCCGTTTCTTCCAGGATTGATGCGGCGGCGGCGATCTTGTCTTCCTCTTCGAGGCGGAGGAGGCGCACGCCTTGTGTCGAGCGGCCCGCTTCACGAATTTCGTTGGAGTGCACGCGGATCACTTTGCCGTATTCGGTGATGATCATGACGTCGGACTCCTCGGCTACCTGGAGCGCCGCGACCACCGGGCCGTTGCGGTCGGTGGATTTCAGGTTGATCACGCCCTTGCCGCCGCGCGACGTGATGCGGTACTCGGCGAGCGGTGTGCGTTTGCCGAAGCCCTTTTCGGAAACCGTGAGCATCAGCGTCGTGAGCGAATCCTTGATCGCTTCGTTCTCGATTTCGTCGAGATTCTGCGTGTCTTTCTTTGTTTCCGCTTTAATGATCTCAAAGTCGGGCTTTACAGGTTCCATACCCACAAGGTAATCGCCCTTGGCGAGGTCCATGCCGTTCACGCCGCCGGCGTTGCGGCCCATCGACCGCACTTCGGTTTCGCGGAACAGGATGGCCTGGCCGTCGCGACTGGCGAGGAAAATCATCTTCTTGCCGTCGGTGAGGTGGGCGCCAATCAACTCGTCGTCCTGCTCGAGGTTGATCGCGATGATGCCGGTGGAGCGCGGGTTCGAGAATTCGTTGAGCGCGGTTTTCTTCACCGTGCCGGTTTTCGTGGCGAAGAAAATGAACGTGCCCTCTTCCTCGAGATTGCGCGCCTCGATGACGGCGGTGAGGTGCTCGTCCTCCTGGAATTTCACGAGGTTGGAAATCGCCTTGCCGCGCGTGGCCGCCGCCGCTTCGGGAATTTCGTAGACCTTCAGCCAGTACACGCGGCCCTTCGAGCTGAAGAGCAGGATGTAGCTGTGTGCCGAGGCGATGAAGAGGTACTCGACGAAGTCCTCGTCGCGCGTTTTCGCGCCGATGCGGCCCTTGCCGCCGCGCGACTGGTGACGGTAGACGTCCACCGGCGTGCGCTTGATGTAGCCCGCGTGGCTGACGGTGATAGCCATTTCCACGTCGGCGATCAGGTCCTCGAGCTTGATCTCCTCGACGTTCTCGACGATCTCAGTGCGGCGCGGATCGGCGTAATCCTTCTGGATCTCGCGCAGCTCCTTGACGATCACCGCTTTCAGCTTCTTTTCGCTGGCCAGAATTTCCTTCAGCTCGGTGACCAGCGCGCGAATCTCCGCCAACTCCTTCAGGATTTCGTCGACGGAAAGTCGCGTCAGCCGGTGCAATTGCAATTCGAGGATGGCGTCGATCTGAGGGTAGGTGAGCCCAATTCCAGCGCCGGGTTGAGTGGCGCCGAAGCCGACGTCGACGAGGCCGTATTTCTTGCGGTCGAGCTTGATTCCCTTGAGAGTCTCGGTTTTACCACCCGCGGTTAGAATCGCGACTTCCTTATTCTCGAAGAAATCGTGCAAATTTTCGCGCGCATTGGCCCGGCTGGAAGACCCTCGGATAATTTTGATGACGTTATCGACGTGATCCAGAGAGATGTGGTAGCCGACCAGGATGTGCTCGCGCGCTTCGGCTTTGCGCAGCTCGAATTGCGTGCGCCGGCGCACCACTTCGACCCGGTGGTCGATGAACAGCTTCAAGAGCGGCAGCAGGCCCAGCTCGCGCGGCTGCCCGTTCACGATGGCGAGCAGGATCATGCCGAACGATTCCTGCATCTGCGTGAGTTTGTAGAGGTGGTTGAGGATCAGCTTGGGCTCTTCGCCGCGCTTCACTTCGATCACCACGCGCATGCCTTCGCGGTCCGATTCGTCGCGCACGTCGGAAATGCCTTCGATTTTTTTCGTCTGCACGAGTTCGGCGATGCGCTCGATCAGCCGCGACTTGTTCACCTGGTAGGGAATTTCGGTGATGACGATGTTCTCGCGGTCCTTGCCGACGCTTTCAATGGCCGCTTTGGCGCGCATGGTGAAGCTGCCGCGCCCGCCCTTGTACGCCGAAACGATGCCTTCGGCGCCGGAAATGTATCCGCCCGTGGGGAAATCGGGGCCGGGCACGAGCTTCATGACTTCCTTCAGCGTCGTGTCCGGCTTGTCGATCAGCATCACCGTCGCGTCGATGATTTCGCCCAGGTTGTGGGGCGGGATGTTGGTGGCCATGCCGACCGCGATGCCGCTCGCGCCGTTGACGAGCAGATTCGGAACCTTGGACGGGAGCACCACCGGCTCTTCGCGCGTCTGATCGAAGTTCGGAATGAAATCGACCGTCTCCTTTTCGAGATCGGCGAGTATTTCTTCGGAGATTTTCGCGAGGCGCGCCTCGGTGTACCGCATGGCCGCCGGGGGATCGCCGTCGACCGAGCCGTAATTCCCTTGGCCGTCGATCAGCGGGTAGCGCATGTTGAAGGATTGCGCGAGGCGCACGAGCGTCGGATAGATCACGGCTTCGCCGTGCGGGTGGTAATTGCCCGAAGTGTCGCCGCAAATTTTCGCGCACTTGCGATAGCCGCGATTCGACGCCAGCCCCAGGTCGTTCATCGCCACCAGGATGCGCCGCTGCACCGGCTTCAAGCCGTCGCGCACGTCGGGAATCGCGCGCGCCACGATCACGCTCATCGCGTAATCGAGGTACGACTTCTTCATCTCGGCCTCAATTTCGACCGGGATCATGTGTGCCTGTTTAGGTTCGTCCGCCATAAGTTCCCCTGTTCCTTCTGAATTCCTTTGTAGTGCGCCCGCCTTTCCTTTCAGGCGGGCATCCGTTCCAGTCGCGCCAAAATCTGCCGACCTGAAAGGTCGGCGCTACAGAACCCTACGATCGCGCGGCTCGTGCAGCGATATAATCTTTCACCGCATCAAACGCTGCCGCCGTATTCAGAAACCGCCTTGGCCCGAAATGCATTTCGAGGTCCGCGAGCAGAGCGTCGCGCTCGGCATCGCTGGCGCAATCGCACGCGACGCCGCGCTCAATATCCGGCGCCGACGTCGGATTCGCGCGAAATTCGGAGCACGAAAGCCCGCGCAAGCCGGGCAGAGTCGTCCAACTCAATTGATAGAGCATTTCCCCCAGCAAGAGACCGATCGAAATACGCGAGCAGCTTTGTAAGGCACGGCTTCAGCCATGCCGGTTAGCAGCCCTAAATATCTAGATTGACGACTTCGAGCGCGTTTTCCTCGATGAATTTGCGGCGGCTTTCCACGTTTTCGCCCATGAGCGTCGAGAAAATTTCCTCGGCGGCCGCGGCGTCGTCGAGGCGCACTTTGAGCAGCGTGCGTGTTTCGGCGTTCATCGTGGTTTCCCAGAGCTGCTCGGGATTCATTTCGCCGAGGCCTTTGAACCGCGTGATCGTGAAATCCTTCTTGGCATCCTCGAGAATGTAGCTGAGCACGTCGGACGCCGTTTCCTTCACTTCCTTGTCGCCGTTGCGCGTCACGGAGAAGGGCGGGTGGTCGAACTCGCTGATCGCCTTTGCGGAGGCGCGCAGGCGCTTGTACTCCGGCGTCGAGGCAAAGGCCCAGTTGATTTTTTTGTCGCCTGGACGGGCTGCATTGCCCGGAATTAGCAGGTCGTAGAGGCTGTGCTCTTCGTCGTAGACGATTTTCGGCTCGATCTCGAGTTTCGCTTTGTCGATGGCCTTCGATAGCCTTTCGAGCGATTTCTTATCCTCGAAATCGGATTTCTTCTCAAAGTCGCTCGCGGCCAGTAGGTCGACGAGCTGCGGATCGCGCAGCCTGCGCGAGAGCTTTGCCGCCGCCGAGACGTACGCCTGCACGCTCAGCAAGAACTTCGTGAGCGCCGCGCCCTGGATCGCGCCGCCTTCTTTTGGCTTCACGACGTGGTCCTCGGTCGCGCGCGACATCAGCTCGTGGTTGAATTCGTCCTCGTCGCGAATGTAGCGGTCCATCTTGCCGCGCTTCACGCGGTACAGCGGAGGCTGGGCGATGTAGATGTGCTCGCGCTTGATCAGCTCCGTCATGTGGCGGAAGAAGAACGTGAGCAGCAGCGTGCGGATGTGGCTACCGTCGACGTCCGCGTCGGTCATCAGAATGATCTTGTGGTAGCGCAGCTTGGCGATGTCGAAGTCGTCCTTGCCGATGCCCGCGCCGAGCGCCGTGATGATGGCGCGAATTTCCTCATGGCCGAGCATTTTGTCGTAGCGCGCTTTTTCGACGTTGAGGATTTTGCCCTTGAGCGGCAGGATGGCCTGGTACTTCCGGTCGCGCCCGCCCTTGGCCGAGCCTCCGGCGGATTCGCCCTCGACGATGAACAGCTCGCAGCGCGCCGGATCGCGCTCCTGGCAATCGGCGAGCTTGCCCGGCAAACCGCCCGAATCCATGGCGGACTTGCGCCGCGTCAGCTCGCGGGCTTTTCGCGCGGCTTCGCGGGCGCGCGCTGCGTCAATGCACTTGCCCACGATGCGCCGCGCCACGGTGGAGTGCTTGTCAAAATATTCGCCGAGGCGCTCGTTGATCAGCTGCTCGACCGGGCCCTTGATGTCGCTGTTCAGCTTGCCCTTGGTCTGGCCCTCGAACTGGGGCTGCGGCAATTTCACCGAAACGACGGCGACGAGCCCTTCGCGCACGTCATCGCCGGTGATCGAGACTTCGTCCTTCTGCTCCTTGAGCATGTTCGAGGACGAGGCGAAATTGTTGATTGTTCGCGTCAGCGCGGAGCGGAAACCGGAGAGGTGCGTTCCGCCGTCCACGGTGTTGATGGTGTTCGCGAACGCGAAAACGTTCTCCGTGTAGCTGTCGTTGTATTGCAGCGCGATTTCGATTTCGACCGTGTCGCGCTTTCCCTCCATGTAGATGGGCGAATCGTGCAGGACCTGCTTGCCCTTGTTCAGGTGCTTGACGAATTCGGCGATGCCACCGGAGAAGCGGAACTCGATGTTCTTGTCGCTGCGCTCGTCGGCCAGCGTGATTTTCAGGCCCTTGTTCAGGAAGGCCAGCTCGCGCAGGCGCTGCGCCAGAATTTCGTAGCTGTATTTGTGATCCTCGAAGATGGAGGGATCGGGATGGAACGTGATTTTGGTCCCGGTTTTGCGCGTTTTCCCGGTGCTCTTCAACTTCGCCTTGGGCTTTCCCTCGTTGTAGGTTTGCTCCCACACTTCGCCGTCGCGCCAGATTTCAAGGTCCAGCCAGTCGGAGAGCGCGTTCACCACCGAAACGCCGACGCCATGCAGTCCGCCCGAAACCTTGTACGTGTCGCTGTCGAATTTTCCGCCCGCGTGCAGGACCGTCATCACGACTTCCGCGGCGGGCCGCTTTTCGGTGGCATGCATGTCCACCGGAATGCCGCGGCCGTTGTCGGTCACGGTGACGCTGTTGTCCTCATGGACCACAACGTTTATCTCGTCGCAGTATCCGGCAAGCGCTTCGTCCACCGAATTGTCGACCACTTCCCAGACCAGGTGATGGAGGCCCATCTCGCCCGTCGAGCCGATGTACATCGCGGGGCGCTTGCGCACCGCTTCAAGGCCGCCCAGGACTTTGATGGACGCCGCGTCGTAGCGGTGTCCCGGTTCGTTGCCGATTGCTGCAGCTTTATCTGCCATAGAGTGCGTGCTCCTGCGGAGTCTCGTTTTGTAGCACAGGCTTTTTGCCCCGAGGAACGAGGGGCAGCCTGTCACCGGTTTTTCGTTTCGTGAATCGAGGTCTCGCCGCACAAAGGCGTGCGGCAGGCTCAAAGCCTGCCCTACCCTGCGCTGTCACAAAACCTGTCATAAATGTTGTTAGCGGGCGTTCGTTACACATTCAAGTGAGTGGCCCGCAACGATCGATTCGACCGTCACCTTACCCTGTGGCCCTCGGCCATCTATTTCTGCCGGGACTCGAAGGGTTGCTGCTCCATCCCGTCCGGAATCCCCGCCCAAGCGGGGATGCGAACGCGGCGAAGACTTTCTCCCTCCAGGCGTGCCGCGTCCCACGTGCTCACCCCCATCGCTCAAGGCGGGAAGGGCTATGGCGCGAGCACAAAATGCAGGGGCGCTGCCAACCTGGCCGACGTGCCGTACTGGAGGAAAACAATGTCCGTCTGACCGCACAAATTGTACACTGCGCGGGGCATTTTCTCAAGCCTAAATCAAGCCACAGACTCTATTTATCACCTGTATTTTCAATAACATAATGAAGGTCTATTGATCGAATAAAAGGTTAGCGGAAGGCGATACTTGACGCAGAATCTTGCTTGTATCTCGTTGCTCACTTTGAGCCCAGATCACAACGAAAAAGGCGATCTTGGCGGTGAACACTCTCAACGACGAATAGCCATCGCAACTTCGATGTCAGAAACAGATAGGCTGACATATGGCTCAATCTCCGCTCGGCACTTCGGGCATTCGTCGTTGCAACCGCAATTCCAGAGGTCTGCCCAGTGTGTTCCGCATTCTTCATGCCTGTAGAAATTCAAGATTGCTTCTCTATAATCGATTGCCATATCGTATCCCCCCTCAACTAATTGTTGTGATATGTTCCAACCAATCGATAATGCCCTCGCTTCAAGAACACGAGCAAGCCGAGATCACGAAGAACTTGGAGTTGTTGTCTGATCTTGTCCCGGACGTGGCGGTTGTGAGGATGTAGTTTGCTCAGAGATGATTCAACCGCGTAGACGTGAGATAGTGCGAATTTGCTCATTCCAAGCCCGCGGACCGCGTTTAGTACGTCGAGGGTCCATCCGCGATTCTCAACTGCAAGCCTTCCAAGCGGCCGCAAGCGAGCAAACTGTTTACGAACCTCTGAGGTACCAACTGCGAATCCTTCTGCGACTATTGGAATTTTCGCATCGTCTGGAATGCGGCTCAAGAGGATGTTGCATCCAACCCATCCGGCGCGTCGCGCCTCAGGGCCCAGAGCCTTTCTCTTTTCAATTGCAGACATAGAGAACGCAAAGTTGGGTATGAGGATCAGGTTTGAAACCGACCACTCTTTCTTGTCGTAGTGCATGACGAAAAGATTTGGTGTTCTATTTGCTCTGATTGCGTCCCGCATTGAGCTGTAGGCCGCGTCAACGATTCGAATTGAAAGTGGACTGGCCTGGCTCTTAAGTTGAAATATGGACTTACACTCACGGCAGACATAGTCAACAGTGGGTGTGTTCGGCGGCGTACTGTCGAGGCGATCTTCCGCACAGTTGGGACAATAAAGATTTTCTGAACCCCAAGTTTCGGTAGCGACGCGGACGCGTTGCGATGGACTCTTGTAGTTAGCGAAGTGCCCGGTCGGCAAGGCTAGCCGTTTCTGCATAACTTCGGATTTTGCTCAAATCCGCATCGGCATGATCACGTAGCGGTACCTGTAAGCTTCGTCGGCGAGGGGGCGCATTTGGCCGGCGGACTGTTCGTCCTTCAGTTCGAGGCTGATGGGGCCTTCGGGGGCGGCGGCGAGGAAAT